>WNES01001298.1_pt1 | contig 11745 bp, 7 predicted proteins | sample 5399931 | NCBI WGS metagenome assembly WNES01 (sample SAMN13153332, study PRJNA577476) | soil metagenome | isolation source: 20 cm grassland meadow soil 2 days after 3rd rain plot 5 | place: USA:California | collected 2015-11-11
CGAACGTTGAAGAGCCTCTCCGTCCCAATCGCCGCAGGCTAAGCCGTGCGCAATGTCGAGTCAATTACGAATTATGGCAATCGAACCAAATCCGTTCTGATATTACAAAAAGTTGGATTGTCGGTAGGGTTGACGGCGCTGATAGAGGATCAGGCGCTGCCGGAGTTCGGCGGCGGCCGCGTCGAGGCCGCCGGCGGTTGCCAAATTGATACCGCTCTCGACGATCGCGACAGCGTCGTCAAAGCGACCTGCTGAGGCATATGCAGCGGCGAGTGCGTCGAGCACCGAGAGATCGCGTCTGCCCGTCGCCGCCGCGGCGCGCTCCGCGAAGGTGACGGCCTGCTCGGAATTGCGCAACGACGGATCGGCGGCAGTCGCCCGAATCCACGCGATGCCGGCCAGCGCCTGCGCACTGTCGCCGCGCAGCGTGAGCGCCGCCTCGAAATGGTCGAGCGCTTCGCGCGCGCGTCCCTGCGCCGACAGGAGCTGCGCGAGGTTGATCTGCGCATCCACGTTGTCGGGCCTCAGCGCGACGGCGCGGCGGAAATGATCGAGCGCTTCGCCGGCGCGGCCGGCGAGCTGCAGCATCGCGCCCAGGTTGTTGTGCGCCTGCGCGTACTCGGGGTCGAGGCGCAGCGCCTGCTCGAACGCGCCGCGCGCCTCGTCGCGGCGGCCGCGCATCGACAGCGCGAACCCGAGGTTGTAGTGCGTCGGCGCCGAATCGGCGTTGAGCGACAGCGAGGCGCGATATTCCGCAATCGCGTCGTCGTACCGCGCGTCCTCGAGATACAGATTGCCGACCGCGTCGTGTCGCAGCGGATTGCCGGGATCCTCGCGCAGCAGCTTGACGTACGCCGCGAGATCCTCTGCGTGCGATTTCCGCCGGATGTCGTCGGCGAGCACGGCGGCGTCGCCCGCCGATCGTGCGACGATCTGAATCCAGAGGTCGCCCATCTCGTCGCTCGTGTTCTGTCCCCAGACGACGCGCGCCGGCGGATGGTGCGGATTGCGCGCGTTGCCATCGCTGTTGTCGTACGTGTAGCGCATGGCGATCGCCGTGCCCTTTGGCAGCGCGACCGGATTCTTGTAGCGGTAGACGTCCTGCCAGCGGAAATCCCAGTCGTCGATCGCGATCAGCCACCGCGTCGTGCCGTCGGGCAGCGTCGCCCCGGCTTCCATGCGCCGCGCGAGGTTGTGCGCGTGAGGCTGTACCGCGAGCACGTCGGCGTCGACCGGCAGCACGTAGCGATCGGCGACGACGTAGTCGCGGGCGCCCGGCGGGATGTCGATCGTCTCGCTGCCCAGCCGCAGGCCGAGCGGTGTGCGCGAGGGCGCCTCGTCGGTGAAGTAGAAGCCAACGCTGACCTGCAGCGTCTCCGGCTTTCCGGTCGGCTGCATGTGGAGCTGCACGACCAGATCGCTGCCCGGCTCGAGGCGCCATGCGGTACCGGGAGGCACGGGGTGCGCCGCCTGACCCGGCGTCCAGCCAAGGAGCTGTCCCTCGGGATAGCGCGCATCGGGAACCATGCCGCCGACGTAGCCGGGTTCCGGATCTTTGAGATCGAGTTGTCGCGACGAACGCGTGCGATCGACGCCGATGTTCGCGTGATGGACCACGCGCGCGGTACCCGGCCGGAACTCGAGCGCGCGCACGAACCGCGCGCGCGGCAGCGCGATCGGCAGCACGAACGTGCGGAACACGTCGGTTCCGCCGGCCGCGACGGTGTAGGCCTCGGGCATCCGCACGACGAGATCGGGCGTACCGAGCTGCCACGCCTCCGCTGCCGGCTGCGCCGGCATCGGCGGCAGATCTTTGCTGTCGCCTTCGATCGCGCCGTCGGCGATCCAGCGCTGGATCTGCTCGAGCTCGGAGTCGGTCAGCCGGCGTTCCGATTCGAAGTCGCCTTTGCCCGGCTCCGGCTTCCACGGCGGCATGATGCGGCGCGCGGTGACGATCTTGATTTGCGTCGCGCGGCGCTTCACGTCCTCGTACGTCGCGAGGCTGAACGGACCGATCGCGCCGGGACGATGGCAGGTCGTACAGCGACGCCACACGATCGGTGCGATATCGTTGAAACTCACCCGCGCCTCGACCGTCAGCGCCGCCGCGGCGATCAGCGCGATCATCATCCTGGGCTAGCATACCCCGTTGGCGAAACACCACGATCCGTTGGAACGCGGAGATCGCAAAGTTCACGGAGAACATTCGATCTCTGCAGCCTCTGCGGACTCTGCGTTGAGTATCGGCGCAGGCGCGGCGATCTTTCTCGTCGCGCTGACGATTCGCCTGATCCACGTCTGGCAGATCCGCCGCGCGCCGTTCTTCACGATCCTCATGGGCGACGCGCACGGCTACGACGTGTGGGCGCGGGAAATCGCGAAGGGCGACTGGATCGGCCACGACGTGTTCTATCAGGCGCCGTTGTATCCGTACTTCCTCGCCGTCATCTACTCGACGCTCGGACCGAACCTCGTCGCCGTCCGCGTCTGCCAGGCCGTCATCGGATCGTGCTCCTGCGTGCTGCTCGCATCGGCCGCGTGCCGTTTCTTCCCGGCGCGCGCCGGCATCGTTGCCGGCCTGATGCTCGCGGTGTACGCGCCGGCGATCTTCTTCGATGGGCTGTTGCAGAAGTCGGTCCTGGACGTGTTCTTCGTATGTCTTGCGCTGTGGTTGATTGCACGGATCACGGGGCGGACACATGGGTCCGCCCCCGCCCGTCCATGGTTGTCGCTGGGTCTCGCGCTCGGGGGTCTGAGCCTCACCCGCGAGAACGCGCTCGTCTTCGTCGTCGTCATCGTCGCGTGGATTCTCGTCACGGTCCGCGATCGCGTGAAGGCGGCGGGCGCGTTCGCGCTGGGCCTCGCCATCGTGCTCGTACCGGTGGCCGCGCGCAACAGCGTCATCGGCGGCGGCTTCTACGTCACGACGTCGCAGTTCGGTCCCAACTTCTTCATCGGCAATCATCCGGGCGCGGACGGCACCTACCAGTCGCTGCGCTACGGGCGCGGCGCGCCGGAGTACGAGCGGCAGGACGCCACCGACCTCGCCGAACACGCGCTTCATCGCAGGCTGGCGCCGGCGGAGGTGTCGGAGTACTGGACCGATCGCGCGCTCCACTTCATCACGTCGCAGCCGGGCGCGTGGGCGAAGCTGATGGCGCGAAAGGTCGCGCTGATCTGGAACGCGACGGAGATGGTCGACACGGAAGATCAGTCGACGCATGCCGACTGGTCGTGGCCGCTGCGGATCGCGAGCCCGATCGGCCACTTCGGCGTGCTCGTGCCGCTGGCGACGTTCGGCGTCGTCGTCACGTGGCGCGACCGCCGCCGCCTCGCCGTCCTGTACGCGCTCATCGTCGCCTATGCCGCAAGCGTCGTCCTGTTCTACGTCTTCGCGCGCTACCGTTATCCGCTCGTGCCGCTGCTCATCCCGTTCGCCGCGGCCGGCGGAATCGGGATTTGGGATTTGGGATTCGGGATTCGAATAACTGGGATTCGGGATTCGGGATTCGGGATTCGAGGGCCAAATCCCAACCGAATCCCAAATCCCACATCCCAAATCCCGATCGTGATAGTCGTCGCAGTCTTCACCAATTGGCCGATCGAATCACAGGCCGCGATGCGCGCCGTCACAGAGACGAATCTCGGCGTCGCGCTGCAGACCGATCGAAAGCTCGACGAAGCGATCGCTCACTATCGCCGCGCCATCGCGGCGCGTCCGGATTATGCGCCCGCTTACAGCAACCTCGCGACCGCGCTGCGCGATGCGAAGCGCCTCGACGAGGCGGTCGCCACGTATCAGCAGGCGCTGAAGCTGCAGCCCGACTTCGCCGCCGCGCATTACAACTTCGCGAACCTGCTGCTCGACGAAGGAGACGCAGCGGCAGCCGCGGATCATTTTCAGCGCGCGCTTCGTACCGAACCGGCGTCCGCCGAAGTCCACAACAACCTCGGGATCGCGCTCGCCGGCCTCGGCCGCGTCGACGATGCGATTGCGGAGTTCCGCCAGGCGATCGAACTGGATCCGAAATCGGCGAAGGCGTACCGGAATCTCGGCGATGCGCTGTCGGCGGCGGGACATCAGGCCGAGGCGCTCGACGCGCTCCACCAGGCGGCCGACCTCGATCCGAACGACGCGGCGAACCGGTACGATCTGGCGAGCGCGCTCCTCGACGCTGGAAAGCTCGACGAGGCGGTCGTCGAGTTCCGCGCGACGCTGAAGCTGGCGCCTGACTTCGTCGAAGCGCACAACAACCTCGGCATCGCGGTCGGATCGCAGGGGAAGCTCGATGAAGCCATCGGAGAGTTTCAGCAGGCGCTGAAGCTCGATCCGGACTTCGCCGATGCGAAGAAGAATCTGTCGACGGCGCTGGCAGCAAAGCGACAGATCAAGTAATCCGCAGCCCCGCCCCCAGCAACCAGCCCCCAGCAACCAATAAAGGGCTGTTCAGTCGTCAGCCGTGAGGCTGACGACTGAATACCAGGTTCAGAATCGGAGTTGCGCCGCAAAGCGGATGATGCGGCCCTGGAGGATACTGGACGGCTGCATGTAGGACGGTGTCAGGAAATTCAACGAGCGCACGCTCAGCACGTCGCTGCGGTTGAGCGCGTTGAAGACGTCGACCTGTCCCTGCATGCGCGTCCGGCCTACCTGGAACCACTTGCCGAGGCTCAGATCGAGCTGGTTGACTCGTTCGGCGTATTCGGTGCCTGGGGCAACCAACGGCACGGCGAGCTGCGCCGCAGTCATGTTCGGAAAGACCAGGGCGCCCGGCGTGCACGGCCCCTTGCAATCGGCGGCGTATCTGGTCGTTCGCGTGATCAGCCAGACGGTGCCCGCTCCGGCAGGAGCACTGACGCTCGGGAGATTGGTTGCCGAGGGAATGACGTATGCGGGACTGAATCCCGGCGCGGTCAGCAGGTAGCCGGGGATGCTCTGGAACGAGCCGCTGATTTGAATACCGTACGGCAGCGGATAGCTGCCCGACAGCTTGAGCTGGGTGCGGTACGGGACGCCGCTGTTGCGCGCGTCGCAGTAGAGCAGGTTGTTCGGATTCGAATCCTCGTTGCACAGCGTCCAGAGCATGCGTTCCGAGGTCATCCCGCCGAACAGCATGGCGCCGCGCGGCAGCCGCGCATTGAACGACGCTTCGTAGCCGTTGTACCACTCCTTCTGAGTGTCATCGGTGAAGATGACGTTCTTGATGCGCGTGAGCGCAGCCGGGCTGACGTTGTACATCGGGATGATGCTGCCATCGAGCGGGCTCACGATGTCGACGCGGGTGTAGTCGCTGAAGCTCTGAAGCGTGTTCGTTTGACGCGGCAGATTGTGAAACGTTCGACGGAACCAGCCGGCGTTGACCTGGACACCCGGCAGCAATTCGTGCTGCACCCCTACCGTGCTTTCGAAGTTGTAGACGCGCTTGATGTCCGGGTTGGGGAACGTCTGCGCGCTGATGCCGAACCCCTGACGCAACTGAGCGAGATTGATCTCGCATCCCGACGTCAGGTAGATGCATCCGAGCTCTCCCTGCGCGACGTCGTCGTTGTTGAGATCGGTCCAGGAGACAACCGGCTGTTCGAGCACGAGCGGGTTGAACTGGTCGGCGAAATTGATCGTCTGCGCCTGCTCGTACCTGTTGATGCCTGCTTTGAGCGCCGTCTTCGCGTTGCCGAACACATCGTAGACGATGCCAAAGCGTGGCGCGAGATCGCTCCACACAGGCATCGGAATTCTGTCGAAGCTCCGAGCCGGCGCGAACCGTCCCGCTCCAGCCGACGATGCGGACACTTCGGAATTGAAGTACTCCCAGCGCGCGCCGACGTTGACCGTCAGACGTCTCAGCGTCCATGCGTCTTGTGCGTAGACGCCGAGATCCGCGTTGAGGCGATCGGTCCAATCGAGCGGCGTGTTCAGGATCTCCACGGAATCCGGTACGCCGTTCCTGTACCGCTGAACGAGGTCGGCGTTCGCGACGCGAGTCCGCCGATACGGCCCCCAGTTCCACTGCGCGCCCGTCTTGACGTTATGCGAGCCGGTCACGTACGAAACCGACCCCTGCAGGTAATACCGATCGGGATACTGCCCCTGTTCGGCTGCGAGCGAGGAATAACGCGTCCCGAGCGCGAGATCGCGGCGGCTGCCGCCCGCGTACCAGGCAGGCGTTCCCCGCTGTTGCATGATCCCTGGCTGGTTCGCGATGTAGTACCGCTCGATGTTGAAGGAGTAGCCGCCTTCGGCCAGCAGCTTGTTGGTGAGCGTCGACGTCCATTTCACCGATCCCGTGCTGTAGTCCGGCGACGTCCAGATCTGGGATGCCGACGCCGGATCGTCGCCCGCGTTCATCCCGTGGCCCCGATCCTTGCCCACCCTGTCGTAATACACGCCCAGCTTGTTTCGTGGAGATACCTGCCACGTGAGGCGGAGCAGCGCGCTCTTGATGTGCTGGTCGTCGATCCCCTGCTCGCACTGAATCGTGCCCGCCTTGCACTGAGGATAGGTTCTGGCATAGTTCGAACCGGCAGGCGTGTAGAACGTGTCCGCAATCGGCGCATCGACGCCCCAGCGCCGCGCCGACGTGAAGAACCAGAGCACGTCCTTCCTGATCGGTCCTCCGAACGACGCGTTGGCATCATAGATCTTCGAAATCCGATCGGGCGCGCTCAGCCCACGGTCGCGAAGTGATTGCGTCAGGTTGTTGCTCTGCCACGCGCCGTCGCTCCACGCGCCGAAGAACGCGCCGCTGAAGCGGTTGCCGCCTTCCTTCGGGATCATGTTCAAGCGCACGCCGCCGCCGGACACGTCGGTGGCGGCACCGGCCGTCTGGTAGCTCATCTCCTGGCTCATCATGTTGTTGAAGTAGTTCTGCACGGCGCCGTCGCCATCCAGACCGTTCACCATCATGCCGTCGATCTGCGTCACGACCTGCGACGAGCTCAAACCGTGCACCGACATGTAGGTCTGCTGCATCGCGCGTGAGCCGCCGACGTCGGGAACGTTGAGCGTCACGCCGACGACGAGCTGTCCGACGCTCTGAATCGTGCGTCCCGTCGGGATGGAGTCGAGCACGTCGCGCGAGAGCACGGTCGTCCGGGCGGTGCTCTGAACGTCGACGACGGGTGATTGACCCGTGACGGTGACCGATTCCTCGAGCGCGCCCACCTTCAACTCGGCGTTGATCGTCGCGGTGAAGTTCGCCGGCAGCTCGATTCCGGCGCGCTTGAACAGGCTGAAGCCCTCCAGCGTGAACGACAGGCTGTAGACGCCCGGCCGCAGGTCGACGATCGTGTACTGCCCCTGGCCGTTGGTGACGACCGATCGCGTCTTCTCGATAAGCGCGTCGCTCGACGCCTCGACGGTGACGCCCGGCAGCACCGCCCCGGACGCGTCGCGTACTACTCCTGCGATGGCGCTCTGCGCGCGCGCCGCCGCCGGCAGCGCGAGCAGACACCCAAGCGCCACGATGATCGTCGCGGTCCCGTGATTTCGCATGCCCGTCCTCCAGCGATGGAAAAAAGTGCCGGCCGGGCGACTATGAAAACCCTGGAAGTAGAAAGCAGGAAGCTACCGCCGTCGGCGGCGGAAGTCAATGCTTGAGCGCGACGCACGACGTTGTCGTCATCTTCTGCAGGTCTGGAATCGTGCTGCCGGATCTCGCCAAACGCCAGGAAGGCCAATACGAACCGATTCCGGGACCGCGGCGTCTTGCCTGATGACGAATGGCCAGAGCCGATGCATGAGCTCGCCGACGAGCTGCCGCGCCGCCTCGTAGCCGTGGATTCAGAGCTGGAGTTGGAATTCGAACGGCGCGTGGTCGAATCGTCCACCCTGGCGTTCCGGATCGCGTACGGCGTGCTGCGGCGGCGGGAGGATGCGGAAGACGTGGCGCAGGACGCCTTCGCGAAAGCGTATCGGAGCTTTCGTCAGCTCCGCGACCGCGATCGATTCCGCGCGTGGCTCGTGCGCATGACGTGGCGGCTCGCCCTCGATCGACAGCGGTCCGACCGTCGACGGGCGACGCGCGAGACGATCCACGCCACGAAGGCGCCGACCATGACGACCACCGATCACGTCATCGAACACGAGCGGGCGCAGCGTCTGTGGGAGGCGATCGACGCCCTGCCGGAAAAGCTGCGCGTCGTCGTCGTCCTCGCCGGAATTGAAGAACACGATCTGAACGAGGTCGCGCGTCTGCTCGATGTGCCGCTGGGTACAGTGAAGTCGCGCATGTTCACGGCACGAGCGCGGATGAGAGAGCAATTGCAATGCACGATGAACAGTCAGCAGCGATGACGGACGCCGCGCTGGATCGCGAGATCGCGCGCGTGCTCGGCGTCGATCCATCGCCCGGGTTCGCCGCGCGCGTGCGCCAGCGGATCGCGAGCGAACCGCCGCCGGCAGGATGGCCAGCCGCGTGGATCGTCGCCGCCGCCGGCGCGCTGGCCGCCGTTGCGGTCGTGGTCCTCATCGCCTCCCGCCCGCCGCGGGCCGCGCCTGCGCCGGCGACCGCGGTGCCGCTGCAGGCGCGATCGATCGAGGGCGTCGGCATGTTGCCAGACACAGGTGGCGCGGCGCTTTCAGGAGCGCGTGGCGGAGCGGCGGCCCGGACCCGACACTTCGGTCGGTCCGTGCCTGCGGCGGTTGGGCAACGCGCGGGAACCGGCGAACCCGAGATCCTCATCGATCCGCGCGAGGCGCGGGCTATTCGCGCGTTCTTCGAAGGCGTCCGCGACGGCCGGATCGATCTGACGCCGCTCCTCGCAGTCGTTCCGTCTCACGGTGAACCCGAACCCGTCGGCGATATCCACATTGCCCCGATTGTGCTCGACCCCATCGGCACGCGGAGCGGGGCAGAAGGAGTGTTACGGTGACCAGACGAATTCAGGCGCTCACGCTTGCCTTGCTCGTCGTCGGCGCGTCGACCGGCGCAGCGCGCGCCCAGGAGAAGGCGGCTGACTCCACCGCCACGACGCCGCCGGTACCGCTCAAGCTGCAGGTCGTCATCTCGCGCTTCGAGGGCGAGAAGAAGATCAGCAGCATGCCCTACATGCTGTCGGTGAATGCCGGCCACGGCGGAAGCCTTCGCATGGGGACGAGAGTACCGATCGTGTCGACGAGCTTCACGCCGATTGCGACCGGCGGCGCCGGCGTGAATCCGCTGACGTCGTACCAATACACCGACATCGGCACGAACATCGATTGCGGGACGGCCGTGATCAATGACGGGCGCTTCCGAGTCGACCTGACGATCGATGATTCCTCGGTCTATCCCGAGGATCAGGTACGGACGTCGAACACGGATCGGCCGTCCTTCCGGTCGTTTCGCGCGACGAATTCGATGGTGCTGAAGGACGGTCAGACGACGCAGTTCACGAGCGCCGTCGACAAAGTGACGGGCATCGTCACGAAGGTGGACGTGACACTGACCGTCGTGAAGTAACGGGCGGCTACGCGACTTCGAAGAGGCCAGCGGCGCCCATGCCACCGCCGATGCACATCGTGACGACGACCTTCTTCGCGCGCCGGCGTCTGCCTTCGATGAGCGCGTGCCCGACGAGGCGGGCGCCGGACATCCCGTAGGGATGGCCGACCGCGATCGCGCCGCCGTTGACGTTGAGCCGATCGTCGGGGATGCCCAGGCGATCGCGGCAGTAGATGACCTGGACGGCGAACGCTTCGTTGAGTTCCCAGAGATCGATGTCGTCGATCTTCGTGCCTGTTTGCTTCAACAGCTTCGGCACGGCGAACACCGGACCGATGCCCATCTCGTTGGGCTCGCAGCCGGCAACGGCGAACCCGCGGAAGATGCCGAGCGGCTTCAGCCCTCTCGTCGCCGCCGCCTTGTCGCTCATGACGATGGCGACCGAGGCGCCGTCTGAAAACTGGCTGGCGTTGCCGGCGGCGATGACGCCCCCTTCGATCGCCGGCTTGATCTTCGCGACGCCTTCGAGCGTCGTGTCGGGGCGGATCCCTTCGTCCTGCGAGACCGTCACCTCCCGAACCGATTCAGCGGCCGTGTTCTTGTCGACCGCTTTCATCTTCGTGGTCATCGGGACGATCTCGTCGTCGAACTTCCCCGCGGCCCGCGCGGCCGCGGCCCGCAGCTGACTGCACACGCCGTACTGGTCCTGCTGCTCGCGCGGGATAGCGTACTTCTTCGACACGTACTCCGCCGTCTGCAGCATCGGCCAATAGAGCTCCGGCTTGTGCTCGACGATCCAGTCTTCGTTCAGCATGTGCGTGTTCATCTCGTTCTGCACGCACGAGATGGACTCGACTCCGCCCGCGGCGTAGACCTCGCCCTCGCCGCTCAGGACGCGCTGCGACGCGATCGCGATCGTCTGCAGCCCCGAGGAGCAGAAGCGGTTGATCGTCATGCCGGAGGTCGTGACGGGACAGCCGGCGCGGATGGCGATCTGCCGCGCGATGTTGCGGCCGGTTGCGCCTTCCGGATTGGCGCAGCCGATCAACACGTCTTCGATCTCGGCGGGATCGAGCGCCGCGCGATCGAGCGCATGGCGGAGCGCGTGGCCGCCCATCGTGGCGCCGTGAGTGATATTGAAGGCGCCGCGCCAGCTTTTGCAGAGCGGCGTGCGCGCGGTGGAGACAATGACGGCATCAGGCATCAGAGCCATTCTACAATCTCCGCGCATGTTCGCCCTCGACGATCTCGTCGTCCTCGATCTCTCGCATGCGCTCGCGGGTCCGTTTGCGTCGACCATGCTCGGGGACTACGGCGCGGAGGTCGTCAAGATCGAGCCGATCGCCGGCGAGATTTCGCGGTCGTGGGGACCGCCGTTCTACGGCCACGAGTCGGCCTACTTCGTCAATCTCAATCGGAACAAGAAGAGCGTCGCGCTCGATCTGAAGCACCCGGAAGGGAAACGGACGTTTCTCCGCCTGGCGGAACGCGCCGACGTCGTCCTCGAGAACATGCGCGTCGGCACGGTGGCGAAGCTGGGCATCGACTACGGCGCCGTGCGGACGGTGCAGCCGCGCATCATTTTCTGTTCGATTTCCGGGTTCGGCCAGGACGGTCCCTATCGCGACCGCGCCGCGCTCGATCTCATCGTCCAGGCGGAAAGCGGCATGATCAGCGTCACCGGCGATCCGGGCAGCCACGGCGTGCGCGCGGGCGTGTCGATCGCCGATCTGACCGCGGGCATGTACGCCGCGTTCGGCATCATGGCGGCGCTGCACGCGCGGCAGAAAACGGGACGCGGGCAGTTTCTGGACGTCTCGATGCTCGAAGGACAGCTCGGCATTCTGTCTGGGATGATCGGCGCGTATTTCGCGGACGGCGTCGTCCCGCAGCCGATGGGTACCGCGTACGGCATGCTGCTGCCCTACCAGACGTTCCACACGCGAACGCGGGACATCGCGATCGGCGTCGGCAGCGACAAGCTGTGGAAGACGTTTTGTCCGCTCATCGGGCTCCCGCAGTTGACCGACGATCCGCGATACGCGACCAACGCGCAGCGCAACACCAACCGCCTGTCGCTCATCGCGGCGCTGCAGGAAGCGTTTCTGACGAGAACCTACGAGGAGTGGGAGGCGATCCTGCTGCCGGCCGGCGTCCCGATGGGCGCCATCAACCGGATCGATCACGTCGTCGAGCACCCGCAGGTGGCGGCGCGCGGCGCGCTCGTCGAGTGCGAGCATCCCGTGGCGGGACAAATCAGGATGGTGGGGCCTCCGGTGCGGATGTCAGAAACGCCAGGCGGTGTCCGCCGGCCCGCGCCGCT
>WNES01001425.1_pt1 | contig 11744 bp, 9 predicted proteins | sample 5399931 | NCBI WGS metagenome assembly WNES01 (sample SAMN13153332, study PRJNA577476) | soil metagenome | isolation source: 20 cm grassland meadow soil 2 days after 3rd rain plot 5 | place: USA:California | collected 2015-11-11
TGAGCCCTTTGGGAAAGCGTGAGCCCGCCATGAAAGCCGCAATCCACCCCGACTACAGAGAGATCACCGTCACCTGCACGTGCGGCAACACGTTCAAGACGAGCTCGACCCTCGGTCAAGATCTGCAGGTCGAGGTGTGCTCGAACTGCCATCCTTTCTATACGGGCAAGCAGAAGATCGTCGACACCGCGGGCCGCGTGGACAAGTTCCGCCGGAAGTACGCGGCCGCGGGCGCCAAGTAACCGCGGCAGGCGCGTCGACCTTGCAGCCGCGCTCTTTCGGCGCCCCGGGCGGGTGGCGCGGGCGGCGGAACTTCGGTGCGTGGCGAGGGCTCTACAGCCTAGGCCTCGTCTTCGCGCCGCGGCCTGAGGCCGCACTCGCCCGATCGGAGTCGCCAGTCGCCATGCGCCGCACACTCGCCACCGCCGCTGCCTGTGCCCTCGCGCTCGCCGGTGTGAGCTGCGCCACCAACCCCGCATCCGGCACCCGCCACGTCGTCTTCACCACGGTGAAGAGCGAGCAGGAGCAGGCACGGCGCGCCCACGAGGAGATCAAGCGCATTTATGGTCTGTACCAGGACCAGGCGGTGCAGGACTACGTACAGATGATCGGCACGCGCGTGGCGCGCAACACGCCGATCGCGGACTGGGATTTCAAGTTCTTCGTGCTCGATGACGACGAGATCAACGCCTTCACCACCGGCGGCGGCTATGTCTACGTCCACCGCGGGCTGCTCACGTACCTGAATTCCGAGGCCGAGCTCGCCGCGGTGCTCGGCCACGAGATCGGGCATGACGTCGCGCGCCATCCGGCGCGCAGCGAGGCGCAGCGCGTGCTCCTCGGCAGCGGTGCGATCGCCACCGCGATTCTCACCGGGAACTACGCGCTCGCGGAGATGGCGGACCTCGGCGCCGCCGCCTGGTACCAGGGCTACGGCCGTGAGCACGAGTCCGAAGCCGACCGCCTCGGCCTCGAGTATGCCGCGCGCGCTGGCTATCGCCCGACGGCCATGGGCGACACGATGAGGATGTTCAAGGCGCAGGAAGCCTTCGAGATCAACCGTGCCAAGGACGAAGGCCGCGACCCCAAGATCTATCACGGCGTGTTCTCCGATCACCCGGCCCCCGACGAGCGCGTCGTGGAGGCGACGCTCGGGGCGGCGGACATCACCACCGTGCCGCGCGGCGGCTGGATCGACAACCGCGAAGAGTACCTGAAGGCGATTGCCGGGCTGCCGTTCGGTTCCTCCCGCGAGCAGGGCATCGTGCGCGAGAACCGCTTCTACCACGCGGGCATGAAGCTCACGATGGCCTTCCCCAAGGGCTGGAACGTGCAGAACGAGCGCGACCGGCTGCTGGTGACGAAGAAGAAAGAGTCGGTGATGCAGGTGACGCTCGAGAAGCGCCCCGAGAAGAAGTCGCCGCGCGAGTTCCTGCTGTCGAGGCTGCGGGGCGCATCCGTCTCGCACGGCGATACGCTCGCGGTGCACGGTATGGAGGGCTACGCGCTCATCACGCGCTCGGGGTCGCCCCTCGATGGCGGCGAGGGGCCGGTGCGCTGGGCGGTGCTCTATCGCGGCACCCAGGCGTTCGTGATCGGCGCCGCGAGCCGCTCGAGCGAGAACTACGCGCCGCTCGATGACGGGGTCTTCATGTCCTCGATCGAGACCATGCGCGACATGAAGCCGGCGGAATACCCGCTCGCCGAGCCCTACCGCATCAAGATCATCACCGCGGACGAGAAGACGAAGCTCGAGGACTACTCCAAGGACGTGCCGGTCGAGAAATTCAAGCTCGAGGAGCTGCGCCTCATGAACGCGCTCTACCCCAAGGGCGAACCCAAGCCGGGGGATCTCGTCAAGGTCGTGGAGTAGCGCGCGCTAGGCGCGCGACGCCATTCCCCGCAAGGGTGCCGCCGGCCCCTGCCGGCGACCTGGCGCGCCTTGATTCGGCGCTTGGGTCCATGTAAACCTGCCTCGTGGTGCGGCGCGCCCGCAGTGCTCGGCGACCGCCACATGGAATGGCGGCCGTGGACATGAACGGGAAGACGGAAACAGCGTTCGAGCTCAGCGACGGCGCCAGCGGGCGCAGCAGCCAGCTGCCGGTGCGCACCGGCACCATCGGACCGGCGGCGCTCGACATCGCGGGGCTGCACAAGGACCTCGACGTCTTCACCTACGATCCGGGCTTCGCCGCGACCGCCGCGACCGAGAGCCGCATCACCTACATCGACGGCGATGCGGGCGTGCTGCTCTATCGCGGCTACCCGATCGAGCAGCTCGCCGGGAAAAGCTCCTTCATGGAAGTCGCGTACCTGCTGCTGCTCGGGGAGCTGCCGACCAGGAAGCAGCTCGAGGAGTTCACCGGCAACATCCGTTATCACACGATGATCAACGAGACGTTGCTGCGCTTCTTCAACGGCTTCCACCACAACGCGCATCCCATGGCAATGGTGTCGGCGGTGGTGGCGTCCATGTCGGCGTTCTATCACGACACCATGGACATCTATAACCCGCGCCATCGCGAGATCTTCTCCCACCGCATCGTCGCCAAGATCCCGACCATCGCCGCCGCCGCTCACAAGCACTCGCTCGGACAGCCCTTCATCTACCCGCGCAACGATCTCGACTACGCGGCCAACGTGCTGCACATGCTGTTCGCCGTGCCGTGCGAGCCCTACAAGCTCGACCCGGTGGCCGCGGAGGCGCTCGACCTGCTGTTCATCCTGCACGCCGATCACGAGCAGAACGCCAGCACTTCCACCGTGCGCCTCGCCGGCAGCACCGGCGCCAATCCCTATGCGGCGATCTCGGCGGGCGTCTCGGCGCTGTGGGGTCCGGCGCACGGCGGCGCGAACGAGGCCGTGCTGGCGATGCTCGAGCAGATCGGCAGCGTCGACCACATCCCGAAATACCTGGCGATGGCCAAGGACAAGTCGAGTCACTTCCGCCTCATGGGCTTCGGCCACCGCGTCTACAAGAACTTCGATCCGCGCGCCAAGATCATCCGCGAGATGTGTCACCGGGTGCTCACCGCGCTCGGGCGCACCGACAATCCGCTGTTCGAGCTCGCCCTGCGGCTCGAGGAGATCGCGCTCAAGGACGAGTACTTCGTATCGCGCAAGCTCTACCCGAACGTCGATTTCTACTCGGGCGTCATCTACAGCGCGATCGGCATTCCGCGCTCCATGTTCACGGTGATGTTCGCAATCGCGCGCACCGTGGGCTGGGTCGCGCACTGGCTGGAGATGATTTCCGACCCCGCCATGCGCATCGGGCGGCCGCGCCAGCTGTACACGGGTCCGCCGCGCCGCGAGTACGTCGAGGTCTCGAAGCGCCGCTGAGCGCAGCGCGCCGCTCCTGCAATGCCGGCTCCGCCTGCCGGCCGCCTCAGCTCCGCTCGAGCAGCGCCTCGACCTCGCCGGCGTCGGCGCGGCGCATCGGCCGCCCGTCCACCGGGCTCATCGGGGCCTGCCGGATGCCGTCGGTCGGAAACACCGTCGCCTCGATCGGCTGGTCGTCGACCTCGAAGCGCACGCCCGGAAAGGGCCGCACGAGCTCGGCGTTGAGCTTGAGGCGTTTCTCGGTGAGCTCGTGGGGGATCCCGCCATCGAGGAGCTTCAGAGTGACCGACTCGACGCGCTCGGCGAACAAGTGCAGCTGCACCTCGGTGTACTCCGTGGCCGTGCCCGAGAGCACCGGGCCCACGAGCCGCGGCGCGAACTCCCGCAGGTAACGCATGGCCGCGAGCGCCGCACGGCGCTGGGCCTCGAGCGCCTCGAGGTGCGAGGCGCCGCGGAACAGGCGCTGGTACTCGGCGAGTGCGCTCTCGATCTCGCTGTTCTTCGGCAGCAGCGCCACGCCGTCGATGACCCCGAGACGCTCGGCCGCCTTCCGCTTGGCCACGAGGAAATCGCGGATGCCATGCTCGGCCATGAGCCGCGCGGCTTCCTGGGCCAGCGCGCGGCGCAGGTTCTCGACGCGCGCGGGGTGTCGCTTCGAGCGCATCGCGTGTCAGAAGATCGGCTCGCCGCTCGCCTGGCCCTCCGGGCCCTGCGCCAGCGCTCCGGTGTTCCCCGAGGGCAGGTGATTCGCCATGAAGACTTCCGGAATGCCGTCGGGATTCTCGGCGCTCACCAGCGTGCCGGTCTGCGGCGAGATCCGCAGCGTGACCAGGCCGTCGGGCATGCTGCGGGCCTGCTCGGGCACCCCCTTGAGCGCCTCGCGCATGAACTGCATCCAGATCGGCAGCGCGGTGCGCGCGCCCTCCTCCGCCTCCCCGAGCGGCCGCTCCTGATCGAAGCCGACCCACACGGTGGCGACGAGATTTCGCGTGAAGCCGTTGAACCAGGTGTCCCGGGCCTCGTTGGTGGTGCCGGTCTTGCCCGCGATGTCGCCGCGCCCGAGCGCGAGGGCGCGCCGCCCCGTGCCGCGCTTGATGACATCGGACATCATGTCGGCCATGAGGTAGGCGTTCTGCGCGCTGATGACGCGCGGCGCTACCTGCGCCTCGGGCAGCGGCGCCGGCTCGCCGTGGGTCGTGTCCGAGATTCGTAGCGCCGCGCCCGCCGCCGGCAGCTCGCCCTGTTCGCACTGCGTGCACACCATGCGCGGCGCGGCCTGCCACACCGCCTTCCCGGTGGCGTCCTCGATGCGGTCGATGAAGTAGGGCCCGACGCGATAACCGCCGTTGGCGAACACGGCGTACCCGGCGGCGAGGTCGAGCGGCGTCGCTTCCAGCGTGCCGAGCGCCAGCGTCAGGTCGCGCGGCATGGTCTTGGGGTCGAAGCCGAAGCGCGTGATGTAGTCGATCGCCGTCTGCACCCCGAGCTCCTTCAGGATGCGGATCGACACGAGATTGCGCGAGCGCACCAGCGCCTCGCGCAGCCGCGTCGGTCCGCCGAACTCGCGGGTCGAATTCTCCGGCCGCCAGGCTTCCTCGCTCCCGCTGCCGTCGAGGACGATGGGCGCATCGAGCAGCACGCTCGCCGGAGTGAAGCCGTTCTCGAGCGCCGCGGAGTACAGGAACGGCTTGAAGCCCGAGCCCGGGAGGCGCCGCGCCTGCGTGACGCGGTTGTACTTGTTGGTGAAGTAGTCGAAGCCGCCCACGAGCGCGCCGATGCTGCCGTCGTTGGGATCGAGCGCCACCAGCGCGCTCTGCGCTTCCGGTATCTGCGCGAGCTGCGCGTGTCCGGCGGCATCGGCGACCACGTAGACGACGTCGCCACGGCTCAAGACCTGGCTCGCGTCCTTCGGCGGCGGCCCGGGCGTCTCGTTGCGCTGCTGCCGGTGCGCCCAGGAGAGCCCGTCCCAGTCGATCTGCACCGTCCCGAGCGCCTTCACGTAGGCGCGGGCGCTTTTTTCGGCGACCGACACCACGACGGCCGGCGAGAGGTTGCCGATCGCGGAGTACTCGTCCACCAGGTCGTCGTAATCCGGCTCACCGTGCGCGGGCAGCTCGACGTGCCCGGCCGGCCCGCGCCAGCCGTGGCGGCGGTCGTACTCGATGAGTCCCACACGCACGGCGCGGTTGGCGGCGGCCTGCAGCCGGCCGTCGATGGTGGTGTAGACGCGGTAGCCGGCGGTCTCGACGCTCGGGCCGTACCGCTGGCGCAGCTCCAGGCGCGCCATCTCCGCGACGTACGGCGCCTCGACGTCGAAGAGCGGCGCGTGCGCGCGCGCCTGCATCGGCTCCTTGTTGGCGGCCTCCGCGGTGGCGGCGTCGATGTAGCCGAGCTCGCGCATGCGCCGCAGCACGTAGGCGCGCCGTCCAGTGGCGAGTTGCGGATCGACGATCGGGTTGTAGCGCGAGGGCGCCTTGGGGACCCCGGCGAGCGTCGCGGCCTCGGCCACATCGAGCCTGTCGAGCGGCTTGCCGAAGAACGCCTCCGCCGCGGCCGCGACGCCATAGGCGCGCTGGCCGAAGAAGATCACGTTGAGATACAGCCCGAAGATTTCCTGCTTCGTGAACTCGTGCTCCATGCGGTAGGTGACGAAGGTCTCCTGGAGCTTGCGGCGGTAGGTCTTGTCGAGCGTCAGGAACATGTTGCGGGCGGCCTGCATGGTGATGGTGCTGGCGCCCTGGGTCTTGTCGCCGGCGAGGACGTCGATCAACACCGCGCGCACCACACCGAGGTAATCGATGCCGTGATGCTCGAAGAAGCGCTCATCCTCGGCGGCGAGAAACGCGTGCTTGACGAGATCGGGAATCTGGTCGTAGCCGACCGGGATGCGGCGCTGCTCTCCGATCTGCGCGATCAGCGCGCCCGAGCGCGTGTACACGCGCAATGGCACCTGCAGTTCGACGTTGCGCATCGCTGCCGTCGTGGGCAGCGAGGGCAGCAGATACACGTAACTGCAGGCGAGCGCGTACGCGCCGAGGAGTGTGATCAGGATCACACATCCGCCGATGAGCGTCGCGAGGCGAAAGTAATTCCATTTCACAGAAACCAACTCTGTCTCCTTGCGCTCCCTGCGGGGGCTATGCATAGTACCCGCGACTCAAGGGCAAACTCACCGAAAGGTGGGGACGCAAAGCCTCCGGTCTACGGGCGTACGTGCCTACGACAGCGGGGTTGCCGGTTCGAACGTTAACGCACTCCGCAGTCACTCGGCCATGTGCTGCGGAGCCTGAGCGGTTCGACCGACCTCCCGCAGCGCCCGCCGCCCGTGTGCTGACGGTTTTCGTCCCCAGAACGCTTGGACAAAAGGACGCAGCAGTTGTTGATCCGGGACACCGTAGCGCGCGGCGCGCGTGATGCTTTCGGCACTGCGCGCATTTGCTGCATGGCGAGCCTGCGGATCCGTGAGCCCGCTCACGTTCAATTTAACAGTGCACTGATATATAGTGATCCGGGGTCATCTTCGGGGCGGTCATTTTCAGGCGTAAAGACCTGAAAAGGATATAAAAAATGTTCCTTCTCCAGCGCAAATACCGCCCGCTCCTGGGACTTGACATAACCACCTCGTCGGTGAAGCTCATCGAGCTGGCCACGGCGGGCGGGCAGTACCGGGTCGAGGCTTATGCGGCCGAGCCCACGCCCCAGAACGCCATCAACGAGAAGGCGATCGTCGATGCCGAGGCGGTGGGCGAGGCGATCCGCCGCGCCGTGAAGCGCGCCGGCGCCAAGGCCTCCGAGGTCGCGGTGGCGATCTCGGGCGATGCCGCGATCACCAAGGTGATCCAGATGCCGCGCGCGCTGCGCAGCGCCGACCTCGAGGCGCAGGTCGAGATGCAGGCCGACCAGTACATCCCCTTCCCCATGGACGAGGTCAGCTACGACTTCGAGGTGCTCGGGCCGAACGACAAGGATCCGGAATCGAGCGACGTGCTGCTGGTCGCGACGCGCACCGAGAATGTCGAGCAGCGCCAGGCGGCCGTCAAGGCGGCGGGACTCACGGCCAAGATCGTGGACGTCGAGGCGTTTGCGCTCGAGAACGCCTGCAAGCTGATGACGCACCAGATGCCCGATGGCGGCATCGATCGCACCATCGCGGTGGTCGACTTCGGCGCGAGCAGCACCACCTTCAGTGTGCTGCGAAACCTCAAGGTGGTGTACACGCGCGATTTCGCCTTCGGCGGGCAGCAGCTCACCGAGGAGATCATGCGCACCTACGGACTCGCCATGGAGGAGGCGGGGCGCGCCAAGAAAGAGGGCGGCCTGCCGGGCAACTATCAGTCCGAGGTCCTCGACCCGTTCATCGACGACATGACCCAGCAGGTGAGCCGCTCGCTGCAGTTCTACCTGGCCTCCGGGTCCGGGCGCGAGCAGCCGGAGAAGATTCTGGTGTGTGGCGGTTGCGCCAACATCCCGGGCGTGGCGGAGGTGATCTCGAGCCGCGTCGGCATTTCCGCCGAGAAGGGCGACCCGCTCGGCCAGATGAAACTGTCCTCGCGCGCCAAGGCGCAGGCGGTGCAACGCGACGCCACGGCGCTGCTGACGGCCTGCGGGCTCGCACTGCGGAGTTTCGACTGACATGCCGCGTATAAACCTGCTTCCCTGGCGTGAAGGCCAGCGCAAGGAGCGCAAGCTCGCATTCCTGGTGGCTCTCGGGGTGGCGGCGGTCGCCGCCGGCGTCGCCTCGTTCGCCGCCTATCTGCTGTATGGCTCGATGATCGAGTCGCAGCAGCACCGCAACGACCAGCTGCGCCGCGAGGTCAAGACGCTCGACAAGCAGATCGAGGAGATCAACAACCTCGAGACCGACAAGCTGAGATTCATCGCGCGCATGGGGATCATCGAGAAGCTGCAGCGCTCGCGCCCGGAGATCGTGCATGTGTTCGATGAGATCGTGCACACCCTCCCGGAGGGGGTGTACCTCACCGGTGTGAAGCAGACCGAGCGGCGCCTTCGGTTCGACGGCGTCGCGCAGTCGAGCACCCGTGTTTCCTCGTTCATGCGCAACATCGACGCTTCGCAGTGGCTGCGCAACCCCGAGCTCGAGGTCGTGCAGACCGGGAAGGGCACGGGCCCGGGCTCGAGCTTTACGCTCACCGCCGAGCAGGTCTCCGCGACGCCCCAGGAGAGCGGCAACGCCGCGAAGACCAAACTCCGCAAGGCGAGCCTCGGCGGCGCGGGAGGACGGCAATGAACCTGCTCGAGGAGCTGCGCTCACTCGATCCGCGCGAGCCCGGCCGCTGGCCGCTGCCGGTCCGCGCCGGTGCGGTCGGCGTGGCGTTCCTGGCGCTCACGCTCCTCGGGATCTACTTCCTGGTGTGGAACGAGCAGCGGCCCGAGCTGCAGCGGCGTCAGGAAGAGGAGCAGCAGCTGCGTCAGGAGTTCCACAACAAGCACGCCAAGGCCGTCAACCTCGAGGTCTACAAGCTGCAGCTGAAGGACATCGAGCGCTCCTTCGGCGCGCTGCTGCGTCAGCTCCCCGGCAAGACCGAGGTGCCGAGCCTGCTGGTCGACATCTCGCAGACCGGCCTCGCCGCCGGCCTCGAGGAGAAGCTCTTCCAGCCGCAGCCCGAGCAGAAGAAGGACTTCTACGCGGAGCTGCCCATTAAGATCAGGCTCACCGGCAGCTATCACCAGTTCGGCGAGTTCGTGAGCGGCATCGCGGCGCTGCCGCGCATCGTCACGCTGCACGACATCGACATCAAGCCGGACGGCAAGGACTCCTACGACCAGTTGTCGCTCGAGCTCACGGCCAAGACCTACCGCTATCTCGACGAGGACGAGGTCGCGGCTGGCGAGGCGCAGAAGCACGACGTCGCCCACCGCCCGAAGCCGGCGGGTTGACCCACATGAACGGCGTGAATGCGGTACTCACCCATGCTTAAGCTCTCACACACATCGGGTCTGCGCCTGCTGGGCGCCGCGCTCGTGTGCGCCGGCTACGCCGCGCTCACGGCTTGCACGAGCGCCGACAGCGACCTGGCGCGCTTCATCGAGGATACGAAGAAAGAGCCCGGCGGGCGCGTCGAGCCGCTGCCCGAGATCAAGCCCTACGAAACCTTCGTTTACACCGCCGCCGATATGCGCTCGCCGTTCCTGCCGAGCACCCCGGGCGCGGGCGCCGGCTACAGCGGCATACGCCCCGATTCCAAGCGCAATCGCGAGTTTCTCGAACAGTTCTCGCTCGATACGCTCAAGATGGTCGGCACGCTGCGCCTCGGCGGGCACATGTTCGGCCTGGTGCAGACCAAGGACGGACTGGTGCACCGCGTGACCGCCGGCGAACACCTCGGACAGGCGGAAGGCAAGATCACCGACATCACGCCCGCCAAGATCAGCTTGATCGAGATCGTTCCGGACAGCCTCGGGGGGTACATGGAACGCCCCGCCGCGCTGGCCCTGAACGAATAAAGGTCCAGCAGGGAGTCTCACGAATGCAAGCGTCTAGCCTGATGAATCGCCTACTCGGCACGACCGCGCGCCTCATGATCGCAGGGGTGCTCGGCCTCGCCGCGGGCACGGCGGCACAGGCCGCGGACAATCCTGCACTGCAGGCCATCGACGTGCAGCCCCTGGCGGGACAGCAGCTGCAGCTCACCCTGCGCCTGTCGGGCCCGGCCCCCCAGCCGCTCTCCTTCACCATCGACAACCCGGCGCGCATTTCCTTCGATCTGCCGAACACCACTCTGGCGCTGCCGTCCCGGCGCATCGACGTGCACGCCTCTGGGGTCGACACCATCCTCGCCGCCGAGACCAAGGACCGCACGCGGCTGGTGCTGAATCTCGACAAGCTCATGCCCTACGACACGCGCGTCGAGGGCAACAACATCATCGTCATGTTGGGCGGGAGTGCCGGGCATGCCGCCGCGGCCGCTCCCTCGGGCGCCGCGCCCGCCGCGCCGGTCGCCGGCGGGCCCCGCGAGCTGCGCTCCATCGACTTCCGGCGCGGCGCCGACGGCGCCGGACGCGTGGTCGTGAGGCTCTCGGATCCTCACATCCGCATCAACCTGCACCAGGTCGGCAACCAGGTGGTGGTCGATTTCAGCGACGCCGCCGCGCCGGCCAACCTGCTGCGCCGCTACGACGCGACCGACTACGGCACCCCGATCAGCGGCTTCGACGTCACGCGCGTCGGCAACGGCTCGCGCATCGCGATCACCGCCACGGGCGACTACGAGCAGCTCGCTTACCAGTCGGACGATCAGTACGTGGTCGAGGTGGCCCCGAGGCGCAAGCTCGCCAACGCCCCCGAGGAGCGGCCGGTGTACACCGGCGAGCGCCTGACGCTCAACTTCCAGGACATCGAGACCCGCGCGGTGCTGCAGCTGCTCGCCGATGCCAGCGGCCAGAACATCGTGGTGTCGGATTCGGTGAGCGGCAACGTGACGCTGCGGCTGCAGAACGTGCCGTGGGACCAGGCGCTCGACATCGTGCTGCGCACCAAGGGGCTCGACAAGCGCCGCCAGGACAACGTCATCATCGTCGCTCCGCAGGCGGAGCTCGCGGCGCGCGAGAAGGCGGACTTGGCCGCGAGGAAGGACGTGCAGGAGCTCGCGCCGCTGCGCTCCGAGTACCTGCAGGTGAACTACGCCAAGGCCCAGGACATGGCGGCGCTCATCAAGACGCAGAACAACTCGCTCCTGTCGGCGCGCGGCAGCGTCGCGGTCGATGAGCGCACCAACACCCTGCTGCTGCAGGACACCGCCGAGCGGCTCGCGGACGTGCGCCGCCTGGTGGCGACGCTCGACATCCCGGTGCGCCAGGTGCTCATCGAGGCGCGCATCGTCAGCGTCAGCTCGGCGCGCGCTTCGGCGTGACCAACTGGCAGAGGAACGGCCAGAACGGGCTGGTGAGCACCACCGGCACGGCTGCCGGAACCGACAGCATGACCAACACTTACATCGTCGGCCAGAACGCGATCAACAACGCGATCAACGCCGGCACGACGCCCGTCCCGCTGCCGACCTACGGCATACCGGGCGCGGCCAACCGCTACAACGTCAACCTGCCGGTGACGAGCCCGGCGGGCAGCTTCGCGCTCGGCATCCTCGGCAGCAATTTCATCGTGGACCTCGAGCTCTCGGCCGCCCAGGCCGAGACCCAGGCGAACATCATCTCCTCCCCGCGCGTCATCACCGCGAACCAGAAGGAGGCGACCATCGAGCAGGGCGTGGAGATCCCGTATCAGCAGTCTGCCTCGAGCGGCGCAACCACCATTCAGTTCAAGAAGGCAGTGCTGTCGCTCAAGGTGACCCCTCAGATAACCCCCGACAACCGCATCATCCTCGACCTCGACGTCAAGGACGACGCCGTCGGCACGGTAGTCGTGACCTCGGGCGGAGTGAACG
>WNES01001300.1_pt1 | contig 11737 bp, 10 predicted proteins | sample 5399931 | NCBI WGS metagenome assembly WNES01 (sample SAMN13153332, study PRJNA577476) | soil metagenome | isolation source: 20 cm grassland meadow soil 2 days after 3rd rain plot 5 | place: USA:California | collected 2015-11-11
CGACTGGGACGGTTGGCGCACGCTTACCACCCAGCTGGGCAAGCGGCTGCAACTGGTCGGCGACGACATCTTCGTCACCAATGTCGTTACCCTTCGCCGAGGCATCGATGCCGGAGTGGCAAACAGCATCCTCATCAAGCTCAACCAGATCGGGACGCTAACCGAGACCCTGGAAACGATGGCCACCGCCCGACGGGCCGGCTACACCACGGTCATCTCGCATCGATCGGGCGAGACCGAAGACACTTTTATTGCCGACCTCGCGGTGGCGACCGGTGCCGGCCAGATTAAAACCGGAGCGCCGTCACGGTCGGAGCGGGTGGCGAAGTACAATCGGCTCCTGCAGATCGAGGAAGAGGTGGGTAGCACCGTACCGTACGCAGGGCGCGCCGCACTCAGCCGTGTCTAGGCGCGTCCCCCCGCGCGGATTCTTCAACAGCGAATCGCCGTTCGGCCGCCTGCCGACCGAGCCGAGCTTCCCCACCATCCGCGTCTCCCGGCGGGGAGTGTTGTGGATCGTCGCCATCGCCGTCGCGCTGCTCATCCTTTTCCTCCTGAAGCCGTTTGCGACGCTCTACACCGACTATCTGTGGTTCCGCTCCCTCGGCTACGGCGGCGTGTTCGGCACGCGCTTCACCGCGCAGATCTGGTCCTTCTTCATCTTCGCCGTCTTCTTCTGGATCATCGGCTCGATCAATGTCCTGCTGGTCCTCAACTCCGGCCGGCGGCTGTCGTCGATCGGCATCCGGCAACGCCTGGTGACCGCACCGTCGACCATCCTCGGCCTGCTCGGTGTCTTTCTGCTCGGCCTCCTGTTCGGGCAAATCGCCTCGGGCCAGTGGCAGACCATCCTGACCTTCCTCAATCAGAAGCCGTTCAACGTCCAGGATCCGATCTGGCACAAGGACGTGTCCTTCTACGTCTTTACCCTTCCCTTCTACCGCTTTCTGTGGGGCTGGCTCCTGGGTGTCGTGATCCTGATGATCCTCGTCGTCGCAGGCCTCTACGCGTCGCGAGCCGGACTCCAGAACTTCTTGCTTCCCGCTCGGGCCATCCGTCATCTTTCTGTCCTGGCGGCAGCCTTTGCGGCACTGCTCGCGATCCATTACCGGCTCGACCTCTACGAGCTGCTGCTGAGCAAGCGGGGCTTCGTCTTTGGCGTCGGCTACGCGGATGTGGCCGCCCGCATTCCCGCCTACTGGATCATGACGGTGCTGATGGTCCTGATCACCATCGGCCTGCTCGCGAATGCCGCCGGGGCCCGACTCACTCCGCTGCCCGCCGCCCTGGTTGTCTGGCTCGGCGCGGCTTTCGTCCTGCTGGTCGTCTTTCCCGGCATCATCCAGCGGTTCCAGGTCGACCCCAGCGCGCAAACGAAAGAGGCGCCCTATATCAAGAACGAGATCGCCTTCACCCGCCAGGCCTACGGTCTGGCAGGGATCACCGACCGGCCTTTCACACCGCGGGACACGGTCACGGCCGACGCGGTGGCGCGCAACCCGCAGACGGTCCAGAACGCCCGCCTCTGGGACCCGCAGCTGGCCCTGCCGGCGGCACTCGAGAATCAGCAGAGCCTCCGAACCTACTACACGATTTCCGACGTGGCGGTCGACCGCTATCAGCTTGGCGACCAGTATCTCCAGATGCTGCTCTCGGCCCGGGAATTGGATACCTCGGGCCTAAATGCGCAGGCCCAGACCTGGCCAAACCTCAAGCTCCAGTACACGCATGGTTACGGCGTGGTCGCCGCCCGCGCCAATGAAGCCACCGCCGAGGGCGACCCGGTACTGATCCTCAAGAACATTCCCCCGGCTGGTCAACCCGCGGTGACCCAACCAGGCATCTACTTCGGCCGGCACAGCAACGATCACACCGATTACGTGCTGGTGGACTCGAGCCAGGCCGAGCTGGATTATCTGGCCGAGACCACGCACCTGACGCACTGGACGGGGAAGACCGGCGTTCCGCTAACGTCGGCACTGCGCAAGCTGGCGTTCGCGGTCCGCTTCGGCGACATCAACGTCCTGATCAGCCCGCAGCTGACCTCGCAAACCCAGGTGCTCTTCAACCAGGCGGTGCAGGACCGGGTCGCGGTTCTGGCGCCCTTCCTGCAGTTCGACCAGGATCCCTACATCGTGGTCGTCGACGGCAAGCTCTACTGGATCCTCGACGGATTCACCACCACTGACCACTATCCCTATAGCCGGACCCCGCCGTTGGAGGATCGCGGTCCGCTGTCCGACATCAATTACGTGCGGAACTCCGTCAAGGTAGTGGTCGACGCCTATGCGGGGACCACGACCTTCTACCAGATCGACAGCAAGGACGCGATCGCCAATACCTACGGATCGATTTTCCCCGGGCTCTTCAAGCCCTTCAGCCAGATGCCGGCCGGGCTGCAGGCACACATCCGCTATCCTCGCGACCTTTTCAATGTCCAGGCGGAGCAGTTCGCGACGTACCACGTGCAGGATCCGAACACGCTCTACACTCGCGAGGATCAATGGCAGATCGCCAAGGAGAACCTGGAGCAGGCTGGAGGACCATCGCCGATGCGGCCCTTCTACGTCATCATGCGGCTGCCCGGCGAGGCGAAAGAAGAGTTCGTCACCATCCTGCCCTACACGCCGAATGGGAAGACCAACATGATCGCTTACCTGGCGGCCCGCTCGGACCAACCGGATTACGGCACGTTGTTCGACTTCCGCTTCCCCAAGGACAGCCTCGTGGTTGGCACCCAGCAGGTCGAGTCCAACATCGACCAGGCCCCGGCGATCAAGTCACAGTTCTCGCTGCTCAACTTCCCGGGTTCGAGGGTCATCCGCGGCAATCTGCTCGTCCTTCCGATCGAGACTTCGCTGCTGTACATCGAGCCCGTCTACCTGGAGGCCAGCAACGTCAAGAAGCCGCAGCTGAAGAAGGTGATCGCGGCAACCGGACAGAACGTGGCGATGGAAGACACCCTCGACAAGGCCCTTGCCGCCCTGCTCGGCCAGGCGCCGCCCTCAACGCCGACCGGCCCCGCAGCGCCACCGAGCGGCACGGTCGCGCAACTGATCGCGTCGGCCAAAGCCCACTACGATACCGCTCAGAGGGACCTCGCCAGCGGTGATTTCGTTGGCTACGCGCAGGAGATCAAGCTGGTCGGCGACATCCTGAAGCAGCTCGCCGCCCTGCAGCCGGCCAGCGCGTCACCGAGCGCCTCAGCCAAAGCGTCACCGAGCGCCTCGCCCTAACTAAAAAAGGCGCTTGCGCGTTGCAAGCGCCCTCCAAGCCCCGGAACCGATTCAGCGAGGACCGGGCAGACCGTCGGCGACAGCGAGAACAGCGGCGACGACGGTAGCGATGAGCGCGAACAGCCGGTACATGGGCACCCTCCTTTCGGGTGGACCGGGTGCCCCGACGTCCTTAGCCGGCATTTAACACCCGGTTCAGTTAAGTGTCAATATACTTTCCGTGACTTGGTTTAGCCAAGCTATACTCATGGGCAGTTAATGAACTCGGTTGGAGAGCGTCTTCGCGAGGCGCGCCTGGCCAGGGGCCTCACCCAGGAACAGCTCGCTCGGGGGCTCGCGACCAAGGGATTCATCAGCCAGGTCGAGCGCAACCGCGCGACGCCATCCCTTCCCAAACTTCGTGTCCTGGCGGAGCGATTGGGCCAGCCGCTTTCCTTCTTCGTAACCGATCGTCCCCCGCAGCTCTTGACGCTGCTTCGCAAGAGCGCGCAGCTGGCGGTGCGCGCGGAAGAGCCCGCTCGCGCGCTGGACATCCTGGCCGAGGCGTCGGACCTGCCGGCGACCGCAAACGAACGCGCCGATCTTCAACGGATTCGTGGCGTCGCCCTTTCCGAGTTACGGCAGAATCCGGAAGCGCTGTCCACCTTGCAGGACGCTGCCGCGACGGCTCCGGTCGACGATGCGGAGCTGAACGCCGCGATCTATACCGAAATCGGCACCGTGCTGCAGATCGAGGAGCGATTCAACGCGGCCATCGAAGCAGACCGACGGGCGCTCGATTGGCTCGATCAGTGCCGTCACGCCGATTCGGCCCTCCGTGCCCGGGTGCTGACCAACCTTGGAAGTAGCAGCTTCAGGCTGGGGCAACACGCAGAAGCAATGGCGTACTTCGTTCGCGCCCTCGACGCAGCAACGGACGCCGAGAGTTTGCTGCGGATCGCCAACGCCCATATGGCGCTGGGGGTTGCGGCACGGGCGATGGGAGAGCTCGACCGCGCCCTCGAACATTGCAATCGCGCCCTCGAACTCCACTCTCGGATCCATCACGACCGGACCGCCAACCGGATCCTCAACAACCTGGGAGACGTCCATTACGCGGCTGGACGCAAGGGCGAAGCGGCCGAGCTTCAGCGACGCTGCCTCGAACGAGCGCGGGAACTCAAGGATGACTTCGAGATCGGAGTGGCCGCCGGGGCGCTCGGTCGCTATGCCCTCGAGGACGGGAACAGCGAGGACGCCATCGTTCTGGCCCGCGAAAGTCAGCAGGCGGCCGGTCGATCGGGCGACCACTTGCATCAGGCCGTCGCCGCGGCCGTGGAGGGAGCGGCCGCGGATAGATTGGGCCGGCGGCGGGAAGCGAACCAACGGTTCAGGCAAGCCCTGCAGATCCTTTTCGAGCGCAGCGCCGCCGGCGAGCTGGCTGAGGTTTGCACGATGTACGCCGATATTCTTCGCCAGCGCGGCCAGGACGACCGCGCGTTCGCCTTCATGCGAATGGCGGCCGAGCGCGACTTCAGCAGGCTCGCCTCACTTCTCAAAATCGGGAGGTAATCATCGCTTCCGTCAGAAAGGTTGACGACTCAGCCGCTGCGGTGCTCATCGCCGTCGAGGATGAGCCCGGCGAAGGGCAGCTGCGCGCCATGCTCGAGAGCGCCGGCCACCGCGTGCTCACCGCCGCTGACGGCGCGGCCGCCTTGCGCATCTTGTCGGCACATCCCTGCGACCTGGTGCTCTGCGACGCGCTCCTCCCCGACATGGATGGCTTCGAAGTTTGTCGGGCGATCAAGCAGGCGCCGGCAACTCGGCACATCGCCGTGCTGTTATTGCTGGCCGGCGACGATGACATCCAGCGGGAGCGGGCCCTCCAGGCGGGTGCCGACGACGTTGTGACCAAACCGGTGGAACGCGCCCTGCTGTTGACGCTGGTGCGCGCCCAGCTGCGGCTCGCCCGATTGGATGATCAGGTCCATGACCTCGAGGGTCTGGTCATGACGCTGGCCCGCGCGGTCGAGGACCGCGAGCAGAGTAGTGCGGGTCTTGCCGAAAAAGTCGCCCACTGGGCAACCCAGCTTGGCAGCGCCATTGAACTGCCGGACGACCAGCTGACGCTGCTCTACAAAGCCGCGTTACTGCATGACGTCGGGACGCTGAGCGTCCCCGTCGACGTGCTCTCAAAGGGAGGTCGCCTGGATCCCGGCGAGTTCAGTCAGGTCAAGCGACACCCGGTGGTGGGCGAGCAGATCCTTGGGGCGCTGCCGCGCTCCGATCAGCTGCTCCCGGCCGTCCGTCACCATCACGAGCGGGTGGACGGCGCGGGGTACCCCGACGGCCTGGGCGGCAATGACATTCCGTTGTTTGCCCGGGTCATCGCCATCGCTGATGCTTTTGTTGCGATGACCAGCGATCGGCCGTATCGCGGCCGGCTCTCGCGGAAGGAGGCGGTCGGCATCCTGCGGCAGGGCGCGGGAAAGCAATGGGATGCCGGCTTGGTCGAGCGATTCCTCAAGCTCGTTGAGAAGCGGGACGTCGAAACCGCCAGGGAGGCTCGAACCGCCGGCTAGACCTGGGGCCAGTCGTCGGGCCGATCGATATCCTTCCCCATCGACGCCGGCAGCTCCACGTCGATGACCGCTTCAGGATGTGCGGTCACAACGACCTGGCCGCCGCGGTCGGCCTCGATCAGCCGCATTAATTCCGAAAAAAATCGTCGATCGAAGATCACGGGATTGCCGCGATGGTCGCCATATCGTGGCACGACGATCTTTCCGGGCGCAAACGCCGTGATGAGCTGCCCGATCGCGCCGGCGGTCAGATAGGGCTGGTCGGCGACGCCGATCAAGGCCGCCGGAGTTGCCCGGGGCAGCGCCCCAACGCCGATCCCGATCGAGCTGTTGATACCACGCTGCGGCTGCGGATTCGTCTCAACGGATAGCGGTAGCCCGGCAAGGGCCTGCGCGAGGCGCGGATCACCGGAAACCACGGCGATCACCGGCATCAGCCCGGCGTCGATGAAGCGGCGGGCGGCCCGCGTTAGCAGCGGCTCGTCACCCCATGGCTCGAGCAGCTTCTGACGGCCAAACCGGCTGGAAAGGCCGGCGGCGAGCAGGATTCCGGCAATCAGCCGGCGGCGGTCGCGGCCTTCAGCTCCTGGTCGACGCAACTGGCAAACCGTTGGGCCATCCGCTGGGCCACCTCTTGCATGATGCCACTGCGTCCGAACTGGGCAACCACTCCGCTGACCGCCAGGTCGGTGTCCATCACGACGCTGGTCCCTTTCTCGCTGGCGGCGAGCTGCGCGGTCACCATGGCCGAGGCACCCCCGCGCCCGCGCGTCTCCGCCCCTTCGGCTTTGATCCGGACGGTGTGCCCGGCCGGATCGATGCTCTCGATGACGATCCGTCCCTTATACGAGACCGCGATCGGACCCAGCTTGACCTCTACCTTCCCGACGTAGGTCTTGTCATCGACCACCTCGGTGAGGGACGCACCCGGGACGCAGTGCGCGATCTTCTGGACATCGAGCAAATACGCCCAGGCTGCATCAACGGGCGCGCCCAGCTCGAAGCGCGTCGTGATGACCACCCACTTACATTAGCCGAAAAAAATGGCCGGCACCTCACGGTAGCCGGCCTCGAGCGCCTGTTGGAACGAGTCTACGTCAGGAGGCGGTGATCGGGGTTCCTGGGTCGACCAGGTGGATCCAGGTGAGTCCACTCGGCAGGTGCATCGGCTTGCCGTCGGCGCCCACGATCTTCAGCGGTAGCTCTGCGTTGGTCAGGTCCCAGGTGGCCGTGTAGCGATGACCCTTGCTGAAGACATCCGCCGGTCCGGTCCCCTGCAAATCGAAATCCACAGCTGGCGCTCCGAGCACGTCGGTGAAGCCCGCGTCGTGGTGCGCGACCTGGATCAGGATGACGTTGACCGGCTTGATGGGCTGGCCGGTGTTCTTGTCGATCAGCGGCCCGGTTTCGGTGCCATAGGCATAGGCGCCGTCGGCCGCCGAGTACGTATACGTGACCCGATGGACGTTTGTCTGATTGAACACGATGCGATTCGCCACGGCCGGTGCCGGACTGGCGCCAGGGGTCCCGGGCGATGGCAGCTGGTAGGTGACGCGCGGTGCATATTTGTTCAGGCCCTGCGCGAGCCGGTCGCCGTCGGTGTACAGGTTGTGTGGCGCCCGCCGGCTCGCGTCCCGGGCAAAATACGCGCCACCATCGCTGCCCTCGGTCAGAGCCGGAATCTGCTGCTGCTGGATCATTTGCAGCACCTTCGTATTGGCTCCGGAGAAGAAGATCACGCCTTTGTAGGCGTGCCAGAGCCGGATGGTCACCGGACGGGCGCTCCGAACTGGCTCGATCCGCTGGTTGCCCGAGGGCTTGAAGTAGATCACGGTCATCCGGGTGATGCCGCCTTCGGCCAGGTATTCATACACAAGATCGGCCTGCTGCAGACCCGCGTGCGGCCGGGCCAGGATCGAATTTTCAATCTGCACCATCGCGGGGCCGGGCCGGCCCGGGGTCGGGGTTGGGGTTGCCGGCAGGCCGGTGGTGCCACATCCCGCGAGAGCAACCAGCGCGACGCTCATGGCGAGCCCCGCCAACTCGCGCTTCACGGCCGTCAACATGCGTCGCTCAGTATAAGGAAAAGCGATAGCGTCATGGGCCAACCCGATCTGGCGGTTAGGCTGCGATGCCGATCTTTCGAAGGGCGGGGCCGAGCTCGCGCAGGTTGCGCTTGTGGCGCTCGCGCCAATCCAGGATGAGGTCGGCGAAGGCCGACTTGGATAGCCGCTCGCGGCGAACCGCGTTGGTTTTCGTATCGGTGATCTCGAGCTCGACCCAGACCACCCCGGCCTCGATCAAGCGCGCCGGGTAGTCGTTGTCTTCGATCAATCGAATCAGTTCAAGTTCTCCGAGCACTGCTACCACTCCTGGCAAAACCGATTATCGACTGCTCTTATTCATCCCCAACGGCGAATCTGAAAAAATCCGTCACTTTCAAACGCCAGGTCGACCGTGAACTCCGAAGCTGGCCGGTAGACTTAGGGCCGTGCTGGCCGACCTCCACATGCATTCAACCGTCAGCGACGGCTGGCGCGATCCGGACGAAGTGGCCCAGCTGGCCGCCGACCGTGGGGTGCGGGTCATGGCGCTGACCGATCACGACACCTTCCACGGGGTCAGCCGCGCCCGCGCCGTCGCCCACCGACGGGGTCTTGGTTACGTGCGGGCCCTCGAGGTCACCACCTATCCGCCCAATCAGATGCGCCATATCCTGGGCCATGGGGTCGACGTCAACCATCCCCACCTCCTTGCCCTGCTCGACCGGACCCAGGCGGTGTTCCGCCGCCAGACGGAGGCGTGGATCAAGGCCCTGCACGAGCAGGGCATCGGCGACGACCTGGACCTGGGCGCCTTTGCCTACAAGCCGACAGTGATGCCGGGCGCCGTCCTCAAGCTCATCCTGCAGCATGGCCTGATGACCGAAAAGGACGCCTGGGACAGCGTGCGCAAGGCGGTCGATTTCATGCCCCCGGATTTCTATTCCCCGATCCCGACTCCAACGGAGGCGGTCGAGGCCATCCACGCGGCGGGCGGACTGGCGGTGCACGCGCATCCGGGGTCCGTTCCGGACCAGGACCTGATGAAGGAGGTCCTGCCCCTGGTGGATGGCCTCGAGGTCTACACGCGCCGCCACCAGCCCGAACAGATTCCCGTCTATGAGGAGCTGGCCAGCCGGCACGGCTTGCTGATGACGGTGGGCACCGATTACCACGGATTCAACGGCGCTGACTATGAGCCGCCCCGAAAGATGATCGACATCCGTTACCTGGAAAAGCTCGGATCGCGGGTCGAGTGGCCCGCGGTGGAGAAAGCCGGCTGACCCCGACCCTGGTCAACCCGCTGGTCGCCGATGCCCGGGCCGCCCTCCTCGAGGTGGGCGGCCGCGAGGCCACCGTGATCGCCGCCGCGATCGAGGCGTTGCCGTCTTATCCGCCCTTCCAGGTGATGGTCAGCGCGTCGCAGGCGGCGCGCCCGCAGTGGGCCGGGCTGGTCGACGATCTCTTCGAGCGTCCACTCCTGAAGAACGCGAAAGCCGGCCTGCGCAACGCCCTGATGTCGACCTTGACCGGCGACACGCTCTACCGTAACGTCTTCTTCTCTTTTGCCGATGCGGTCATCCTTTGGCATTACGGTCATACGCAGACGCGAACCGGTTCGGCGCGGCTGGACGCCGCCTACGACGCGATGCGCCGGCTGCTCGCAGGGGCCGAGCATTTCATGGAGATCCGGCCACCGGCGGAGCCCGATATCCCGTATTTCCACCGGCTGCGCCGCATCCGGCTAACCCGGGACAATGCCTATCCGATGCTCCGCCGCGCCGGCCGGCTGCTCGGCACCGTCGAGGCGGAACTGACCCGGGAAAAGCTGCACCCGGTCCGAGGCAGCATCCTCACGAGTTACGTGACGTTCAGCGCCCAGGTGATGGCGATGGCGCGCGCCCTTCGAGCGGACCGCGACGCGATTGATCGCACGGACGTCGTGAAAGCGCTCGATGGCATCACGACTCTGCTGCGGACTGCGCCGGCCGTGCTTGCGGCCTGACGCCGATTCCAGGCAAGCTCGCCCCGAATACGAGCATCGCGACGGCGCCGGCCAGCATGGGAAGCAGGGCAAACCGAAATTGGCCGCTCCAATCCCAGGCGAAGCCTCCGAGCGCCGGGCCGAAGAACGCCGCTCCATAGCCGACCGTGAACATGAAACCACTGGTGCGCGCCACTTCCGACGGTGAGAACAGGGCGGGAAGTCCGAGGTTGAGGATGAAGGCGAGACTGCTGGTGGCCCCAGCCATCCCCGCCCACAGAGGAGCGGTCGAAGCGGGAGCCAGGGTATAGCCGGCCACCGCCAGGATCGATCCCGTCCCGGCGACGACGTATGGCCAGCGACGGCCCAGCATCTTGTCGCCCCGCAACGCCAGCCAGAAGCTGACGGGAAGCTGCATGGCGTTCAGGGTGCCGAGGGTGAGCGGGATCAAGGCATGAGCGTGGCGAGCATCGAGGGTATCGGGGATCCAGCTGTTCATGCCGAAATAGACCAGGCTGGCTCCGCCCATCAACAAGCCGACGCGGAGCATCCGTCCGCTTCGCCAATCGGGTAGCCAGGCGCCGGCCGTAGCCACCGCGCCCTCGGAGGCGGGAGTGACGATCAGCCAGAAGGCGAGCACGATCGCGGCCGGCGCGGCCCACGCCGCAAGCGCGACCTGCCAGCCGAACGGCGCCAACAGAAAGGGGAGGGTGATACTGGCCGCGATCACCTCGCCCACCAGCAGTCCGTTGGAGTAGATCGCGATCGCTCGTCCGATCCGGGAGGGGAACCACGCCTGCGCCAGGCTTGGCATGGCCGGCTGCGCCACCGCGATCCCGAGGGCGAGCGCGACGGTCCATGCGAAGAGCATCAGCGTATTCGGGAAGGCTCCCCGCAGCCCGGCACCGATCGCGACCAGGATGAGACCCACGGCCACCGCTCGCCGCGCACCGACCCGGCTGACCAGGTAGGCGCCGGGGATTGCACCCGCCGCCATCAAGAACACCGGCAGCGAGGTCAACAGGCCGGCCAGGCTGTAGGAGAACTTGAGCGCCTGGTGTAACGCCGGCAACGTCGGCGGAACGCCGAGGATGACGGTGCGGAGGTTGACGCCGACCAGCCACAGCAGTACCAGCGTCAGCGCCAGCCGGCGGGCCGTCGGCGGACGGGATCTAGAGCCCGCCGACGGGCAGCTCCTCGATCAGCACCGTCGGGCTTCCGCAGAAGCCGCCGGCGAACATGAAGCGCAGGTCGCTCGCAACCGCCACCACCCTCTTCAGCAAAGCGATGACGTTGCCGGCGATGGTCAGCTCCTTGACCGGCGTGGTGAGCAGGCCGTGCTCGATCCAGTGGCCGGTCAACCCCAGCGAGAATTCGCCCGATACCGGGTTGACCGTGTTCAATCCAGTCAGCTGCGAGACATGGAGGCCATTGTCGACGCGCGCCAGGAGCGCTTCTCGGGTGAGCGCACCTGGTTTGAGCACGAGATTTGACACTCCTACCTCGGGCACGCTCTTAAACGATCGCACGGCGCTGCCGGTCGACTGGCCATTCGTACGTGCCGCGGTGTACGTGTTGTGCAGGTAGCCCTTCAGGACGCCATCCGCGATCAGCTCATTGCATCGCGAGGGCACACCCTCGCCGTCAAACGGCCGGCTGGCCAGGCCTTCCGGCAGCCGGGCGTCATCGGTGATGGTGACGATCCCGGCCGCTACCTGCTCACCGAGCTTCCCGGCCAGCAGCGAGCGCCGCTTGATGACGGCGTCCGCACTGAAGGAGTTGGCGAGCACGCCGAGGATCATCGACGCGGCGTGCGGATGAAGCACCACCGGCACGGTCGCCGTCTTCACCGGGCGCGCCCCCAAAAGTCCGGCCGCATTCTCCACCGCCTCCTCCACCACCTCGGCCAGGTCC
>WNES01002099.1_pt1 | contig 11678 bp, 8 predicted proteins | sample 5399931 | NCBI WGS metagenome assembly WNES01 (sample SAMN13153332, study PRJNA577476) | soil metagenome | isolation source: 20 cm grassland meadow soil 2 days after 3rd rain plot 5 | place: USA:California | collected 2015-11-11
ATCGCTCTCGCTCAGCGTGATGGTGTTTCCATAACTCTTCGACATCTTCCGCCCATCCAGCCCCGGTATCCTCGGCGTCTTCGTTAGCATCGACTCCGGCTCGCGTAACTTTGGTGAAAATCTCACTAACGCTCGGAACTTTGGATGAGCCTCGAGAAAATTCTCAACTCCCCTCTCTGCCAAAGAGCTTCGTAGGCGGCTCTCAAACTCATGCGCAGGGGGATAACCAAGTTTCAAAATGTGATCAATTTCTGTCAAAAGGACGGCGTTTTGCGGATCGTATAGAGCATCAACCTGAAGTCCGTAGTAAGTGTTAAATCGCCGCGCAATCTCCCGGCTTGTCTCCACATGCGAAACCTGATCTTCTCCAGTGGGCACAAATAAGCCTGTAATGTCAGGCGAGCTGTAAATCACAATATCTGCGCACTGCAGCACCGGGTAGCCCAAGAATCCGTAATTGTGCAGGTCCTTGTCCTTGACGTTGTCCAGGGCTTCTTTGTACGTTGGCACGCGCTCGAGCCAGCCCAGCGGCGTCACCATGGACAGCAGCAAATGCAATTCCGCGTGTTCCGGCACCGCCGACTGCTGAAAAATCACGCAATTCTTGTGGCCCACGGGATCCAGCCCTGCCGCAAGATAATCAATCATGATTTGCAGCGTGTTTTCCGCAATCGCCGACGTGTCCGCGTAGTCGCTAGTCAGTGCATGCCAGTCCGCGATGAAGTAGAAGCACTCGTAGGCCGGGTCTTTCCCTTGTAGGGGCGCAGCACTGCTGCGCCCGCTTTTAGCGCTTGCACCATCGCTCGGGATCGCCTCGTTTTGCAGCCGCACCCAATTCTGCAGCGCGCCAAAGTAATGCCCGATGTGCAGCCGCCCCGTCGGCCGCATCCCGCTCAGCACCCTGCTCTTCTTCCCCTTAACCCCGGTCTCCACTTCCACGCTCCTCGTCCTCGTCGCTTTTGTTTCTGTCCTCCATCTCGGCATCAAATCGTTCTTCGAGGCTTTCTACGAATTTGAACCGTTCCATTGCTTTTTCGCCCGTGAATTGAATCGGTCCTCGGTTCAGCATTGCCGCCACAGCTTTACTCCAGTCTGCACTGGGGTCATCGAGAGCCGCGTAGACTGCGCTGGAGTCCGCGTCCGCATTGATGATTGGCTGAATCACTGTCTTCATGGCCACTTCGGCGGCTTCCAGCAATCGGGCATACTCCTGCGAGTCTCTTTTCGCGAGAACGTAGGCCATGCCTAGGCTTTGCGTAGCCACTAAATCAAACCGCTTCATTAGCTGACGCACTGCGTCTCGTGCTTCCGCATCGCTCACCATTACAACCCTCTTCCTGCTGCACATGCAAAGCACCGGTCTAAAGACCGGCCACTACAAGAAGGGACGCGCCGAACCGTGCCCCTACATGCAGCGGGGTAAACCCGCCGCTACATCACGCCAATCTAGCTCGCGGCGACCTTCTGTTTTTCCGGCGATCCCAGCAATTCCCTCGCGATGATCATGCGCTGCACCTCGCTGGTCCCCTCATAAATGGTGATTACCCGCGCGTCGCGGTACATGCGCTCGACGTCCGTCTCCCGCGAATATCCGACGCTGCCATGCACCTGCACGGCCTTGTACACTACGCGGTTGACCATTTCGCTCGCGTATAGCTTGGCCTTGGACGCGCTCGCGCCCATCTTCGTAGGATGCGCGTCCTTCAGCCACGCCGCATAGTGCGTCAGCCCGCGCGCCGCTTCAATCTCCGTCTGCATGTCCGCAATCATCCACTGAATGGCCTGGAACTCGCCAAGATTTTTCCCAAACGCTTTGCGCTGCTTCGCGTACTTCACCGTTTCTTCCAGCGCGCCCTGCGCCAGGCCTACAGCCTGCGCCGCAATCCCAATGCGTCCGCCGTCCAGCGCGCTGAGAGCAATCTTCAAGCCCTGCCCTTCTTCGCCCAACCGGTTCTCCGCCGGCACCACGCAATCATTCAGCAAAATTTCTACCGAAGGCGACGACCGCTGCCCCATCTTGTCTTCGTGACGCCCGACTTTGAATCCTTTGAACGAAGGCTCAACGAGAAACGCGCTGATGCCCTTCCCGCCCGCCGCAGGATCGGTTTTCGCAAAAACGATCAGCACTCCCGCCGCGTGGCCGTTGGTGACCCAGGTTTTGGTTCCGTTCAGCCTGTAGCCATTTCCCTCGCGCACCGCGCGCGCCTGAATGCCCGCCGCGTCGGAACCCGCCGCCGGCTCGGTCAGGCAAAACGCGCCCAACGTTTCGCCGGTAGCCATGCGCCGCAAATATTTTTTCTTCTGCGCCTCGTTGCCGAATAGCAGCAGCGGCGCCTGCACCGCCGAATTCGTCACGCTGAGCGCCGTGGACATCGCCGTGAACACGCGCGCCACTTCTTCCAGCATCAACACGTAGGAGACGGTATCCAGCCCTGGCCCACCCCACTCCTCCGGCACCAGCATCCCGCAGCAGCCCATCTCGCCATCAGTCCGTCGGCCGCCATTCGGCCGCTATTAAGATTGTACGCGGGGTACATGCGATGCTAACACGGCTGGAGGAGAGGCAGAAAGCCGGGGAGCGCAGAAAGTGGCGAGTCACGAGTGGCGCGAGGTGAGCCAGAGTAAGGGCCGGAATTCAAACGCAGAGTTCATAGAGAACGAGGGAAGAAGAAGAACCAACAGCCGATAGTTCGCAGCTAACAGTGAAGAAATGCTTTATGGGATTGGCAGAGACATTTCGTATTCAAAGACCGCCGGATCGTTGGAATATGGTTCGGTTCGCCCTGTTCGTGTAAACCCCAGCTTTTCGTAAAACCGCATCGCTGGTTCATTGTTCGACGTGACCATTAGCAGCAGGGTGCGCGCTCCGCGGAGGTGCGCCCAGCGGAGAACCTCATTCACCAACAAACGACGTACGCCGCGCTGGCGGTGGGTCGGCGCCGTCCACATGGAGACAAGCTGGGCCCGCGTTGTGTCGTTCGCATCGAGGAATGCGCCTGCGATGCCGCATCCGGCATCGCCATCCATCGCTAGGAAACCGACTCCACCCTCGCCATTCATTCGCCCCGCGCGCCGCAGCCATTCCGCGTCGTCAAACTGCGACTCCTTAGCATAGGTCGCGCCGAAGGCATACGGAGCATCTTGCAATGCGCGAAGGCGCACGGCTTTGAACAGGGATGCATTCTTCACCGTAATCGGCTCAATCGTGATCAAGGAATTCCACCCTGAATTCCTATACCGTGGGCCTGTATGAGTTTGCAACGGCCAATTTTGCCGAAGAGGAATCGCTGGAAGTGGAGGAGACAACTTACCAGCCGCAAGAGCGTCGAGAGCGCGGAGGCACGAGTCACCAATCACGAGTCGCGATGCTACAGCTTGAACAGTTCCCGCATGCGCTTGATCTGGCCGCGGCTGACGGGAATTTCGGTTTGCTTTTTGTCGCTCATTTTCAGCATGTAGCCGGCCTTGAACCACGGCACCACTTCCTTGATATGGTGAATGTTCACCAGGTACGAGCGATGCGGCCGCCAGAACACCTCGGAGTCGAGCGCCGCAGCCATTTCCTCGAGCGTGTGGTAGTTCGAGATGCCTTCGATTTCCTTGGCCATCACGGTGATCATGCCACCGTCAATCGATGCCCAGATCACATCTTCCGCGTCCACGAGCAGCAACCGCTGCTGCGATTTCACCAGCACTTTCACCGGCTGCGTCGAGCTCTGTTTCGAATTGCCCAACTGGCTGACCAACTGCTCGAGCCGCTCCGTGGGACTGGTTTGCGCTTCAATTTCCTTGCGCGCGCGCTGGATGGCTTTCGAAATGCGAGCCTTGTCAAAAGGCTTCAAGACATAGTCCACTGCGTTCACGTCAAACGCTTGCACCGCGTAGTGATCGTAAGCCGTCGCAAAAACCACGTGCGGAACGCGCATCTTGCGTTCCACTAATTTTTTCAAGACTCCAAACCCATCGAGTCCCGGCATCTGCACATCAAGGAAGACCAAATCAGGAGCGTGTTCCTTGATCAGGTTGACGGCATCCACACCGTTGCGCCCTTGGCCGATGACGTTGATTTCGGGAAAGCCCTTGAGCAGGTACGCCAATTCTTCGCGGGCGGGTTTCTCGTCGTCCACGATGATGGTGTTGATGGGCATGGGGAGATGGTAGCAGTTTTTCGGGTATGATGGCGTTCGAACAAGAGGCGAGGAAACCGTGCAAAAAGCGTCAGGAAAGAATTCCATGAAAGAGCCGCAGGTGCTGAGCAGCCAGATGGTTTATGAAGGAAAAGTGTTTGGGATCCGGCGCGACGAGGTGATTGAGCCCAGCGGCGTTCGAACGACGCGGGAGATGATTACGCATCCCGGCTCGGTGGTGGTTCTTCCGGTGCTCCCGGACGGACGCGTTCTGCTGATCCAGCAATACCGTTACGCCGCGAGGCAGTATCTGTGGGAGCTGGTGGCGGGGCGCATGGACCATGGCGAAACGCCAATCGAAGGCGCGGCTCGCGAATTAAAAGAAGAAACCGGTTACACCGCGAAGAAGCTCAAGATATTTCTGGAGTTTTTTCCCACGCCGGGCTTTCTGGAAGAAAAAATGTATCTGCTGCTGGCGAAAGGGCTGACCCCCGGCAAAGCGGAGCCGGAAGAAGACGAGAAAATCGTTACCCGCGCGTATACGCACAAACAATTGGATGAGATGTTGCGCAAGAAAAACCTGCGCGACGCCAAGACCATCGCGGGAGTCTTATATTATCTCCGTTACCTTTCCCGATAAGGGAATCCTGCTTCACTTGCATTCGAATCCAATTCACACCGCCGATAAGTCCTTCGTTTTCAAGCATCAACAACGATAGCCCTATTGACTCCGCACATTCTTCTGGCTACACTCCGGCCAATTTAGCATTTGCGGAGCTGGTGCGTAGTCGCCACCGGCGCCCGGCTGGGGACTAGCCAAGCGATAAAGTAAGGAGGCCAAGCGAAAGTGATGAAAGGAAACGTAAAGTGGTTCAATAATTCCAAGGGCTACGGCTTCATCGGTCGCGACGACGGCCCGGATGTGTTTGTCCACTATTCGGCCATCGCAGGCGACGGGTATCGAACCTTGCAGGAAGGAGATCCGGTCGAGTTCGAGATCGTTCAAGGCCCCAAGGGTCCCCAGGCCGCTAACGTCTCAAAGAACGGCAGCTAAAGATCTCAGGAAAGAATGTGAACTGGCCGGCAGCCCTAGCCCTCCTGCCGGCCGTTTTTATTGGGACAGGAGAAGCTGACAGCCGACAGTTCACAGTCAGGATCCGGGCCAGCTTGCGAATAGCACACCGCAAGAGAACCATGAGCGGCTAAGTCTATTTTGGTTTTAGGCTAGAGTCTCAGCGCTTGAGCTCTCATTTTTGTTTGGACGGCGACTGGTGGCTCAGGCTCCAAACGTAAGCTGCGACGGCTGATACCTGGTCAGGAGTCAGTTGCGCTCCCCCGTTCGGCGGCATGGGGCTGCGATATTTTTTCGGTTGCAACACGCCTTCGGTTATCGTTTTTTTGATTCCTGCATAACTCCCATCGCTCCACAGCCATTCCTTTCCGGTCAAAGTGGGACCCAAAGGGGTCCCCTGCCCACTATCGCCATGACAGCCAGTGCACCCCGCGCCGCCAGCTTGACCACGATAAACGCGCTCGCCGAGCTCCACCATTTCTCGTGTTGCACCTTCGGGAACGGGCAAATTTGCGGCTTTGCCAGCATCGGGATGCGTGCCTTCCGGCGGTTTGGCCGCTTGCTCCACGATGTCGCCTGCCGGAGCCGTGGGACTGGGGCACGCAGTGACAGTCGCGGCGCCAGTGCTGGCGCCTCCGTGATAAACAATCTTGTAAATGCGTCCGCGTATGTCGTCGGAAACGTAAAGAGAACCGTCGGGCCCCACCGCCATGCCCGACGGACGGTGCACGGCTTTGCCCGGCGACTTCACCGCTCCCGCGAAGCCATCCGCAAAAATTTCGCAATCGCCGGAGGCGTGGTCGCCATCGAGCGGCTGATAAACCACGTTGTAGCCGCCTTGCGCGTAAGGCGCGCGATTCCATGAGCCGTGGAAAGCAATGAAGAGACCGCCGCGGTAGCGCTCGGGAAATTGTGTTTTGTCGTACAGCGCCATGGCATTCGGTCCCCAGTGCGCCGGGAAAACCGCCGCGGGGCCGGTTTTGTCCGCGCATACGCCAATTTTCTTGCCGCCATCGCCACCATATTCCGGCGCGAGAACGAGCTTTTGTTGGAAGGCGTCGTAGTAACACTCCGGCCAGCCATAGTCCCCATTCTTCTTTAAGAGCAACACCTCTTCCGCGGGCAGCGTGGCTTCCTGGTCGGGCTTGTACCGTTCGGGCCAATTCGTATAAAGCTGATCGCGGCCGTGCTGCGTGACAAACACGCGGCCGCTTGCATCGATGGCGAAACCCTCCGCGTTGCGAATTCCCGTCGCGAAGCGGTCCCCCGGCGAAAAAGTTTGGTTGGTCTTATTCGCGTCAAACAGCCAGACGCCGCCGCGAGTCTCCAGTTCCTTGCAAGGGTTTATGCCAAGCGAGTGGGGCGTGCGGTTTTTCTCCTGACAGGCATTGGTCGCAGTGGCGACGTCGACATACATTTTTCCTTCAGGGTCAATGAGAAATGGATGCATCGGATGGTCGCCGCCAAGAGGCAGTCCGGAAACAATGGCGTCCGCGGAGCCACTCGGCACGATGCTGTCCGCGGGAAGTGCATAGCGCACGATGCGATCATTGCTCTCCGCGAAGAGCGATCCCTTATACATGCCGATGCCCGTGCCACCTTTGCCGCCGCTTTGCACTGTTTCGCTAAAGCGCTCGATGACATCGGCTTTTCCTGAGCCGCTCTTGTCTTGCAGCGCGACCAGAAAACCGCCTTCATGAGGCTTGTCGTTGCCGTAGTACCGGCCCGACCAAGTATTGACGTAAAGAACTCCGCTTGGCGCAGCGACCATGTGGCGGGCGTGACCAATGCCGTCTGCGAAAATCGTCCCGCAAAAACCCGCGGGAAGCGTCAATCCGCTGTCATCGCTCGGGCATGCCTGACTCTTGGGTGCGACGGCGGTATTCGACGGCTTATGGGCATGGACCAACGAAATGACCACAACTGCGATGGCAGCAACTAGGACAGACAACAGAACTTTGAGCGGGTTGGATGATGGCATGAAACCTCCGGTGGGCCGACGATGAACGACTAAAAAGTGCCTGGAACTTTGAAAATATACCGATGCCGCGGTTATTGCAACCTGAGCCGTGGCCTAAAGGCGGTGGCACATTGACCAGTTTTTTGTCTTCTCTGTGATCTCCGTGCTCCGCCCTCTGCGACCTCTGGGTAAAATCTTTTCCTGCTTTGACTTTCGACTCGCTGTTTTTTATTCGGCGCGGAGGGCGAGGATGGGATCGATGGAGGAGGCTCTGCGCGCCGGCAAGTAGCCGGCAAACAAAGCAACGACGAGCAGCAAAAAACACGCGGTTACGATGGCAGAGAGATCGCTGGGAGAAAGTCCAAAGAGCATACTGGCGATAAGTCGAGTCGCGACAAGGCCCGAGGGAATGCCAATGGCGATGCCCAACAGAGTCAGCGCGAGCGTCTCGCGCAAAATCATCCACCGAACGCTTCCCTGCTGCGCGCCAAGGGCGACGCGAACGCCGATTTCGCGCGTGCGCCGCGCCACGCCATAAGACATCAATACGTAAAGGCCGATTGATGCAAGCAACAGAGCGAGGGCGCCAAAGAAACCGGACAGCAAAGCGATGACGCGCTCGTTGACCAGGACGCGACTCATCATTTGGTCGACCGTTGCCGTGCGAAGCGCATATTCGTGGCCAAGAGATTCGATTGCACGACCGATTGTCATTGCCAGTACTTCGGGACTCTCATTGGCACGGACGTAAAGGTTGAGTGATGGTCCCCACTCCGGCGGAAGCTGAAGATCAGAAAGGTAAATCACAGGCGGGGCGGCATCGCGCAGGTCGAAAATCCGGGCATCCGCGGCAATGCCAACGATTTCAAGATTCTGGAATTCGGGCCAAAAGCTGTAACGAACGCGCTGTCCAACTGCGTCACCGTGAAGAAAAAGGCGCTCGGCGAGGCTTTCGCTAACGATTGCCACGTGAGGATGCTTCGCATCGTCCGTCAGTTGAAGGTCGTGGCCTCTCAACAAACGAATGCCGAGAGTATTGAGAAAGCCGGGCCAAATCGTTACTCCGACCGCCATGACATGGAAACCAGTGTTCGGATCTTCTGACGTGGGCGAGATTTTTTGCAGTTCCTGCGCGCCTACTGGGCCGGGAATGGAAATGTTCGCAAGGCCAGCCGAGCGGACTCCAGGGAGGTCGGAAACTCGCACGACGAGTTGCTGATGATAACTGTTCATGTCCACGTTCTCGTAGCCACCCGGTTTCCCATTGAGAATGATTTCGAGGAGGCTGTTTTTGTCGAAACCGAGATTGACGGAGCGTAATCTTTGGAACGTGCCGATCAAGAGTCCAGCGCCTAGCAATAGGACAAGGGACAGCGCAACTTGCGCGATGATTAGCCCCTTGCCCAATCTGCCAGCGCCGCCCGCCAAACTTCGAGACGCTTGCTGCAGGACGACGGCTGGATCTTGACGAGACGAATACCACGTGGGCGCAAGGCCGAAGAGAATTCCGGTGATCACGCCGGCCAACAAAGTAACGAAGAGCACGCGCAAATCAGGGCGCAAATCCAAGGAGACGGTGCCCTCCGTCATAAAGGCCACGAGCAAGCGGCTTCCCGAATAAGAGAGAGCTAGACCCAGCAGTGCACCACCGAGAGATAGCACCAAGCTCTCGGTTAACGCCTGGCTTGCAAGCGCCCAGCGGCTGGCGCCAATGGCCACGCGCACGCTCATTTCCTGGCTGCGAGCAGCGCCGCGAGCCAGCATGAGATTCGCTAAATTCACGCAAGCAACCAGCAAAATCAATCCGACGATGCCGGCGAGAACGTACAATGGGCGGGAAAATTGTGCGCGCAGGTCCCTGGCAAAGCCCGTGCGAACAAACGACACGTCCAAGCCCAGGGAAAGAAACGTCTGGCGGCGCGGGCCGGGAGTTTCTGTGGAAGCCGTGGCGAGGAGAACTTCTGACCAAAAAGATTGCAATTGCGCACGGGCCTGATCAATGGTGATGCCATTTTTCAGTCGGCCTGTGATTTCAACCCAAAGCGACGACCGGTTATCAAGGCTATCCAGACCAGAAATGACGATAGGCATGGCGGTGATAGGAACAGTGACGTCGGCTGGCTCGCCTGGAGTGAGACCGGTAAACCACTTTCGGGTGACGCCAATAATGGTGAAGGGCCGGCCTTCGATACGGATCTGCTTCCCTATTACGTCTCGCGCGCCGCCGAGACGCTCTTGCCAGAATTCATAGCCAATCACGGCAACCTGAGAGGTTGAGCCCGCGTGAAGATTGACGTCATCTGAAGTGAGAAGCCTGCCCAAAAGAGGAGCTACCCCAAGTTCCGAGTAATAATTGCCCGTAGCCGAGCAAAGACGACTTTGCGCGAGCACTCCATTTACTTCCACGTTGGACTGCCAGGGACCACTCCACCCGATGAATGCGGAGAAAACGCGCTGGCCGCGTTCGAGTTCGCGGAACATCGGGTAGGAGAAAGTGCCTTTGTGACCCAGTCGGACAAGAGAAAGCTCGACGAGGCGCTCGGGGTGAGGGACCGGGAGATCGCGGAGGAGCAAAGCGTTGATGAGGGTGAAGATGGCAACATTCGCGCCGATGCCGAGGGCCAGGGAAAGAATTGCGACGGCGGTGAAGCCGGGATTCTTGCGCAGGCCGCGGAAGGAATAACGGAGATTTTGCCAAAGCCGATGCATGGCGGTTGACTCTCAACGTTTACGCCAAGTCGGGGGTTGTCTTCAAGGGCCGTTTTTGACGAGTTTGGGGACGCGCTGAAGCGCCCCCCTACAGTCTAGGCTTATAATTGGGCGCTATGGACAACAAGCAAATCGCACGCATCCTCCGCGACACAGCGCAGTTGCTCGAAATTGATGGAGCGATTATCGGCCGCTACCGGAGTTATGAGAAGGCGGCCGAACTGATTGACAGCTTGCCGGAATCGGTCGAGCAACTGGTGAAAGAGCCGGAAAAGCTCGAAGAGCTGCCGGGAATCGGCGAGCGCATGGTCGAGCACCTGCAAGAAATCGTGAAGACCGGCGATTATTCGCTGCGAAAGAAACTGCTGAAAAAATATCCGGCAACGATTCTGGACGTGCTGCAACTGCAATCGCTGGGGCCAAAGAAAGTGGCGTTCCTTTGGTCGAATTTCAAGGCGGCCACCGTAGCGGACGTCGAGAGGCTGGCAAGAGAGCAAAAGCTGCGAGACGTGCCCGGGTTTGGGGAGAAAAGCGAACAAAATATTTTAAAAGCCGTGGAAGTCTTCAAGAAATCCACGGGACGGTTTCTGATTAACACCGCGGAAGACGCGGCGCTGGCGCTTGCCGGGCACATCAAGAAGGCGGGCAAGGCGGTGGACTCGGTCACGCCAGCCGGTTCTTTGCGGCGCGGCAAGGAAACCGTTGGGGATTTGGATTTGCTGGTGACGCTGGCGGACGGATTCACATCCCAGAAGCAGGTGGACGCTCTGGCCGAGCACATCCTGAGATTCCCGGACATCGATCAGAAGCTGGCACATGGAGAGAACAAGGTCAGCTTCACACTGACAAATGGATTGCAGGTGGACGTGCGGCTGCTGGAAAAAGAAAATTTCGGCGCGGCGCTGATGTATTTCACCGGCTCGAAAGAGCACAACGTGGCGCTACGCGGGCGCGCGAACGAGATGGGGCTTACGCTCAATGAATATGCGCTAGCGACTTTGAAGGGCGAAAAGCGCGTGGGCGGGCGCACGGAAGAAGAAATCTACGCGAAGCTGAAGCTGGATTTTGTCCCGCCGGAGCTGCGCGAAAACACGGGCGAAATCGCTGCTGCGGAGCAGCATAAACTGCCGCACCTGGTGGCGTTGAAGGACATTAAGGGCGATTTGCAGATGCACTCGACGGCGAGCGACGGCAAAAACTCGATTGAAGAAATGGCGGAAGCCGCGCGGAAGCTGGGCCACGGATACATCGCGATTACCGATCACTCGAAAGCGGTGACCGTGGCAAACGGGCTGGACGAAAAGCGCGCGGTGGCGCATATCAAGAAGATTCATTCGCTGAGCGAAGAGGACTTGGGGATTCGTGTCTTGGCGGGCGCGGAAGTGGACATTCTCAAGGATGGCGAGCTGGATTACTCCGACGAAATTCTCGCTCAGCTTGATGTGGTAGTTTGCTCCGTGCATTCCTACTTCAACCTCGACCGGGCAGCGATGACTGAGCGCATTCTCGCGGCCATCGAAAATCCTTATACGCAAATCATCGCGCATCCCACGGGACGGCTGCTCCTGCGGCGCGACGCCTTCGACTATGACATGGAGAAAGTGCTGGATGCTTGCGCGAAACACGGCGTAGCCATGGAATGCAACTCGTATCCCGACCGGCTAGATTTGAAAGATGTGTATTTAAGAATGTGCAAGGAACGTGGCGTGAAAGTGGTGATTTCCACCGACGCGCACACGACGACGAATCTTTCGTTCATCCGCTACGGCGTGACCATGGCGCGGCGCGGCTGGCTGGAGAAAAAAAACGT
>WNES01001310.1_pt1 | contig 11674 bp, 8 predicted proteins | sample 5399931 | NCBI WGS metagenome assembly WNES01 (sample SAMN13153332, study PRJNA577476) | soil metagenome | isolation source: 20 cm grassland meadow soil 2 days after 3rd rain plot 5 | place: USA:California | collected 2015-11-11
ACGTCGACGAAGCGCTCTGGCCGCGCGATGCCGGCGACCGCGACGACGTCCCGGCCGGCAAGTCCGTCGAGCGGCTCCGTCTCGAGCACGCCGTCGCGCGAACACACGGCGGCAACGGGCACGACGCGCGCGCGGAACATGACGACGCCGGGCGGCGCCGCCGCGTCGCCGAGCACGAGCACGACGCGCGCCCGGCGGAGCGCCGCCGGCGGCTCCCGCAGCGAGCCGGCGGGCAGGCACCGACCCGCCGCCGCGTCGTCCGCGACGAGCACGAGGTCGGCGTCGCGGGCGAGCGCGCGGTGCTGAAAGCCGTCGTCGAGGACGATCGTGTCGAGCGCGAACCGCGCGCACGCGAGCGACGCCGCCTCGTGCCGCCGCTCGCCGGTGACGACGGGGCCCGCGAAGCGGCGTGCCAGCATCACCGCCTCGTCGCCGCCGTCCTCGGCGCTGACGAGCGCGCGACCGTCGACCCCGACCACGACGGGTCCCGGGCGGCGCTTGCGGTAGCCGCGCGCGACGATGCCGACCCGGTGGCCGCGCGCCGCGAGGCGCTCGGCGAGCCAGAGGGCGGCGGGCGTCTTCCCGGTGCCGCCGACGGTGAGGTTGCCGACGCTCAGGACGCACGCCGGCACCCGTCGCGCCGCGAGCCAGCCGTGGTCGTAGAGCCCGTTCCGCAGGCCCACCGCTGCCCGGTACGCGGCGGACGCGGGGACGAGCGCCAGCCGCAGGGCACGCGCACCCGGCGTCTGCCCCGTCCAGGCGTGACGCGCGAGCGCTTCGAGGGTCATGCCGTCGAGGCGTCGGGCGCGCGTGCCGCCGTGAGGCGCGCCGCGATGATCTTCACGTGCCGCTCGAGCGCGCCCCTTCCGCTCTCGGCGACTGCACGGGCGCGCTGGCCCATGGCCGTCGTCCGCTCGACGTCGCCGAGCAGCGCGCCGAGTGCCGCCGTCAGCGCCGCCGGCGACTCGACGCGCACGAGGCCACCCGCAGCGGCGAGCCGCGCCACCAGCGCGGCGCTGTGCTCGGTATGAGGGCCGACGAGGATCGGCCGGGCGGCACGTGCCGGCTCGAGGACGTTGTGGCCGCCCGCCGGCACGAGGCTTCCGCCGACGAAGGCCGCCCAGGCGAGGGCGTAGCAGTGCGCCAGCGGCCCCACGGCGTCGAGCAGCACGACGGCCGGGCCGGGCGGCAAGGCCGCCGCCTCGTGCCCCACGAGCGCCGTGTATCGCAAGCACGGGAGCGGCGCACTCGCCACCGCCGCCTCGACCGCCTCGAGCCGCTCCGGATGGCGGGGCGCGAGCATGAGGAGGAGGTCGGGATGCGCGGGCACGAGCGCCCGGTAAGCCGCGAGGAGCGCCTCGTCCTCGCCTCGGTGCGTGCTGCCGCCGACGATCAGCCGCCGGCCCGCGAGCGCCGCGGCGAGCGCCGCGATCTCGGCGGGCGGCGGCGCCGCCGCGGCGTCGAACTTGAGGCTGCCGGCGACGTGGACGCGACGCGGGTCGGCGCCGAGCGCGACGATCCGCCGCGCGTCCTCCTCGGTCTGCATGCAGCAGGTGACCGGGGCGAGCGCCCGCCGGTACAGCGACCGCAAGCCCCAGGCGCGCGCCGTGCGCGCACTCACCCGGCCGCTTACCAGGATGGCGGGCACGCCGCGGGCCGCGAGTGCGCCCAGGAAGGTCGGCCAGACCTCGGTCTCGGTGAAGAGGAACGCCTCCAGCCGAAAGGGCTCGAGCCGCCGCCGCACGGTCGCCGGCGCATCGAGCGGGAACAGGCACGCGAGGTGCGCCTCGGACATCTCGCGCGCCAGCGCGAGACCCGTGGCGGTGAGGGTGGAGACCACGAACAGCCGCCGCGGAAAGCGTTCGCGCAGGCGGGCCAGCAGCGGACGAGCCGCGACCAGCTCGCCCACCGAGGCGGCGTGCAGCCAGATCGCATCGCCTCCGCGGGCCGTCGCCTCTTCCGCCGCCGGCAGCGCCCCCAGTCGGCCCGCGAGCGTCGGCCAGCGGCGTCCCGCGCCCGGCAGGCGCGCGCCGACCACGGCCAGGGCCGCCGCGACCGTCATGGCGCCGCGATAGGCGCCCCGGATGAGCGGCCCGGTCACGCGGCCGCCACCCCGACGGCGACGGCGGCCATGTCGCTCGCCCGCGCGAGCGCCGCCTCGACCGCCGCCCGCGCCGCCTCGTCGCCACCCGCCGCGTCCGGGACGGCGAGCGGCTCGCCGAGGACGAGCACCACGCGCGCGAACGGAGCCGGCAGCTGGAGCCGGTCCCAGCTGCCCAGCCGGCGCGCCGGGCGGGCGGCCGCGCCGACCGCCACGATGGGCAGGCCGGTCGCCCGCGCGAGCTGCACGACACCCCCCTGCGCGTGGTGGCGCGGGCCGCGCGGGCCGTCCGGCACGACGGCGATCAGCTCGCCGCGCGCATGGGCCCCCAGGAGGCCGCGGAGCGCGCCCAGCCAACCGCGCGTCGACGAGCCGCGCACGGCGCGGATGCCGAGCCGGCGAACCGCCTGGGCCGCGATCTCGGCGTCGCGATGCCAGCTGAGCATGATGGCCACGCGCGCCCGCGGGTAGACCGCGGTCACCATGAGCGGCTGGAGCACGATCGTGTCGTGCCAGAAGGCGAACACCGCGCGCTCGCCCCGCCCGAGGCCGTCGAGGACGCCGGCCGGATCGAGGCACCGCACGCGGAGTGTCCGGTAGAGGAGCCGGAGCACGAAGGCAATCGCCCACCCGGCCAGCGTCACGGCGATGCGCGTTCGCCAGCTCCACCGCCGGCGGAAGGGCGAGTCGGCGGCGCGCACGCCGTCCCGCGCGGCAGCGCCGGACTCCGTCGGGACGGTCAACACGCCTTCCCGGCGCGCGCCCGCCCCTCCTCGCGGAGCATCTCCTCCCCGCTCGCCGCCTCCGGCACGTCGAGGTCGCGGAACTGGAGCTCGTAGAGCTTGCGGTACTCGGCGGCCTGCGCGAGCAGCTCGTCGTGCGTGCCGCTCTCGACGACCTCGCCGCGCACCAGGACGATGATCCGATCGGCGCGCCTGACGGTCGACAGGCGGTGCGCGACGACGAGCGTCGTGCGGTTGGCCATCAGCCGCTCGAGCGCCTCCTGCACCAGGCCCTCGGACTCGGTGTCGAGCGCCGAGGTGGCCTCGTCGAGGATCAGGATCGGCGCGTTCTTGAGCAGCGCCCGGGCGATGGCGAGACGCTGGCGCTGCCCGCCCGAGAGGCGTACGCCGAGGTCGCCGATGTGGGTGTCGTAGCCGCGCGGCAGCTCGAGGATGAAGTCGTGGGCGTTGGCCGCCCGCGCCGCCGCGATGATCTCCTCCGTCGACCGGTCCGGATCGCCGTAGGCGATGTTGGTGCGCACGCTGTCGTTGAACAGGAACGTGAACTGCGTGACCACCGCGATCTGGGCGCGCAAGCTCGCCAGCGTCAGGTCGCGCAGGTCGACGCCGTCGACCGTGATCCGCCCCTCGGTCGGGTCGTAGAAGCGCGGGATCAGGTCGGCGAGCGTGCTCTTGCCGCCGCCGCTCATGCCGACCAGCGCCACCACCTCGCCGACGCGGATGCGGAGGTCGATGTGACGCAGCACCGGCTCGCCGGGCTCGTAGGCGAAGCTCACGTCCTCGAAGGCAATCCCGTCGCGCACCGCGCGCAGCACCCGCGCCGCGGGTCGATCGACCACCTGGGGCCGCGTGTCCAGCAGCTCGAACACCCGGTCGGCGCCGGCCAGCCCCTGCTGGATCGCGTAGTTCGTGCGCACGAGCCGCTTGAAGGGCTCGTAGAGGAGGAAGAGCGTGATCACGAAGCCGATGAAGGCGCCCTGCGTCCGCGTCCCCGCGATCACGCTGGCGCCGCCGTAGTAGATGATGCCGGCGACCGCGATCCCGGCCAGGAGCTCGGTGATCGGCACCGCGCGCAGCAGGCTCTGGCGCATGTAGAGACGGAAGAGGCGCAGGTTGTGCTCGTGGAAGCGCTCCTGCTCGGAGCGCTCCTGCCCGAAGGCCTTCACCACCCGGTTGCCCTGCACGTTCTCGTGCAGCATGGCGTTCAGACGGCCGATCCCCTCCTGCATCCCGCGGCCCGTCTGGCGGAGCTGCTTCGAGAAGTAGCGCAGCGGCAGCCCGGCGACCGGGAAGAGCACCACGGCGAGGAGGGCCAGCACCCAGTCCATGTAGACCGCGACGGCGACCAGGCCGATCAGGCGCGTGATGTCCTCGAAGAGGGAGGTGAGCGCGTCGGTAACCGTGCCGCGCACGAGCGACACGTCGGTCGTGACGCGCGAGACGATCTGCCCGGCCCGCTGGCGGTTGAAGAACGCGAGGTCGAGGCGCTGCATGTGACTGGTGAGCTCGTTGCGCAGGTCGGTGACCACGCGCTGCCCGATCCAGTCGGTCAGGTACTCGGAGGCGAAGTCGAGGCCGCCGCGCAGGACGGCGAGGACGAGCACGCCGACCACCGCCAGCGGCAGCGCCTCGCGGTGCTGCTGGGTGAACACCTGGTCGAAGGTGAACTTGGCGAGGAACGGGATCGAGCTCTCGACGCCGCTGAAGCCGAGCATCGCCACGACCGCGAGGACCCCGTGCGGCCAGAGGTACGGCCGGAGATGGCCGAGCAGACGGCGGTACTGCTTCATGCCTCAGCCGCCGCCGGCGCCGAGCAGCTCGGCGGCGATCGTCGCCGCCCGCCCGGCGGCGCCGCCGCGCCCGAGCCGCCGGCGTACCTCACGCAGCTCGTCGACGATGGCCAGGCGCCGGGCCGGGCTGTCGAGGATCGCCCGGGCCTCGGCCGCGATGCCCGGCCCCGTCGCCCGGCCCTGGAGCAGCTCCGGGACGACCTCGTGACCGGCGACGATGTTGGGCATCCCGATGTGCCGCACGCCGCGCACGAGGAGGCGGGCAAGGAACGCCGTCAGCCGCGAGACGCGGTAGACGATCACCATCGGGCACTCGAGCAGCGCGCACTCGAGCGTCGCCGTCCCGGAGGAGACGAGCGCCAGATCGGCCGCCGCGATCAGGTTGTAGGTGTCGCCCTCGATCACGGGGACCTCGACGCCGGCCGCATGGATCTGCGCCTGGACCTCCGCCCGGCGCACGGTATGCGCGAGCGCGAGCGGAAACTGATAGGGACCGCTGGCGGCGAGCCGGCGGACCGCGTCGAGGAGGTCGGGGAGGAGGGAGCGGATCTCGTTCGGCCGGCTGCCGGGGAGGAGCAGCACCGTCGGCCGGTCGGGATCGAGGCCATGGGCGGCGAGCGTCTCCCCGCGGCTGCGCGTCACCGCCACGCGGTCGAGGAGCGGATGGCCGACGAACTCGACGCCGGGCAGGCGGCCCGCGTAGAGCGCCGGCTCGAAGGGGAACACGACCGCCAGTCGATCGACGCGGCGCGCGATCTTGCGCACGCGCCCGCGCCGCCAGGCCCAGACCTGCGGCCCGATGTAGTAGAGCACCGGCACGCCGGCCCGCTTCGCGGCGCGGGCCAGCCGGAGGTTGAACTCCGGGAAGTCGATCAGCACGCAGAGGTCCGGCGGCTCGGTGCGCAGCCTGCGCACCAGGGCGCGATAGGCGCGGACGAGCGCCCGCAGCCGCCCGACCACCTCCGTCACGCCGACGGTCGCCACCTCGCCCGCGTCGGCCACCGTCGCCATGCCGGCCTCGCGCAGCCGCTCGCCGCCGATCCCGAACACCTCGACGTCGGGCAGGCGGGCCCGGAGCGCCGTCAGCAGGTCGGCCCCATGGAGGTCGCCCGACGCCTCGCCGGCCACGAGGAGCACCCGGTAGCGGCGCGCCGGCGCCGCCGGGGCGGCGGATGCGCTGCGCCGTGCCATCTACGACCGCGCCTGCGCCGCGCGGCTCTCCGTCTCGAGGCTCTCGCGTATCACGTGCGCCACCTCGAGCGCGCGCAGCCCGTCCCACCCGGTCACGGGCGGCGTCTCGCGCTCCCGCACCGCACGCAGGAAGGCATCGATCTCGCTGCCGAGCGCATCGGCCTCGGGCACCTCGCGCTCCTCCAGGCTGAGCGCGGGCTGCCCGTCCGGGCCCGGCTCGCGCCGGCAGATCAGGACACGCCGCTCGCCGTAGTCGACCGAGAGATAGGCGTCGGGCTGGAAGATGCGGAGCTTGCGCTCGCGCTTGAGCGACACGCGGCTCGCGGTCACGTTCGCGATGCCGCCGTTGGCAAAGCGCAGCCGCGCGTTGGCGATGTCGACGGACGTCGTGAGCACCGGCACCCCCACCGCCTCCACCGAGCGGAGCGCCGACGGCATCATGCTCAGGATCACGTCGAGGTCGTGGATCATCAGGTCGAGCACGACGTCGACGTCCGTGCCGCGCTCGCTGAACGGCGCGAGACGGTGGCACTCGATGAAGCGCGGCTCGCGGAGCACGCCGTCGAGCGCCCGGATCGCCGGGTTGAAGCGCTCGAGATGGCCCACCTGAAGCACGCGCTCCCGGCGCACCGCGAGCTCGACGAGGGCCTTGCCCTCCGCCACCGTCGTGGTGAGCGGCTTCTCCACGAGCACATCGACGCCGGCTTCGAGCAGGTCGCCCGCCACGGCGTGGTGCAGCTGGGTGGGGACCGCGACGCTCGCGCAGTCGATGCGGCCGAGGAGCGCGCGGTGGTCGGTCACCGCCTCCACGCCGAGCGCCGCCGCGACGGCCCGGGCGCGGGCGGGGTCGACGTCGACCACCGCGACCAGCTCGGCGCCGGCGTGGGCCGCATACTTCTCGGCGTGGAAGCGTCCGAGGTAGCCGACGCCGACGACCGCCGCCCGGAGCCTCGGGCCGGTCACGGCAGCACCTCCGCCGGGTCGACGGCGACCACCGCGATGCTCGCCGCGTCGGCGAGCGCCACCATCTCGGCCCGATCGAGCGTGATCGTCCGGCGGGCTTCCACGGCGAGCGCCCGGCCGCGCATCTCGGCGAGCGTCCGGATCGTCTCCGGCCCGACCGCCGGCAGGTCGAAGCGCGTGTCCTGGGTCGGCTTGCACACCTTGACGACGACGATGTCCCCGTTGGCGAGCTGGCCCGCGCGCCGGATGGTCGCGTCGGTGCCCTCGATGCCCTCGACGGCGATCACCGCGCCGCTGCGCACGACCACGCTCTGCCCGATGTCGAACTGCCCGATCACCTTCGCGGCGCGGAAGCCGAAGCGGATCTCGCTCCACTCCTCCTCGCTCGGCGGGCGAGACCCGAGGACGCCGGCCAGCGGCACGATCTCCTGCAGATACAGGGTCGACTCCACGACGGCGATCCCTTCGGTCTCGAGCTCGGCGGCCAGCGCGCGCAGCACGAGGTCGTCGCGCAGCTTGCCGAGGCGGGCGAGGAGCCGCATCGCCCGCGCGTCGGGCCTGAGCTCGCGGAAGAGCCGCGGCTTGGCGATGCCGCCGACCATCACGGTCCGGCGGATGCCGGCCGCCCGCAGCGCGCGGATCATCGCGTCGAGCTCCCCGGGGTGGATCCAGGTGATGGCGCTGACCACCCGCTCGAGCGCCGGGTCGGTCTCGCCCAGGTGGGCGACCGCGACCACCTCGACGCCGCGCCGCCGGGCGGTCTCGGCGAACAGCACGGGGAAGCGCCCGCTGCCGGCGACGAGCCCGATGCGTTCCGCGCCGAGGCGTTCGGCCCCGAGACCTCGCTCCATGGCTAGCGGCACACTCCGCGCTGCGAGGCCACGACGAAGTCGAGCAGGTGCGCCACCTCCCGCACGTGGCCGAGGGCCTCGCGGGTCCGCGCCACGGCGTCACGCCTCGCGCCCGACGCCTGGAAGAGCATCCGGTAGGCGCGCTTGAGGGTGGCGAGCGTGGCGGGTGTGAACCCCCGGCGCCGGAGGCCGACGGCGTTGAGGCCGTGCAGGCGCGCGCGGTCGCCGGCAGCCACGCAGTACGGCGGGACGTCCATCGACACCATGGCCCCCGCGGCGCACAGCGCCGACTCCCCGATGCGCACGAACTGATGCACGCCGACCAGCCCGCCGATGATCGCGTGGTCCTCGACCGTCACGTGCCCGCCGAGCGCGGCCCCGGGCGAGACGATGACGTGATCGCCGAGGCGGCAGTCGTGGCCGACGTGGGCGTTCACCATGAAGAGGCAGCCCTTCCCGGTGCGGGTCGCCATGCCGCCCGCCGCGGTGCCGGGATTGATCGAGACGAACTCGCGCACGATGTTGGCCGCTCCCAGCTCGAGCGTGCTCGGCTCACCGCGGTACTTGAGGTCCTGCGGGATCGACCCGACGCTCGCGAAGGAAAAGACGCGCGTGCCGGCGCCGAGCGTCGTCCAGCCGTCGATGACGGCATGCGCGCCGATGCGACAGCCGGCGGCGATCCGGACGTGGCGCCCGACGACGGCGTACGGTCCGACCGTGACCCCTTGATCGAGCTCGGCACCGCGCGCCACCGCCGCGGTCGGATGGATGCGCGGGCCGGCGGGTACGGCCGCTGCGAAGTCGACCTCGGCCACCAGCGCCGTCCCCACCGAGACGACGCCGCGCAGCTGCCACGGCGAGCCGGGCGCCCGCCGCGTCACCTCGAGCCGCAGCGCGTCCCCGGGCAGCACGGGACGGCGGAAGCGTGCGCGGTCGACCGCCACCAGGCGAAGCTCCTCCGCATCCTCGGCCAGGTGTGCGCCGAGCTGCACGAGCGCCTCGCAGACGAGCACGCCGGGCAGGACGGGAGCGCCCGGGAAGTGGCCGGGGAAATACGGCTCGTTGGCCGACACGAGCTTGGTCCCGACCGCCCGCACCCCGGCCTCGACCTCGAGCACGCGGTCGATCAGCGCGTAGGGGAACGCCGGTGACGGCCCTCGCGGCTCAGCGTGCGGCGTCATGAGCGGCGCCTGAGCGAAGGATATCGATAGGCGCCCTACTCCTTCCCCTTGCTGGACCGCGCTCCGTCGTGGCGCGGCGAGGCGTTGTAGAGCTTGATGATCTCGTCGGTGATGTCGGTCGCCTTGTCGTTGTAGAGCAGCGCGCCGTTCGACGCCTCGAGCACCAGCGAGTAGCCGTGCTTCTCGCCGTAGTCCCGCACGAGCGCGTAGAGCTCGTCGACGATGCCGGCGGTCAGCTCCGAGTCGGTGCGCTTGAGATCGCGCTGGAAGTCCTCGTACTTGCGCTTGAACTCGAGGCTGCGGTTCTCGAGATCCTTCTCGAGGTTCCGGCGCTCCTCCTCCTTCAGGACCACCGCCTTCTTGTCGTAGTCCTCACGCAGCCGGTCCAGATCCTCGCGCTGCCGCTTCAGCTGGTCCTGCGCCTTCTCGAACTTGGCCTTGACCTGATCGCGGGCCTTCTTGCCCGCCTCGCAGTCGTTGAGCGCCCGCTGCATGTCGACCACGCCCACCTTCAGCTCGGCGCGCGCCGGCACGGCCACGACGACGACGGCCAGCGTGGCGGCCCCGATCCACTGTCCGATCTGCCTCACGCCTCCTCCCTAGTATTGAAACGGTCCCCCGAACGAGAACAGCAGGAGGCTCTTCTGGTCGTGGGGCTTCGCGTTGAACGGCTTGCCGAGCTCGATGCGCAGCGGGCCGACGGGCGACAGCCAGCGGACGCCGGCGCCCGCCGAGAAGCGGGTGTTGTCCAGCGAGAAGCCCTCGTCGGCGCCATACGCGTTGCCGGCGTCGGCGAAGACGACGCCCTTGAGCCCGATCCCCTGCACCAGCGGGAAGATGACCTCGTTGTTCAGCACCACCTCCTCGCTGCCGCCGATGGGCGTCGTGGAGACCACGTTGCCGAAGAAGTCCTTGCGCTCCTCGCGCGGACCGAGCGTGCGGCTCTTGAAGCCGCGGATGGAGCTGATGCCGCCGGGAAAGTAACGCTCGAACAGCGGGAGATCGTTGCCGGTGAGCCCGCCGTCGCCGAAGCCGTAGCCGACGGTGCTGCCGAAGGAGTAGGTGAAGTCGCCGAGCGACTTGGAGCGCAGGAAGGTATAGTACCAGCGCTCGCGCCCCTCGATCTTCGTGAACCGCTCGCCGCCGAGCCCGGCGGCTTCGAGCGACAGCTCCTGGAAGGAGCCGGCGGTCGGGTCGAAGGCGTGGTTCAGGGTGTTGCGCGAGACGTGCGGCGTGACGCTGCTGATCAGGCTCGTCCCCTCCTCGGCGCGGATGGAGCGCGTGGCCCCGAAGCCGAGGTTGCTGATCTCCGCCTGCTCGAGCCGGTAGTCGGCGCCGACGCGCACCTCCTCGAGCGGGAACCCCCAGAGCGAGCTGTAGCCCCAGGCCGTCACCGGGTAGGTGAGCTGCGTGCCGATCCCGGTCCCGCCGCGGGCGAACTCGTCGAACTGGAGCCGCCAGCTGAACGCGTTCGCCCCGACGGTGAGCGGCGTCTCGCGGAAGTAGGGCTCGGTGAAGGACAGGATGATGTTGCGCCGCAGCGAGCCGACGTCGCCGTTCAGCACGAGCCGCTGTCCCCGCCCGAAGAGGTTGTTCTCCTGGATGCGGAGGTTGAAGAGCAGCGAGTCGGCCGAGCTGAACCCCGCGCCCGCGCTGAACGCGCCGGTCTGCCCCTCCTTCACGTCGACCACGACGTTCATGCGGTCGTCGGCACCGGTTCGGCGGGTGGTGATGTTGACCTCCTTGAAGAACCCGAGGCGCTGCAGCGCCTCGCGGCTCTTGCGGAGCTTGGTGGCGGAGAAGAGCTCCTGCTCCTGGAGGCGCATCTCGCGGCGGACCACCTGGTCGCGCGTCTTGGTGTTGCCGGTGACCTCGATGCGCTCGACGGTCACCTGGCGCCCGCGGTCCACCTGGAAGGCGATGTCGACCGTCTTCTCCTCCGGGTGCATGTCGGTTTGGGGATCGACGGTGGCGAAGGCGTAGCCGTCGTCCGAGAGCCGCTCGGTCAGCTTCTGCACGTCCTCGCGGAGCGCGCTCGCCTTGAAGACGTCGCCCGGCGTCGTGGCGAGGTCGCGCCGCAGGCGCGTCGTGTCCGGGGGGACGTTGGAGCCGACGATCGTCACGTCGGCCACGCGGTACTGATCGCCCTCCTCGATCTTGACGGTGACGTGGAGACCGTCGTCGCGCCGCTCGACGCGCGGCTCGTCGACCTTCACCGTGATGTAGCCGTGGTCGTAGTAGAAGGCGGTGAGCCGTTCCATGTCGGTGCGGAGCACGTCCTTGTTGAGGATGCCCGCGCCGGTGATGATCGAGAGGAGCCACTTCTTGCGCGTCTGCATGACGCGCCGGAGCTTCCGGCCCGAGAACGCCCGGTTGCCCTCGAAGGCGACCTCCGTCACGCGAACCGGCGACTCCTCCTTCACCGTATAGAAGAGGTCGACCTCGTTCTCGCCGACCGGGGCCGTCCGGTACGCGATCTCGGCGTCGAGGTAGCCCTTGTCGACGTAGAGCTTCTTGGCGGCCTCGATGCCCTGGCGCGCCTTCTCCGGATCGAGGATCGTGTGCGGGCGGACCTTGAGCGCGCCCTCGACCTCCTCGCGCTTCAGCTTCTTCGTTCCCTCGACCTTGACGGTGCGGACCAGCGCGCGCTCCTTCACGCGGAACGTGACGGCGACGTGGTTCTCGCCGGCGGGGCTCACGTCGGCGTCGACCTGGTCGAAGAAGCCCATGGCGTAGACCGCGCGGATGTCGCGATCGAGCGTGTCGCGCTCGAAGGGCTGTCCAGTCTGCGTGCGCAGGTGGACCCGGATCGCGTCCTTCTCGACGCGGACGTTTCCCTCGATCGCGACGCGGG
>WNES01001312.1_pt1 | contig 11669 bp, 15 predicted proteins | sample 5399931 | NCBI WGS metagenome assembly WNES01 (sample SAMN13153332, study PRJNA577476) | soil metagenome | isolation source: 20 cm grassland meadow soil 2 days after 3rd rain plot 5 | place: USA:California | collected 2015-11-11
ACAGGGAACACTCTTTCACTCATCGAGCTCGACGGACCTTTACAAGTATGCGAATAACGTAGATGGGACCGTTTACTACACGGATCTCGACGGCGTACAGAGGCTGGGCGACTTTCTTTCATCAGGAGCTACAACGGCAATGCGGCCGTCGAACTACCCAGAACGGCCGCTGGCGTTGAACGGGGCATTTCAGAATGGTGTATTTCAAAGCGTCGGAGAGCTTGGTCATGTCTTTCGCGATCAGCCTTGGAAAACTCTTACTTTCACAAGTGCCATGCCCACCAATAGCACCACCAGCGTGAGGTCTGCCGACGCCGGCCTTCTTGACGTATTTACGTTACACGAGTCTGCCATCGAAGCTGGCAAGACTTCCTTGAACACGAAGCAACCGCTAGTTTTGAAGGCGGTCCTCGCAGGTGCAAACAAGCGCTTAGCGGGAAGCAGCTCTGATCTTATCAGCTCGACCCAGCGAGATAACATCGTCACGGCTCTCACAGATCCTTCTACGGGACTTCAGCCGATTGTAAACAAAGCGGAGCTTGTGACCCGGCTCGCAGCTAACTCTGTCGTGACTGGGTTGGGTAACAAAGAAGCTCAGGAGTGTGTCGTGCGCGCGTTTTCCGACGCTTGCCAGACGCGGACCTGGGACCTAATGATTGATCTGATCGCGCAGAGCGGGCGCTATCCACCGAATGCTAACAGTCTTGCGGGATTTATGGTCGAAGGCGAACAACATTACTGGGTTCATGTGGCGATCGACCGGTTCACCGGGCAAGTAATCGATAAGCAGATCGAGGTCGTGAATGAATAGGCGGATCCGCCTTCGCGCGAGGCTACGGCGTGACAAGTAGTTGATAGCTTATTGCTGATCCGTCTTCGTCCCGCAGTCGCGGGACTTCCTCCTACGCTCAAGGCTACGTCGTGACGAGTAGTTGATAGCTGGGAGGCTGCATTGAGCGAGGATGCTAGACTCGGGTTTCTTGATGCCTGAGGCAAATTTCCGCATCGCGAAGTATGTGAATGGGGATGAGCAGTTTTCTCGATCGTTGACAATTATGGATACATCTGCGTATACGTATTTGTATGCCATCAACGATCCGCATCAGTTCCACGGCGCACCGGAGCCTAGCGCAAATGGCCGAGGAAACCAATACTTCATTGCAGGAAATGCTCGATCAAGCCATCGAAAACGAGCGGCGCCGTCTTCTCCTTGAGCGGACGAATCTGGCCTATTCGAAACTTCGCCAGAACAAAAAGGCCTGGAAAGCATGGCGCGCCGAGTTGCGGCAACTAGATGCTACGCTAAGCGACGGCATTTGAGGATATGGCTTATCCGCACCGGGGCGAAATCTGGCTCGCCGATCTTCGCCCGACGCGTGGACGGGAGCAAACCGGCCGGAGACCAGTGCTCGTCCTCTCGGTTGACTTCTTTAACGCCGGTCCGGCGGATTTGGTCGTGGTGTTGCCGCTCACCTCAACCCAGCGGGACATACCTTTGCACGTAAAGGTCAGTAAGGGCGACGGAGGAACCAGAAACGACAGCGCTATCTTGTGCGAGGCGATTCGCTCGGTTTCAAAGGACCGACTTTTCTCGCGATGGGGTGTTGTGTCGCAAGAAGTCATGGCTGAAGTTGAAGATCGTTTGCGCATCCTTCTCGATCTTTGAGCTTCCAGCGGCGACGGTGTATCAGCTAATCGAAGCAGAATGTTCGTATCGGCCAGATAGCTTGCCATCTATTCGTAGATGCTGTCGCGGTGCGTCGCCTTGTCGGGCAAAGCTGGGCCATCGGTGTGACTAGCCGCCCAGCGAAGAATGTCTTCTGCCCGTTCCGAGGAAGTGGCGGTTTTCCAAAATGGCTCTTCGCTGCCGGCTGGCGCGAGAACTACTTGATGGCCGGTAACTGAGGCCACGTAACGCGTGTGCGGCTTTGAAATCGGCAGCACATCAGGCGGCAATTGAAGATTGCCGCGTTGGTCAACTTCGAGAATGGCGCTCATCAACACTTGGGATACACGAATAGCGCCAATCTTCCAAAGTCTCGACATATTGTTCGACGGTCACGCCAGCTTGCCCATGGCGCGCAATCTCTTTTTAATCGGCGATTCGCGGGCTTTCGCTCGCAACTGTTCCAGGCGGTCGTCGATAGAGCCGCAAGAATTGAGCCGTCCGACGCGAGGTCACGTGCGCGGAGAAAGATCACGCTCGCTCAATTCCGGAAAGCCATCTCGGTTGCGGCGAAGCTCTGTCTCCATTTGGTCAAGCAATTCGGCAAGAGCCGGACGCGGGCGCTCATCCGCAATGATGCGCTCCCATCCCGCGTCGCCGCCTAGTTCGGGAAACAAATCGGGGATGTCGTGCAGTAGTTTCTTGCGCTGCGATGCCGATAAGGAACGAATCGCCTCCTCGATTTCGTGCGCTGTACTCATGAATCAAACATAAGGATCGGTCAGATATTAGCAAGGTTTTGGATGTCCTTGGCAGTCAGCGTGAAGAAGTGATTGAGTAGCTTGCGGAGCGAGCGGACAACTGACTAGGGACCACTGACTGCTGGATTTCCGAAGTTCTCGATTTTTTAAGGATTTTACGCGCGGGCAAAAGCAGGTATCGGTACCGGATGGAAGTCAGTGATCTGATCACGGTTGATCCCGATATTCTCGGGGGCACGCCGGTTTTCAAGGGTACACGTGTTCCCATTAAGACCTTATTCGAGTATTTGGAAAGCAATTACAGCTTGGAAGAATTCCTCGAGTGCTTGCTTCCCGTCCGTCACGCGTGAGATGGCGTGCCGTGTCCTGGAGCGTTCCGAAGCGGTGCTGCTTGCACCGGCATGAGGATCTTATTGGACGAATGAGTCCCGTGGCCCATGCGCCATCTCTTCAGCGGACACGATTGCACCAGCGTTCAAAGACGAGGGTGGAGAGGAACAAAGAACGGCGCATTGTTGGCGCTGGCTGTTAACGAGTTCGATCTCTTTATCACCTCCGATCAGAACATTCGCTACCAGCAAAATCTCCTCGGGTCGAGCATTGCCATTTTGGAACTTTCGACGAATGATCTTCGCCGTATCCGTGCAGCCGGCCGCCATGATTCAGTCTGAAATCAGGGCGATGAAGCCCGGCGCGTATCGAAAAATCGTAATCCCATGACTCCTACCGGCCAAAGGATCGACAAGCAGATCGAAGTCGTGAACGAGTAGCCCGGATATTTGATATCCGCTCAGCGGGAAGCTGAACAGCCCTTTCAGGATAAAGTGGTTTGCCCTATTTCCACGGTGTTGTTTCATTTACGCTCTGGGCGGTGCGGCTCGCTCGTCAGAAAGGGCTGGGCTACCCAGCGACTTCACAGGAAGTAGCTGCCCTCTTAAGGCGCAGTTTCGCTCAGGGAAGCGAAAGATGCGGGTAGTTCCGAGGGGAAGTTGATAGTCCGTTGTTGAGAGCGTAAAGGTCAGTGGGAGCGACGCCCCCTTACGGAGTTGAAAGCCTCTTGCCATCCTTCGGAGTTGGCAGGCATTGAGAGTTGCTAATTCATCCGCCTTCGGTCGCGGCGCAACCCCACGGCGTCCGCAGGCGGGAGCGGCCAGCTATAAACTAGCTCCAACCGAGCCGTTCGATGTTTCTAACTCCGTCAAAATGCATGTCACGGCTAACAATTGGCATTCGATGCTGTCGAGCCAGTGCGGCAATCCAAGCGTCATTCGCGGGAATCGGAGAGCCGCTAGCCTTTAATTCCGATCTAATTGCCGCGTAACAGACGGAGGTCTCTTCCACGACCGGAAGCACACGAAACAGGGACAGATCTCGCTTCAGCCAAGCTTCGTACTGATCGCGGCGCCGCGAAACACCAATGCCAAAACGAAATTCGCCGAGTACAATCACTGGCAAGGCGAGCTCGCGCGATTCTCGAATCACCTCCAGCAGCGCCGCGTCCTTATCCAGCAAGGCGGAAAGCGCGTTCGTATCGAGGATCACGAGCGATCCTCGGGCTCGATTTTCTCGAATTCGGACTCAATCGCGCGCTCGATCATCTTGCGCTCCTGTCGCAAATGCCGCAGGGCACCATAAGCTCGCATCCACCTTGGAGCAGCCTTCCCATTGCGCGCGGCCGCTCTCATGTCAAGCCGGGATTTCAAGGCCTCGGTGAGCAATTGTTTAAGCGTCACTCCTTCCTGTGCCGCCATGCTCTTGGCGCGGCGAAAGAGTGCTTCCGGTAATTCGATGGTCGTCTTCACTCCATACCCATATTCCCATATTACCGGCATTTTAGCAAACGGGTGAATAGGCTGGATGGGAGCGGTTCACACGGATCGTTCGGACCAATCAAAGCCTCGCGCAAATGCATCTCGGGGAGATGATTCAAACGCATCTGCGAATCCCGGCTCGGTGCAAGTCGATCTCGGGTCGGCGCGAAAATGAAACCGGAGCTCACCCCGAATGGACAGCGGTTTGATGGTTTTTTCCGCGGCAGCCCGAGACCGCTGAAGCAGGTGCGGCAAAATTGTGCTTGTAGGGCGATATCCTACATGCGCATAATGCGCGGCGCTCGTGACAAAGGCCGAATACATCAAGTATCCGGGTTGCCCGCCTTCGCCGGCATCGAGTACCGGGCATCGGTTTCGTCGGGAGGCAACACCACTGGTTCAATCCTTCAACCCTTTAACGCTTCAACGTCGGAGCACATTCACCCTGCCGGGGCAACGTCAGTGCGCTAGCGCTTTTACGTTGCTCGAACTGCTCATCGTCATCGGCATCATCGCGCTGTTGATGATCCTGATCGTACCCGGATTCACAACTATCAAAGGCGCCGGCGATTTCACGAATGCTGTGTACGGGATCCAGGGAACCCTCGAGAGTGCACGGACCTACGCGAAAGCTAGCCATACTTACGTTTTCGTTGGTTTCGCAGAAGTCGATTCTTCGGTTGATCGTTCGGTTAGCCCGCAAGTTACAACTGGTCCCACGCCGTATGGCAGGGTCGCGGTGACCGTCGTTGCTTCCAAAGACGGAACGCGACACTTCCAATATGCCACCAGCAACCAAGGCTCGGACTGGCAGTCGAACTATGAGGATTCGAGCAAACCCGAGTACCACGGACGCCACCTAGTGGCAGTTGGCAAGCTGCAAGTCTTTGAAAACTTGGACTTCATCCGCTGGAATTTCGGATCGTGGACGCCAGCGGCGCACCCCAACTCCAAGATGGCAAGGTATCAATCGACCGTGCCGTATACTTTGAGTGGCGATTGGTCAGGGCTAACACCTGCGACGCCATTCAGTTGGCCATTGGGCTCGCCATTGAATTCAGGTTATCAGTATCGATTCGATCGAGTGATCTACTTTGATCCTACAGGCATTGCACGGGCCGCGACCTCGACGAATGCAGACGCAATCGCACAGGTGATGGAAATCGATCTACAGCCAACGCACGGAACACTGGTTCCGCCGGATCCGAGCAATCATCAAGACGTAGGAAACCAAGCGGTGATACAGCTTGGTAGCACAGACGGTGCGGTTCGTGTTTACCGGCCATGAGATTTTGCAACTCCAGGACTGGTGCATTCTCACTGGTAGAAGTAACACTTGCTTTGGGTGTTGCTGCCTTTTGCTTGATTGCTGTGTTCGGTTTGGTGCCTGTTGGGCTGCAAACAAATCGCAACGCGACTTCTCAAACCGCCGCTACCAACATCATTGCCGCAGTCGTGGCTGATCTGAGAGCGACGCCGAGCACGAGTAACACTTCCTCGCAGTTTGGTATCACGTTCGGAGCGAATCCATCACCGATGTACTTTGATGGAGCAGGGCAGTTTGCGACTACGTTAGGCGCGAACTCCCGTTATCAGCTGAACATTACCTGGAATTCTGCGCCGAGTGGATTGCGTTATGCTGACGTTAAGGTCACATGGCCGGCTGCAGCTAGTCCAGCTAACGCGAGTGGTTTGGTAGAAATATTTGCCGCTTTCGACAGAAACTAATGTCATGATGTCGGACAATGCAAGTGTCTTACCTGTAGAGGCAGCCGTGTGGGCTGCAACGCTTCGACCTTCGCAGGCGACCCGCCTTCGCTATGCTCCGGCGTGGCAAGCACGCGTGGCACCACAGTGGCCGCGTTTCCGCGCCGTAAGTGGCTTTACGTTGGCTGAGCTCCTAGTCACGATTGGCGTACTGGTGCTGCTTGTTCTGCTCTTCACCCAGTTTCTGAATAGCGCGGCGACTGTTACCACTCTCGGCCACAAGCAAATGGATGCGGACTCACAAGCCCGCGAACTATTCGATCGCATGGCCATCGATGTCATGCAGATGGTAAAGAGATCGGACATCTACTACCACCTCAAAGCATCTACGAGCGCTACTGATTGTCCCTCCGCGGAGTGTGGAACGCAGCCGGGCAATGACGAGATGGCATTCTACAGCAGTGTCCCAGGTTATTATGCATCAGGTTCGAGTGGCTCACAGCAGAGTTCGGTGTCAATCGTAGGATACCGGATACACATGAGCGCAGACACACTTGCTAACAGAATGGAGCGGCTAGGTGCCGGCTTGATTTGGAACGGCGTCTCCACGAGCAACCTGCCGAATACGCCGATTGTTTTCTGGACGCCCCTGAACCCCTGGGACAGTACAATTGCGACTACTAACACGCTCGACATCATTGGGCCTCAGGTTTTTCGCTTTGAATATTATTATCTGCTAAAGAACGGGAATTTATCGGCAACCCCTTGGTACACGTCTTCAAGCGTGCGCGGTATGCAGGATGTTGCGGCAATCGTCGCGGACATCGCTGTAGTTGATCCGAAGAGTAGAGTGCTTGTAGGCGACCTAACAACACTGGCCCAAAGGTTGCGGGATTATAACGGAGACGCGCCCGGAGCTTTGCTAGCGGCCTGGCGCAATGCCATCGACACCAATACGACCCTGCCGCATACAGCGATTTCTGGTATTCGGCTTTACGAACGTTTCCTTTATCTCTCACCGGCAACGTTATGAAACTCTCATCCAACCAACTCGTGCAGAAGGCATGCGCAGGTGCTGCGCTCATCATCGTCCTTGCGCTTGTCCTCATTTTTACCGGTCTAGCCCTAGCCTATTTTTCTCGCACCGCTATCGACAGGCAGCTTGCTCAGTCGAGCTCTAGCGACACTGGCGCCGGTCTGTTAGCGCGCAGCGCTCTGGATATCGTGGTTAGCGATGTTAAACAGGAACTTCTGAGCCCTCTTAGCCAGCCCATCACTTCGACGAACATCCGACCGCGGGAGTCGGGTGCCGATGCGTCTATCCCAAATCTGATTCGTCGCAGCGTCTATCCAGATTTAATACCGGCACCTGGGGTTTCGAGTTTAGCGTCGAACGTCAGCTCTGCGCCAGTTGATGCATCGAACCCGAAGCGGGGCGAGATCACCTCGCCTCGCTGGAATAGCAACTATCTGATCCCCTCTGGAGCTAACTTCACCGCTCCTGATTGGGTAGTAGTCACGAAAAACGGCCCCGTGTCGTTCTCAGGATGGCAAGATAGCCTGAAGGACGCGAGCAACAGCAACTATGTGGTGGGTCGCTACGCTTTCGCGCTTTACGACGAGGGAGATTTGCTCGACATGAATCTAGCTGGATATCCCAACTGGATCGGGACTGTCGCGCCCAACCCCTCGCAGCCCACACCAACTCCGTGGCCAACAAACGTCGGACGGAAAGGGATCCTAACCTTCGCCGACCTTACTGCTTTGGCGCCGCTCTCCCAGGTGCAAGTCAATAATGTTGTCGGCTGGCGAAACTTTGCGACGACGCAGCAAAATGGCACCTTCGGCAGCTCCAACTTTTCGTCGGGCAACCAACGCAACAGGCAAAACGCTTACGGCAGTTACCTGCTCGACTTCGGCTTCCCGCCGTTCACTGACCCGTCAAATTTCCCGTTTACAAGCGTCGTGCCGGATGGTTCAACCAACAATCCTCCACGAACCGATCAGGCTTTGATGACCCGGCAGGAATTAATGAAACTTTGGAGCAGTTTGAACTTGAATACAAGCGTCCTTCAGTACTTGGGAACCTTTTCGCGGGAGCGGAACCAGCCCGCAAGGGATTGGAATCGCCTTAACGGTCGCCTACCTGACAGATACGACATTACGAATCTTGCCCTGGTTAAACCCGATCCCCCAGGTACGCCGTCCTGTGGCGGCAACGGGCATGGCGGAAGCAATGGCCAGGGATGTTACAGAGGCCGCGGACGGTTCAGAGGTGCTGCAGGGGATATTCGCAATCAGTTTGGGCTTGCGTGGATTCGGCCAGATCTCACGATAACGGATTCACACCAGCTTGCATACTGGGGCCACTGGCGATACGTGGGGGTGCCAGGTTTGGAGTGTCCGAACGCCATTGCATGCGATCACATTCCGGTTTTGCGAGGAGCGAACAATGATTTCTTCATGATCTTGGATTACGCGCTCACTCAGGCGAACGTCGATTCGGATGATACGGCTAACGTTGCTGATATTCTAGCACTCGGGGCCTCCTTGATCGACCAGTATGACAACCCGCCTAATTCCGTCGACACGGATGGTGACTTAGATCCAGACACCAGTGTCCCGGCTGCGAGGAAGACTCACGTTACGATCATAGAATACGGTAATAGCGGACAGTTTGTCTTGGGCTGGGAAACCGGCGAAGGGGTTACCGCTAGCACTAACCCCTATAATTCCTCGACGGGAATAATTGACCCGACCACGGGAACCACGAAGCGAACCCCAACATTTACACCGATCACGCTCGATCATGCTTTCACTACTGTTGGCGAATTTGGCTACGGTCTTAGGCCGGAATACGCGGCGAACCGTTTTCAGCGCCTGAATTTAAGGGGGGCGAGCGCCAACGCCTCGATTCTAGACTTCTTTAGTTATAATCCGGTCGCCCACGGCTATCCCCGACTTGGCATTGTCAATCTCAACACCAAGAACATTCCGGTCCTGGCTGCGATTCTGCAAAGCGCGCTAAAGAAAGACGTCGATGTAAGTCCTATTCCTGGCTGCTTTCCTACCATATCATCAAGTGAGGCAACGAACGCGGCACAAGCGATCGTTACCGCCACGAATGCGCAAGCCGCAGTGACTCGTGCCGATATTGGTCGGCTTACTGGCCTCGCTGCAAGCGCGATAACTACTCCAGCCTGCATCGCTGCCGGAGAAGAAACAGAAAAAGTACCGGAGGCGATCGCACGCGCTCTTTCTGAGATAACACAAGCGCGGACTTGGAATTTGATGATCGATGTGATTGCACAAACGGGGCGGTTTGCCCCTAATGCGCAAGCTCTCACCGATTTCACCGTGGAAGCCGAAAAGCGCTACTGGCTTCACATCGCACTCGGTCGCGACCTTAATCCCGATGGAAGTGTGGATGTCCTTGGCACACAGCTTGAGGAAGTGGTTGAGTAGTTCGGGAGAAGTCGATGGCTGATAACTGATCCGAACTGACTCGGCTGAGGCAAACTACCCACCTTCGGTCCCGCGGTCGCGGGACTACGGCGTGGCAGGCGCTACTGCTGACCGCGGATTTGGAATTACCGACGAGATTCGGTTTCGAGTTTGAGCAAGCTCACCAACTGTTTCCCTAGCATCCGAAATTCATCGCTTGTCAGAGCCCCCAGCTTGGTCTCCAGTCGGTTTAGCGACACAGGCTGGATTTGCTGGAGATGAAAGACGCCTGGTTTTAGAAACGGTTTCCTGCAAGCAAATTCCCACCGATTTCCACGAATCGCCGTGGTGTGCGGAATCACTAAGACTAACGCCAACTCCTCCTCAGTAGGGTAATCGCTCATTATCAGACATGGCCGCACTTTTGCGGTCAGGCCCAGATCGACACGCCAAATTTCATCCGCCGCGGCGGACTTGGGCATCTTTTTCTTCCATCATGTCCAAAATCCGAAAGTGTTCATCAGCGCGGCGGTCACAGGCGCGAAGCAGATCAGCCTCTTCCTCTAGGTCGAAGATTGCTGCAGCGAGGCGACGACGGTCTTCTCGCGACAGCTTGGGAAGCTCAGCCAGAATTTCGGATGCACTCACAATAACTGACACTAATCGTAGCGATATAAATGTTCAAATTCGCTTGTTAGCGCGCTTCTGTCTTCCGACGGTTTGATTGCATTTTCTCTTTTCGAATCCCTAAACGACGGATTCCTGACGAAGCGATCAATAAGCAGATCGAAGTCGTCAACGAGTAGGTTCGAGATTTCGGGGCAGTTTATTATTCGTCTGGTTCGCCTGGTACGCCGAACGCGCGAAGCCCGCCAGTGCACCCGTGGTGACAGAGCTTCCCCACATTCTCGGTATTCCCCTCCCAACTGAGCTGCTTGAGAACAGGCTCAATCGCCACTCGGCTTTTTTCAAGAACTTCGTTCAAGCGCTTCCGTAGAAGGAGGGTGAGAAAACATCAACCTTCCCCCCTTGGTCATGAGCGAGACATTCGTTGCAATAATTATTGGACTGTTCTTTTTCGTTTCTTCAGAAACGGTTCGAGCGGTACAACGTCCACCATATCCAGTTAAAGCAGAAAAGCCGGACGCTGGGCATTGGGTCATTATCGGCACAAACGACAAAACAAGATGAGATATCCTCACAAAGAAGTTCGCGAGCCTTTTAACAAAGCACAATGCTTCGGCTGTCGACTGGAAGACCGGGGCAAAAACGTTGTCATCTTTCCACATGAGCAAACCGTTCAATCCGACATTTCCCAGAACGACGGCGCTTTTCACGAATCGCACAACCGGTTGCAACATGTTCACGAACGTCACAACACCGACGTGACTCAAATGATATTTTGAAATAGTCACTTTGAAGTAATTCGAAATAGCGAAATTGTGTGGTCAGATATTGAAAGAGCGATTGGGACACATCCCGTTCCGTCTCGGGATTGAAATAGGCCATTTCAATACCCTAAGAAAAGGCGGCATCCGGGAGATGCCTTTGCTCCGCTGCCGGATGGCTTTTCGCCGGCTATTTGGGCCTCTTTTTAGGTTTTAACGGAACTTCGCCCCCGAGTTTCCGGAGAAGTTCTTAGGTTCTCGCAAGAACCAATTCTCCCCTGTGAAACGGTTCCCGCCAAAGACTGCTGATTTTTCGCTCGTTGAAGTGACCTTGTCACCGGGGTTACCCGCGTTTTCCCAAAGGCTAGAAGCCAGGGGGTTTTCCCCTGCGGAGCACAGCCGCATCGCCCGCGAAGGCACTCGGAGCTCGCGGGGATTTACTCTCGTAGAGCTTCTCGTTGTAGTCGGCATCATTGCGCTGTTGATGGTGCTGGTGGCGCCTGCGTTCACAAGCATCAAAAGCGCCGGCGACGTCACCAGCGCCGCGTACACGGTCAAGGGCGTGCTCGATACCGCGCGAACGTATGCGAAAGCAAACAACACTTACACTTGGGTCGGCTTTTTTGAGGAAGACGTGTCGCAACCGTCAAACACCCCAGCCGCAGCTGGCACTGGGCGAGTTGTGATGTCGATCGTTGCGTCCAATGACGGGACAATAATATACGATCCGAACAACCTCGCTCCGATCAATGCGGGCAGGCTACTGCAAGTGGGTAAGCTGACTAAGATCGATAACGCACACCTATGGACGCACACGGACACTCCGTCCGGGGCAGGGTCGACCTTCGATACCCGCCCTAATGTCGTGTCCGCGTACTGCATTGGGAATTCG
>WNES01002353.1_pt1 | contig 11666 bp, 11 predicted proteins | sample 5399931 | NCBI WGS metagenome assembly WNES01 (sample SAMN13153332, study PRJNA577476) | soil metagenome | isolation source: 20 cm grassland meadow soil 2 days after 3rd rain plot 5 | place: USA:California | collected 2015-11-11
GTGTCCTCGACCGTCCAATCAAGGAGTATTTGAACGTGCCCACCCTCGGGTACGCTGGCTGTGTACGAGCCGTTCGCTCCACTTAGCTTCGAATCCCAGACTCCATTACGCGCATGAGCGTAACTCATATCCCCTCCAGCAGATGTTTTCTCTGCCGGACCGGACCGCACCACGTAAAGATCGTAGTCAACGTGCCAGGTGGAGGCGGAGTCATTTGTAAAATCAAGCAGCGCCGCTAAACTGCTTGATGAAGCGAGGACATACGCTCCGTTACCCGATGTGCCTCCGCTCCAGTTAACGATCCACTGTGCGCGACGAGGCCCGGCCAACGGCCCCGGAGGCAGGCTCGTTGTGGCGACGTGAGGATTGCTCGTGCTGAAGGCTACGGTGCGGCGATGCTCCGGAGCCTGTCCGTTGGCCCAGCCGATAGGGGCGCAACCTGAGGCAGTGATAACTGCTATCGCCAATGCGACGACTGCGCGAATTGGTGGCATACGTTGTTGGTAACTCCTAGATTAGCCTCCGCCGGACGGGATTCGCAGTTGGCAGAGCCACAAAGAGCGACGAGTCTGTCACGAGGCACTCACTTCCCTCATGTGGGGAGTGAGACACATCAGCCGAAGTAACTGTGACGCATCACTCGAAGGCGTGAGACACATCAGGCGAAGGCCCAATGGGACACCTCACCGACTTACTACACGACGGGTTGGTACCCCCTGCAGGATTCGAACCTGCGACCTAGTGCTTAGAAGGCACCCGCTCTGGTCCACTGAGCTAAGGGGGCGCAGCACCGCGGATTATAAAGATGGCTCAGACGAAGCGCGCAACGGTCTACTCGCGCGTCGCTTGCGCCAACGCCCGAGAGGCGAGCCAGCCCCGCCCCTCGAGCACAACGACCGAGGACAGGATGAAGGCGCCGCCAAGATACTGGATGGGATTGGCCGCTTCCCCGAGGATCAGGACCGCGAGCAGCACACTGCTTGCCGGCTCGAAGGTGCTGAGGATGGCCGATCGGGATGCGCCGAGCAATCTGAGGCCCAGAATGAATGTCAGGACGGGAATTGTCGTGCCGATCACCGCAAATCCAGCGAGAAGCGCCACTCGCGAGGGCGTCCAACTCACCACCAGCTGGCCGGTCGCGGCCGCGAACCCGCTCCACACGATCGCGGCGGCGGTCGCGATGGTGGCGGTCGCTGAAACAGGCGGGATCCCGGGAAGCAGCCGGCTTCCAAAGAGGATGTAGCCGGAGTAGACGGCCGCCGACGTCAGTCCCAGGATGATGCCGATGGGCGACGCAGCCGTCAGTTGCGCCTGCACCACGAGCATCGTGCCGATGAACGCCAGGACCACGGCGACGATCTTCGTCCAGCCAAGCGGCTCGTGGAAGAGCAGGGTCGCCAGCAGGGTGACCACCACCGGAAAGGTGTAGAGCAGCAGAGCCGTGGTCGAGACCGGGATGAAGTGCAGGGCACTGAAGTAGGCCGCGGACTGGCCGACGTAACCGGCGCCGCCCATGATGGCGAGGCCGACGAGACTGCGGCGCGGCGGGAGGCCCTGTCGCGTGACAGCGGCGGCCAACCAGAGCAGCACCGCGGCGAGCGCGAATCGATAACTGAGCAGCTGCGGCGTGGTCAGCCCGAGCCGGTAGGCGAGCTTGCCGAAAACGCCGAGCGATCCGAAGCAACACGCCGAGCCGATGACGAGGGCCACGCCGGCCGCACTGCGATTGCGAACGGGCGCGGGCACGCCCGCCATTCTAAGGATGGACCGCTACTGGATCAGGCCGCGGAAGTAGGGCAGGTACGCCGGGTTGTAGTGCTCGTCGATGGTCCCGTTACCGCAGAGCTGCATGGTCCAGGCGACGATCTGGCCGACTCCGTACCCGGCTCCGTTGCCGCAGAAGAACATGTTGTCGCCCGGGCCGTAGAAGGCGCCATAGATATTGAGGGAGGCCGAGCCGGAGATGTTGACGACGTGCGTGCCGGCCGGCGTGGACGTTGAGCACCCCAGCCCCGGATACGGGCCGAGCAGCTCGATGTAGAAGCTGATGTTGTTGTATTTCGGCGACGGCCGGAACGTGATGGTGGTCGACCCGCCGGCCACCCTGAACGTGTTGGTGGTGCAGTCCGCCGACCTGAGCTCGATGATCAGGCCCAGGTCCGCCGGCGCCGTGGTGGTGTTGTAGCCGGTGCAGTTGATGGCGATCGCCGCCCCCGGGATCGGGTAGTCAGCGGCCGTGGCCCCGCGTAGGGTGCCACCCGTGAGGGTCAGGGCGATCGGTGACGTAAAGCGATAGACCCCGGGGTACATGATGACGGTCGATCCTCCGCTGCTTTCACTCAGGGATCCCGAGTAGGTGCCCGGACAGAGGTAGTAGGTTCCACCCGACGCCGACAAAGCAGGCGTATAGGTTGGCCCGGTTACCGGTGGTTCCGGATAGTTCGGGAAGGGGATTTTGACGCTCGACTTCGGATAGGGCGTATATAGAGTGTTGACGGTGCACACCGGATACACGCCGATGTCCCCGTAATGTCCCCAGCTGTGGCTGGGGATATTGGAGCTACCACTGCCGCTCTCGTTGGCGGCCCAGAGGTCGCCCGACGTCCCGCAGGGGTTGAAGTAAATGCTGCCGTTACCGGCGTTCATGCTCTCGTTTGAGAACGCGCCACCCTTGGTCCCGCCATCGTGCAGGATCAGCTTGGCGTTGGAGCCGTTCATGGAGAGGTTTTCGTAGTTGAGGTTCTGGTCGTTGAGCAGGATCAACGCGAAGGGGTAGGTGGCGGCGAGCGCCTTGGCGCGCGCCTGCAGGCAGACAGCCGTGGTCGTCGTCGTGGCGCCCAGCGTGCAGGTCGACGACCCGAAGCCAATCGCCTGGGCCGCATAGAAGTTGTAGGCGTGGTTGACGACTGCGAGATACGTGTCCTGGGAAACATTGGAGATATCCGCCGTCAAGACAAACTGGTAGGTGCCAGAGAAGGCAGTGGCGGTATAGGTCGCGCTGGCTCCGGACGGCACCGTGGGCACGGCGGTTCCCGGGAAGAGGTTGTGATAGATCTCGTTGAGCGCAGCCTGGTGCGCGATGTAGTAGGTGCGCAGCGGCAGGCTCTCGGCGGCGTCGCCGCCGGCCAACGCCCCGGCGTCCGCGGCGTCTTGCAGGCGCCGCTTGTCGAGGTAGATCGAGCCGCCGTCGACGGCGATGACGAACAGACCTGTCATCACCGTGATCGCGAGCGCGAAGATGATGAGGGCCTGGCCCGCGAGCTTGCGACGACGATAGCTGGACATGATCATGGCTAGAACTCCGTGCTCATCGTGCTGCTGGCGATCATGGTGATGCCGCCCGGCATGAATTGCGAGGCAAACGGCGTGAACGGCTGATAGTTGTAGGCGATGACCACCTTCATCGGGTAGGTGCCGAGCCCGGCAGCGTTGATGGCGTTGCAGCCGGCGCTGGCGGTCTCGGCGAACCCGGCCCCGCCCGAGGGTGCGTTCGGCTGCCCGGCCACGGTTGAGAGGATGTAGATGTAGCCCGTGTTTCCGGTCGTGGGCGGCGGCGTGACCATCCCAGACGTACGGCCGTGGACGCAGCCGCTCACCGGGTTCAGGGCCAAGTTGACGCCGAACGCCTGGGTGCTCCCGATGATCGCGTAGTCGGTGGCCGCGGTCGTCTGGCCGATGGTCACCGACGTGCGCGATCCTTCACGGACCGCTTCGGAGATGGCAGCCCAGGTGGCCGCGGCTCGGGCGAGGTCGAAGACGAAGATCAGCAGCATGAAGATCATCGGTGCCAGCATCGCCAGCTCGACCATCGCCTGGGCCCGCTTCTTCGGCCGCCGCGTCACTGGTTCCCCTGGGTCAACATCTCAGTGCTGGCGGCGACGTTGACCATGGACCCGATGAGCGGCGTCACGGGCTGAAAGCTGTAGAGGATCGTGGTCCGGATCGGCTGGCCCACCGTCGCGGTCGTCGCGGTCGTCGAGTTGTTGAAGCAAACGAACACGTAGCCGGTGTTCGCCACCGTCGGGTACAGCGCGGTGGCGAACGGATAGCTCGGGCAGTTTGTAAGGCTGCCGGAGCAGCTCGTATTCGGATGGCAGGGTTCGGACAGGTTCAGGTAGGAGGCCTCCGCATTGACCGCCGAGTAGATGGCCGAATCCGTCGCGTACGTGTTTCCCCCCGGGAAGGTCATCGGATCGTAGTAGGCACCGTGGCGGGCGCCCTCGCGCGCCGCATTCGTGACCGAAGTCGAGTAGTAGAAGAGTTGCGACAGGTCGGTGGCGCCCAGCACCATCAGGAAGAGGACGGGGGCCATGAGCGCCATTTCGACCAGTGCCTGGCCGCGTCTGGTTGGCAACATGCGACGCACGGTCACAACCTTAGTGAGGGCTTCATACGCCGACTCTTACGGGGCGGTCATCCTCAACGGGATGGACCCGTTTGTTACCGGATCGTTTCTTCCCGCCAGGGCCGGTGAACGGGCGGCTACTGGACGAGCACCGGCACGTAGGCCAGCGCAATCGGATTGTAGTTTTCCACCACGCCGACGTTACCGTTCAAGCTGATGGTGTAGGCGAGGATCTGCCCGTAGCCCTTCCCGGTGCTCGATCCACCAATTGACACGTTGTCCTGTGGGGCCAGCATGGCGCCGTTGACGCTGATGTTGCCGCCACCACCGACCGAGATGACCTCGCTGCCGAGCCCGAGCTCCTTGGCACAGACCTGGGTAGCGCAGCTGGCTGGCAGGCTGGCTTGGGCCGTGAAGTTCCATGAGGATGTCGAGTGGTTGGGATCGACGAAGAGCGAGACATCGTGAAACTTCGGGGTTGAGGTCAGGTACAGGTTGGCACCACCCTGCACCGAAAGGGTGTTGAAGGTACCGCCCGAGCCACCACCACCAGCCGTGCAGAAGTAGTTGCCGCTGGCCGCCGGGTTCTGGTTCGTACACTTGGCCGAATGGTCACCGGAGTCAGCCGGCCAGAAGACCAGGAGCACCCCGAAGTCGAAATCGCTGGTGCAACGGAACGTGTTGCCATAGCCAGCGACCGCCGGGGTGATGACCACGGTATTGTTCGGAGCGCCAGTGACGGCGTTGGTGCCCCCGCACGCATTGGTCTTCGCCACCACCGGGTCGCAGGTAGGCAGCACCTGCAGGTAGCAGTCGCCCGTTTCAACCGTGCCACCCGAGGAGATGTTCAGGCCGGAACCGTTAGCGGTCCCCTCGAAGAAGTAGACACCCGGCTGGAGCACCAGTGTTCCCTTGACGATCACGCTGCTGTAGCGGGGGCCGATCGGCTGTGTGGGGTCGAGGCTACGGGTCGGGATCAGCATCTGTGTGGTGGCGTTGTTCACGGTAATTGCCGCCGCCAGAGCTCCTGATCCCGGATCCGGAGGCAGGTTGACGTTGGGGGGGAAAACGTAGCCGCCCAGGGCGAAGTCCTGCGAGAGGCCACCACCGGGACAGAGTCCCTCAGTATGCGATGTGCCGTTGATGGCGGCCGAGGATGTGGGGACATATTCCCAGAGGTCCCCCCCGAATTGCGGATTGCACACGAAGGTCATCGAACCGTTCGGCATGGTGACGCTGCCGTTGTCACCTACTCGCTTGTTGGCCGTGATGCCGGTCGATCCGTTCGTGGAGATGTCGTGGTCGTCGTTCTGCTTGAAGGCGAAGATCGCATAGGGGATCGCGTGGTTGCGCGCAATCGAGGTTACACTGACGCCAATCGTCGGATAGAGGGAGGAACTGAAGACCAGCGGGAACTGGTGGGTCAACTTGACGTAGATGAAGGCTTCGTCCTCGCCGGTGTTCTTGTAGTTATAGGGCGATGTAATCGTCAGGGTGTAGGCGTTGGTCGTATCCATCCAGTTATTGCAGCAGGGGGACGCGGCATTACTCGGGTTGTAAGGCCCAGCCTGGGGCGGGTTGGTCAACGACGTGCAGGCGTTGGGCGAGCAGATGCCGCTGAGCAGCCGGTGCGTCGCCGGCCCGTAGTTGTTGGAGAAGTCGATTCCCAGGGTTCTTTCGATCGCATAGACGGTGTCGTCCAGGGCCCAGGCAGTCTGAACCGATCCGGCACCCGGTCCGAGGTCGAGCGCACCAGTTAGGGCGGCGCCGTCTGCCCCGTTCTGCAGACCCCGCTGCTCGACCAGCACGCGCGCACCATCGATCGCCAGAGCCACGATGGCGAGCAGCGCCACCGACGCGAGCGCGAACATGACGAGGATCTGGCCGCGAAGGCGGTCACGCGTCGAGGTGATCAATATTCCGTCACCATCGTGGCCGTTCCCACGAAATAGTTCGTCGACATCAGGGCGCGGACCATCGGCGTCGTTGCCTCGAAGTGATAGACGACCGAGACCGCGATGTACTTGGGGAATGAGGCGAAGCCCGATCGGTCGATGAAGATGAAGCCGCGCCCAACGGCCGGCTGGTAGCAGGCGGTCAAGGGGCTCGGCGGCGTCGACGTACCGCACGCGGCCGGCTGGGTCAGGTCCCCAAATGTCATCGCCTTGGCTTGCTGCTGGATCAGGCTGGTGATCGATGCGTCGGTAGGGCCGGTCCCTGTGTCGTACGCGGCCCCGATTCGGGCTCCATTGCGGGCCAGGTCGGAGGTCGTGACGTAGTAGAAGCCGGAGCGACCGAAGTCGATGCCCCCGATCAGAATAAGGAAGAAGAACGGAGCCATCAGGGCGAATTCCACGGTGCCCTGGCCGGCTCGGCTTCGAAGCAATGCGCGAGTCTTCATCAACATTCTCAGTACCAGGCCAGCATTGTCGTTTGGGCGCGCAACGTAATCGTTCCGCCAGTGAATTGTTGGATCAGTGGCGTGACCGGGGTGAAGGTCTTGGTGGCGAACACCGTAATGGCCTTACGCCCAGGGACACGCTTGGGTGGATTGAGGCCCGTGTTAGCCGCCGGACTGATGGTCAAGGTGCCTGCGGCGCAGCTGACGTTGACCCATGGCAGGCCTTCACGGTTCCCCGCGATGCAGCCGACAGAGTCGTCGTATTCATAGGGGAAGTCGATCAGGACCCGGGCCGTCTCCCGGCTGGCGTTCTCGAGAGCGATGTAGTAGTAGAAGGCCCGCGTCAGATCGACGGCTCCCAGGACCAGGAGGGCGAGCACCGGCAGAATCAAGGCAAATTCGACCAGCGACTGGCCATGGTGCGCACGCTCACGCCGAACGGGAAATCCGTTGACCACGGCCACAACCATAAAGACGCAAAGCTACGCCCAGTCTTACGAAAGGCCGGCTCGAACGGTGGAGCTTGCTTGCGACGGACTCGCGTCCCAAGGTCACGAGTCCGTTACAGGGAGCCCGAGCGAAGGACTACTGGGTCAGGCCCTTGATGTAAGGCAGCCGGTTGGCGCTGAAGGTGGCGTTCAGCGTGCCGCTGCCATTCACCGTCAGCGTCCAGGCGATCACCTGGCCGAGCGTCGTCCCGCAGGCGCTGCTCGTCCCGATGATCAGGTTGTCGGCTGGCGCGTAGATCGCGCCGCTGATGTTGTAGCAGGCGCCCGCAGAAACTTGGACGACGTTCGTGCCTAGCGGTTGTGCCGTACAGACGCTCTGCCACGTTTGGCCCATGGTCTCGATGTAGAGATTGACATTGAAGTAATTGAGGGATGCGGACAGCGTGACCGTGGCGCTGCTGCCTACTGTGAATGGGTTCTTATCGCATCGGGTGCTCCCGCCGACATTGTCCGGCTTGATCTCGAGGATCACGCCCAGGTCCGCGCCCGTCGTAAGCGTCTGGCCGCAGCCGGAGATCGGCAGGTCAGAACTGGTCAGTGTGCGCAGCGTCCCCTGCACGTTGACGCCACCGGCCTGCACTTTGTAGACGCCGGGAAACAAGACGGCCGTCCCCGCGCTTTGCACGGTGATCTGGTTGGTGTATTGACCCGGACACAAGTACGCCGTCCCGTTGACCACGGTACTGCCGTTGAAGCTTGCCGACGGCGGGACCGGCTCGGGGTAGCTCGGCGAATCGAGGTGCGTCCCCAGCCGTGGAAGGCTTCCCGGCGTCTGCTGCCCCGTCACCCGACCGATATTGTTCAAGAGCGAACCGTCGATGCCATTCTGGTTGACGGCCCAGAGGTCGCCCGCGTTGCCCGACGGGCTGAAGGTGATCGCCGGGGTCCCACTGCCGGGGTCGATGCTCGCGTTGGTGAAGACACCACCGCGGGCGGCGGCGCTGCCACCACCCTGCAGCGCGAGGACAGCCGTGCCTCCCGTGATGTTCAAATCGTGCCACGTCCCATTCGCAGGCTTGTCCTGCAAGAGCGCAACGGCGTAGGGAAGGTTCGCGTTCTGTGCCCAGGCACGCGCCGGCAGGGAGATCGTCGACTGGAAGCCGTGGATGGGTGCGATCACGACCTGGTGGGTGTGCCAGACGGCGGCCATATAGGTGTACGAGTTAGTCACCCAAAGCTGGGCGTAGTAACCAGCCCCCAGATTGATCGTGCCCACCCCGTTGCCGCCCGGGGCGCCAATCATCGCCTGGTTGGGGCATGAGGCGCTGCACACGGTCCCGCCGATGCTCGTTCCGGGGAGATTCCTGACGAGGTTCGCGATTGCCTGGTTATGGATGCTGGGATAGCTGGGGGGTATCGCCATCAGCAGCTCCGCCCCCGCCAGCGCGGCCGAATCCGCGGCATTCTGGACCTGTCGCCGATCGAGATAGATCCCTCCACCGTCCAGCGCCAGCGCCAGGATGGCGGTCAGCACCACCACCGCCACGGCGACGAGGACAACCGCCTGTCCTGACTGCTTTCGCAACCAGGATCGGTGCATCAATACTCGGTGCTCATGGTGCTGGTAACAGTCATCGTGACCGCCAGCGCGTTGTGACCGGCGTAGCTGGGAATGACCGCCCCGCAGCTTCCGACGGCCGCGGCGGGTGCCTGACCCGCGGGCGCATTGGTGGTCAGGTTGCCGCTCCCCGCCCCCACGTAGATCAGGCCGGTGTCCGGCGTCATGCTGGGGCTGGCCGGCGGCGCGTCATTCATACAGGACCCTGGGCTGAGCTGAACACCGTAGGCGTTCTGTTTGACGGCGCCGGCCACCCAGGCGTTATCCGGCCGGTTGCTGCCGGTCGTGATCGCCGCCCGGGCTCCATCGCGCGCCGCACCGGCCAGGGTGGAGTAGGCATACGCGGCGCGGCCGCAATCGATCATCACCAGCAGGATCATGATCAGGAAGGGCGAGATCATCGCCATTTCCACCAACGTCTGACCCCGCTTGCGGCGCTTCATTGCTGCTTCTGGACCTGCATCGTCGTGGACGCCTCGACCTGGATCAGGCTGGCGCCGACGACCTCCGCCAGTGGGGTCACCGGCGAGAAGTTATAGAGGATGATCACCTGGATCGTCTGCATCGCGGCCGTGGCCTGGCTGTCGTTGCCGTCGAAACAGATGAAGACGTAGCCGGAGTTCGGCTCCGTGGGGTAGTAGATCGACCAGCTCGAGGGCGCGCCGGTCAGGCAGTGGGAGGGGGTACTGGCGGGGAGGCTCAGCGTCACATCGCTCGGCACCTCTTTCTGCGCGGCGGCCAGCACCTGGGCATAGCTGTCGTAGGCGTTGCTGCCGGAGATCGGGTCGTAATAGGTGCCCTGCCGAGCGGCCTCGCGCGCTGAGTTGGTCACGGCGATCGCGTAGTAGAAGACCCGCCCCAGGTCGGCGCTCCCCATCACCAGCAGCATCAGGATCGGCAGCAGGAGCGCGGTTTCGACGATCGCCTGGCCTTTGCGGGAAAAGGAAAACCGTTGGCACCGCATGCCGTCCAGCATGAGGCCGCGCAGCCGCTTCCGATCCCTGCCGTTGGGACCATTCACTCTGGTCATACGACGACAGAAACATTACAAACCGCGTTAGGTTCAGCGGCCCTCGGGCCGCCGCCCTTTCGGGCGTAAGCGCCGGCACCGCATGCCGGCCGTGCGAGCATGCGAGCGCACGCTCTTAAGCGCGAGCGCGCCGCGGCCGGCTGGACGGCGCATCGGCGCGGTTAGTTTCTGTGTTAGCCGGTCAGTTCGCGAGAGGGGACGAGGCGCTGTTCCGGGCCCATCAGCGGCAGGTAGAGGCTGATCAGCAGCGCGGAGAGGCCGATGACGAAGGCGGCCAGCACGATCGGGATCCCCGGATCCTTGTTCAGGGTCAGATCGGTGTAGGCCTTCAGCCCGGTGAACCTGAGCTTGTAACCGTCGGGGGTGACCACGCTGTCCCCGACTCGGAGCGCTCCGCGCCAGCGGAGGTCCATGTTACTGGTGTCCAGCGAGAAGACGTTCTGGGGCTGTGTCAGATGCAGGTCGCCGCGGTAGAGCCGGACCAGGAGGATCGGGTTCTTGAGCTGCGGCGTGCCCGGCGCGATCGACTGGTCCACGATTTGCGGGTCCGGCATGAAGATCGCCGTCGCACCCAGCTGCTCCGAGGGTGGGCCGGCGGACGGGACCTTGATCACCCCGTTCGCGAACTGCGGATCGCCGACGAAGATGGTCGCCGCATCCTCGAGCACCCGGCCGTCGGGGGCTTCGATCCGCAGCGTCGGCGCCCAGCCATAGCCCGCCTGGTAGATCTTCACGCCGCGGTACTCGACGTAGTGGTTGACCTGGATGCTCTTGGTGTCGACCAGCCGGCCGCCATCGTAGATGCGGACCTGGGACGTGAAGTCCTTGGGCGCACCGGTGGGCCAGAAGCTGGCGCTGAATCGATCGACCTTGACCTGGAAGCCGGCGTGTTCGCTGGCGAGCTTGCCCTCGCTCAGGTTGTCATAGTTCGCGCGGGCTTCGACGAAGCTGTCCCCCTCCACCACCGCGACATTGCCGAGGAAGCCGGCCGCCTTGCCGTAAATGACGCCAACCAGCAGGATGAAAAAGCTGGCGTGGAAGACGATGCTCGCGATTTCCGCCCAGAGCCCGCGGTTGCGCTGCGCCGGCTCCATCGCGCGCCGCCAGGCGGCGGGTACGCGGATGAACATGCTCGCCCCGATCGAGGTGTACATGAGAACGGCGGTGATGATGAACGGCCAGGAGCTGAAGATGTCGAAGAGGCCGAGCCGGGCGAACCAGGGCGCGGTCGCCGGGTGGCGGAGGACGTAGCCCATGACGCCGCGCGGGTTCTGCGGCAACTGCGGGAGAAGCGTGCCGACCACCGCCAGCAGCGCCAGGATGGCGAGCAGGATGATCGCGGTGCGCATCTTGCGCAGCTCGCGCCAGGCTCGGCCGAGCCAGCGCACCGGCGCGATGGGCGGCCGAGGCGACGGGCGGATCGCCGGACGTGCCGGGGACGGAGCGATCATGGGCGCAGCCTGAAAGGCAGCCTCATGGGATGCCTAAAAGTGTAGAGACGCCGCGTGGCTCGCCCAGTCGAGAACGACTGACGGGAAGACGCCGAGGACGACGGTGACCACCGCCGCGGCGCCCAGCACCGTGCTGGTCGAGAAGCCGACCCGACTCTCGGCGACCGCCCCGTCGGGTTGGGCGAGCATCACCACGATCACCCGCAAGTAGTAATAGAAGGAAACGATCGTCATGATCACCGCCACCACGAGCGGCGCCCAGATCTGTGCCGTGACCAGCGCCTGGAAGACGAAGAGCTTGGCGAAGAACCCCACCGTCGGCGGGATGCCGGCGAGGGAGAGCATGAAGATCGTCATCACCGTCGCCAGGAA
>WNES01001320.1_pt1 | contig 11641 bp, 9 predicted proteins | sample 5399931 | NCBI WGS metagenome assembly WNES01 (sample SAMN13153332, study PRJNA577476) | soil metagenome | isolation source: 20 cm grassland meadow soil 2 days after 3rd rain plot 5 | place: USA:California | collected 2015-11-11
CCAAGCCCGCCTACTTCCAGCGTTTTCCTGCAATCCTGGCGGATTGCCACCCGCTGGGGCGTGGTCCAATCGGTAGGACACCTCACTGTTAATGAGGATGGTGGAGGTTCGAATCCTCCCGCCCCAGCCAATTTTTCTAGAGAGAATCAAAACGAACTAAGTTGCTAGCCCCTGGCCGTGGGCAATCCGGCGGACACCCAGCCTTTCCAGCCACCGTCCATGGATTCCACGTTCGAGTAGCCCATTTTCTGAAGATTCTCGGCGGCCAGCGCCGAACGGAATCCGCCGCCGCAGTACAGGATGAGTTTTACGCTAGTATCGGGCACTTGCTGCTCGATGTCGCGTTCAATGATGCCTTTTCCCAAGTGGATCGCTCCGGGGATGTGGCCGTTGGCCCATTCATTGTCCTCGCGAACGTCCAAGAGAAGAAGCTTTTCTCCCGCGTCCATGCGGCGTTTGACGTCGGCTACATTCGTTTCTTTGACCTTTTTCTTCGTTTCATTGACCAGCTTCAAAAATTGCGGCGCGTGGGCCATCCGTTTGCTCCTTTCAGAATTTCTCTAGGTGAGCATATCACGGCCCCATGAGCCGTCACGCGGTGGTAAGACCTGCAAATCGCGCCGGCGGCCCAGGACATCCAGTGTAAGGGCGAGCATTCGCAGATTTAAGGCTGGGGGTTCTCGGTCTTGGGCTTGTCTGCGGCCGCAGCGTCTTTCTTAGCGAAAGAACGCACCAGGTTCACGTAGTTCCAGCGCATTCTTTCCTTATCGCGTTCGCCATTTCCCGGCATTTTCCCTTTTCCGTTACTAATAATCCAAAAGAGTTCGCCATCGGTCAGCTTCTCGAGAGAAGCCGGATCACGCCAGTCCCGAAGTTCGAGTTTCATGTCTGCGGCAAGGTCGCCTTTGCCGTCGCCGGTTTTTCCATGACACATCGCGCAATTGTACCCGAACATTTTCCGCGCTTCCGCCAGGCTCTCGGCCGTTGGCGGAATGGGATTCTTCTTAGCGGTGTCCTCCTCCGTCATTTTTGGTTCTGTAGATGCGGCTTTTTCCTGCGTAAAATTTGGTCTTGGGAAAACAATTCCGCAGAGAAACATCGCACTCGCAACAAAGAGCGTCCGGCGCATAGCATCCTCCCGACAGGTCGAGCACCGCCGAAGGAGCGAATTCGGCTTGATTTTGAGCGGATTCTACGCCCGCATCACTGTGAAGGGAAGCTTTAAGATAAGAAAGCCCAGGGGCTGGTTTCCCCCTTCATATGTACGGCTATAGCTTCGGGTTCAAGCCTGCAGTTCGATTTGGCTGCGGGGTTGGGCGCTTTCTTTTCGGTCTCGGCACCGGGCAGGCTCGTTGTGATCCGGTCCCATCGAGACCGGCGTGGAAGCGGCTGCTCACACGGATGCGGGTCCTGAGGCCGTCGATAACGGGCGGGATAGCCGGATGCGGTATCCCTTCGATCAGGAAAATCATCAGCGCGGCCTCGCCCGGCGAGTCCACGCTCGATGTGATGCCCACGCCCTGCACGCCGTTCATCCTCATCAATTCGTCCACATGCGCCGCATGCACGACCTTGGCGCGCACAACTTCTGTCTCAGGGATGGAGTAAACGAGTTGTGGCGGTGCCGCGGATTGCTCGAGCGCGGCGCTCTCCTCGGGTGAGAGCAATCCGCGCTGCGAGAAGAGCTCGCCTTCCAATATGCGCGTGCGAACGCCATCCACCACAGCAGGGAGACTCGTTCGCGGCTGCCCTTTTGTTACAAAAAGCAAAATCGCCGGCTGGCCCGGATTGTCGTAACTTGCTCCTACGCCAACGGCTTGTACTTCAGGATGGCCCAGCAATTCCGTGCCATGCGCATCGCGCGCAGCCGTTGCATGGGCGACCGCCTCGGTGGACGGCGTGGCTTTCTGTACCGCAAGACGCGCGGCCATCCCTGCCTGAGGCCCGGGAAGCATGCAGCCAATGACTTGCGGAGTGGCTCCCGGCCCGCGGCTTCCGCCAACAAAACTGAGCGTGTGACCATTGGAAGCGAAGAAGGTCAAAACGTCCGCAATGGGATTGCCCACGGTGTCTGAGGTGGACCCGGCGAAGAGCAGTGCAACAGGAGTGGCGTTGCTTTGGGTAACGATGAGCGATCCGGAGTCTCCGCCGCTTGAGAAATCGCCGCCCGCCACGTCCACCTGATTCGTATATGTAACATTGAAAATGGTTCCCGTGCCATCACAGTTCGTCGAGTATTGCACGCTCGTGCTGAGATTCGTGGCCAGGACCGTAGAACACGTCAAGCCGGTGGTTCGGCCGGACTTTGCCACCGCCAAGCCAACGGTTGAGGCTTGGCCCTGTCCAGCCTGGGGCGCTCCGGGAACGGGAACTCCGGTAGAATCCACAGCGTTGCCCAGCATGAGGATTTTTCCGGTGGAATCAACCATGCCGGAAGCCACTTGAGCGATCGCGGCGTCCACTGTGGCGAATGTGGGATTTTGCTGGCTAAAAGATCCTTGCGTCAGGTTGGCGACAGTCGCCGTTCCTTGCGTGCTGCAGTTTGTGTCAATGGTGCCGGGTTGCAGGATGGCTTCGCCGGGCGCTCCGGCGCTGCTTCGAGCCAGTACGTGATCGGCGCTGAGGATGTATTGAGTGGCTCCGCTAGCCACCAGGGATCCCAGGGTACCGCCGCAGCAGGTGGTTCCTTTGCCCGTGGTATTGAAGTCCAGCGCGTTGCTGCCAGAAGTGCCTAGTTCTATCGGAGCACCCTCGGGGCTCTTGCCGGGTACGGTGATCGTGACTGTCGCGGACCCGGAATTCGCCGGATTCGCGGTGGAAACAGCGGTCACTTGCACGGTCACGGGAGCGCCATTGGGTTGAATGATGCTGTTCGAGATGGAGTGCGGCGCGCTGTAAAGACCGCTGGTTGAAATCGTCCCGGTGATGGTGTTTCCCCCCGTGGTCTGGTTCACTTGCCAGGTCACAGCAGTGCTCGGCTGGCCATTGATGGTGGCTGAGAACTGCTGGGTGGTGAAAACTTCTACGTTGGCTGTGCTGGGGCTGACGGCGACGACGCCGGTAGTTTGTGTGGTCACTGTGACCGCGGCCGAAGCGGACTTGGTTGGATCTGCAACGGATGCCGCCGTGACGGTTACATTCGGGATAGCTGGCAAGGTCGCGGGCGCAGTGTAGGTGGTGGGAATGCCGCTCGTTGTGCTGGCTGGGGCGATTGTTCCGCATCCCGGCGAACACGCCGCTCCGCCTTGCGAAAGAGTCCATGTGACGCCTGTGTTGTTTGTACCAGTGACGGTGGCTGTGAACGCTTGAGTCTGCCCCACGATAACGGTCGCCGTTGTCGGCGAGACGGTGACGGCCACTGTCTGCGTAATCGTGATGGTCGCGGACGCCGACTTTGTATTGTCCGCTGCGGACGTGGCTGTTACGGTCACGGTTGGGCTAGCCGGCAACGTTGTTGGCGCCGTGTACGTTGCCGGTGCGCCACTGGCCGTGCTCGTCGGTGCAATCGTCCCGCATCCCGGTGTACACGACGCACCACCCTGCGTCAGCGTCCAGGTGACGTTCGTATTGTTCGTTCCGGTAACCGTTGCAGTAAGCGCCTGAGTCGCGCCCACGCCGACATTCGCCGTCGAAGGCGAGACTGAAATGCTGACATTTTGTGCGATGGTGATGGTTGCAGAAGCGGATTTCGTCGTGTCCGCCGCTGAAGTGGCGGTGAGTCTGATCGTTCCGCCCTGCGCCGGTGGGGTCGCTGGCGCAGTGTAGGTTGTGGGGGTGCCGCTCGTGGTGCTGGTTGGCGCGATTGTCCCACATCCCGGCGAACAGGCCGCGCCGCCCTGCGTGAGCGTCCACGTCACGCCCGTATTGGGCGTTCCCGTGACGGTGGCAATAAATGCCTGTGTCTGCCCTACAGGAACACTCGCAACAGTAGGTGACACGGTCACCGTGATCGGCCGAGTCACCGAGGTGGTAGCGGCGCAACCAATCACGTACAGAGGAAGACAGGGCACAGCAATCAATAGCAACATCCGGCGCATGAAGGACCTCGCTCTGGACTGGGCGTGGAGTTTTCTCAACCAATAAAGCCAGTTACCGACATCAGGGGAACCAAGCGCGGCGTTCCCCGTTTAGGCGTGGGCGGGAAGCACAAAGATATCCACGGAGATTTAGACACATTTCTGAGACGGTGCGCTATCCGTAAAAGACCCCATTTTAGGGAACGGCGCCGGAGGACAAGCAAGAGAAGCTCAGGTCAACAAGTCTTAGGTTAGTCCAAGTCTCTCCAGTTCGGGCCAACGCCAATTTCCACCACAATCGGGACGGCCAGTTCGTACACGCCTTCCATCTCTTCTTTCACCAGTTTTTGCAGTTTGGAAGATTCTTTCGCGGGAGCTTCGAACAGAAGTTCATCATGCACCTGCAAAATCATTTTTGCTTCAAACCTCTCCTCGGCCAACCGGCGGTCGATGTTGATCATGGCCATCTTGATGAGGTCGGCGGCGGTGCCTTGGAGCGGCGAATTGAGAGCGGTGCGTTCTGCAAAGTTGCGCAGTTGCACTTGCGGCGAAGTGATTTCGGTAATGGGGCGGATTCTGCCGAACAGCGTCTTGGCCACGCCGGTCTTGCGCGTTTCGGCAAGAACGTTGTCCAGGTATTCTTTCACTCCCCGATACCGCGCAAAATAGGCATTAATGAACTGTGCCGCTTCTTTTTGCTCGATGCCTAGTTGTTGCGCGAGGCCAAAAGGCGAGAGCCCGTAGATAATTCCGAAGTTGATGGCCTTGGCCGCGCGGCGATGCTCTGCGGTTTGCGCCAGGGGGCCGACGCCAAAAACTTCCTGCGCCGTGCGCGCGTGAATGTCCTCGCCGTTGCGAAACGCTTCGACCAGCACGGGGTCTTTCGAAAAATGCGCCATCACTCGCAGTTCGATTTGCGAATAATCCGCCGAAAGCAGGATCTTGCCCTCTTCCGCGACAAATGCGGCGCGAATCTGCCGCCCCAGTTCGGTGCGAATCGGAATGTTTTGCAGATTGGGATCGCTCGAGCTGAGCCTCCCCGTGGCTGTGCCGGTCTGCGAAAAACTGGTGTGTAGCCGCCCCGTTTCAGGGTGAATGAGTTTGGGCAGCGCGTCCACGTAAGTGGACTTGAGCTTGGAGACTTCGCGAAATTCGATGACCCTTGCGGGCAGCGGGTGTTGCGCGGACAGCACCTCCAGGACCTCCGCGGCGGTCGATCGCGCTTTCGCTTTGCCTCTCCGTGCGTTTGTCTGGAGATTCAATTTGTCAAAAAGAATCTCCGCGAGCTGCGGTGGCGAATTGACGTTGAACTCGACTCCCGACATTTCCCAGATTTCTTTTTCCAGGCGCCGCACTTCCTTGTCCATCGCCTGCGACATCTTGTCGAGCTCCTTCGGCTCAACGTGAATCCCCGCTCGCTCCATCTCTGCAAGCACCGGCGCGAGCGGCAGATCAATCTCTTCATAGACCTTTTCGAGCTCTTGCTCTTTCACTTGTTCGTGCAGCACCGGAGCAAGCCGCTGAAGATAGTCCGCATGCTCTCCGGGCCCGCTGCCGAGCATGGCGTTGCACTGTCGCATCACCACGTCTGCAAGATTGTGATTCCCCGTCGTCGGGCGCAGCAGGTAGGAATAGAGCTGCGTCGCGTGCTGGATGTTGGCGGTCCGCCCCGCCAGCAACTGGAAAACTTTTGGGTCATGCAGGATCTTCGGCCGCTTCGCATCCTCGAGCAGCGGCGCGAGCGCTTTCAACGCCTCGCCCTTTTCGTCCGCCCAAACTGACCGACCCTCCCCCGCCTTTGAGGAGACTTCAATCGCCGCGATGCGCGTTCCGAATCCTTCCGATTCCCGTTGGTCTGGATCGAGATTCAGCCAGACCGCCAGCGGCTGCTTTGCTGGAAGCTTTGCCAGATACTCGCGAAATTCTCCGGGATTGGCTAACTGTGCATAGTCCGCTTTCTCTTCCGTCCCAGAAGCCGTCGGGGCGGATGCCGCGACTGTGCTGCTGCCAAGCTCTTTCAGCAGCGAGCTGAAGCCCAGCTCCCGATAAAGAGCGGCCAGCGCAGGCACATCGGGCTCCCGCCGCTCGAGCGCGCGCAGCTCGAGCTTCATCGGCACATCCGTCGCAATCGTGGCCAGTTGCTTAGATAGCAGCACTTGATCGCGTTGCTGCTGCAGCGCCTCGCGATACCGCTTGTTCGAAACCTCAGCCGCGTGATCCAGCGCTTTTTCGACACAGCCGAATTTCGTGATCAGCTCGGCTGCGCCTTTTTCCCCGATTCCTTTTGCTCCGGGAATGTTGTCCACGGTGTCGCCCAGAAGCGCCATGTAATCGACGACCTTTTCCGCGGGTACTCCAAGCAGTTCCTGAACTTTCGCTTCATCCACCAGGATGTCGCCCTTCAGTCCGCCGGAACCAGTCTTCAGCGTACGGACGTTTTTGCCCACCAGTTGCATCATGTCTTTGTCGTTGCTGACGATGAGCACTTCGAAACCTTGCTTCGCGGCTTGCGTGGCAATTGTCCCGATAACGTCGTCCGCCTCATACCCTCTTTCCTCCAGGATGGGCAAACGCATCGCTTCGCAAAGCCGTCGCACCAACGGAATCTGCACTCGCATGTCGTCCGGCATCGGCTGCCGCTGCGCCTTGTATTTTTCAAACAGCTTGTCGCGAAACGTTGCCCCTGGCGGATCGAAAACGACCCCGATATATCTCGGCTCGTAGTCCTTGATCAGGCGTTTGAGAATATTTCCAAAAAGGAAGGGAACGTTTGTGGGCGTGCCATTGGGCCCGGTCAGCCGCTGCGGCATGGGCGCAAAGAATGCACGATAGACGTGCGCCATCGCATCCACAAGAAACAGTTTCTTCGACTCAGAGGCCATCGCGCGAGTATAGCAAAGGACAAGTGGCTGGCCGCTGCCGTGGCGACTGCCATCGAGAGGTCGCACAAAATACGAAAGGCCGCGCGATGTTGATTTCCTCGCGCGGCCTCTAAGAAAGCGACCAGTCGCTACGGTTTTTCAGGCTTCTGCTCCGACTTCGGGTTCGGCTTCGGCTTGCTCTCGTTGGAGTGCTTCGACTCGCCGGCGGAGCCAGCTTGCGCTTGCGTCACCAGCAGCATCCGTGTGCCGCTGTCGAGATGTACATTCTTCCCGGTTGAGGTGATCACCGTTCCTTGTGTCGCACTCGATACCGCAGCGTTCAGGTTTAGCCCGTTCAAACCGAAAACGCCCTGGCTGTTCGAAGTAAGCTGCCCGGCCGCATTCAAGCCGCCCACCGCTCCCTTCGAGGTTCCCGCAACGCTTCCAGCAGCGTTCGCTGTCGAATTCACTGCTCCGCCAGCGGCACCGCCGACATTCGCCGCCGTGTTCGTCACTGTGCCCACAGCGCCGCCCGCCGCGGAAGTCACGCCGCCCAGCCCGCCGCGTCCGCCCGCCATGCCCGAGCCGGCCGCGGACCCGCTCAACCCTCCCATCGTATCCATCTCGGAGCCAGCCGCAGAAGCGCTGCTCTGCCCCGATGCCAGCGCCCGAATCCCCACACTCATCGGAATCTCTTCGCCGTTCTTCAAGATCGCTTTGTCAAACACGATCCCCAGCGAAGATTCCGCCTCTCCCTTCGCTCGCGCCGAAGCCTGCGTCACATGCCCAATCAGCTTCGAACCCTTCGGAATGACCGTCTTGCCTTCCGCCTTGACGGCTTCGGTCGTTTTCGCGTTCACCGCGTCGCCCGGCTTGCACTTCTTCGAGTCCACGGGAGAACTCAACTCCGCGTTAAATGTCGTTCCGCTAGCCAGCGCGGCGTTAGCCTGACCGCTTTGCGCTGCGGCTCCTGCGGAAGTTGAGCTGGAAGCGCCAGCCTGAGCCTGCGTTTTTCCCGCCTCGACAGATGCTTGTCCGCTAGTTTGCGCTCCCGCCTGTGCATGCGCATCGGGCGCCCATGCAAACAGACCTGCCGCGCCCACCACAAAAAGTCCCCCTGCCACAATCGAAATTCCCACGCGATACATGGTCATTGGACCTCCTCAACGCTACTCATTCAAAACTGAGAATTGAACCCCATCACCCTGATACAAAAGGGGACCCAGAAAGCACACTGATACAGGAACCCACATTCCTCGGTCTAAGGCATGTTGTTTCAGTAAGTTAAGAGACCACGCTGCTTTCTGCGACCGTGAGAAATGACTCGCACCGCGCAGGATTTACATTTAGAAGGTAGACTCGGCCCGCCCAAAGGCGGGTTTCGGCTCTTAAACAATACTCAGGGACTTCCCGACCTCAGCCAGAGTGTCCGCGGCCTTTAGCAATTGATCCCGCTTGTGCGCTGCGCTGACAATGGCTCTCAGCCGCGCTTTGCCTTCCGCGACGATCGGGTAACCGACAGCGGGTGCGAATACTCCCGCCTCAAAAAGCCTCTTTGAAAATTCAAACGCTTTCGCGGCCTCGCCCACGTGTATGGGAATGATGGGCGTCTCGCTGCCCTTGAACTGAAATCCGCGCTTCTTCAATTCGCGCTTGAAGAACTTCGTGTTGGCCCAAAGTTTTTTCACCAGCTTCTCGCCTTCCGGGGAAGCCAGCAGCGTAAACGCCGCCTGGCACGCTCCCACCGTGGCGGGCGGGTGCGAAGTCGAAAATAAAAAAGGCCGCGCACGCAAATACAGAAAATCAATCAGGTCGCGCGAGCCGCAAACGTATCCGCCCATCGCGCCAATCGCTTTGCTCAAAGTTCCCACCTGGATGTGCACGCGCCCGTGGCACTGGTGATGGTCCACCGTGCCGCGCCCGTTGGCGCCCAGCACGCCCGAAGCGTGCGCGTCATCCACCATCATGATGCAATTGTATTTTTCCGCCAGGTCGCACAATTGAGGTAGCGGTGCGATGTCCCCATCCATGGAAAAAACGCCGTCGGTGATAATCAGCTTCTTCCCCGCAAAATTCGCGTGCTCCTGCAGGATGCGTTCGCAATCTTGCACGTCTTTGTGTTTGAAAATTTTGATCGTTGCTTTGGAAAGCCGCGCGCCATCAATAATCGACGCATGGTTCAATTCATCCGAGACGATCAGGTCTTCCTTGCCCAGCACCGCGGACACGGTTCCCGCATTCGCCGTAAATCCGGATTGAAACACCACGCACGCTTGCACTTTCTTGAACGCCGCAATCTGCTCTTCCAGTTCCATGTGTGGTTTCATCGTGCCGGCAATCGTGCGAACCGCTCCCGCTCCGGCGCCGTAGCGTTTCACCGCGTCCAACGCTGCCTTGCGCAAGGCTTTGTGTGTGGTTAGCCCCAGATAGTTGTTGGAGGCGAGATTGATCACTTCCCGCCCATCGAAAACGCAAACGGGCCTCTGCTCGCCTTCAAGGATGTGCAGTTTCGAGGCCACGCCCTTTGTGCGTAGCTCGTTCAACTGCTCGGTGACGTACTGCAGCGGATTCTGCTTCGTCGCCAATGTGGCGGTTTCCGACATGTTGTTGCTCCTGATGGTAGGCATCGGCCGGGGGGAATCTCTATTGTGCTCCAAGCCTCGGGCTTCGGGCAAACCCTTGAATTACTTTTCAGGCGTTCACCAATTCGGAATCATGCTCTCGAAATACCGCTTCCAATGCCGCCGGCGTGCGCTCGTTCATTGCATGAATGTCCTGAATCAATTGGTAGATGTTCGCGGTCATGATGAGCAGATATCGCGTTGGTCCGGGACCCGGATTCCAATAGGTGTGCGGAGTTTTTCGTGGCACAAGCACACCGGAGCCGGCTTGCGCCTCAACTACCCTCTCGCCCATCTGGACGCACATAGCGCCCTCCAGCACGTACCACGCCTCATCGTCTAGGTGGTGCACATGCGGCGGAGCAATCAGCCGCCGCTCTCCCGCCGGACCACCGGCATCCCGCCATTCCGCAATCACAAAACTGTTCGCGCCGGAGCCAAGCGTGTTTCCTGCAAGTGGCGGAGCGACGATCGTGGAAGTCATGATTTGATCCTCAAGGTCAAAGTTGATTTGTGATGGAAGTGGATGGTAAGAATTCAGCGGCGAACTCCATTGGGATAAAGCAAAATCTTGCCCGGCAATCCTTCCTGCAGCTTGGCAAACGCGCCCTCGAACTTCCCAAGCGATGCTCGTTCCCCGAATAGCGGCTCCAGGTTTAGCCGCCCCGCTTTGAGCAACGCCGTCATTTGTACCCACGTTTCGTACATCCGCCGTCCGTAAATCCCCTGCACGGTCGCGCCCTTGAAGATTACATCGTTTACCAAATCGAGCGGCACGTTTTCCGTGGGAATCCCAAGCAAGGAAGCGCGCCCTCCCGCTCGCAGCGCCTTAAAGCCTTGCTGAATCGCCTGCGGATTTCCGCTCATTTCCAAAAGCGCGTCAACGCCCGTGCCGTAGGTTTCGCCCACGATCTTTTTCACCGCATCTTCCGTAGCGGGATTAATGACCACGTCAGCGCCCATCTTCTTCGCCATCGCGCGCCGCGCATCGTTCGTTTCTGTCGCAAACACCGTCGAGCTTCCGCAAGCCTTGGCCACCGCAATGGACATCAATCCAATCGGTCCGCAACCCGTCACCAAAACGGTTTGCCCCGCAATGGGCCCCGCGAGCACCGCGTGCACCGCGTTACCCAGCGGATCCAGAATCGCTCCGTAGTGCTCCGGAATTTCCGGGTCAAGCTTGATGATGTTCGACGCCGGAATCCTAACAAAATCCGCGAACGCTCCGTCCTGATCGATCCCGATGATGCGCAGGTTCTGGCAGATGTGCGCCTGCCCTAGCCGGCACTGGCGGCAGTGCCCGCAGTTCACGTGCATCTCCGCGCTGACGAAATCTCCCGCCTTCACCGCCGTGACTTCGTCTCCCACCCTTTCGACCGCGCCGCAAAATTCGTGCCCCAGCGTCAGCGGCGGCTTGATGCGTCCTTGCGACCAGTGGTCCCACCCATAAATATGCAAGTCCGTCCCGCAAATCGAGGCCGCCTTCACCCGCACCAGCACGTCGGTCGGCCCAACCAGCGGCACTGCGACCGTGTCCATCTGCAAGCCCCGCGCGAGCTGCATCTTCCGCAACGCTTTCATCGTCGCTGCCATCGGTCTCCCTGTAGCGGCCGCCTTCTGAGGCGGGCGCCCTCCTACGCGCAACCCTGCGATGCTAGCACACGGTGCCATTGACCCGCCCGCCATGGGCGGGCTTCAGTTTACGCTGACCCTCGAAGCGTCTGTGCCTTCCCGCCTCATGAGCCCGCGCGCACCTCTTCATTTCTTTCCTTCAGTCTTCCGCCTTTTATCCATCCCCACCATCTTCCCCGACGGCGGATCCTTTTTGTTCAACTTCGCCGCTTCCGCAATCAATCTCTTCACTCCCGGCCGCTTCACATCGGCCAGACTCCGCACCCTTACGTTACGCACGCCCTTCGCCTTGCCCTCCAGCAGTTTCTCCGGATCGGCAAGCATCGCTCCCCGCAAAAATGCCAGCGTCACATGCTCTTTCCCCAGCACAAAGACGCACAGCGGTCCGTTAGAATCAAATGCGGGAGTCTTCCACGGGCTTACGTATTCCTCGCAGTCTGCCGCCGTTTTCTTTACCAGCGCCCGCACCGCTTTCATTACTCCAGAGAAATTCCCCGCCTTTTTCACGTAA
>WNES01001324.1_pt1 | contig 11617 bp, 8 predicted proteins | sample 5399931 | NCBI WGS metagenome assembly WNES01 (sample SAMN13153332, study PRJNA577476) | soil metagenome | isolation source: 20 cm grassland meadow soil 2 days after 3rd rain plot 5 | place: USA:California | collected 2015-11-11
ACGAAGCGAGATACGTCAGCCCGATGGAGACGAACGAGGTGATCCACACCAGCGAAGTCAGCGGCGCCTCGAAGTTCATATCATCTGCTTTGGCGTATTTCGCTTTGGAGAAAAAGCCGTTGATGAAATACGCGGCCGCGCTCGCCACCAGCATGATGATGCGCATCACGAAAATCCACACCAGCAACTGCACCTGAATCGTATTGGCGAGCGCCGTGGCTTTGGCGATAGCCGTGGCGGAGGCGGTTTGTAGAGTCAAACCCGCGGGAAGGAAGTGCTCCGGTGGAATGGCCAGCAAAATAAAAGTGATCAGCGCGACGCCGGTCACGCCGTACGTTTCAAATCCGTCGGCGGTCGGCCCCACCGAATCCCCCGCATTGTCCCCTGTGCAGTCGGCGATGACGCCGGGGTTGCGCGCGTCGTCTTCTTTAATTTTGAAAACAATCTTCATCAGGTCGGAGCCAATGTCGGCGATTTTCGTAAAAATTCCGCCGGCAATGCGCAGGGCGGCGGCGCCGAGGGATTCGCCGATGGCGAAGCCGATGAAGCACGCGCCGGCATAATCGCCTGGTATAAACAACAAAATGATTAACATCATCAAGAGTTCGACGGAGATGAGCATCATGCCCACGCTCATGCCCGCTTCCAGCGGGATGTGGTTTATGGGATACGGCTTTCCGCGAAGAGCGGCGAAGGCGGTGCGGGAGTTTGCGAAGGTGTTCACGCGGATGCCGAACCACGCCACGCTGTAGCTGCCCGCCATACCCAGCAGGCTGAAAACCAAAATAATAAGAACGGCGTTGGGGATGGGCTTGCCAGGAATGGGATGCAGCCAGCCGAAGTACAGCACGATGACGATGGCGATAAAAACCCACAAAAGAAGAAGGAATTTGCCTTGTGTGGTGAGATAGGTTTTGCAGGTTTCGTAGATGAGTTCGGAAATGCCGCGCATGGATTTGTGGACGGGGAGATTTTTCAAGCGCGTGTAAATCACGAGTCCGAAAGCGAGTCCGAGCAAACAGAAGAGGATGCCGAAGAGAAGAAGTTTGTGGCCGTCCATGCCGTGGAAGCTGACCTGAGAAAGGTCGGGGAGCTTCAAATTGGCTTCGCCGCCCGCTTCGTCCGCGCGAGCGGAGGAGGCGGCGAGGAGCGCAACGGCGGCTCCTGCGCCAAAGATGGTGAGTCTCGAAACCTGGGACCGGGCCTTCGTTAGCCAGGTGCGCATTCAGAATCCTCCCTGATGGCAGGGTTGCGGAGCGATGGAACCTGTGAAAGTTCTTGGAACGGGCCGCTTACCGCCACCGTTCTGCTGCCAAGCGCTTTATGGCGCAGGCCGCGAATCATTGTGGCTCGCAAAGTATGGGCACCGGCTAGTAAGCGAGGATACGGCAGCAGGGCCGCCGCACTCCTAATGACTCGTCCCAATAGTCTGCGAGCCTCGGTAGTTTTTTCTCATTCCACCGGCAAGGGGCCCCGACCGGAGTCGGGGTAAGCTCGCCGCGCGCCGGTCCGAGTTACCCCTCGATACCGCCGGCGAGGCGCCTGCAAGACCGGGCGCCAGGGCAAGTACGAATCGCAGTTTTATAACATTTTGGAGAAAGCCGGTCAAACCGCTCCGCCGCGCAAGCAGTTGTCCGTAGTGACTTGCCGTTTTCATCGCCCCTTGGATTGATATCGCTTCTCCCCTTCCCTGAGGGGCACATCATGAGCAGTTTTGCCAAGCGAGAGCCGCCCTCCGGTCCGAGTTACCCTTCGATGCCGGAGGCGCCTACAAGAAACTGGCCGAACTTTCAGCCCGGCGAGCGCACGCTCGGGAAAGGAGATCCCGCAGCTTCTCCTGCGTATGCGGGAACGCACCAAATTGCGGGCATGAGCAAGCTGACCGTCAGCACGAAAGACGGCAAGCTCTTCATCCTAGCGGAGCCGCTTGGCGCTGATCCGGAAGAACTGGTACCCGAATCCGATACGCAATTCTTCGTCCTGGCCGATGAGGTCACCTTCACGTTTGAATGAGACGAAAAAGGGACCGTTTCTAAGCTCACGATCAAGGCGGGGTCGCAGTCCTTCGAGGCCAAGAAACTGCCCTAAACGCGTACGCGAACTTCCTTCGGCCTCAATGAGTACTTTTTTGCACAGCCAGTGGCTGATGGTAAGATGCGAGATTCATCGCGAACCGACCAGCCTGGTTAGATGAGGGTCACGACAACCAAAGCGGTTACCGAAGCGGCCGAGAACATCGCAACGGGACATGTTGCTGCGAGTCGAGCAGCGTCAGCGGGACTGGCGGCACGATTGGAAGCTCGACGAAGTCGAGGCCATTTGCCGAAACCGCGCTGGAAAATCACGCACAGGAGCGTTGCCGCAAGCTGATCGTTCCCGAGAGCGTCTTTAGCTTGCAAGATGATATCGCTCCGGTCACAAAAGAGTCTTGCGCTGGTGGAACGCGGGGCGGGTATTATTTTGGACGAAGCCCACGCGATCGGGGGCACAGGGGCCTGCAGGCCGCGGATTGCAGTTCGAGACGGAGTCGCGCAACATCTTGCCGCGGTGGTTCACACTTGCGGGAAAGCTCTCGCGAGCGCAAGCGCGTTTGCTTGCGGAACAGCCTTGTTTGAAGGAGCATCTTATCATTCACGTCCGGACGTTTCGCTTCACCACGGTCATCCCGCCCAATACGGCAGAGCAAATCGGCACGGCCTTGCCGCTCGCGCAGACGATGAACCGTGAGCGGAAGGCGCAGCGGCTCTCTAGCGGCTTGCTCCCGCGAGGATGGGACACCGCTCGATGCGCCGCGTACTTGCAAACCCAAGGATTTGCCCTGCGGGCCGTTCGTACGCCGGCAGTACCGCATGGAAGCGCGTGCCTGCGGTTTTCCTTGACGAGCGGAATCTCCGATGATGAACTGGTGCGCCTGGAGAGCCCCTTGAATAGCTGGCGCGAACAGAAAAGTCGGTCCGCAGCGGTGGGCCGCGCTTGAGACATCATTTCTTAATCACCGGAACCGATACGGGCGTCGGCAAAACCGTTCTTTCCTCGCTTCTTTGCGCGGCGTTGGACGCGGTTTACTGGAAGCCCATCCAAACCGGCACGCTTGAGGGCTCGGATCGCGTGACGGTCATGCGGCTGGCGGGGATCGGCACAGACCGCACACTCGATGAAATTTACAAATTCGTTCCGCCGGTATCCCCGGATCTGGCCGCGCGCTGGGCCGGCGTCGAAATCGACCTGGGCAAGATCAACATGCCCACCAGCCTGATGAATGATTGGCTGGTGGTCGAAGGGGCGGGCGGCGTGCTTGTGCCCGTCAATCAAAAGCAATTCATGCTGGACCTGATGGTGAAATTCAAATTGCCGGTGATTGTGGCGGCGCGGAGCAGCTTGGGAACCGTGAATCACACACTGCTTACACTCGCAGCGCTGCATGCGGCGGAGCTTCCGGTGCACGGCGTGGTGCTGATCGGCGACCAGAATCGCGAAAACCGCGAAACCATCGAGCGCTTCGGGCACGTGCGTGTGATCGGAGAGATTCCCAAATTGCCAAACCTGCACCGCACCGCACTGATGCAGGTGTTCATGAATCATTTTGACCGCGCCGCCTTTGCGCAATAACCTCGCGCCATGAATCCGGCGCCGCGCATCCCTTCAGTCCTTCCGCGTTGGACCTTCCGCCGCTGCACGTCGAGAAAGCGCAAGGCGCTTATCTCAACGCAAAAGACGGGAGAAAAATCCCGGATGTATCGCGAGTTCGTGGAGCACCACAATGCTCCCGGAGAAGTCCGCTCTGTGATGTCCGCACTTGCAGATGAGGTGGGACCCGCTTCCTCGTGGTGGGGAACCTCGACCGGTGTGCGAATCAGCGCATCGCCGCGGCGGTTGCGGCGCGAGCGAGAAAACTGAACCAGGGAGGACCTCTGTCGCGCGTACGATGCAATTGTGGAAGGCATGGTAGACACGGTTCTGAGGATGACCAACGGTTTGCTAGAGTCGACTCCGGTAGAGCGCAGCGTGCTGCCCCCTTGAAGAGAAACTTTTTCGAATGAGGAGAGCTTTTGCCATCCATTTTGAATCAGTGGAAGCAAAAAATAGTTGCGTTTGCGGGCGGCCTCGGTGCGCCCGGGCTGTTCCTGATCTCCTTTTTGGATTCCTCGTTGCTGACGTTTCCGGTCATCAACGATCTCTTGCTGATCGAATTGTCCATTCTGCATCCGGCCAAGATGCCTCTCTATGCGGGGATGGCCATGCTGGGGTCGGTCTTCGGCTGTGTGTTGTTGTTCTATATCGCCGAGAAGGGCGGGGAAGCGCTTTTCCACAAACACGCGGGTGACCGCGCGCCAGCCATCCGCAATTGGGTGGTGAAGAACGGATTCGGCGGCATGCTTATCGCAGCGCTGCTGCCGCCGCCAACACCCTTCAAGGTCTTTGTTGTGGCTGCGGGGGTTTTTGAAGTGCCGCTGACCAGTTTTATGTCGGCCGTCGCTCTGGCGCGAGTCGTTCGCTACTTCGGGATTGGCTACCTGGCAATTCGCTACGGTAGGGAAGCGATGCCTTATCTGGTGCAGCACAAGTTAGCGGTGACCGTATTTTTGATCCTATTTGGCGTGGTGAGCTATCTCCTTTCGCGAGTGATACTTAGGCACCGGCCATCAGCTGAAAGGTGAACGTCGGGAGCCGCCGAGCTCAAAAGCAGAATTTTCAATGACACACCTGATGGCCCCCTCTTCACACCGGTACGACTGTATGAATCTCAAAACAAGGGGCTTGTCAGTTGGGCGATTCGCAAGTCATGGATTCTAAAGGCAGGGAACTTGCCCAGCCAGATCTGCATCGCGCCCTGATAAGAAAAGCGGCGGCGAGACTGTCGCACTCCCAATTTCGCGGCACTTCCCCGATTGACATCCTCGCCGCCGCAAGCGCGAGGATTCCCACGGCCTCTCGGTTTGTTCCCCCGAGATGGCTTCGGTGGGTTCCTCCCACAACCGCCCTACTTCAGCGGAGGACCACGAAGAGGCTTTACTTTTGGGCTGGCCCGCCCATAGGTCGTTCGGACAGAAGCACGGGCCGCCGCTGCGCGGCGGTTATGTGACCCTGAAACTCTACTAGAGACTAGAGCCCGGAGCCTCGGATCGCACTTGCCCAATTTAATTTAGAATCTCCATTACGACCTGGCTCGGCAGCTAAGGCCGCATTTTCTCTGGAGCGTTCCTGCCCGAACGGAAGCATGGCTCCGGTAGTAGCGATTATGTAGATGGTGGCGGGCGTTGTCCTGAAAAGGAGAATGGCTCATGCCATCAAAAGCCGCGGGAACCGGGGACCCAGGCCAGTTCCTCGGAGAGGATCTTGCCAGAAGGGTCCGTGTCGATGAGCGCTTGGACGCGCACGCTGGAGCTGGAGTCTCGCGAATAGGGGAACGCGCGGAGCATAACGTGGAAGCCTGCCGGCGTCTGCTCCACCGTAGCTTTAGGGAACCGTGCGACCTGGAGAAAACGCTGTGCCACGGCGGAATTCCGAGCGGCGTTGAGCGCGGGGGATGGCTCGGGCTTGTAGGAGGTGGTGGCGGAACTGGGATCGAAATCACTGCCGGGGCCGACAGGAACCTCGACGTCGTAAAGGGCACGTGCGGTTTCGACGATACCGTACCAGCGAAACGGGGAGCTGGATTCGGCGAAGGCGGCGACCTTGTGAGGCAATTCGCCGCGATAGATGCGGGATTGGAGAGAAGCGATGGCGTCGCTGTGGAAAACCAAGCGCACCAAGAGATAAAGGATTACCGCGGCGAGCGCCAGAGTGGCGCCACGCCTGCCGCGAGGATCTTTGCTGCGAGCGCCGATTTCTTCGGTAACCAGACCGCTGAGCAGCGGGAGGAGAATTCCCGCGAGGAGGATTCCCAAGACCCAGAGGTCGAGGGGCGGGAGCCAGTCCATCATGAAGCGGCGGCGGGAGAAAGGCCAGAGGAGTTCCACGCCATCGGTTTGGCAAGTATCGAGGACAAGATGAAAGAGGGCTGCGACGAGTGCCGCTGAGAAGACCGCCGCGACTGGGATGTTCTCGGGGACTTTGGGTTTGAGGAGGAGAAACGGTAGCGTGGCGACAAGAGTGAACGCCAGGGCGGCGAGGATCGAATGAAAATAGGTGTGAGTGAAGGCGAGGTAGGCAGAAGGGCCGAAGTAGATGCTAAGGAGGTCTACGTCGGCAACCACGCCGGCAAGGACGATCGCGATCGTGGCGCCACGTGAGAGGCGAGGAAAGGCGGCGCGCTGAAGAGAATACGACGCCAGGGCGTGGGTGAGGGGGTCCATACCGGAGAAGTTATCTCATAAAAGCAGCCGTTGAGTTGTAGGTTTTAAGGTGGGAATTCGAAGAATAGGGTCCGGGTGACAAGGAAGGCATCCAAGCGGTTGGGACAGGATTCGATTTCGTTGCGAAATGGGGCGCAGCATTCCCTCACTCCGCTCGGGACAAAGCTGCGTCCTTACACGGAGGCGCTGAAGCGCGCCCCTGCACGAATAGAATCTTATTGCGGGTTTCGGGGGACGAGGAGCTTGAGGGCGCGAGGGACGATGCGAAATTCGACAGGGAGGCGCGCGAGGGGCTCGCCGTCGATTTGCGCGTAGACGGGATTTGCGGCGAGCGGTTCGCAGAGGAGGGATTCAGATTTGAAGAATTCGACGCCTTGGGTGCCGCGAAGCTTGTTGAGCCAGAGCGAAGGCAAGTAGCTGAGATAGCGGAGACCGCTCTGCGTGGAGAGTGTCAGGATTTCGAAGCGGTCTTGGAAGAGATCGGCTTCAGTAGTGATCTTGAACGGGCCGCCGTAATTTTGCGTGCGGCCGACGATGACCAGCGAAGCGTTGCTTTTGCGGCCGCCGCTGATGACCCGGAAATGCCGGAATTTGTAGCGAAAGATTTCGCGGAAGCCTGCCCACCAATAGGCGAGAATGCCGACGCGCGATTTCAGGCCAAGATTGATGGAGTAGACGATTGCGCCGTCAGGGCCGGCCCCAGCGACGCTGAGAAAATATTTTTTCTTTTCAGGCTCCTCGAGCGGAGTTGCCAGGCCGAGAGCGATTTCTTTGACTGTGCCGTGAACCAGTTTCTCCGCAGCTTTGGGAATGTCCCACGGGAGATCGAGTTCCTTGGCGAGGATGTTGGCCGTGCCGCCTGGGAGAAGCGCGAGCGGAACGCGCTGGCCGTTTTGATGGGCGGCGAGGCCGTTGACGATTTCGTTGAGCGTGCCGTCGCCGCCGCAGGCGATGACGAGGCCGCGATTCTCCGCGGCGGCGCGCGCGGCGATTTCGGTGGCATGGCCGGGTCCGGTCGTTTCGGCGAGGTCAGCGTCAATGCCGCGTGCGGCAAAGATGTGGCGCGCCTGATCGAGCAAACGGCGACGCGCACTGCCACCGTTTCCGGCTTTGGGGTTGTGGATCAGCAGGGCGTTTTGTAGTTCGGCGGTCATTTGCTCTGATTCGGTGCGTTCCACTTAGCCAGATCCCTTTCATTCTATATAATGTGGGGCGAATTCGCGCATGCGTTGCTTGACACTGTGCGGAAGAGGGATTGTTCAGCCGCAAAGGGCACGGCCTCGGAATGGCGGGTAGGGCAAGTCGATTTCAGGTCAGCCATTTGACACGAATGCGCGAAAGCGCAAAAGCAGATTACTCGCTGCGCTTGGAATGACAAGAGCGAAATTCGCGCAAGACGGATTTGTCGCTGCCCGTAAAATGACGAACGAGGAGATCCGTGAAGAAGCAAGCAAGAAGAAAAGCGATGGCAAGTCCGCCGCACTCCGAAATGCACTCGGAATAAATGGACGTGTAGGGCGTGGCCCGAAGCGGAGTTTCTCGCCTGCACCGCGGGTTCGAAATGACTAGCGCGCAGACTTACGGAGGTTTTGTGGCGAAAGCAGCACCGGCAAATAGGAAGAAAGAGATCGAAGAGCTGCGCGAAAGGCTGCGCTACCACGAATACCGGTATTACGTGCTGGATGAGCCGGAGATTTCGGACGCCGCCTACGACCGAATGATGGCGCGGCTGAAGGAGCTGGAAGCGGCGCATCCGGAGCTGAGGACGCCGGATTCGCCCACGGTGCGCGTGGGTGGCGCGCCGCGTGAAGGTTTTCAAACCGTTCGTCACGCGCGGCCGGTGCTGAGCCTGGACAACGCGTTTTCCTACGACGCGCTGCGCGAGTGGGACCGCCGCGTGAGAGAGGGAAGCGGCAAGGAAAAAATCGAATACATTGCGGAGCATAAGTTCGATGGGCTGAGCATCTCGCTGCAATACGAGGATGGCCAGCTGGTGCGCGGGGTGACGCGCGGAGACGGAACCACGGGCGAGGACGTGACGCCGAACGTGAAGACGATCCGGTCGATTCCGTTGCGCGTGGATGCACCCGCATTGAAAAAGGCGAAGCTGCAAGCGGATTTCGAGGTGCGCGGGGAGGTGATGATGACGCGCAAGGCCTTCGAAGCGCTGAACCGGCAGCAGGAGCGGATTGGCGGGAAGATCTTCGTGAACCCGCGGAATTCTGCGGCGGGAGCGGTGCGCGTGCTCGATCCCACGATCACGGCGTCGCGAAAGCTGGATTTCTTCGCCTACTACTTCCTGGTGGATGGAAATGTGCCGTTCGCCAAGCATTCCGAGGCCCTTGAGGCTTTGAAGCAATTACGGTTCCGCGCTTCAGATGATTGGAAGTTGTGCAACGGGATTCAGGAAGTGATTGCGTATTGCGAGAACTGGGACGACAAGCGCGAGAAACTGCCGTACGAGATCGACGGCGTGGTGATAAAGGTGAATGCCACGTCCATACAAAATGAACTGGGTTACACGGCGAAGGCGCCGCGGTGGGCGATTGCGTTCAAGTATCCGGCGCGTCGGGAAACGACCGTGGTGAAAGATATTCTCGTCAACGTAGGGCGCACGGGGGCGCTGACGCCGGTGGCAGTCCTGGAGCCGGTGCAAGTGGGAGGCGTCACTGTCAGCCGTTCGACGCTCCACAACATGGATGAAATCGAGCGGCTGGGCGTGCAGATTGGCGACACGGTGCTGATCGAGCGGGCCGGCGAAGTGATTCCGCACGTGCTGAAGGTGGTGAAGCCTGGGAAAGACCGGAAGCCGTTCCATATGCCGAAGAATTGCCCGGAATGCGGGAGCGCCATTCATCACGTGGAAGGGGAAGTGGCGTACCGCTGTGTGAATGCGGCGTGCCCGGCGAAGAGGAAAGAATCGATTCTGCATTACGCGGGGCGGCACGCCATGGACATTGACGGGCTGGGGGAGAAGATTGTGGACCAGCTCGTGGACAAGGGGTTGCTGAAGGATGTTGCGGGTTTGTACGCGCTGAAAAAGGAGCAGGTGGCGGCACTGGAGCACATGGCGGAAAAGTCCGCGCAGAATTTGCTGGAGGAGATTGCAGCGAGCAAGAAGAATTCGCTGGCGCGGCTGAATTATGCGCTGGGGATTCAGCTTGTGGGCGAGCGAACAGGGCAATTGCTGGCGGAACAGTTTTCCTCGCTGGAGGAGTTGGCGGCGGCAAAACAGGAGGAACTCGAACAAGTACCGGAAGTGGGTCCGAAGGTGGCGGCGAGCATCGCGGAGTTTTTCTCGGAGCCGGCGAACCGGCAGTTGATCAAGAAACTGGCGAAGGCGGGAGTGCACCCCACGGCAGAAAAGCGCGAGGTCAAGAGCGATAAGTTGGCAGGGAAGACGTTTGTCTTTACTGGAACGCTGGCGAATCGAACGCGGGAGGAAGCGGGAGCGATGGTACAACAGCACGGCGGAAAACTGAGCGGGTCGGTGAGCAATAAGACCAATTATGTGGTGGTGGGAACAGATCCGGGGTCGAAATATGACAAGGCGAAAGAGTTGGGAGTGACGATACTGAACGAGAGCGAGTTTGAGAAGCTTCTCGATTTGAAATGAGAGAGTCTAGCGGCGGGGGTGGCCCCTGCTTTACGGCGAAAAGGTTTTGAGAATACCGACATGAGTCCGGGTACCGGCCTCTGCAAAATCCAGGGCAGAATCACATAATAAAGATAACCGCCAAGAATTAGGAGCCACAGGAGGCGCTCCAGCCAAAGCGGTATCGGTGTGTGCACACCAATGGAGCCCGATACGCGCCTCCTCCACCTCCTTCTGTCCTCTGCGAAGATTGCCCTGATGGATAGCGAAAGGTGCGGATTCTAACTCCGTGCGAGCCGGAACAGCGTATAATCAGAATGGCGGGTGAGCCGGGTGATCGCTGGCTAGAGCCGAGAAGTGGCAGCGTAAAGCCGCCGTTACGAGGCCGAAGCGGGAGGAAAGTCCGGACACCGTCCTGAGGCATGGCAGGTGCGCGAGCGCCGGCCAGCACTCATGACATGGGCGACGCGCCTGATAACGTCAGGGGGCTGGCCACGCAGGCTCTGCCGCGAGGCAGAGTTGCACGCGAAAGCGCGCAGCATTCCGGTTAGACCGAAACGCGGTGCGGCTAAGCTACGGATAGTGCCACAGAGAATAGACCGCCGGCGGAGCGAGCACGGTGGCAGTCACGGAGGGAAAACCTTCGAGACGCTGACGCAAAGCACGCAACGTTTGGCAAGGGTGAAAAGGTGGGGTAAGAGCCCACCGCTCCGGTGGTGACGCCGGAGGCACGGAAAACCCCGCGCGGTGCAAGGCCAAATAGGAGGGGAGAGCCGGCCCGGCTCGTTGAGCACATCTTCTTGCGAAGACGTGCTCCGTTCATTGCGGAGAAAGCCGCGGCGAACGAAAACCCTCGGGTAGGCTGCTCGAGTTACGGTGCGAACCGTGACCTAGAAGAATGATCGCCGCGGTGCGCCTTTCGTTTCGCGAATGGCGCACTCGACAGAATCCGGCTTATATGGCTCATCCGCTTCTTTTTCCATAGCTTACAAAGCACTCGAACGAAGAACTCAGCGCCTATTCTACATTCGATGAGTGTGCCTGAAGGACGTTTTCAGAAACCGCAGTTGTTTCTACATCCTGATTGCGAAAAGCATCATATTTGGTGGTGTTCTAAAATGTGGTTCGGACCTGTGAAGCTCCTACGGAAAGTAACCAACCCGTGGGCAGCCCGACTAACCCGATCACGGAGCGTCCGATGTTCTGCACCGACCGATCATGAATTGATGATCTTGCTTCTCTCTTCAGCAAGCGCCCTAGCGCGCTTGCCAGCCTTCTTGAGAACGCCTTCGAGGATTTGCAGCTCTTTGGGGTTAGCATCGGTCAACACTCTGCCGATTTCCGCGGAATGCTTGCGGAAGATTGGAACAATCAGGTCTTTACCACTCTTTGTAAGCGCCACGACCCGCACCCTCCGGTCATCGGGGCTTTCCGCCCGGCTCACTAGCCCCCTTTTCGAGCAAACGATCAACAGCCACGCTGATGGAACCAGGCGTGAGGTGGACTTTCGGACCTATGGTGTTCACAGGCAGTGGTCCTTTGTGCAGAAGCGCTTCCAGCACGCGGAAGTCTGTGTCAGAAATGCCCGTTTCCGCGATTCCTCTATACAGGTAGTCGGAGGCTGCCTCGTGGGCTTTCCTCCAAATGAGCCAGCAATGCACCGGGTCTGAAGACCTTTTTGCCATAGCTCTCTGATGCTGAGCCTTTTCCGATTAGTTGTCCATCA
>WNES01001327.1_pt1 | contig 11602 bp, 9 predicted proteins | sample 5399931 | NCBI WGS metagenome assembly WNES01 (sample SAMN13153332, study PRJNA577476) | soil metagenome | isolation source: 20 cm grassland meadow soil 2 days after 3rd rain plot 5 | place: USA:California | collected 2015-11-11
GCTTCCACCGAATCGCAGCTCAACCACCCAGCAACGAAGATCACCGGCAACTTTCCTTTGGCGTTGCGTGGCTTCGTGATGATCGTCCGAAGCCGTTCGCCGTGCGGAGTAGTAACCGAATCGTAAATGACATCGACGTTCGGATAGCTTTCGCGCGGGCTTTTTGTTTTGCGCGGAAGTTCTTCCGCGCAAACTGCCACCGCAATAAGTAGGAACGCGATTGTCGATCTAAGTTTCATTTCACTTTCGCAGCCGCGACCGCTTTCTGCGCGGCGTCGCTAAGATCGTCCGCGGTGATTAGCTCGACGCCGCTCTCTTTCAGCAACTGCTTCCCCTTCTCGACATTCGTTCCTTCCAGCCTAACGACCACGGGAACCGAGAGCTTCACCGTTTTGGCCGCGTTAATGATCCCCTGCGCGATCACATCGACTTTCATGATCCCGCCGAAGATGTTTACCAGGATCGCTTTTACATTTTTGTCCGCGATCAGAATTTTGAAAGCCTCGGTCACCTGCTCTTCAGTCGCGCCCCCGCCAACGTCGAGAAAGTTCGCCGGATTGCCGCCGTAAAATTTAATGATGTCCATCGTCGCCATGGCCAGACCAGCGCCGTTCACGAGACACGCAATATTGCCGTCGAGACCGATGTAATTCAGTCCATGCTTTGACGCTTCGACTTCGCGTGGATCTTCCTCGGCGATGTCGCGCATCGCGGCGATCTCCGGATGTCGATAAAGCGCGTTGTCATCAAAATTAAATTTCGCATCGAGCGCGAGCACGTCGCCCTTCTTGGTCACCACCAGCGGATTGATCTCGACCATGGAGCAATCGCAGCCGACGAACGTTCGATACAATCCGTCGAACAATTTCGTTGCCGCCTTTGTTTGTGATTGTTCGAACCCGAGCTGTTTCGCCAGTTTGCGCGTTTGAAATGGTTGCAGGCCGGCCAGCGGATCGATCGGCTCGCGAATAATCTTTTCCGGCGACTTGGCCGCGACGGTTTCAATTTCCACACCGCCTTCGGTGCTGGCGACAATCAGCGGAGCAGCGGTTGCGCGATCGAGCAGGATCGCAAAATAAATTTCGCGCGCGATCTCGGCCGACTCGGCCACCAGAACTTTGCGGACGACGCGGCCGGCAGGTCCGGTTTGATGCGTGACTAAAGTTTGTCCGAGCATTTTGCCCGCAATTTCGTGCGCCTCTTTCGATGATTTGACGAGGTGCACGCCGCCTTTGAATCCGTTTTTGAACGTCCCCTTCCCTCGCCCGCCGGCGTGAATTTGCGCTTTCACCGCCAGATCGACAGTCCGAGCCGGACTGGCGTTACCCAGCTCGCGCGCGACTGCTTCCGCCTCATCCGGCGTTGTCGCGACCTTTCCGCGGGTTGTGGCGACGCCGAATTTTTGCAGCAACTCCTTGGCTTGATATTCGTTAATATTCATCGCGCGGTAGCGAGCAAAGCCTTGAAATGTGCGGACGGCAATCGAAATTCGGTGCGCATGGCCGCGCACGACGAGATCGCAGCAAAGATCGAGAATGCAATGGCGAGTAAGCAACTGCTCGCACCTGCGGCTGACAACATTCGTGCGCTGTTAAACAGCGATTCATCCGAATTTTATTCTCGAGTCATCAGCGAACTCATTGCCGGAGGACATTGGGACGAGCTGAGCGATCGCTTTTATAAGACTTTGGAGTTCGGGACCGGCGGACTCCGCGGGCGCACGATCGGAAAAATCGTGACTAAAGCCGAACGCGGCAACGCCGGCGCAGACGAGCGTCCGCAATTTCCCTGCGTCGGCACGAACGCGATGAATTTCGCAAACGTGAACCGGGCCACTCAGGGTCTGGTCGCTTACGCGAAAGAATGGCACGCGAAAAATAAAATCGAGACGCAACCGAAAATTGCGATCGCGCACGACACGCGATTTTTCTCGAATGAGTTCACCGAGTTGACGGCAAAGGTTGCCGCCGAAAACGGTTGCGACGCTTATATCTTCGACCGGCCCCGCTCAACGCCGGAATTGTCATTCGCGGTTCGGCATCTAAATGCGACCGCCGGAATTGTGATCACCGCTAGTCACAATCCGCCACATGATAACGGCTATAAAGTTTATTTCGCCGACGGCGCGCAAGTGATCGAGCCGCACGCCAGCGGAATTATTGAAAAAGTAAACGCGATCGAGAGCGAGAGTTACGAACCGCTCCCGAAAGATCGGCAAGGCACCGTGACGACGCTAGGCCACGAAGTCGATGAAGCCTACATGAAGCGCCTCGAAACGCTGATTGTCGATCGAAGGGCTCTTCGCAGCGCGAAATCGCTGCGCATTGTTTTCACACCTTTGCACGGCACCGGTGCCGTCACTCTTAAACCGATGCTGCAGCGACTCGGTTTCAATTTCGAAGTCGTTCCGGAGCAGGAAAAATTCGATCCGCGTTTTTCCACGGTGAAATCTCCAAACCCAGAAAACGCCGAAGCGCTAGCGCTCGGAATCGAGCTCGCGCGGAAAACGAAAGCCGACATTGTCATCGCGACCGATCCCGACTCCGACCGGCTTGGCGTGGCCGTACGCGACGCGAGCAGCGAAATGAAATTGCTCAGCGGGAATCAGATCGGCTCTTTGTTGGCCTACTACCGACTCAAAAAGTTTTTCGATCTTGGGATTCTGAACCAGGAAAACGCCTCGCGCGCCGTCGTGATCAAAACTTTCGTCACCACCGATTTGCAGAAAGTCATTTCAGAACATTTCGGTGTGCGTTGCGTCGAGACTTTGACCGGCTTCAAATATTTCGGGGCCAAGCTTGAGAAGTACGAGAGCGCATTGCCGCCTGAAATTCGTAAGAAATACCGACAACTTTCGGAAGAAGAAACTCGCGCTGCGCGATTGAATTACTCTTCGTTCTACGTTTTTGGCAGCGAAGAAAGTTACGGATATAGCGGTGCGGATTTTGTCCGCGACAAGGATGGCCACGCCGGCGCGATCATGTTTTGCGAAATGGCCGCCTACGCGAAGTCCCGCGGCCGAACGGTCGATCAATTGCTCGACGAAGCCTTCGCTGGTTTCGGCTACTTCGAAGAGAAGAATGCGTCGATTTATTTCGAAGGGGCCGAGGGCGCGGACAAGATCGCGCGCTTGCTCGAATCCTACGCGAACAATCCGCCGACAGAGATCGCCGGCTCGAAAGTCGTTGGCATCACGGATTTCGAAAAGCAAACCATCCGCGACGTGGAAGGCGACGTGATTCCGAAACAGAAGATGTCGATCTTCGAGCTGGAGGATAAAACACGGATCGCGGTTCGCGGCTCCGGAACCGAACCGAAGATCAAGTATTACCACTTTGCGCAGCGACAACCCGACAAAGGAAAATTTACCAAAGATGAATTGGCCAAAATCAAACGCGGGGTGAGCGAGCGACTTGAGAAAGTCTGGGGTTTTATCGAAAAGGATGCGCACGCGCGCCTGAAATGATAAGCTGCGCGACGCTGGCAGCAGGCGTCGACCGAAGTCTTCCCATGCATCGCGAAATAAATTTAAGCGGAGGCGAGATCACATTCCTGAAAGCGATGGGCCTTTCCGGCGCGCCGGTTTACGGCAAATTGCTGGTCGAACGCATTGGTGAAATGGAGTCGGCCGAGTTTCTCGATGAACTGAACGGCCTCATCTCGGTCGGCTACGTCCTGTCCGACAAAGTCAGTCTCCGTACAATGGAGGATGTCAAACGCGCGGTGTTTCGCGTAAATGCTTCCTACGCGCGCGATTTGCGAGACGCGCTGACTCCCGGTCGTCGGCGCGAGCGCGAGGGACGTCGTCGACGCCGCGGCTGAATTTGCGCGGTGATTAACAAAGCGCTTCGCCTTTGGCCATGGCTCGCCGCGATCGCGAGCGGTTTGTTTGGGGCCGCGTGTTTTCCTCCTTTCAATCAAAGCTGGCTCTGCTGGATCGCGCTGACGCCACTCATCGTGGCAATTTGGTTTTCGGGCGCAAACTCACGCCGGCGTTGGTTGCGCAATCTCTTGCTCGGTTATCTCGCCGGTGTTGTTTTTTTCACCGTCACGTTTGGCTGGCTCGGCGCACTCGGCGATTTGTATCAAAGCTTTTTTCTGCACGGACTCTCGTTCCTATTGTCGATCTATCTCGGACTCCACTTTGCATTTTGGGCTTGGTTCGTCGGGTTAATTAGGCCGCCAGCTTTCATCGCTTCCTGGCGAAATCTGCTGTTGGCATTTCTAGCCGCGGCCGCGTGGGTCACACACGAATGGACGCGCGGATGGCTCTTCAGCGGATTCGGCTGGAACGGCCTTGGGGTGGCGCTTCATGCGGAGTGGCCGATGATTCAAATTGCTGAATTCACCGGCGTCGTCGGTTTATCGTTTGCGATCGCGTTCGCAAACATCATCGCCGTGACCACGCCGCTCCGCCTTTTCACGGAAGCGCGCACGCACCGGATGCGACCGCATTTCGATCTCACGCTCACGATGATCGGCATCATCGCGCTGCTGACATTCGGTTTGCATCGCGCCCAACGTCCTTCGCCGGCAAAACCGCTTCGCATCGGCGCCGTCCAGGCAAGCGTTCCGCAATTGCAAAAATTCGATCCGCGGTTTACCGGCGAAGTTTTCGAACGCTTCCAGCGGTTAAGTGAAATCGCGGCAAGCGCAAATCCCCCGCCAGATTTGTTGGTCTGGCCGGAGAGTTCGATGCCCGATCCGGTGCGCGATCCGAGCACCGAGAGCTATCGTTTCATCCGCGATTTTTCAACGGCAACGAAAACGGATTTGATACTTGGCACGCTCGACGTTGAAGACGGCCACGATTACAACGCCGCGGTGCTCGTTTCGAATGCTGGCGAGCGGGTGCAAATTTATCGCAAAATGCATCTCGTCCCGTTCGGTGAATACATTCCGCTGCGACATTCGTTTCCGCTTTTCGCTGCCATCGCGAGCAAGTGGGTGCCGGGCGATTTTACGCCGGGCACTGAGCACACCGTGCTCGGGCTGACTAACGGCGATGTCCGTGCCGCGCCGCTGATTTGTTTCGAAGACACGGTCGGCGACTTAGTCCGACGATTCGTTGTCAACGGCGCCAATCTTTTAGTCGATGTAACAAACGATGGTTGGTTTTTGCAGTCGTCCGGTTCGCGCCAACATCTCGCCAACGCGATCTTTCGGTGTGTCGAAAATCGGCGGCCGATGATTCGAGCAGCGAACACGGGCGTGACTTGTTTTGTGAATGGGTTCGGCCGCGTGACCCAAGTTTTGCAGGACGATACCGGCAACACTTTTACGGAAGGGGTTCTGGTCGGCGACATTAGCGTGCCGCAAGATAGACAACTCACCTTTTATGCCCGCCATGGCGAGCTGTTTGCCCAATTGTGCGCGGCTGTGACGGCAATTGCAGTCATCTTCATTTTCGTTAGGCGAAAGCAAACGTGATATAAATCAGCGATGGCCGTTCAACTTCCAATTGATCGTTTGCGCGAATTGTGGCCGCAGGAATTGCGTGGCGCGCGCGCCGGCGCGCTGCTGCATCCCGCTTCTGTTTCCTCAAAGCTCGAACACGCCTCGCAAGTCCTTGAGCGGCTAAACGGGGATCTATTTCAACTCAGCGCCTTCTTCGGTCCGCAACATGGATTCCTCGGTCAGACCCAGGACAACATGGTCGAATGGACAAGCTACGAACACCCGCGCCTGCACATTCCTGTTTACAGCCTTTACGGAGAACATCGCGAGCCGACGCCAGAAATGCTCGAGGATGTCGATGTTCTCGTTGTCGATCTTCAGGATGTCGGTTCGCGTTATTACACTTTTATTTGGACGCTTTATCTTTGCATGCGCGCGTGCGAGAAGCGCGACGTACACGTTGTCGTTCTCGACCGGCCGAATCCAATTAACGGCGTCACAATTGAAGGATCACCGATTGAGAAAGGTTACGAATCGTTCGTTGGCATGCATCCAATTCCGGTGCGTCACGGCAAAACGATTGGCGAACTCGCCGGCCAGTTTCGTGACGAGGCGTTTCCGAAATGTCGATTGTCGATCTTGCCGATGAAAAATTGGGAGCGCGCGATGTGGTTCGATCAAACCGGACTGCCCTGGGTGATGCCGTCACCGAACATGCCGACACTCGACACCGCGACGGTTTACCCTGGAATGTGTTTGCTCGAAGGGACGAATATTTCCGAGGGCCGCGGGACGACGCGACCGTTTGAAATTTTCGGCGCGCCGTTCATCGACGCCGAATCGTTTTGTCGAGAGCTGAAGAAATTGAAACTGCCAGGCGTGTTTTTTCGGGCAAATTATTTTCAGCCGACATTTAACAAATTCGCCGGTGAGCTTTGCGGCGGCACGCAAATTCATGTGCTCGACCGCAACGTTTTTCGCCCGTTTCAAACCGGCGTTGAAATTATTCGCTGCATTCGAAAATTATACCCGGAGTCATTCGCGTGGAAGCAACCGCCTTACGAATACGAGCACGACAAGCTGCCGATCCAGATTTTGCTCGGTGGACCGGCCGAGGATTTCTTCAGCGACTGAAAACAACAATCGCAATACCCTCACCTCAGTCCTCTCAACGCTCCTCCCTGGTCGCGACCCCGCGGGAGGAAGACGCGAAGTGGCAGGTGAGGGTCAGTTTGCCGAGAATCCGCGAGTTTAACCGAGCAACGGCTCTACTTTTCTTAGCGTGCTTATTTGCGATCTTGCCGGCAGCGTGCGGCGACATTCCCTGGCCGGAAGTTGTGCAACGGCTCGCTTACGAAAACGAAAAACTGGCGCGACGTCCCGGCGGCCATGCCGGGGAATACTTCATCGTCTGCACACTTTATTACACGTCGAAGGAATCCGGTTTCACGTTTGAGCGCGGCTTTGACGCGACTCGAATAACGAAGCCTGGATTGCACGGCCGCACTTATCCGCGCGATTTTCTTCGTTCGGTGAAGAAGGAAGGCTACGGTCGAATCGTTACGCCGGTTAACGGTCACAACTACATTCGTTACAACGGGGGCGATTCGTATGGATACTCATCGGCGCCGAGTGGTGGTGGCGGAACATTGCTCGCGCGCTTTTCCGCAGCGGCGAAACCGCAAGCGGACTTGCATCGTGGTCTTGTGCTCGAAACTCCTGCAGCCGAAGTCGAACGCGTCTTCGGCAGCACGCGCTGGAAAATTATGGACACCGGCGGCGGTTTGCGCCGCTGGCAGCTCGATTGTTACTACGGCGAAGACGAACCGCTCGGTCCCGGAAAATTCATGGCGCGCCCGCGCGCGACCACTTTTGAGTATGCTTACTCGATCGCGCGAGTGAGCAAATGAGTCCGTTCTCGATTCGGCTGACCTTTCACGGCGACCTGCCGTTTTTCCTGGGCTCAAAAGCTTCCACGGTAGAACGCCAGTTATCCGAGAAAACTTCGGTCAAGGACGTGATCGAAGCCTGTGGAGTCCCGCACACCGAAGTCGATCTGATTATCGTCAATGGTGTGCCAGTGGATTTTGCCTGCGTTGTTGACCGCGAATCGAGTATCGAGGTTTATCCAGTCGGCACACGCGGAATTACTTCTTTCGCAGAAAATCGGCTGCAACTCACAGAAATCAGAAGTTTTGTTGCCGATGGACACTTGGGGAAGCTTGTCCGGGATCTTCGCCTTCTCGGCGTCGACGTCGTTTACGATCCCGCGGCCGAGGATCGACAATTGGTGACGATCGCCAGCAGCGAGAACCGCGCTCTGCTCACCCGCGACCGGCGTTTGCTGATGCATGCAATCGTCCGGCACGGCTACTACCTGCGTTCTCAGGAGCCGATGGAACAAACTCTCGAGATTTTGCACCGATTCGATCTGGGCTCCGCTTTGGCTCCATTTACTCGCTGCCTCCGCTGCAACACCCTGCTTAAACCTGCGAAGAAAGCCGAAGTCTTTGATCAGCTCGAGCCGTTGACCAAGATATATTATGAGCAATTCCGACGCTGCAGCGGTTGCGGGCAGGTTTACTGGTCGGGATCGCATTTCGCGAAGCTGCAAAAGCGGATCGAAACCATTCGATCGCGTCTGACCGGCGAAGACAGAACATAATCGCAGTCTTGTCACCGGCTGACGCCAACGGCAGACTCGCCGCTTTATGCAAAACGTAATCTCCCGGCCCTATGCGATCACAGCGATAATCATCGCGCTAACAGCAGGCGCACACGCGCAAGGTCCTGCACCGTCGCCGCTAATATCACTGCCTTCTCCGCCCCCGGCGAAAGTTCCAACGGTCGCGGCCCAGCCGAGTCCCGCCCCGCTATTCACGGGGCAAGACTTCGAAACTTTTCTGGACGCGCTGATTCCGTCGCAACTGCAAAACCGTGACATCGCCGGCGCTGTCGTCTCAGTTGTTAAGGACGGTCAGGTGCTTTTCGCAAAGGGTTACGGCTACGCCGATGTCGCCGCGAAGAAGCCGGTGCTGGCTGATCAAACATTGTTTCGTCCCGGCTCGATCTCGAAACTGTTTACCGCGACGGCGGTGATGCAATTGGTCGAGCAAGGCAAGCTCGATCTCGACCGCGACGTAAATGAGTACCTCGATTTCGCGATTCCAAAAACGTATCCCGAGCCGGTTACGCTTCGGCGATTGCTGACGCACACCGCGGGATTCGAGGATACTTTGAAGAACCTATTCGTGGCGCATGAGAGCGACATGAAAGCGCTGCGCACATATCTCGTCAATGAAATGCCGCAGCGTATTTTCCCACCGGGGAAAATTCCTTCCTATTCCAATTACGGATTCAGCGTCGCCGGATACATCGTCGAGCGTGTGAGTGGCGAGAAATTCGAACGTTACATCGACAATCACATTTTGAAGCCGCTGCGAATGACCAACTCAACATTCGATCAGCCGTTGCCAGTAACACTGGCGCAGCAGATATCGCAAAGCTACCTCACCGCCGCTAAGAAACCGCGCGATTTCGAATTCGTGCAAGCCTCGCCCGCGGGTGCGCTCAGCACCACGGCCGTGGACATGACGCGTTTCATCCTAGCGTTTCTTCAGGACGGAGCCGTCGACGGCGTGGCCATCTTGAAACCGGAGACGGTCCGACAAATGGAAACCCGGCAGTTTGAACTTCATCCAATGTTGAATGGATTGGACGTCACCTTCTTGGAATATTCAATGAACGGTCAACGCATCATCGGTCACGGCGGCGACACAATTTATTTTCACAGCGACATGGTCATCGTGCCGGAGGCGCACGTTGGCTATTTCATTTCCTACAACAGCGCTGGGAAAAATGTTGGCGGCGGCCGGGGCGAAGTCCTGCGCGCTTTCGCGAATCGCTATTTTCCAAATCCGGGCGAACCGAAGGTCGATGTCGATCCAAATACGGCGAAAACGGACGGACGCGCGGTCAGCGGTGTCTATGAAGGGACGCGCCGTGGAGAAACAACGTTCCTAAGATTACTGGCGTTGCTCGGTCAATTCAGCGTGAGCAGCGATAAGGACGGCATTCTGACGGTCGAAGGAATGAAGAACCAGCGCGGCGAGTTAAAGAAATGGCGGGAGATTGCTCCGCTTATTTACAGCGAAATCGACGGGCCGGACAAAATTGCGTTCCGCCGCGATGGGTCCGGCTCCGTGCGCGAGATGCTCCCGTTTCCCGCGATCTACGAGGGCCAGCGCGTTTCGTGGTATGCGAACAAGCGTTTCATTAACCCGATCCTCGGCGGAAATCTGGCGCTGGCGCTTTTAACTGTTTTGCTTTGGCCAGTCGCGGTCGTTGTTCGCAAACGATATCAGCGTCCGTTGTTTACCGCGAAAGGCGGCCGCGTTTTATATTTTTTCTCGCGCGTGATCTGCCTTTGTGAAGTGTTGTTCATTTTGATCCCCGCGATTGTATTCAGTCGCGGTGTGGAAAATATCGTGATCTTCGGCGATGCCATCGATCCGTGGTTGCGCGCACTTTACATCTTCGGCTGGGCATTAATGGCAGGCCTCGTCCTTTTAGTGATCACTGCCATTCGCTTTGCCACACTCCCAGGCCACGGACTTTGGTTTCGCGCTCACGCAATTCTGCTGGCTATCGGCGGGATCGCATTCGGATTATTTTGCTGGCAATATCATTTGCTGGAAACCTCGGTAAAATTCTAACCGGCGCGCCGCAATCATGACCGAAATGCGCCGGGGAATTCTAATTGCAATTAGCATCGCCGCGGTTCCTGCAGGGCTTCTCGCTTACGGACCGACCGGTCACGAAATCATTGGTGGCATTGCCGACAAACTGCTCGTGAACACGCCGGCAGGCGAAAAAATCTACACGCTGACCGACGGCATCACCTTGGAACGCGCATCGGTCATCGCCGACGAGATCAAGGCCTGGGACAAGAACGGTGTCGACGATCCAAACGCATTTCCGCATTACCCCGAGCACGCGAAGATCGATCAGCAGCTCCGCGATTTCTGGCGAGCGAATCCCCCGACGCAGGATTCGAAGTCCCATGCTCCATCTCATCATTGGTTTCACTACACCGATGTGCCTATTCTTAATCTCGAAAAATATTCCGACGGAAAAACCGGCCGCAGTCAATGGGACGTCGTCCACATGATTTCCTATTGCGTCGATGTTTTGCGCGGCGAAATCCCGGAAGATAATCCGCGCAAAATCACTAGGCCGGTCGCGGTTATTCTGCTCGCGCACTATGTTGGCGACGTTCATCAACCGCTCCACGTCGGCGCAGAATATTTCAATCAAGCAGGGCAAGCAGTCGATCCGGATAGAAATCAGCCCGGCATCGAAGACGAGGGCGGCAACACATTCATGCTTCGTTTGACTCGCGGGACGCCGGAAGGAATGGCACATCGCGGATTAAAATTGCACGGCTTTTGGGACTACGACGCAGTCATGGCCAACCTGCAGCCGCTATCACCCACTCTGTCGAAAGAAGAGCACCACCAAAAAACCGAACAAGCGAAGCGAAAATTGATTGATCGGCTGACGAAAGAACAGCCCACCAACTGGCGGGCGCCGGCAAACATAGCTCTAAAAAACTATGGAGAATTCTGGGCCGACGAAATTTTGCCGGTTGCGCGCGAGGCGCATGAACGCCTCCAGTTCATCCATGTCCATGAGACTATCGATCAGGACCGCAACGTCATGGCTGGCGACGCGCGAGAAAAGAATGCACCCGACCACGTCGGGTATGCCGATTGGTCGGCCAAAATTGTTCGCGAAGAATTACACAAGGCCGGCTGGCGTCTCGCTGATCTGCTTCAGCAAGCGCTAACATCGACATCTATCAGCGCGCCATCGGCGTCTCATTAACAACGCCGGCTTCTAAGAAAATCGCGTTCGCCGTGAAGCGAACGCGATTTTCAACAAACAAACTCTGCTGGACGATTAGGTCTCTGTTTTAGCTTTGTCGCCCTTGCAGCATTCCGCTTTGAACTTGGCGTATTGCTCATTCGTCAGGATTCCTTCCGCCTCTTTCATGTACTTGGCCTCGGTCGCCTCCGAACAACCCGCTTTCATGTGTTCGGCCATCGCCGCGTCCATCTTCGTCTTTTGATCAGGTGTTAGGTTGAGACTTGCCAACGAAACCGTGCAGGCCGGCTTCGCTGCGTTTCCGACTTTCTTGGTGCAG
>WNES01001331.1_pt1 | contig 11576 bp, 11 predicted proteins | sample 5399931 | NCBI WGS metagenome assembly WNES01 (sample SAMN13153332, study PRJNA577476) | soil metagenome | isolation source: 20 cm grassland meadow soil 2 days after 3rd rain plot 5 | place: USA:California | collected 2015-11-11
GCAAGAAATCTGGATTGCGGCGGCTGCAGCGAACGTACCAAGGAAGGGCAGTAGCGCAAAAAGAGGCGATAGCTACTGGATGAAGCAGTCGAAGCGCGTCCCTCCGCCGTTTGGTCAGGAAAGCCCAGAAGAACACCGCGCCGCCACAGAGAATAATCGCCGCGGGGCCCTTGGCAAGGACCGCGGCTCCCAGGAAGAATCCAAACAGAATTAGCGCAAGCCACGGTGTGCGTGGAAGAATCGGCGTATTCTTGTTGCGCGTCAGGCCAAGGACAGCCGCGGCACTGACGATGGCAATGGTGAACATACCGCCGAAAGGCATGTCCGTCGCTGCGGCGTGCGAAAAGCCGATCATTCCTGCCGTTGTGGGCAGCAGGAGCAGTAACCAGCGGGCCGTTTCTTGGCCATAGAGTCGGAGAGCCAGCCAGGCTAAGGCAATCGTGGCGAGGAGGGCGGAAATTGCGTTAGGCAGCCGCGCCGTGGCCTCGCTTACGCCAAACCATTTGAAGGCAAGCCCCGCACCCCAATAAAAAAGCGGCGGCTTCTCGAACCAGGGTTTTCCATATAAGCGCGGAGTGACCCAGTCGTGCGACTCCATCATCCCGCGGGCAATCCAAGCATAGCGTGGCTCATCGGGCCCAATAAAACCGAGTACGCCTAGATGGCTGAAGTAACAGATGTAGAGTGTGGCGCAAATGAGCAGGCCCCAGACAATAAGGGCGCCTCTGGTGGTGGTCCGGGAACCCACGAATGGGGACTTGGTTGATTTCGTCACGGAGGGTTGAGTCTAACATTGAAATACTTTCTTCCAGCGCCGGACCTCTTGCATACTGTCGCGTAATGACCTGCTCATTCAATTTTGCGTTCGCGATGAAGGAGTGGCTCGAATACGCGGCGGTGACGCTCATAGTAAAGGGGCTGGGGACACTTCCGCGATCCGCAGCGAGGAGTTCTGCCGTGGTGGTGATGCGATTCTGCTACGCGCTACTCCCGCGATTGCGGAAAACGGCACAGATCAATCTGGGAATCGCTTTCCCCGATTGGAATGAAGCCCAGCGCAAAGCGGTTATCCGCGGGATGCTTCGCAATCTCGGTTGGATGGCGGCGGAATTTGCGTGCTTCCCGAGATACACGAGGCAGAATATCGACCGAATCGTTGTTCTCGACGGCCATGAAAACTTTCTGGAGGGCCAGCGGCGTGGCAAAGGCGTGCTCTACCTGACGGGGCACATTGGTGCGTGGGAGCTTTCCTCCTTCGCGCACGCGCTCTATGGCTATCCGCTGCATTACATGGCGCGACCGATTGAGAATCGCCGGATCGATGCTTTGGTCAACGCATACCGCTGCCTATCGGGGAACCGACCGATCTTCAAGAACGAATCAGCGCGGGTTACGCTAAAAGTCTTGAAAGAGACGGGAACCATTGGCATCCTTGCTGACCAAAACACGATGCCTCAGGAAGCGGTCTTCGTGGATTTCTTCGGAAAAGCCGCAAGCACGACCACTGGCATTGCGCGCCTAGCGCTCCACACGGACGCGGCAGTCGTTCCTGGCTATGCGGTTTGGGACGAGCATCTCGGTAAGTACAGGCTGCGTTTTGAGCCCCCCGTGGAACTGATTCGAACGGGCGACTCGGAACGCGATATCCTCGAAAACACGCGGAAGTTCACGAAAGTACTCGAAGGCATCATCCGAAAATATCCTGAGCAATGGGTTTGGGTTCATGGCCGGTGGAACACGAGGCCGAACGGCGAGCCGCCCGTGTACGATTTTCGTGAGGCAGAACATGAAACGAACGGCAAAAGAACTGGCTGACGCGATTGGCGCAACGTTCGAAGGGGACAGCACCCTGGAAATCAGCGGCGTGGCGGCGCCCGAACGAGCCGCTTCGCGCGACCTGATTTACGTCGATTCGGCAAAGCATGTGGAGCGCGCGGCGGCTTCGGCTGCGCTCTGCGTGATTGCTGCCGAAGGGCTGCGTTTGCCGGGCAAGACCGTGCTTCGAAGCGCGCATCCTAAATTCGCCTTCTCGAAAGCGGCGACGTTGCTCCTCGACCGCGCACCGATCGCCTCCGGAATTCATCCAACTGCGGTCGTTGCACCGTTGGCGCGCATCGCGGGGAGCGCAAGCATCGGGCCCTACGCTGTGATTGGGGAAGACGCCCATATTGGTGCGGAAACTCAGATTGGCGCCCACAGCGTCATCGGCGCGGGCTGCTGGATCGGTGAACACTGCCGCATTCATCCGCGCGTGACCCTTTATCATCACGTTCGAATCGGGCATCGCGCAGAGATTCATTCCGGCGCCGTAATAGGCGCAGATGGATTCGGCTACGCTTTCGGAGAAGGGAGACATTGGAAGTTTCCGCAAGTTGGGATTGTGGAGATTGGCGACGACGTCGAGATTGGCGCGAATACCACCATTGACCGCGGTTCGTTGGACGACACGCGGATCTCTGAAGGGGTGAAACTCGACAATCTGGTTCACATCGGCCACAACTGCCAGATCGGCGCGCATACTGTTGTTGCGGCCCAGGTGGGGTTCTCCGGCTCGTGCATCGTGGGCAAAAGCGTGGTGATTGGCGGCCAGGCGGGTTTCGGTGAACGCTGTGAATTGGAAGACGGCGCGGTGATTGGAGGACAATCAGGAGTGCTCGGAGGAAAGACGATTCGCAGCGGACAAACTGTCTGGGGAACGCCGGCGCGGCTGCTGGAAAAATTCAAAGAGCAATACGCCTTTTACGGCCGCCTACCGGAATTGGCCGCCCGCGTCAAAAGTCTTGAGGGCAAAGTTGGAATCAAGTAAGCCAAATCAAAGAGAGGCCTCGGCAGGCTGGCGGGTGATTGTCATTGGCGGTCACACGCGCAGCATCGGGAAGACGCAACTTGTTTGCGACGTGATTGCCGCTTTTCCAGGAGCAAATTGGATTGCTGGAAAAATCACGCAATATGGTCACGGCGTCTGCGCACAGAACGGAGAGAATTGCGATTGCGCGCCCACCGAACATGTCTGCGCGCTGGAGTGGGAAACGCACGCCGATACCGGGACGGACAGCGCGCGCTTTCTCGCCGCAGGTGCCCGCCGTTCATTTTGGCTTCGCACTAAACAAGGCTTTCTAGCCGAGGGCCTTCCGCTTTTGCGCGGCGCGCTCCAGCAAGTCTCCTCTGACACAAGCGGAGGAGCGCTTCCCTTGATTCTAGAAAGCAACTCCTTGCTGCAATTCCTGAAGCCGAGCCTGTATTTTGCGGTGGTTCACCCGTCGAAGGAAGATTTCAAGGACTCCGCTCGCGCCGCGCTGGATCGTGCCGATGCTCTCGTCCTTCGCGACTCGCAGGAAGCCTTCTCGGCTGCGGCGCCACCTTGGATGCAGCTGCCCTCGCGCCTGCTCCGCGAGAAACCCTCTGTTTCCCAACAAGAAGGCGAGCCATTACCGCAGCCGTTGCGAGTTTTAGTCCAACGGGCACTGGAATCGCCCGCAACTGTTTCAATTTGACAACTCCGCGCTTACGACAAGGCATCTTAGCCGTTGACCCTTAGCGTCAGGGCGGCGATAATCAAAAGTAGTACCGATGTTACTGGCACTCATATTGCTTCCTTCGCCGTGCTCCGGTGCAAATGACAGGGAGCACAGCAGTTAGGGGAAGCTGTGCGGCGGGTTAGGCCGGCCTTGCTGGACCCGCCAATCTTATGTGCTCTGGGGGGAGCATTTATGGCCTCATTTGCCCGCATAGGAGAGGAACCAGCCGTCGCATCGGCGCAAGCCCCATGGCAGGAGCAGGATTGGGCGGAGCGCCTTGAGAAAGCCATTGAACGCGGCGCCAATCACCTCCTTTCGCTTCAAGCCGACCAAGGGTACTGGCAGGGCGAGTTGGAAGCGGATTCCACCCTGGAATCGGATTACATCTACTACCTCCACATTCTGGGCAAAGCCGACCCCGAGCGCATCGCCAAGCTGGCCAACTATGTCCGCCAACGCCAGCTGCCCGATGGTGGCTGGAGCATTTACCCGGGTGGACCTTCGGAGCTGAACGCCACTTGTAAAGCGTATTTCGCTTTGAAACTTGCGGGCGATTCACCGTACGCGCCGAATTTGGTGCGCGCGCGGGAAATGGTTCATCGCCTCGGCGGCCTTGAGCATTCCAACTCCTACGTCCGTTTTTACCTTGCGCTGGTCGGCGCAGTGAGCTGGGATCTGGTTCCTTCGATTCCGCCGGAGCTGATGCTCATCCCGCACTGGTTCATTTTCAATATTTACGAAATGTCTTCCTGGACGCGCGGGATTGTCATTCCCATGGCGATTTTGTCCTCGCTGCGCCCCAACTGGCGGCTTCCGGAACACGCTCATGTGGACGAGCTCTTCAAAGACCCTGAGCGTAAGACCGCCGCTTTGGATTGGAGCGACCAACTCCTTTCCTGGAAAAATGTATTTCTGGCTGTAGACCGCGGGTTCAAGCTGTACGAGAAGTTTCCGTGGAAACCTTTCCGCCAGCGCGCCATCCGCGAAGCGAAGTCGTGGATGCTGAATCATATCGAGCGCACTGAGGGCCTCGCCGCCATCTACCCCTCGATGATGAACTCGATATTCGCATTGATGGCGTTTGGGCATGGTCCGGACGATCCCCTCACATTCCGCGAAATCAAGGAATTCTCGCGCTTTGAAATCGAAGATGAAGAGACGATTCGCATGCAGCCATGCGTCTCTCCCGTCTGGGACACTTGCATTGCCATGGTTGCCCTCGAAGAAGCGGGACTTCCTCCAGACCATCCTGCTCTGGTCAAGGCCGCGAACTGGATTCTCTCAAAGCAAGTGCTCGGCCCCGGCGATTGGCAAGTCAAGAACAAAGATGCGGAACCCGGCGGATGGGCCTTTGAATTTCGCAATGATTTTTATCCGGACGTGGACGACACAGCTTTCGTGCTGATGGCTCTCCAGCGCGTGAAGTATCCCGAGCCCGCTCGGATGGAAGCCGCCATGCGCCGTGGCATTCAGTGGTTGCTCAGCATGCAGAATCGCGATGGCGGCTGGGGCGCCTTCGACCGCGACAATAATCGCAAATTCCTTTGCAACATTCCGTTTGCTGACCACAATGCTATGATCGATCCCTCGACGGCCGACGTCACCGCGCGCGTCGTCGAGTGTCTCGGCCGCTACGGCTGGTCCGCGGAACATTCCGTCATCCAGCGTGCCGTGAAGTTCCTGCTTCAGGATCAGAGCAAGGACGGTTCCTGGTTCGGACGCTGGGGCGTCAATTACACTTATGGAACGAGCGGTGTTCTGCGCGCCCTCGAAACCGTTTCGCTTGCCACTCGCGAGTTTTGCAAGCGCGCGGTTAGTTGGCTCCGCAGCGTTCAGAAGGTTGACGGAAGCTTTGGCGAATCGCTCTTGAGCTACGACGTGCCTTCGACCAAGGGGCAGGGAACCAGCACGGCTTCGCAAACGGCGTGGGGACTCATCGGCTTGCTTGCAAGCGCCGGGACGGAAGACCCCGCGGTTGCCAAAGCTGTGGCTTACTTGGTTCATCGTCAGGAAACGGACGGCTCCTGGAGCGAGCCGGAATTTACCGGCACGGGTTTTCCCGGGGTCTTTTACTTGAAATATCATCTCTACCGGAATTCATTTCCGGTTTACGCCCTCGCCCGCTATTCCAATCAATCGCGTAAAGCCGAAGAGTACTGTGCCGTGAAATTCCAGCCCAGCGAGTTCCGGCTGCGCAGCGGGATTTAACCTACATGGTGCGCTTGCCAGCGCGGCTCACGTCAAAACTCGCAAAAGCCCGCATCGCACAAGTTTTCAATTCTGTGCCGGGCCCGCTGCTCTATTGTGTGGATCCTGCAGAAATCCTCCATCCCGGCTGCGCGGCGCCTGTTTCCCGCGAAAAGATGCATGCCCTCATGGAGAACCCTGCCCCCGTCATTTGGATTGGCGGAAGCGAACCGTTACTTCATGCCGGGATTGGCCATTTTGTTCGCGCTGTTGCGCAGAGCGGTCACTGCGTCTTTCTCGAGACCGATGGAACCTCTCTCCGCCGGAGGATTCACGAATTTCAGCCCCTGCGTGAATTGTTCCTGACCGTTGTCCTTGATTCTGTGGAGGCCCCTGAGTCTGCTCTGGCGGTCGAAGGACTTCGCGCCGCGCGCCTCTCCGGATTCTTCACCGTCATCCATTCGACAGTTCACGAAAATTCGGACCCGGCGCAACTCGCAGCTCTCCGCTTGTTTATAAGGGAGAGTGATGTGGACGGCTGGCTGATGACTGCTGCATCTGGGGACGAGGCTGCTGTCCGCAGGGCCGCTGAGGCGCGCGGGTTGATTCGCAGCAGTTTCTGGCGCCAGTTTTCCGAGCACGTCGAAGAGGTGCTTTTGTCACAGACAGCAACCCGTGAATTGCGCGATGCGCAAGCCTTCGTTACCGAAAGTTTGCATGCGGAGGCTGGGGAAGAAGGTGTGAGAATCGCATGACCACACTGGTCACGGGCGCTTCCGGATTCCTGGGCAGCCACGTCGCGCGCCAATTGGTGTCGCGAGGCGAGGACGTTCGTGTGATGCTGCGTCCGTCCAGCACCAATCGCGCGATCGCGGATCTCTCCCTAGAATACGTCACCGGAGATTTGCGCGACCCCGCGTCGGTTGCGCGGGCCATGCAGGGAGCCAAGCGCGTTTTTCACGTTGCCGCTGATTACCGTCTGTGGGTCAGGCACAAACAGGACATTTACGATTCCAACGTCGGCGGCACAAAAAATCTCCTGGACGCCGCCATGCGGGCCGGTGTCGAGCAGTTCATCTACACCAGTACCGTTGCTACCATCGCTGTGGACCGGCCGCAGCATCCCAACGAATTCACGGACGCCCGCCTCGAAGAAATGGTCGGCAACTACAAACGCTCCAAGTGGATGGCGGAGCAGGAAGTCCTCAAAGCCTCGAAGTCGGGCCTGCCCGCCGTTGTCGTCATGCCTACGACTCCGGTGGGTCCGTGGGATTGGAAGCCCACGCCAACAGGGAAGATCATTCTGGATTTTCTCAATGGCAAAATGCCCGGTTACGTCGAGACGGGATTGAATTTTGTTGGCGTCGAGGAATGCGCTGCCGGACACTTGCTCGCCGCCGAAAAAGGCAAAGTCGGCGAGCGTTATTTGTTGGGCGGCGAAAATCTCACACTCAAAGCCATGCTGCATACGCTTTCGAAGATCACCGGCCTGTCTGCGCCCAAGCTGAAAATTCCTCATGGATTGGCGCTGGGTGTAGCCTATGCCAATACTGCGTTTTCCCGATTAATCGGGCGCGAACCAAGCATCCCGGTGGAAGGAGTAAAGATTGCGCGGCACATGATGTTTGTGGATTGCTCGCGCGCGCAACGCGAATTGGGTTTCAAAGCGGGACCCGTGGCCGCCGCGCTCGAACGCGCCGTGCGCTGGTACGAGGCCAACGGCTATATTGACAAAGGCCGCGTACGAAAGATGGCGCCCGCCCGCGCGGCGTAGCTTTAGTAGCGCAGACTTTATTCTGTGCTCCTGCTCTGCAGCTTGTGTTGCCCGGGCATAAGGTTGTCGGGGCGTAGCGGGCTGGGCCCCAGTTGCCAACAACAATCGTCCATGAGAATTCTGGTTACATTCGCCGTCGAAGCCGAATTCGCCCCCTGGCGACGCCGGCACAATTTTCAGAAAGTGAACGGGGGATCGGTGGAAGCATATTCCGCGCAGATTTCTAGCGCCGACGTTTGCGTACTCTTCACCGGGATAGGCTGCAGGAAAGCTTGGGTACAAGCAACAAGAGTGATTTGGCCCGGCAACGTTGACGTTTGCATCTCGAGCGGTTTTGCTGGCTCGTTGCGGCCTGAGTATCAGCCAGGCGACGTTTTGGTAGCTCGTGAAGTGTGGGGGCAAACCGCCGGAGCAACTATTCAGTGCGACAAACTACTTGTGCAACTCGCAACAAAATGCCGTGCGACGCCTGTTGGTGTTTTCCTGACAAAAGACCAAGTCGTCGTCGAAGCGGCGCAAAAAAGACGCCTCGGAGCTGATGCCGATGCCGTCGAAATGGAGAGCGCATGTGTTCTCTCTGAGGCGGCCTCTTTGGGCGCTCGTTCCGTTGCGATTCGCGCCATTAGCGATTCCGTAGGCGAAGACCTGCCCATTGACTTCAACCGTACAACCTCAAAATCTGGCGATGTGGACAAGGTTCGCTTGATAGCGGAAATCGTGCGCTTTCGCACAAATGCGTTTGGAATGTTTCGGCTCTTTGAACACACCCGCATAGCGCGTAAAAATCTCGCTGATTTCCTGAGTCAATACATCGAACGTTTGACCCAAGTTTCTGGGGAACCACAACTCAAGGTGGCTGCACAATGAGTCGCACCGACGCCACCCTTGAAACTGCCCGTGCTCTGGGTCCCATTCCCAAAACCATGCGCGCTGGCGTCTTCCGCGAAAAAGGCATCGTCCGCGTCGAAGAGGTTCCCATCCCCGAAGTTGCCGAAGGGGAAGTGCTGATCAAAGTCGCCGCTTGCGGCGTTTGTGGCACTGACATCAAGAAAATTTACCACCGGTACGTGGAGCCGCCTCAAATCTTGGGCCACGAGCTCGCAGGCACGGTCGTTGCTGTCGGACGCGGTGTCACAAAATGGAAGCCCGGCGATCGCGTCATGAGTTTCCATCACATTCCCTGCGGCAAATGCTTTTATTGCGAGCGACGCCTTTTCTCCCAATGCAAGCAATACAAGACCACTGGCTTGACTGCGGGGTTCACTCCCAACGGCGGTGGCTTCGGGGAATACGTCAAAGCCATGCCTTGGGTCGCCGAACGCGGCATCGTGGCACTCCCCGATAACGTCAGCTTTGAAGAAGCCACGTTCATCGAACCCATTAACACAATACTGAAAGCCGTCCAAAAAGCCCGGGTGGCTGCGGGAGAAACGGTTCTGGTCATCGGCTGCGGCCCCATCGGTTTGCAGCTCCTCATGGTCGCCAAGCTACCAGGGCCTAAGCTCTATACTAGCGATCCCATGGCCGTCCGCCGGGCCAAGAGCCTTACCTTGGGCGCGGTTGAGTCCTTTGACCCCAGTGGTGGTAAGCTGGTGGAGGAAATCAAGGCCCGTACGGAGGGGCGGGGGGCTGATGCCGTTTTGGTGGCGGTGGCGCATCCCGCGGTGGTCGTGGAAGCGCTAGCTGCGGCGAGGCCTGGGGGCGAGTCCTGTTATTTGCCGCGAACGACCCTGTCACCAAGGTCGAGTTTCCAGCAGCCGCTGTGGGGATTGACGAAAAAGAAATTCTAGGCAGCTATAGCGCCGCGGTGGACATCCAAGAAGCAGCCGCGGACCTGGTGCTCCAAAAGAAACTGCCGGTGATGGACATTGTGACGCACCGTTTTCCTCTGGATAAAATTCAAGAGGCTTTGGATTTGGCTGTCCGGCCCACGGCGGAATCGCTAAAGGTTTTAATCACACACGCATGAGGACCACTGACAAGAAGGCGGAAATAGGCGAAGAATTGAAGACTGCTGTCACACGCGTCGCGGTGCCATCCAAAATGACGGCGGCCGTTCTCTATGGCAGCGAGGATCTTCGCATTGAAATGATCGATGTGCCTTCCCTGGCCGCCGACGAAGTGCTTCTCCGCGTGCGCCTTGCGCTCACCGACGGCACCGACCTCAAAGTCTGGAAGCGCGGTTATCACGCCCTTATGATTCAGCCGCCGGCCGTTTTTGGTCACGAACTGGTTGGCGACATCGTTGCCGTCGGCAAGCGCGTTGATCCTCGCTGGCGCATCGGCATGCGCGTGGTGGCCGCGAATTCCGCGCCGTGCCTGCGCTGTTACCACTGCCGCCGCGGGCAGGAAAATCTTTGCGACGATTTGCTTTTTAACAACGGCGCTTACGCCGAATACATGCGCATTCCCGGCCGCATTGCGATGGAAAACATGCTTGAGGTGCCGCACTCCGTGGATGACCAAAGCGCTGCGCTTGCCGAGCCTCTGGCTTGCGTGCTGCGCGGCATTCACGAAATGGAAGTGCGCACGGGCGACACCGCTGCCGTCATTGGTTGTGGCCCCATCGGGCTGAAATTCATCCGTATGCTTTCGCGCCGCGGTGTGCGTGTCATTGCCATTGCCCGCCGCACGGCGCCTCTCGATGTGGCGCGTCGTCTTGGGGCTGTAGCTACGATCAACGCTACCGAAGTCACTGATGTTGCTGCGGCCGTGAAGGCTTTGACTGAGGATCAGCATGGTCCTGACGCCGTCGTCGAAGCCGCGGGGAACCCCGCGACGTGGAGCATGGCCCTGGCCATCGTTCGCCGCGGTGGCGTCGTGAATTTCTTCAGTGGCCTACCCTCGGGAACTCATGTTGAAATTGAGCCCGCCGCCATTCACTATTCCGAAATCAAGCTCATCTCTACGTTCCACCACACGCCACGCTTTTTCCGCGAAGCGCTGGAAGCGATTCGCCGCGGAGACATTTCCGCGCACGACTTTGTCACCGAAGAAATTCGTCTGGCGGACTTGCCGCAGGCCTTCGAGCGCATGAAGTCCCGCAGCGGCGAGATCAAGCTTGCCGTCCGGCCATAATTTGCAAGCGAGGGCGGCTCACTCCTGTCATCGTTCCGAGCGAAGCGAGGAGTTTCTCTTCTAATGCTTCTTCCCGGCGAACTCGACATTACCCGCCACGCCCCGCAGCCCGGCTGCTCGCCCGAAACGGCGCAGAAATATACGCATTGGCTCGCCACGCATCATTACGAGAACTTCAGTGTAGTCTCCTGGCTCCTTCCCAAGGCCCTGCACCAGCATTTTTACAATGTCTACGCGTACTGCCGCTGGGCCGACGATCTCGGCGACGAGGTCCCCGATCCTATGCGCGCTCTTCAGCTTCTCGATTGGTGGGAGCGTGAACTCGACCTCTGCTACGAAGGCAAACCGTCTCATCCAGTGTTCGTCGCTCTGCGGCAAACCATTCTCGCCAAAGACATTCCCAAACAACCCTTAGCCGATCTCCTAAAGGCTTTTCGCCAGGATCAGACCACGAAGCGTTACGCGAATTGGGACGCCGTTCTCGGTTACTGTATCTATTCCGCCAATCCAGTTGGCCGCCTGGTCCTCTACCTCTGCGGCTATCGCGACGAGCAACGCCAGCGCCTTTCCGACGCTACTTGCACCGCGCTGCAACTCGCGAATTTCTGGCAGGACGCATCTCGCGACCTCGACAAAGGTCGTATCTATATTCCCCTCGACGCCGCCGCAGCCCAGGGCCTCACTGAAAGCGATATCGTTGAGCGCCGCTTCGATGATCGCTTCATCCGTCTGATGCAGGATCTCATTTCTCGCACACGCGCCTTGTTTGCCGAAGGATGGCCTCTTGCAAAAATGGTGGACTCCCGCCTGAGCGTTGACCTCGAAATGTTCAGCCGGGGCGGCATCGCCGTTCTCGAGGCCATTGAGGCCATGGGGTACGACACGCTTCACAAGCGCCCCGCTTCAGTTTGCTGATTGCGGGGCGCTTGTTAAGCGTGTCGTACCCCATGGCTTCAATGGTCTCGAGAACGGCGATGCCGCCGCGGCTGAACATTTCGAGGTCAACGCTCAGGCGGGGA
>WNES01002430.1_pt1 | contig 11560 bp, 10 predicted proteins | sample 5399931 | NCBI WGS metagenome assembly WNES01 (sample SAMN13153332, study PRJNA577476) | soil metagenome | isolation source: 20 cm grassland meadow soil 2 days after 3rd rain plot 5 | place: USA:California | collected 2015-11-11
TACAGTGGCGGCGTCGAGCACGCGATTCTTCACTTGCTGTATTCGCGCTTCGTCACGCGCGTGCTGCGCGACGTCGGGCTGGTGAACTTCGACGAGCCGTTCAAGCGGCTGCTGACGCAGGGGATGGTGCTGAAGAACGGCGCCGTCATGTCGAAGTCGAAGGGCAACGTCGTCGATCCGGACGACATGCGCGAGAAGTACGGCGCCGACGCGCTGCGGCTCTACGTGATGTTCGTTGCGCCGCCCGAGAAGGAAGTCGAATGGAGCGACGCCGGCCTCGAAGGGAGCTTCCGTTTCCTGGTCCGCGTGTGGCGCATCGTCGACCACTGGTGCGAGACGATTGGCGGCGAAGGCATGCCGGCGTGCAGCGATGACTGCACGGGGGCCGAGCGCTCGCTGCGTAGAAAAACGCACGACACGATTCGGCGTGTGACCACTGACATCGAAGAGCGCATGCACCTGAACACCGGCGTGTCGTCGCTGATGGAGCTCGTGAACGAGCTGTACGCGTTCAGCGACACGACCGAGCACGGCGCGCCGACGCGCGGCGAGCCGCCGGTAGGACGAGTCGAGCGCCAGCAGACGATTGCGGTCCTGAAGGAGGCAATCGATGCGCTGGTCGTCATGATTTCGCCGTTCGCGCCGCACATGGCCGAGGAGCTGTGGCAGATGCTCGGCCATCCCGAGGCGCTGACGAAAACGAGCTGGCCGTCGTACGATCCCGCGGTCGCCAAGGCCGACGAGGTCGTCGTGCCGGTGCAGGTGAACGGCAAGGTGCGCGCGCGCGTCACTGCGCCGGCCGACGCGTCCGAAGATCAGATGCGCGAGCTGGCGCTGGCCGACGCGTCGATCAGAAACCACACGACCGGCAGGACGATCGTCAAGGTCGTCGTCGCGAAAGGGCCGCTCGTCAGCGTGGTGGTGAGATAGCGGCGACGATGACGGCCGACATAATGGACCCAATGGACCCAAAAGATACAAAGGTTCTTGTTCTTAATGTCCTGTGTGTCCTTGGTGTCCTTTGTGCAAGCGTCGCAGGCGCCTCATGCGGCTACTCCCTCGCTGGCCGCGGCGCGTTCCTGCCGTCCTACATCCGCACCATCGGCATCCCGACGTTCGTGAACCGGACGACGGTCTTCAACCTCGAGACGCTCGTCACGCAGAAGGTTCGCTCCGAATTCATCGGCCGCGGCAAGTATCAGATTCTGCCGCAGACGAGCGGCGTCGATGCGCTGCTGAACGGCGAGGTCACGGCCGTCTCCATCACGCCGGCCAGCTTCACGACGCAGAACCTCGCGTCGCGCTACGTGATCACGATGACGGCCCGCATCGAGCTGCGCGATCTGCGCGAGAACAAGGTGCTCTGGGAGAATCCCGGCGTCATGTTCAGGCAGGATTACGAGGCGACGAGCGGCCGGGCGCCCGGATCGGGCGGTCTCGTCGATCCGGTGGCATTTTTTCAGCAGGATGCGAGCGCGCTCGAGCGCATGAGCACCGACTTCGCACGGACGATCGTGAGCGCGATTCTGGAGGCTTTTTGAGCAGGCCTGAACGCCTGCGCTACCGAAACCGCGACCGTCTGCGCCAGCGAAACCGCTACCGTCTGCGCTAGCGAAACCGATACCGTAGCGCAGCCCTTTAGGGCTGCCGAGACCATGCCGACTCTCACGATTTCCGCCGTTCGACAGCAGATCGCCTCGGGCGAGGTCGATCCGATCTACCTCCTGCAGGGAGAAGACGACGTCGAGAAGTCGGCGCTGGCTGCGGAGTTCGCCGATCTCGTCGAGGAAGGACTGCGCGCGTTCAACGTCGACCGCATTCATGCCGGCGACTGGACCACGGGCGACAAACTCGCCGATGGCGTCGGCTCGCTGGCTGCCGCCGTCCGCACGCTGCCGATGATGGCGCCGCGGCGTGTCGTCGTCGTGCTCCGGGCCGAAACGCTGCTGATGCCCAAGCGCGAGAGCGAGGCCGCAGACCGTGCGCTGGAGCAGCTCGCCGCGCTGATCAAGAATCCGGAAAAGGGAAGCACCATCGTCTTCGTTGCCGCTCCGCTCGACAAGCGCACGAAAATGTGGCGGCTGCTCGACCAGCAGGCCACCATCGTGCAGTGCGGCGTCATCGAGGACTTGGCGGCGGCGCAGCAATGGATCCGCACGAGGCTGGCGAAGGACGGCATCGAGATCGATCCGGCCGCCGCCCGGTCGCTCGGCGAGCTGGCCGGCTTTCCTGCCTATGGCCGCGACAAAGGGCCCAAAGGCGACGTCGCGCGGCTGCGCGGCGAAGTCGAGAGGCTGATGCTGTATGCCCTGGGGCAGAAGCGGATCACGCTGGACGACGTGCGGCAGGTTGCGGGTCCCGCGGCGCTGCAGGACGACTGGGCGATGACCAATGCCATCGAGGCCGGTCAGGCCGGAGAAGCGGTGCGTCAGCTCGCGCTGATGCTCGACGCGGGCGGCATTCCCGAGATGATTCTGGGGCAGCTCGGATGGCTCGTCCGATCGAAGTTCGCGGCGATTGCGCCGCATGCAGTGCGCGGTTCCGTCGAGGCTGTTTTTCGGACAGATCTCGATCTGAAACGATCAGCCGGCGATTCGCGAGTGCTGCTCGAGCGGCTGATAGTGGAATTGTGCGCGAGACGCTCGCGGCGTTAGGACCGGGCGGCCAGACGCGTGCTCAGACGCGACTTGTACCGTCCCGCCGCGTTCCTGTGAATGATTCCCTTGCTCGCCATCCGATCGATCAGCGAGATCGTCTGCTTGAGAGCCGAGCGCGCGCCGGGCAGATCGTTGCCGGCGATCGCCGTCCGCACGTTCTTCAGCGCGGTACGCAGCCGCGATCGGAATTGACGGTTGTGCTCGCGGTTCTTCAGACCCTGACGATGCGCCTTCAGCGCGGATGCATGCGAAGCCACGTAATTCTCTACCTCCGGAACCACCAATCTTAACATGCCTGTTACCGTCGAGCACCTGCGACGCGTCTACGGCTCGTTCGCGGCCGTCGAGGCCACGATCTGGCCGCCGATCCTCTCGAGGCGAAGCGGCGTCTCGCCTTCATGCCCGACGAGCCGCGCCTGTTCGAGTACCTCACCGTCGAAGAGCATCTGCGGCTGGTCGCGCGTCTGTACTCGGTGCCGGATTTCGAGGGACGCGCACGAGGTCTCATCGAGGAGCTCGAGTTGAAAGGGAAGGAGCAGTCGCTGCCGGACGAGCTGTCGCGCGGCATGCGGCAGAAAGTCGTCATCGCCTGCGGCCTCGTCAGGAACGCGACGACGCTGCTGTTCGACGAACCGTTGACGGGACTCGATCCGATCGGCATCCGGCGAATGCGCGAGACGATCATCGCGCGCGCGCGCGGCGGCGCCGCCGTGCTGCTGTCGTCGCACCTGCTGCATCTGGTCGAAGAGATTTGCTCGCGCGTGATTATCATGGCCGGAGGAAAAAAAGTGGCCGACGGCACCTTCGCCGAGCTCGCGTCCCGCGCCGACCTGGCGGCGGCCGGCTCGAACCTGGAACAGATCTTCATGCGGGTCACGGGACATGATTAGCGCGAGCCTCTACATCATCGTCTGCAGCGCGAAGAACCGCATCCGGCGGCGCCTGCGGCGGCTTCGCGAGCCGCGCTACCTGGTCGGCGCGATCGTCGGCGTCGCCTACATGTACTTTTCCTTTTTCGCGCGCATGCGTGGCGCGCGCGCGTCGATCGCGTCCGGACGCCGGCGGTCGGGAAGACCGCCGGAGCTGCCGGCATTTTTCGTCCAGGCTGGCGGATCGCTCGTCGCCCTTGGTCTCTTCGCCCTTGCGGCCCTTTCGTGGCTGCTGCCGTTCAACAGCAGCATGCTGGAATTCTCCGACGCGGAAACGGACTTCCTCTTCACGGCTCCGGTGTCGAGGCGCGCGCTGTTGGTGCATCGGCTGATGCGCGCGCAGCTCGGAGTGATCTTCACCTCGCTGGTGACGGCGCTCGTGTTTCCGACGGCGAGGCCGAATCCGGTGGCGTGGGTCGTCGCCGTGTGGGTGATGCTGACCACGGTTCGCGTGTACTTCACCGGCGTCACGCTCGCGCGCGGACGCCTGCTGCTCGGCGACGCGTCGGTTCGTCCCGTCGCCTGGGCGCCGGTTGCGGTCGCGCTCGCCGCCGTCGCGATCGTGGGGCAATCGCTCGTGCGCACGCTCGTTCGCGAACAGCCGTCGGCTCTCGGACCGGCAATCACCGCGGTGCACGACGCGCTGTCGTCCGGAGCGGCCGCATGGGTGCTGTGGCCCTTCGTCGCAGTGTCCCGACCGCTATTCGCGCAGGGCGGCCGTCCATTCGCCGCAGCAATCGCCGTCGCGCTGGTGGTGCTGACGTCGCTGTTCGCGTGGGTCCTTCATTCGGACGAGGCGCTCCAGGAGGCCGCAGCCGACGCGGCGGCGCGTCGGGCGGCGCGCGGTCGGGCGCGCGACAAGCCGGCGGCGCGTGCGCGCGCGACGGGCCTCACGCTGGCGCCTGTCGGTCGCCCCGAGTTCGTGTTCTTCTGGAAAAACGCGGTGCAGATGGTTCGCGCGACGACCGGCGTCGCGCTGCTTCGCTACGCCGTCGCGTTGACGGTGATTGCCGTGGCGGCGAGCGCGGCGATCAGCTCGGCGACCCAGGCGCGCGGGCTTGCGATGACGCTGTGTTCGCTGGCGATTGGCGTCGCCGGATTTTCAGTCGTGCTCGGCCCGCAGATTGTGCGTACCGACCTGCGCAGCGATCTCCGCCATCTCGATCTGTTGAAGGCGTGGCCGGTCGCTTCTGCGGCCGTCATGCGCGGTGAGATGCTGGCGCCAGGCATCGCGCTGACCGGTGTCGCGTGGCTCGCCCTCACGTGCGCAGCGATACTGTCGGCCGCCGGTTTTCCGGCGCTCTCGTTGTCGTGGCGGCTGTCGATCGCGGCCGCCGCGGTCGTGATCGCGCCTTCGCTGGTGTTCGCGCAATTGCTGATTCAGAACGCCGCGGCCGTGCTGTTTCCGGCGTGGGTGCCGCTCGGCAACGAGCGCCCCCGCGGCGTGGATGCGCTCGGCCAGCGGCTCATCCTCCTCGGCGGCGTTCTGCTATCCGTCGCGTTGATGATGCTGCCCGGCACGGTTGCCGGCGGCGTCATCTGGTTCGCCTTCCAGCGATGGGTCGGACCGCCGATTCTGCTTCCGGCTGCGTTGGTGTGCTTGTCGCTGGTCGTGCTCGAGATTCTGGTCTGCACCGAGCTGCTCGCGCCGTTATACGAGCGGCTCGACGTGCTTGCTGTCGAGCGCGCCGATTGAAGGGCTCGCGTGTGGCGATGGTGAAATTGACGGTCTTTAGCGTCCGGCGAGGATCTCGAACCCGCCGATCGTCGGCCGCTTGTCCGTGTAGCGGACGACAGCCCTGCCGTCGATGTATTCGGTGACCTTGTAGATTGAGCCGCTGCGCCGCTCGACCGTGATCGGCCGTCCCGCGAGCTGGTTGACGTGCGCAACGTAGTTGCGCGTCTCGCGGTAGGGCGGCACGTTGTTGCCGTGGTTGTCCACGGCGCCGGGTCCGGCGTTGTAGGCGGCGAGGGCGAGCACTTCGTTGTTCCGATAGCGATCGAGGAGCTCGCGAAGATAGGCGACGCCCGCGCGGATGTTCTCGGCCGGGTTGAACGGATTCAGCACACCGAATTGCCGGATTGTCGCCGGCATCAGCTGCATCAGGCCGAGCGCTCCCTTTGGCGAGCGCGCGAACGGGTTGAAGGCGGACTCCACCTGCATGACGGCGCGCACCAGGTCGGCACGGACGCCGTGAGTGCGCGAGTGCTCGAGAATCAGATCGTCGTAGGCGCGGCTCCGCTCCGTCGCCGCATACCGCGTGGCGCGCACCTTCTGCGCCTGCGGCACCGCAAACGTCCGGGCTTCGACGCCGCTCTGCGCGGGCCTTCGATCCGACAGGACCAGGTTGCCGTTCGTGTCGCGCCAGGAGTAAATCTGCGCGTGCGCCGGCGCCGCAATGCCGACAAGCAGAGCCGCCGCCGTCACCGCAAAGCGCAGCCGTTCACGGCCGCGGAAATTGTTGAGCATCTGCCGTAAGGTCAACAGTTTACCTTATCGGCAGCTCCTTCACATTTCTTCAGGCCGGGCTTGGAGTCGAGTGCCCGAGCAGCCTCGCCAGCACGCCTTCGCTGGCGCCGAGCATTTCGTCGATTTTCTCAGGTTGCTTCCCGCCGGCTTCAGCGAAATCGGGCCTGCCGCCGCCGCCGCCGCCGACGATTGGCGCGATTTCCTTCACGATTTGACCCGCTTTGACACGGGAGGTCAGGTCCGGCGTGACAGCCACGACGATCTGAACCTTCCCGTTGCTGGCCGACGCCAAGACGACGACGCCGCTCTTGATCCTGGCCTTCAACGAGTCGGAGAGACCGCGCAGGGCATCTTTGTCGAGATCCTCGACCTTGCGACGCGCGAGCTTCACGCCCGCGACCTCGACGGTATCGGTGTCCTCCGCTGAGCCGCCACCGCCCATTGCGAGCTTGGTCTTCAGCTGGGTGACCTCGCGCCCGAGGCGCTTGGCTTCGCTCTGCAGTTTCTCGATCGCCTCGACGGCCTGATCGTCCGGCGCGTGCAGCGCGTCGAGGATTTCGGTGAGCACGCCGCGTTGGCGCTGTGCCCACGCGACGGCGCCGTTGCCGGTCACGGCTTCGATCCTCCGCACACCAGCGGCGACGCCGCCCTCGGCGACGATCGCGAAGAAGCCGATGTCGCCGGTGGCGGAGACATGGGTGCCGCCACACAACTCCATGCTGAAGCGGGGCACGCTGACGACGCGAACCGTGTCGCCGTATTTTTCACCGAAGAGCGCCATGGCGCCGGCTGCGATCGCCTCCTGCGTCGGCCGCACGTCCGTCTCGACCGGCGTGTTGCGTACGATTTGCTCGTTGACGATCCGCTCGATCCGCTCGAGCTCTTCGCGCGAGACCGGCTGAAAGTGGACGAAATCGAAGCGCAGCCGGTCCGGGGCGACGAGCGATCCTTTCTGCGTCACGTGCGTGCCGAGCACCTCGCGAAGCGCGGCGTGCAGCAAATGCGTTGCAGTGTGGTTTCGCCGCGTCGCGTTCCGTACCTCCGCGTCGACTTCGGCGGTGACGAGATCCCGCACGCGCAGCGATCCTGACGTGACGCGTACGTGATGCGCGCGCGGCAGACCGGCGCGGATGCGGACCATTCCTTCGACCGTCGCCGATGCGCCGCCCGCCTCGCTGAAAATCCGTCCGGCGTCCGACACCTGCCCGCCGGCCTCGAGATAGAAGGGCGTCTTCGCCAGCGCGACGAATCCGCTCTCGCCGCTGGCCAGCGCGTCGACCGGCGTCCGCTTCTCGTCGAACAAGCTGACGATCGGTACGCCGCTGACCCGCGTCGTCGTGTACCCCTCGAAACGGTCGCCGACTTCCTTCAGGCGGTCGTCCGCCTCGACGTCGAACTCCTGTCCCTTCCTGCCGCCGAAGGCGCTCTGCGCGCGCGCCTTGTCGCGTTGCGCCTCCATCGCTCGATCGTACCCCTCGCGATCGATCGTGATCCCCTGCGTCGTGGCCGTGTCTTCGATGAAGTCGAACGGAATGCCGAACGTGTCGTACAGGCGAAATGCGATCTCGCCCGGCAGCACCTTCGACTTCGTATCCGACACCTTCGCCAGCTCCGCTTCGAGGCGCGGGAGCCCTTCGTTCAGGACCGCTTCGAAGCGGTGCTCCTCGGCAAGGATGGTCTTCTCGACCATCTCGCGGTTGCGGCGCACCTCGGGATACGCGTCGCCCATCTCGCGGTCGAGCACCGCGACGAGACGATGCAGGAACGCCTCGTTCAGACCGAGATGCTTCCCATGTCGCATCGCGCGGCGCATGATCTTGCGCAGCACGTAGCCGCGCCATTCGTTGGAAGGAGTGACGCCGTCGGCGATCAGAAACGTCGTCGACCGGATGTGGTCCGCGACGACGCGCATCGAGACGTCGTCGGGACTCATGCTGCCTGCGTAGGTCCGGCCCGACAGCGAGCCAATCTGACGGAGCAGCGGCATGAACAGGTCGGTGTCGTAATTGGAATCCTTCTGCTGCAGGACAGCGGTGACGCGCTCGAGACCCATGCCGGTGTCGATCGACGGCGCGGGCAGCGGCTTCAGCACGCCCTCCGCGCTGCGCTCGAACTCCATGAACACGTTGTTCCAGACCTCGATTTCGGGATCCACGCCCGTGCCGCGCACGTAGTAAATCTCCGAGCAGCGGCCGCACGGACCGGTGTCGCCCATCTGCCAGAAGTTGTCGTCGAGGCCGAGCTCGAGGATGCGGTCGCGCGACACGAACTTCCGCCAGATCTCGAACGCCTCGTCGTCGCGCGGGATGCCGTGCCCGCCTTTGAAGATCGAGACGACGAGCTTGTCGGCCGGCATCTTCCACACGTCGGTGAGCACCGTCCACGCGTATTCGATCGCTTCCTTCTTGAAGTAGTCGCCGAACGAGAAGTTGCCGAGCATCTCGAAGAACGTGTGGTGGCGGAACGACGGCCCGACGTTGTCGAGGTCGTTGTGCTTGCCGCTGACGCGCATCACCTTCTGGGACGTCGTCGCCCGCCTGTAGTCCCGCTTCTCGCGTCCCAGGAACAGGTCCTTGAACTGGTTCATCCCGGCGTTCGTGAAAAGCAGCGTCGGATCGTCGCCGGGGACGAGCGACAAGCTCGGCACGATGCGGTGGCCGTTCCGCTCGAAGAACTTCAGGAAGGACGAGCGGATTTCATTCGAGGTCATCCGGACTATTTTAGACGACACGTCCTCGCTACACGTCGTCGCGCGTGAGCACAGGCGGCAGCCGCCCGTCCAGATCGGTGAACCCGTACTCGCGCGCGAGCGTCGCGGCGACGAGGACGCGCCCGCTCCAGCGCTCAACTTTCGGATCGCTCGCGAGCGCGGCGACGGCCCGGCCGACGAACTCAGGCGTTTCCGCGGTCGAGAGATCGAATACGCCGGCGCCCACGACCGCTTCGGTCTTCACCAATCCCGGATACAGCGACACGACGCTGACGCCGTACGAGTTCAGCTCCTCTGCAGTATCGCTGGTGAGCTTGTCGGTTGCGGCCTTCGAGATACCGTAGATGACGTTGCGGAGATACTTTTGGGCCGCCCAGAAGGAAATGTTGACGATGAGTCCGCGGTGGAGCGGCGTCATCATCCGCGCCGCGTGCTGGCTGGCGACGAATGCCGCGCGGACGCCGGCCGACATCATAGCGTCCCACCGCCACGCCGGCTGCTCCCAGAACGGCGCCGTCCACGTGAATCGGCCCGTCTCGTCTACCATCCGCTCGTAGCCACCCCAGGCGTTGTTGACGAGGATGTGCAGAGTGCCCTGCTCCGATTGAATTCGCTCGAACGCCTGACGCACTGCGGCATCGTCGGTGTGATCGCAGCGAACGCGGTGAATCGACGGCTCGAGATCGGCGCGGGCGATAGTACGCCCGGTGGCGTAGACGATCGCGCCCGAGTGGCGCAGCGCGAGCGCGACGCCGCGGCCGATGCCACGGCTCGCGCCGGTTACCAGCGCAACCTGACCGCGAAGGGAGAAGCGCTCCACGAGGAGGGAGCGTAGGCGAACAAAAGGCGAAAAGTCAACTGCGCTTGCGCAATATCCCGAGCACCTGATCGGGATCGAAGCCCTGACCGATGAGGTATCGATACAGCCGCTGGAACTCCCGATCGTCGGCAATCCGCTCGCGGCCGTGCAGCCGCTTCAGCAGTGAGGCTTCAAGGAGCGCCGCATCATCGATGCTCGAACACACGTCGTCGACGGCGCGCTTCGCGGTCGCGCCCGCAATCCCGGCGCTCTCGATTTGTCGCCGCACGCGGAGTTTGCCGCGCTTCTTGAGCGCCGTCTGAGTCCGCGCGATCGACTCGGCGACGCGGGTGTCGTCAATGGCCCGCTCTTCACGCAAGCGCGCGATCGCGTCCTCGATGTCGTCGGACGGATGTCCGCGGCGGGCGAGCCGCTGGCGGACCTGCGCTTCGGAAAGCTCCCGGCGCGCGAGCATCTTCAGCGCATCGAGATATGCGCCCACGTTATCGTCCGAATCTGGTGACCTCGGGTGTGGCGCTGGCTGCCCCCGTGACCTGCCTGGCCATCTGCTCGCGGCTCGCGTCGGTTGTGGTCTGTATGCCCTGCACCTTCAGCTTGAACTCGTCGACGTTGCTCGCCCAGCGCAGCGCTTCTTCGTAGGCGACGAGGCCCTGTGAGTACAACCCGAAAATCGATTGATCGAACGTCTGCATCCCGTACTGTGACGTCCCGGCTGCAATGGCGCCGTGAATGAGGTGCGTCTTTTCCTTGTCGACGATGCAGTCGCGAATGAACGGCGTGCTGATCATCACTTCAACGGCCGGCGCGCGTCCTTGTCCGTCGGTGCGCGGCAGAAGTCGCTGCGAGATGACCGCCTTCAGCACGCTCGCCAGCTGCAGGCGGATCTGCTTCTGCTGATGCGGCGGAAAGACCGCGATGATGCGGTTGATCGTTTCGGTCGCGTCGAGCGTGTGGAGGGTCGAGAACACAAGATGCCCGGTCTCTGCGGCGAGCAGACCGGTTTCGATCGTCTCGAAGTCGCGCATCTCGCCGACCAGAATGACGTCCGGGTCCTGGCGCAGCGCGCTGCGCAGCGCCTGGGCGAACGATCGCGTATCGACCGCCACCTCGCGCTGATTCACCATCGACTTGGCATCGCGGTGCAGGAATTCAATCGGGTCCTCGACCGTCATGATGTGGGCGGCGCGGGACTTGTTGATGAAGTCGATCAACGCGGCGAGCGTGGTGCTCTTGCCGCTGCCGGTCGTCCCGGTGACGAGCACGAGGCCGCGTTCTTCTTCGGCGATCTTCTTCAGGACGTGCGGCAGACCGAGCTCGTCGACCGTGCGGATTTGCATCGGGATGACGCGAAGCACCAGTCCGACGGTGCCGCGCTGCTGGAAGATGTTGCAGCGGAAGCGTCCCAGCCCTGCGACGCTGTACGCGAGATCGACTTCCTGCGTTTCCTTGAACTTCTGCCGCTGCTGCGTCGACATGATCGCCGCGCTCATCGCGACGACATCCTCGTGATCTAGGCGTTTTTCCTCCGTGACGGGCAGCAGCGTTCCGCGAACGCGCATCATCGGAAAGGTGCCGACCTTGAGATGGAGATCCGACGCGCCGTTGTCGACGGCGATTTTGAGCAGATCGTTGACGTGCATGATGGTGTGGCGTCCCGGCGGCGCCTAGCCTCGCGCTTCCACGGCGCTCTGCGGCGCTCGGCGCAGCGCCTCGTCTTGATATACGTACGTCAGCCACCCGTGGCGATCGGGAACCTCGCCGTTGATGACGTCGAAGAACGCGCGCTGGAGCCGTTCGGTGATCGGACCGCGGCGGCCGCCGCCGACCTCAATCTTGTCGATCGAGCGAATCGGCGTCACCTCTGCGGCGGTTCCGACGAAGAACACCTCGTCGGCGAGGTACAAGGCCTCGCGCGGAATCGTCGTCTCGGTGACCTTCAGCTCGTGCTCGCGCGCCAGCCTGATGATCGAATCG
>WNES01001345.1_pt1 | contig 11527 bp, 10 predicted proteins | sample 5399931 | NCBI WGS metagenome assembly WNES01 (sample SAMN13153332, study PRJNA577476) | soil metagenome | isolation source: 20 cm grassland meadow soil 2 days after 3rd rain plot 5 | place: USA:California | collected 2015-11-11
TTCCGCCTGCGTCACCTGCGCCTTGTGAATTTTTGATCTCAATATCCATCTCATGATCAGTATTCATCTCCATTAAATCAAAACAGAACTCAGCGCGACTCTGCTCGACTCGCGGACTGCGGACTGCGTTGCTTTAGAACTGCTCGTCAGCCGCCGGTCGCTTCGATCGTCGGCAAACGGTCGGCAAGGTGTACCGCGTCGGCCATCGCCACGATCACTTCGCGTGGCCCCTCGAAGCTCTCCCTGGCGTGCGCGGTGCGGACGTTGTCCACAAGCATCAGGTCGCCCGCCTGCCACTGCTCGCGTACGGTGTTTTCCTCATACACCTTATCGAGCAGCTGTACGACATCCGCACCGACCGCGTCGCCGTTGCCAAAGCGGGTATTGAACGGCAGCCCGTCCTCGCCGTAGAGGTCCAAGAGGTACTCACGTAACTCCGGATCATCCATCGTCCACTCGTTCAGAAACGCGATTTGGTTGAACCAGCACCGCTGGCCGGTGAGCGGGTGACGCACGATGGCGCTGCGGCGTTGCCAAGTGCGCAGCCCACCGTTTGGCTGCCACTCGAACTGGATCGCATTCGCACGGCAGTAACTCTCGACGGCGCCACGGTCGTCGGTACCGAAGGCTTCAGCCACCGACGCCCCGATGTCGTTGTTGTAATTGCGAATCAGGAGCCAGCCCAGCCGCTCGAAGCGCTCGACAAAGTCGGCGGGCAACGCGTTGAGGACGTTTGGCGAGTCGGCGACTGGGGTCTCGCCCCCGCTCGTTGGCGCAACGAGGCACGCGAACAGCATGAGCCCAGGGGGCTCGAGCGCGTAGCTGAGTTCGTGGTGCATGCACATGTGCTCGTTGGGCGGCCACTTCGACGCGGAGTACACACCCTCCGAGTAGCGGCGCCGGGGCGCGAAGGCCTCCCTCTCGGTCATCAAACTGCCAAGCTGGCGAAAGACCGCCTCGGTCTCGGCCGCGTCACGGAGCCCGAGACCGCGAACCAGAAGCGACCCGTGTTCGGCGACGAACGCGCGCAGCGCGTTGCGATGTTCGACCGCCCAGCGCGCCGCGTCCTCGGTTGTCTCGACGCGCAGGATCGGCGGCTTGCCGCGTTGCAGGTCTACGTTGAGCAGTGAGGTTGGGGATGAGTGAGTTATTCTTAGCTCCTCCCTTCGCCAGTTCGAGCGGCATTCGCGCCGGTAGCAGCGCAGCCATCGCTTCCGACAAACCCTGGAGCTGCTGGAACTCCGCGCTTGAGCCGGCGATCGATTAGCTCCGCCTGATCAGCGAGGATCGGTTGAGCGATGAGGTCTTTAAAGGCCACCGCACGGTCCAGGGCAATCGCCAGCTTCAGGGCAGAGAGCGACGTGCCGCCGAGTTCAAAGAAGTTATCCCGCCTGCCGATTTGTTCCTTAGGGATGCCGAGCACGTCCGCCCACGCGGCGGCCAGCCGGTGTTCGGTCGCCGTACCCGGCCGCTCGTGGCTCTGCGCGGCGACATCGAGTTCTCTAGCGAGCGCCGTCAGCTTCTTTTTGTCGATCTTGCCGCTGTCCGTCAGCGGCAGACGGTCTCTCCAATGGAAAGCCGTTGGAACCATGTACTTGGGCAGCGACGCGCTAAGCCGTTGCCGCAACTCGATGGCGTCCAGTGGCCGCTCGCCGGAGTAGAAAGCCACCAAGTGCTTGCTGCCGTCGGCTCGCTCCGTGACGACGACTGCATCCTCGCTGACACCAGGCACGCGCAAGAGAGTGTTCTCGATTTCGCCGATCTCGATCCGGAAGCCGCTGATCTTGACCTGATGATCTCGGCGGCCGAGATACTCCACCTTTCCTTCCGGCAGCCAGCGGCCAAAGTCACCGCTCCGGTACAGCCGTTGGCCCTCGCGGTACGGATCTGGCACGAAGGCTCGCTGCGTCCGCTCAGGATCGTTGATGTAGCCGCGACCGACACATACCCCGGAAAAGACGATCTCCCCTGGCGCGCCGAGCGGGACCAAAGCGAGGTGCTCGTCCACGATGTAGACCGACACATTGTTGATCGGACGACCGAGCGGGACTCGCTCCCGGTCGGGCACGCGATCCATAACCTCGTGGTTCGTGTCGTCCGAGGTCTCGGTGAGGCCATACGCATTGAGCAGCTTGATCGAGGGCTGCGCCGCAAACCAGCGCTGCACCAGCTCCTTCTTCAGCGCTTCTCCCGTGGCCGATACGCACCGCAAGTCGGGCAGGGCACGGGAGTGCTGCTCCAGAAAAGACACCAGGATTTCTAGGTAGGAGGGTACGACTTGCATGACGTTAACCCGACGGTCGACGATCTTGTCGATGAAACGCCGGGCGTCGAGGATCACTTCTTGTTCGACGAGTAGCGTCCGGCCACCGACCAAAAGCGCGGCAAGCAACTGCCACAGCGAAATGTCAAAGCACAGTGGCCCCGTCTGAGCTACAACGTCACCCTCTGCGATCTTGAGATCATCAATCTTCGCGACGATGTGGTTGAGCATGCCCGCGTGCTCGCACATTGCGCCTTTGGGCTCACCAGTGGAGCCGGAGGTGAAATAGATGGTGGCGAGCTGGTCGGGCGCGACGTCAATTCCGAGATTGCCCTCGGGATAGCCCCCCTGATAGGCCAATTCGATGAAGAACGTCTGGACTCCGGACAAAGAGTTAAGCGCCTCATCGAGCGTGGCAGTGCTGCCGCGTTCGGTAAGCACGAGCCGGCAGCCGGCCCGGGAGAGCGTCCTGGCGATGCGGTCCGGAGGGAAATGCGGCTCGATGGGTAAGTAGGCGCCGCCAGCCTTGAAGAGCGCCAGCACGGCGGTCATCCAATCCAGACTGCGCTCAGTTACGACGCCGACGACACCTTCGCGAGCAAGCCCCCGCGCCAGCAGGGCCCGTGCCACCTGATTTGCACGAGCATTGAGCTCTCGGTACGTCAACTGAGTGTCGCCGCGCACGGCCGCGATGGCGTCCGGGTGTATCCGAACTTGCTCCTCGAACAGCTCGTGCACGCGACGCTCTGGCAGCTCTCTGCGGCGTCCAGCGAGGCCATGCAGCTGGAAATGCTGCTCCTCGGCGGAGAGTAGGGTCTGTCGCGCATGTTCGGCATCCGGATCAGCCGCGATCAACGCCATCGCGGTGCGATGATATCCGGCCATCCGCCTGGCGCACTCCGCATCCAGCACGTCCGTCCTGTAGCGCAACCGCAGCACGAGTTGCCCCTTACGTTCGACGAAGGCGACCAACAGTACGATGTGCTCAGGCAACTCCCCGCCGCGGCCCGCCCCTCCTCCGAAAACAGTTTCGAACGACGGCTCTCTGAGGCCTAACTGGCGCCGGAGATCCTCGATTGGGAAACCCCGGTGCGCCAGCAGTTCCGCCTCGGCTCGCGCGACGCCCAGCAGCAGCTCGCGCCATGAGCGGGGTTCAAGAGTCATTCGAAGTGGCAACGGCGAGCCGAGCTCCGACGCGTAGCCAGTGCACACTTCGTGCTCGCCCGAAAGTGCGCCAAGCACTTTGGCGTGCACGGTCAGCAGCATCGAGCTGAGCGGCACCGCCAGCTCGTTCGCCAGCCGTCGCAACGCCGCCATGAGTTCGCCCGGAATCCACGCCTCGTGTTCGCCGACGCCTGGCACTGGATTGAGAGTCCACCGCGGTACCGTCGTGAATCCACCGGCGAGCAGTACACCGCGCCAGAACTCACGGTCGCCCTTCTTGGCGGTCATCGTGCTGTGCAAACTGAGATTGCCCATCTCACATCTCCTTCGCTGGGTTTCCGCCCCACCGCGCGTGTGCTGGGACCTCCTCGCCCTTCATGAGGAAGGAATCGGTGGCGAGACTCGAGCCGTCGCCCATCGTCACGCCGTAGAGAACGAATGAACCGACCCCGAGCGTGCAGCCGGCGCCAATCGTGGTCCGGTCACATTTGAATGTGCCGTCCTCCTGCGAATGACACTGCACCTTGCTCCGGTAGTTGAGGACTGACTCGTCCCCGATCGCGGTGAGCGGCGGATCGGAGATGTGGGCTCCGTCGTCGAAGACCCTCTTGCCGATCCGCACGCCCATCAGCCGCCAGAGCACGTTCTTGAACGGCGTGCCATCGAACACGTGGAGATAGTGAATCGGATGCATCTTCCACAGGCGCTCGGCCAGCCAGAAATCCGAGTGGTAGATGGAGCAGATCGTCGGCTTAAAGGAGCGCAACGCTTCGACGCAAAAGTACACCACGGAGAAATAGACTGCGGTGATTACGATACTGACCGCGAAAAGCGCGGCGCTGACGACGTGCGGGAGTACATCGTACAGCTCGATGCCGGTGAGGTAGAACAGGACGAACAGGAAAACGCCCACCCAACGTGTGAAAAGGAACAGGCCGATGGTTCGAAGGTTATACCGTGTCTTGGCCGCAAGGCCGCGGCGCAGCGTCTCCCCTGTGCGGAGATGGTCGAACTGAGTGTCACGCTCGACAGTGCGCGGAATCTCGAAACATGGGGCGCCCAACAAGCCAGTCCCCTGGCGGATCTTGCCGTCGAGGGGGACCATCACCTTCGTTCCGAGGAGGACGTTGTCTCCCGTCCTGCCGCCCGCTGGATACATGACGTCGTTCCCTATAAAGTTCCGCGGCCCGATCGCCGCTCGGGATACCCGGAACGAGCTGCTCGAGACCTCGTCATTCACTAGGACCAGCCCGTCGGCGACCATCGTTCCGGTGCCCACGGCGCTCAGGGAAGGGTTCGCGTGCATCACATCGCTGCCGAAATTCGATCCGGTCTGTTCGACCGGGCGAAGGTGATATCCCAGCAACTGCAGGTAGTGGACGATGTAACAGCTGTCTCCGAAAAGAAACACGAAGAACCTTATCCTACCGATCCGCGCGATTGCTCGGTGGATCGCGTCGTGGAAGCCGAAGAGCGGATAGACCGTGTCCGGCTTGAGGAACAGGTTCAACACGCGAGAAGCAGCGACAGCGAGCAGGAGGCCCATGAGCGCGAGACCGAAGAAAAGGACCAGTGAGAGGATTGCGGCCTCGACGAAGAGCCCCAGCGCGCTTATACCCGCGGCCGGCTGCAGCATCTGAGTCACAGACGACGCTGCGTCGATCGCCAGGCCTGCGGTACCCTCGATGAGCGGCAGGTAGAAGAGGAGCACGACAAGCAGGGCGGCGACACCATACGCGGCACGCCTCAGCGTGCCGCACCGTGCCGGGGCGACTCGCACAAAGTTCACGTCCGTGGGCTGTGCTGGACATCCGTGCCACCGCTCGCCAGCCGGCACCGCCTGGCCGCTGTGCAACGCGGACGCGTGACCGAGTTGCGCCCCATCGCCCATCGACGTGTTAATGTCCAGCACGCTACGTTCGCCGACGAACACGTCACAACCGAGTGCCACCGGCCCGATCTGGATACTTCCGGCCTGCGCCCGGTAGCCGTTAAAGATGGCCGCTTTGCGGATCACGGTTCCCGCGCCGATAGTCAGGAGATCTGTGCAAACTGGCACATTCCGCGAGAGCATCACGACGCGCGGCCCGATCTTCGCCCCTAGCGCCCGCAGGTATAGCGTGTACAGGGGCGTCCCGATGAACAAACGAGCCGCCGGGCTTGATCGGACCAGAGTCTTGACGATCCAGAAGCGGACGTACGCCAGGCTCCAGAGGCGTATTTGACGGGACTTCCAACGGCCGATGAGCAGCCATTTCGCGGCGATCGGCACGGTACAGACAGCGAGGAAAGCCGAACTGCTGGCCACGATCAACCGCAGGCAAATCCCGACAGCCCCTGAACCCGCCAAGACCCACTGGTACTCCTCCGAGATGGCGACTACAGCTGCATAGGAATACGCAAGGAAGAACACAGCCTGCAGCGCTCCGCAAAGGATGTACTCCCGCGTGCTTGTTGGCGTGGCCGCCTCAACCGCAGCGGAGACCTGCGGCTTGGTCGGCGTGGGCGCCACAGCCGCGAGCGCCGCGGCCAAACTTCGGATCGTCGGATGGTGATAGATGTCCTGCATGGAAACCGGCGGCAGGTCCCCGCGCTTCCGCACTCGCGCGCAGAACTTGGCCATCACCAAGGAGTCAGCACCCAGTTCATCAAAGAAGTGGCTCTCCACGGACAAGTGGTCGAGGCGCAGGACATCCGCTAGGACTTCGGCGAGATTGCGCTCGGCGGGCGTACTCGCGTCAGCGCACCGGTCCTGAGTCACCGCACACTCGGCCCCTTCGACCTGAGCCCCTTTGGCAAACGCACCCTTCATGCTTTCTCGCATGCCGTCTCGGCCCAAGCGTCGGGCAAAAACGAACCGATGACTGTCTCCAGTCCTTGCTGGAGCGCCAGGTCTCTGACCAGTTTGCCGACGGCAAGATCAAGTATCCCCAACCCGAAGGGGCTGAACACGGAGACGGTCTCGGAATCTTTCCGGGCCGGGGCCCGGCGGCTGAGAATGTCGGCCAAGGTACACCGGATGAAATCCCTGTGCCCTACGCGTTGTTCGGCCAGATGTACTGAGGTTTGGGCGCGGCAGACGTGATCGACGTCATCCACCACGTTGTCGCAGGAGAGAATGACGTCGGGGGTCAGATCCCGCAGCGAGATATGGAGAATCGCGCTCCCACGAGGGCATTCGGTAAGTTCGCTGAGGTACGGCGCGAGCGCGGTGGTGGCAATTGAGATGAGCGGGGAGTTGCGCAGCACGGCTTTGACATCTGTGGCAGTCTCTACGCCGACCTGCCCGAAAGTCTTCTGACATTTCTCCGCGAACTGCTTTGCGCGAGAGTTGTCTTTGTCAAAGAGGACGAGGGTTTTCGCCTCCGGGAACACGGCCAAAAGGAATCGAGCGATCTCGAAATTGATTAAGCCGCACCCTATCATCCCCACGCGGCCGACTTTGTTCCCCGTGAGCAAGCACTGGGCGGCCAGGGCTGCACTGGCCGCCGTTCGCTTCGCACTGATCACGGATCCCTCAAGCACAGCTTCGGGCCTGCCAGTCTGCGTTGAATTTAAGATCAATACCGCCGACGCGCGGTCAAGACCCAGATTCAGATTCTCTGGAAAAGAGGAGACCCATTTGATTCCAGCAATCCGGCAATCGCCGCCCAGGTAGGCCGGCAGGGCAATGATTCGGTCTTGTGGTTGATCGGGAAACCGCAAGAAAGTGGAGTGAGGCAGCGAGCTGTCGCCGTTGCCGTGAGTCTCGTAAGCTACCCGAACCGCCTGGATCACCTCGAGCTCGCGCCCGGTCAGCACTGCGCGGACTTCCGCCCCCTTCAAAATTGCGATGTTGCCATCACGCATGGCTCAACTCCGCTTGGTCCTGCCAGAGGTGTGCGACGTCCCCAAAGTGTTCCTCAACCCACTCGTCGGAATAGACGGTGTCAAGGTACCGTTCTCCACGGTCGTGAAAAATGAGCGCGCAAGTTGCGCCTCGTGGTATCCGGTCCTTCACTTGTTCTACCGCCATCACCACGGCGCCCGACGACCCGCCAGCGAGAATGGCCTCGCTCCGCACCAGGCGGCGACAACCCACGACACAGTCCAGGTCCGTCACGTGGACACACTCGTCGGCCAGATCGGCGCGGAAAAGCTCGGGGCGCCTGGCCGCGCCGTGTCCCGGAATGAGCCGCTTGGCCGGCTGTCCGCCAAAAATCACGCTCCCATGAGCATCGACCGCGAAAATCCCGGTGAGCAAGTGGTGATCCCGAATGTATTCGGCGCAACCTCTGAGCGTGCCGCACGTGCTGGTGGAAACGAACACGTAGTCGAGCCTTCCGTTCAGTTCCGTCGCGATCTCGTGCATCGTGGTTCGATAGTGGGCCTGGGCATTCAACGGGTTGGCATACTGGTTGGTCCAGAAGCTGTCCTCGATGGTTTGCAGCAGCGTTTTGACTCGGTTGATCCGCGCTTGTAGGAACTCCCCGGTCACCGGGTCGGGTTTTGAGACGAGATCGATCTCTGCCCCGTACGCTTTGAGGATGCGGATATTCTGCGCGGTGGTTTTCGGGTCCACCACGCAGATGAATCGCAATCCCAAATAGCGGCAGGCTTGCGCCAAGCCGATCCCCAGGTTCCCGGAACTGGACTCAATCACCACGGTCCCGGCCCTGATGGCGCCGGTTCGCATTGCCTCTTGGAGAATATGCAACGCCGGCCTGTCTTTTGCGCTCCCACCCGGATTGAATCCTTCCAGCTTGGCGAAGAGGCGGAATGGGCAGTCTGGGAGCACGCGCGTTAACCTGACGAGCGGTGTGTGGCCGATTGTGGACAAGATGCTCTCGGTCATGATTGTATTCTCCAAAGCTTCCTCTGCTTTAAGCTTTAGGGCGCGGGGATTTTCGTTGCTTTAACTTGGGGATTGCGGTCTTCAACCGGTGGAGTCTGGAGCCCACGCTCGACGCGCCGCTCTTTTATTCAATCCTAGAGCAGCGGCTTTCGTCAGGTTGAAGACTTGGCGCATGGCACTCTGTTCCCATGCTCAAAGACCGCATTCAGCTGGGTAGCGAGCAAGTTTCTCGGCTTGAGGTCTGGCCATACAAGCCAAGAAAACGAGGACTAAAAGTAAAGGGACTGATTCGGCAGGCGGACAGAAGGCTAGCAAACGAAGTCGAATCTCACAATCAGGTGAAACACTTAATCGAGGGTGAGACGAAACACCGGATTAAACATATTCGTGGTCATTGCGAGTGGTTGACAAAATTGCTCCTTCGCGGAAAGTCTGTTCTACCGCTGTAAGGTGCTGAGAAATGGACTCAGAGCTACCGGACATCACCAGAAAAGTTCTAAAATCGTCTACCAGGGCCGTGCCATTTTTCATTTCTGGCACGCTGGAAAGATCATGTCGAAGGGCTTTCTGTAGGTGGGATAGAGACTTGCGCCGTCGATGGCGCAGTTCAAAAGTACCCTTCTTGATGAGAATTCGTCGCCGGCGATTGGCGGCAACGCCACGAATAGCGGTCTCAGTCTGGTGATAGACTGACTGCCATGCGTTGTTCCTGGGTGGTTTTTCCTCTTAATTGCTCATAATCTCGGCCAGGAAGCATCCCTATCCATTCGTTTAGGCGGGTGACGACGAACAGGACCATTATCCCCAACAATAGAAGTCGATCATGATTGGCCATGAGGTTCGGGATCACAGTAATTCTGAAAAATGCGCTAGATAGGCACGGATTCCACAGGGACAATAAAGTGGATGCCGTTTATGTGTTTTCCCTGCAAGTGGGTGTCGTTCGTCACAAACAGGTCAACTCCGGCGCTTGCAGCGCAAGCCAGTTGCACTGCGTCCGGGGCGCGGAGTGACCGGTCCAGACGCAGAGACGCATAAATCTTGGCCGCCCTCAGATCGAACGGGATCACCACGGCCGTAGAAGTGATGGCTCTCTCGTACTGTTGGCACACGTCGGTCGCACCACGCTCGAGTGGCTTCACGAGCACTTCACCAATCGTCAGAGTTGAGGTTAAGAGCTGGTCTCCGCGCGCTAACATCTTGGCCCGCAGTTCCTCCGTTCTCTTTGACAACACCTTGTAGTCTTCAAACAGATAGATGAACAGGTTTGTGTCCCAAAAAATGCGGCTCATTCCCAGCCTTCACGTAAACGCCGAACGTAGTCGTCGGCGTGTTCGTCAGCCCAAAGATGCTTGCCCGAGCCACGCAACGCCAGCAGGGGGTCTTCCTTCCTTGCAATGCTGATCGCCATCGCAGACCAGTCACGGTACCAGTTCAAGAGGCCGCTGTACCCGTATGGGAGATCCTCGCGTTCTGGAGTAATCTTCGCCCCCTCTCGCTGGGGATGGTAGGAATCTCCCATGTGGAATAATCGGCGATGGCCAGGCCGCGTTTCCAGCAGCATCCGATAGCGTCCAGGATTTGGGGGACGATTCGCAACGCAATGTTGGATGGCGTGAACGTAGACTCCGCGCCGAAAAGGCTTGTGCAGCCCCTCCTTCTTAGCACGTTCCACAATCTCATCTACCGTGAAGTCTGGCGATTCTGGATGCTCGCGGTGAAGCAGCGCAGTAGCGATCCAAACTTCGTCCGCGACCTTAAGTTCCGCTTCGCTTGTTGTCTTTGCCACGACGATCCTCACCTTCTCCAGGGCAGTGTACCATGTAGATTAGAATTGCCAATAATATTATCTCATTTCGGCCAGTCGGCACTCTGGCTCGGGGCATGCGATCAATCCAACGGATTTGGAACCACTTATGGTCAAAAAAGTCGTGCGTAGGGCTGAAGTCAAAGGTCACCGTGATGGTTTTAGGGTTTCAGGCGTGTTCTTGATTGAGGCCGCTGACAATCCGCGACCAGTACACAAACTGTGCCACCAGACTCAACATCCCAAACAGGACCACGACCTCGAATCTCCCCGAGCACGGCCAGAAACCCTTCCAGCCTTGTCCTTCGGCGCGTCGCAACAGGTTGTCCAAAAACAGGAAGAAAAATAACAGCGCCGCTATGTTGTACCCCGCCCTCGAATGCTTCTGCACGGTGGTAAGCTCCTCCTTTTCCATAATCATGTTGCCTTCGAACTCTTCCAAAGCCTTGAGCGCCACTTCCAGCGAATGCCGGTAGAGACCGCCGGACTCGGCGTGGTGGTGCGCGGCGCTGGCTGGCAGGTCGCCTACTGTTACGGCAAACCTTTCAAGCAGCCTCTCAGCCAGCGCCCGCACCTGGGTGTCGAGCGAGAGCCAGTACAGAACCCGTTCCCCTATCGTGCTCGACTGCGGCATTGCCATGACGCTCTTATCAAGGGTGGCTCAGCTACCCTCAAGACCTACCCTCAAGAGCTACCCTTGAGCGTAGGTCGTCAACAGAATAGTAAAAGGGGCCGCTTCGCGACGCCCTCTGGCGGTGAATCTTCGCCGAGATTCACCGCCTCCTCTTTTCGCCTGGCGGCTGTGCGAACAAAGCCTCAACGTCCCGGCGGCCATGCACCACCTGCAGTATCAGTTTGCTATAGTAAAAAGAACGGAACGATGATTACGGGGAGGACACCCACAATGTCAAACAGCGCCCTGCGCAAAGCCCGAGACCTTTCCTCGGACGTCCGCGATGCGCTCGAAAGGCTCCTTGGCCGTGCACTTCAAGAGGAAGAAACCATTAGCGTTCAAGCATACGCCACTCATGAAGCACCAACGGGAAGTGAGCGTGACGAGGCGTGGCGCCGACTACTAGAGCGCATCGACAAAACGGCTGCTCGCGTCGCCAACGTGCCTGAATCAGAGCTTGATGCGCTTATCGACGAGGCCGTTGATTTTGTCCGCCATCACCCGGCGGCATGAGGATCACGCTCGACGCCAACATCCTTGTACGCGCGAATACGCGCGCTCAGGGACCAGCGCGTGAACTCTTAACTCTCATCGGCTCCCGAGGCCCACACACTCTGGTCCTTTCCCGGCACATCCTCTCGGAAGTGAAACGAACGCTGCTATATCCGCGCTTGCAGGCACTGTACGGGCTCACGGAGGCAGAAATCCAAGAACATGTGGAGCTATTGCAGCGCGTCGCAACGATCGTCGAACCGTTCATTTCCGAACCGATCGTTCGGAACGATC
>WNES01001357.1_pt1 | contig 11484 bp, 12 predicted proteins | sample 5399931 | NCBI WGS metagenome assembly WNES01 (sample SAMN13153332, study PRJNA577476) | soil metagenome | isolation source: 20 cm grassland meadow soil 2 days after 3rd rain plot 5 | place: USA:California | collected 2015-11-11
CTTGTGCGAGGCCTTGGCCGGGGCCGCGGGCTGCTCGGCGGCCGGCGCGGTGGCCGGCGCATCAGCGGCAATAACCGGACCCGCGAGCAGGGCCAGGGCAACGACTGGGACGAGCTTCTTGAACATTGATTTGGTCTCCAAAGAAAAAAGGTAGGGAGCTAAGGCGGGCGTATTATCACCCGACTCCAGTCCCACAAGCGCCGTATGACCGGAACGTAATGTTGGGGACCCGCAATCCCTAGCTTATTGAAAATAATACGGATTATTCAGCTCACGTTCAGGGTTCGGTCTGCTGCCGCCTCCAGTGTCAGCGAAAGGCAACAAGTGTCCGCACCGGTACCTTGAGGGCCTCGAGGCGAGCCGAGCCGCCAAGGTCGGGCAGGTCGACGATGAAGCAGGCGGCGAGGATCTCGGCCCCGAGCGTGCGCAGGAGCTTCACGGCGGCTTCCGCCGTGCCTCCGGTCGCGATCAGATCGTCGACGAGGATGATCCTCTCGCCGCTCACCACGGCGTCGCGGTGCATCTCCATCTCATCGAGCCCGTACTCGAGGGAGTAAGCCACGCGCACGGTGGTGTGCGGGAGCTTGCCCTTCTTGCGGATCGGCACGAAGCCCGCCGACAACTGGTGCGCGATCGCGCCACCGAGAATGAATCCGCGGGCCTCGATCCCGGCGACGCGATCGATGCGTCGCCCAAGCCAGGGCTCGACCAGCAGATCGACCACCGAGCGAAACACGCGCGCATTTCCGAGCAGCGTCGTGATGTCGCGGAACATCACGCCCGGCTTCGGATAGTCCGGGATGGTGCGGATCGCGTCCCGGATCTCGCGCAACGCGTCGGATTCCATGCCCGTACACTCTACGCTAAGCGCCGCCGGGAGGCCGTTGCCACACCAGCGTGCGGTTGTTGGCGGGCATCGCGTGATCGGCGGCGAGTGAGAGGCCGGCGGCGCACGCGAGCTCATCGAGCGCCTCGAAGTCGCGAACGCCGCTCGCCGGATCGCGCGCCTTGAGCCAGCGGTCGAAGTCCGCGTTGCTCTCGCTCGTGTGCTCGCCGTGATAGCGAAAGGGTCCGTACACGCACAGCACGCCGGGTGAGCCGAGCGCCTCGCCGACGCCGCGAAAGAAATCGCGCACCGCGCTCCACCCCATGATGTGCAGCGTGTTGGCGCTGAACACCGCGTCCACCGGCGCCACCGGCCAGGGATGCTCGTGCACGTCGAGGGCGACGGGGGCGCGGAGATTGGGTGTGCCTTCGAGGCGGATCCGCTCGGCGAGCGGGGCGAGCTGACAGCCAAGCTCCGTCGGCTGCCAGCTCAGGTGCGGCAGGGCGGCGGCGAAGTGCACCGCGTGCTGACCCGTCCCGCTGCCGATCTCGAGGACGCTGCGGCTCGAGGCGAGGACGCGCGTCAGGACCTCGAGAATCGGGCCCCTGTTGCGCTCGCAGGCTGCGGAGAAGGCCGGCACGGCTCGAGTCTGCGACAATGCGCGCATGCAGGCCATAGATGTTCTTCTCACCCGGCGCTCCGCCCGGACGCTCGCCGAGCCGGGTCCGGACGAGGGCGCGCTCGGGCTCATTTTCGCGAGCGCGGCGCACGCTCCCGATCACGGGCGATTGCGCCCGTGGCGCTTCGTGCTCGTGCGCGGCGCGGCGCGCGAGCGGCTCGGGAAGCTATTCGCCGAGCACGCGCGGCGCGTGCGCCCGGAGCTCTCCGCCGAGGCGCTCGAGCGCGAGCGCGTCAAGGCGCTGCGCGCGCCGCTGATCGTCGTGGTCGGCGCCGAGTGCAACCCGGCGGTGAAGATTCCCGTGATCGAGCAGACGCTCGCCGCGGGCGCGGCCGCGCACGCCATGATGCTTGCCGCCGTCGCGCTCGGCTTCAACGCGATGTGGCGAACCGGGGGCCTGGCGTACGACGAGCTCGTGAAGCGGGCGCTGGGCTTCGGGCCCACGGATGCCATCGTCGGCTTCCTGTACCTCGGCACCGACACCGGGCCGCCCGCGCCGGTCAAGAGCCGCGAATGGCGCGACCGGGTGCGCGACTGGGGAACGGCGGGCTGAAGCGCGTGGCCGGCGGCGAAGCGTTCGCCTGCGCCGACGAAGCGAGTCGCCGCGGAACGCGCGCAGCTCCCCGGGCGCGGCGGCCGCACCGATCGCGCGTGCGCTGCCTTATGATGCGCGCCTTGCTCAACTAACCTTAAGGTCCCGGAGCTCCATGAGATTACCCTCGAGATTAGCCTCGCGGCTCGCGAGGTCATTCACTCCACTGGCAGCGCTGGTGCTCGCGGCTGCCTGCGCTTCGAAGCCCGTCGAGGAGAAAGCGGTGTCCCCAAAAGCCACTTCGGCCGCTCCAAGCGCCGCGGCGAAAGCCGCCACCGACCCCCTGGCCGCCGGCAAGTCGGGCGCTGCGGCGCCCACGCTCCGCAAGGCCGCGATCGGGGACTTCGGCCTCGACTTGTCCGCTGGCAATCGCAACCTGAAGCCCGGAGATGACTTCTTCGCCTACGCGAACGGCGGCTGGTACGACTCGTTCACCATTCCCCCCGATCACTCGAGCTACGGCCCGTTCGACCAGCTCGATGAGCTCTCGAAGAAGCGGGTGCGCGAGATCATCGAGCAGGCCGCCGCGGCGCACGGCGCCGCCGCCACTCCGGAGCAGCAGATCGGCGACTTCTACGCGGCCTTCATGGACGAGGCAGCCATCGAGGCGAACGGCCTCGCGCCGGCCGAGGCGGACTTGAAGCGCATCGCCGCCGCCAACACGCACGAAGCCATCGCGCGACTCTTCGGCGAGCCGGGCTTCGCCTCGCTCTTCGACGTGCAGCTGCCGGCCGACTTCAAGAACCCCGACCGCTATGCGGTCATCGTCAGCGAGTCGACCCTCGGGCTCCCTGATCGCGACTACTACCTCAAGGACGATGCGCAGCTGAAGGAGCTGCGCGCGAAGTACGTGGCCTACATCGAGCAGATGCTGACCCTCGGCGGGGTGAACGATGCGCAGGCTCTGGCGCACGAGATCATGGCGTTCGAGACCGCGGCATCGAAGGTGCAGTGGCCGATCGAGAAGCGCCGCGACGTCGAGGCGATCTACAACCCGCGCAGCAAGGAGCAGCTGCTCGCCTTTGCGCCCGGCTTTCCCTGGCAGGCGTTCTTCGAGCCGCAGCAGCTCGGCGCGCGAGAGGACCTGGTGCTCGGCGAGCTGTCCGCGATCCGCGATATGGCCGAGCTCTTCGGCCGTACTTCCGTGCCGACGCTCAGGGCCTTTCTGACATTCCACTACCTCAGTAGCCACGCCGCGTACCTGCCGAAGCGCTTCGACGAGGCGCGCTTCGCCTTCTACGGTCAGACCATGCGCGGCCAGCCGAAGCAGCGCGAGCGCTGGAAGCGCGCCGTGGACGCGGTCGACGGGGCGCTCGGCGAATCGATCGGGCGGCTGTACGTGGCGCAGTATTTCCCGCCGGAATCGAAGGCCAAGATGCAGCAGCTGGTGGCGGACCTGCGCACCGCGCTCGGTGAGCGCATCGACGCCCTCGATTGGATGACGCCGCAGACCAAGTCGCACGCTCACGAGAAGCTTGCGATGTTCACGCCCAAGATCGGCTACCCCGACAAGTGGAAGGACTACTCCACACTCGTGATCCGCCGCGACGATCTCATCGGCAACGTGCGCCGCGCGGCCGAGTGGGACTGGAACTACCAGGTGGCGCGCCTCGACAAGCCGGTGGACCGCGCCGAATGGCAGATGACGCCGCAGACCATCAACGCCTACTACAACCCCTCGAACAACGAGATCGTGTTTCCCGCGGCCATCCTGCAGCCGCCGTTCTTCGATCCCAACGCCGACGCCGCGGTGAACTACGGCGCCATCGGGGCGGTGATCGGGCACGAGATGGGTCACGGCTTCGACGATCAGGGCCGCAAGTTCGGCCCCGACGGCGCCATGCAGGACTGGTGGACGCCCCAGGACGAGAAGGTGTTCAAGGAGCGCACTGCGCGCCTCATCGAGGAGTTCTCCGCCTTCGAGGCGCTGCCGGGATTGAAGGTCAACGGCGCCAACACCATCGGCGAGAACATCGGCGACCTGGGCGGACTCAACATGGCCCACGAGGCGTACCGGATCTCGCTCAGGGGGCAGCCGGCGCCGGTGCTCGGGGGGTTGAGCGGGGATCAGCGGTTCTTCCTCGCGTACGCGCAGGTGTGGCGCAGCAAGTACCGCGACGGCGCGCTGCGCGAGCTGGTGATGTCCGACGTGCACAGCCCCGACGAGTTCCGCGTCAACGGACCGCTGCCCAACATCGACGACTGGTATGCGGCGTTCAACGTGCAGCCGGGCGACAAGCTCTACATCAAGCCGGAAAAGCGGGTGCGGATCTGGTAGTGCCCGCCCTCAGGGCTTCACCACCGCCAGTATCACGATCGCGATGAGGAGCGCCGAGGGGATCTCGTTGAAGAGGCGATACCAGCGCTGCGAGTGCCGCGCACGGTCCGTGCGCAGCGCGAGCATCAACCGGTAGCACCCCGCGTGGTAGCCGATGAGGGCCGCGACGAGGATCAGCTTGGCGCGCATCCACCCGAGCGCCAGGTAGCCGGGTGCGGCGGCAATCATGCCCATGCCGAACAACACGGCGAGCAGCGCCCCGAGCGACATGATGAAGAACAGCCGCCGCTCCATGACCACGAAGCGCGCCAGTCCCTCCCGGTCGGCGGTCGCCACGTGGTAGACAAACAGGCGCGGGAGGTAGAACAGCCCCGCGAACCAGGTGACCACGAACACCACGTGGAAGGCCTTCAGCCACAACATCGGGTCGGATTGTAACCAAGGCCCGACAGACCCGCGGTGTACGGCTCTGGTAGCATGGCCGCCCCCGTCACGACTCGCCCAGCCCAAGCCATGCCCGAAGCATCCTCGGCCCCCTCCGCGCCCTTTCCGGGCAACATCGAGATCGCGCAGCGTGCCTCGATGCGCCCCATCGTCCAGCTTGCGGGCGAGCGGCTCGGCATACCGGAGGAGCGGCTCGAGCCCTACGGCCGCTACAAGGCGAAGGTGGCGCTCGATTACGTGGCGCAGCTCGATTCCCGCCCCGACGGCAAGCTGGTGCTCGTGACCGCGATCTCGCCGACGCCGGCCGGGGAGGGCAAGACCACCACGACGGTGGGTCTCGGGGACGCGCTCAATCTTCTCGGCAAGCGGGCCATCGTCTGCCTGCGCGAGCCGGCGCTCGGCCCCGTGTTCGGCATGAAGGGCGGCGCGGCCGGCGGCGGCTACTCGCAGGTGGTGCCGATGGAGGACATCAACCTGCATTTCACCGGCGACTTTGCCGCCATTGCGCTCGCCAACAACCTGCTGGCTGCCCTCATCGACAACCACATCTACCAGGGCAACCAGCTCGGCTTCGACGTGCGCCGCATCACCTGGCGGCGCGTGGTGGACGTCAACGACCGGGCGCTGCGCCGCATCGTCATCGGGCTCGGCGGCACGGCCGACGGCGTGCCGCGCGAAGACGGCTTCGATATCGTGGTGGCCTCCGAGGTGATGGCGATCGTGTGTCTCGCCAACAGCATCGCCGATCTGAGGGAGCGGCTCGGCCGGATCGTAGTCGGCTACCGCGCCGACAACGCTCCGATCCTGGCGCGGGAGCTCCAGGCTCACGGGGCGATGGCGGCGCTGCTGAAGACGGCGCTCGCGCCGAATCTGGTGCAGACGCTCGAGAACAATCCGGCCTTCATCCATGGCGGCCCGTTCGCCAACATCGCGCACGGCTGCAACTCGGTGATCGCGACGCGCACGGCGCTCAAGCTCGCCGACTACGTCGTGACCGAGGCGGGCTTCGGCGCCGACCTGGGAGGGGAGAAATTCGTCGACATCAAGTGCCGCAAGGCGGGCCTGCGCCCAAGCGCGGCGGTAATCGTGGCCACCGTGCGGGCGCTCAAGTACCACGGTGGCGTCGAGCTCGCGGATCTCAAGCACGAGAATCTCGCCGCGCTCGACAAGGGCGTGGTCAACCTCGAGCGGCACATCGACAACGTCCACAACCGCTACGGGCTCCCCTGCACGGTGGCGATCAATCGCCGCGCCGAGGACACCGAGCGCGAGGTCCAGCTGCTGATCGATCGCATCGCCCCGCACAGCGTGCGGGTGATCCCCGCGACCCACTTCGCGCAGGGCGGACGCGGGGCGGTCGAGCTGGCCCGCGAGGTGGTGCGGCTGTGCGGCGAGCGCAACGGCTTTCGCTTCGTCTACGAGGACAGCGCGACTCTCTGGGACAAGATGCAGGCGATCGCCACCAAGGTCTATCACGCCACCGACATCACCGCCGATACCAAGGTGCGGGCCCAGATCCGCCACCTGCAGGAGAGCGGCTACGGGCACTATCCGGTGTGCGTCGCCAAGACCCAGTACTCCTTCTCGACCGATCCGAAGCTGCGCGGCGCCCCGGCGCACCACGTGGTCAACATCCGCGAGGTGCGGCTCGCCGCGGGCGCGGAGTTCGTGATCATGATCTGCGGCGACATCATGACCATGCCCGGGCTCCCGAAGCTGCCGGCCGCGAACAACATCGACGTGAGCGCGGACGGCCGGATTAGCGGTCTGTTCTAGGCACCGCGGCAACCCCGCACCACCGCTCGAGTTCGCCATGCCGTTCTGCGAAGCCGACCCGTGGCGCCTGCAGTACTTCGAGGGTGTCGACTGTCCGCGCGACGTGCGCATTCCGACCGAGGATCCGGACGGCTACCAGTGGCATCCCGGAGAGCGGCGCATCTACGACAAGCTGTTCGTCGCCGAGTCCCAGGGACTCGCCTGCGCTCCGCACGGGGTCACCCCGCCGGAGTTTCCGGTGTTCAGCAAGCCGATCATCAATCTGCGCGGCATGGGTGTCGGCAGCCGCGTGCTTCGCGACCTGTCGGACTACGAGCGCCACCTGACGGCCGGACACTTCTGGATGACACTGCTCGAAGGCGAGCACGTGAGCACCGACGTGGCGGTGCTCGAGGGCCGGACGATGTGGTGGCGTCACTGCCGGGGCACTCCCGCAACCGAGGGCACCTTCGATCGCTGGCTGATCGAGGACGGCCGGCGGGGGCAGCTCGAGGCCTACGTCGGCGCCTGGGTGGCGCGACACCTCGCCGACTACACCGGTATGCTGAACGTCGAGACCATCGGCGAGCGCATCATCGAAGCCCACCTGCGCGTCGCTGACCAGTGGCCGGACCTCTACGAGGCCGGGTGGCTCGAGGCCGTGGTCGGGCTGTACGCGCGCGGCGAGTGGCGGCTCGCGCCGGGCGAGCGCCGCGCGGGCTACAGCATCGCGCTCTTCGGCCCGCACGGCCGCGAGTACCGGCATCCGCCCGCGGAGCTCGTGGCGCAGGTGCGGCGCATGCCGCACGTGAGCAGCGTGCAGATCACCTTCCACGACGATCGTCCGTCCGCCTCGCACGCCATGCCTCCGGGGGGCTTTCGCCTGGCCGTCGTCAATTGCTTCGATCTCGAGGCCGGCCGCGCGGCGCGCGCGCGCCTCGCGGCGTTCTTCGGCGTGTGAGCGAACACCGGCCTGAGGCCCGCAGGCTGCTCCGCGCCAGTTTGCAGTTACCAGAATGGGTGTCGCCCACGCTGATCTGTGATGAGCGTCTCAATCTGCGTGCAAGGGGTAATTACTCTGAGCTGGTACCCTGAAAACAAAAGGGGAGACGCTATGAAGAAGTATAAGAACGTCGTTGCAGCGTCGTTTTTTAGCTCGCTACCTGCATTTATTGTGGTCGCGCCTTTGCTGGCATCCTGTGCCAGTTCAGGCCTGTATAACATGTCCGACGAATGGTGCGCGAGGCACCTCGATGCGACCGCCGCGCGGTGTCCTGAGAATCAAGCGCTCGCGCGTCGGACCGCCGAGACTGATATTCGCGTCGAACGGTCTCACCTCGCGAGCCAGTAAGGGCTAAGGGGAGCGCGCCGTGGAAGCACGCAGCACATTGCAGTCGACGGTCGCCAGCAACTCTGTCCTGCGCTCCAGCGAGCGGCATTTCTATTTGTGGATGGCCGGCGTCTTCGTGCTGATGGCATTCGGCGGCTTCACGCCTACCTATTGGGCTCCCGTCGCCAGCGGTACTTTCCATGGGCCGCCGATCCTCCACATCCATGGTGCGCTGCTCTTCAGCTGGACACTGTTCTATTTCATCCAAACCGCATGGATCGCATCGGGGCACACGCCCACCCACCGCGCGTGGGGCCTGGCGGGAATAGCCCTGTTCAGCGTCATGATGTGTTCGATCCTCGTCGCGCAGATCACCGTCATGCGCCTGGGCGACGCGCACGGGTATGGAGACGCGGCACGCCGATTCGCTGCCGTGGCGCTGTGCGCTTTACCGGTGTCGATAGGATTCTTTTCCCTGGCCATCGCCAACGTGCGACGACCGGAAACGCACAAGCGGCTGATGTACCTCATCATGGTGGGGTTCATGCATCCCGCCATCGCGCGCGTAGTGCTGACTCTGTTCGCCCCGCCGGGGGCGCAAGGACCGCCGCCGGTGTTCGTTGCGGTGCCACCGGGCTTGATCGCCGATCTGCTGATCGTCGTAGCCATGATCTACGACTGGCGAACACGGGGACGGCCGCATCCCGTATATGTCTATGGCGGTCTGACTCTCCTGGCCGACCAGTTGCTGACCGTACCCGTTTCGGCGACTCAAACCTGGATGAGCATCGCCAGATTCCTCGAGGGACTCGCGGGCTGAGGCTCAGCGCTCCCAGCCGTGCGCGCGCGCCGCCGCTTCGGCGCTCGCATCGAGCGCCTCCCCTGCACGAAGCTCATCGAGCGTGCGCGCGACGCTCGGCGGCAGCGCCGTCGCTGCCGGCCGGTAGCCGCCGGCGGCGGGCGGCTGCGCCGGACTCTGCGCGAGCACCTCGAGCCGCCAGGCATCGTGCTCGCGGCAGGCAACGCCGGCGAGCGCCTGCTCTTCGCGCAGCTGGAAGCTGCGGCAGTAGCCGCCGTCGCGGGCGCGAAAGCTGACGCCGATCTCGACCGGCGAACCGGGCGTCTGGTTGCTCGCGAGCTCTTCCGTGAGGGCGCGCGCGAGCGCGCCGCCGGCGAGCATCTCGCCGGCGCGGGTGATGACCGCGCCGCCGCCGGCGGGCGGGTGCAGCACCAGGGGTCCGAGCAGCGCTCCGAGGACGAGGCTTGCGGCGAGCGCGCCGAGCTGCGGCCACGACCAGCGCGGCGCGGCGGGGCGCTTGAGCGGAATCACCTTGGCGGCCGGCCGCGGCGCGGCAGCGCCGCGCACGCTCTCGAGGAGGCGCTGCGGCAGCGGCTCATCGAGCACCGGGTCGAGTGCGGCGCGGAGCCGCGCCCGCAGCGCCTGGTGGCGCGCGACCCGCTGCGCCAGGCCCGGGTCGGCAGCCATCGCCGCCTCGAGCGCGGCGCGTGCCGCGGGATCCAGCTCACCGTCCGCGTACGCCATCAGAGTCTCCTCGCTGTAACTCATCGCCGCGTTCCCCCGCTCTCGTCCAACATCTCCTGCAACGCCTCGCGGCCGCGCGCCAGGCGGCTGGTCAGCGTCCCGATCGGCACCTCCATGATGTGCGCCGCCTCCTTGTAGGAAAACCCTTCGATCAACACCAGCGCCACCGCCTCGCACTGCTCCTCGGGCAGGCGCGCCAGCGCATCCTGCACCGCGAGCGCCTCCGCATGGGCGCCCTGGGACGCATCGCCGACCCGTTCGGCGCCCTCCTCGGGTGCGAACACCCGCGCCCGCCGGCCGCGGGCACGCAACTCATCCAGCCAGGCGTTGCGCACGATGCCGAACATCCAGCTCGACAGCGGCGCGTCCGGCCGCAGCTGCCCGGAGCGCGTCAACGCCCGCTCGGCGGCGATCTGCACCAGATCGTCGGCGTCGTGCACGTCCCGGGCCAGCGCGCGCGCGAAGCGCCGCAGCCGCGGCAGCAGTGCCACGAGCGCCTCGCGCAGCGCCTGGGGCGCAGCGCTCATGCCGGTCCTACGTTCATGGATGCCATTTTCTTCCATTTCTTCCCTGCGGGGCCACGTTCAACTATGGTGCTTCCATGCGCAGGCTTCTTCTGACAGCGCTGCTCGTGATCGCCTCGTCGGCCGCCGCGCAGGTGACGCTGCCGACGGTGCGGCTGCCGCAGCTGCCTGCCGTCACGCTGCCGGATCTTCCGGCGAGCGTGCCGCTCGACATCGAGAAGTCGGCCGCGGCGCTCGCGGGCGAGACGGATCCGCGCCGCCTGCGCGAGCTGCGCGCGCTCAGGATCCGGGAGCTCCTGCGCCGGCACCGTGACGTGCTCGAAGCCGACCCGCACGGCGCTGCGGTGGTGCGCGGCGAGGTGCTGGCGCTCTCCCCGAGCGCCACCACGCTCGAGGCCGCCGCCGCCGCGGGGTTCACGGTGCTGCGCGAGCAGTCGCTCGGCGATCTCGGCGCGCGGCTCGTCGTGCTGCACGTGCCGGGAAAGACCGCGCGCGCCCTGGCGCGCCTCAAGGCGCTCGATCCCGGAGGCATCTATGACTTCAATCACGTCTATACCGACAGCGGGGCGGCGTTGGCCGCCGGCACAGGCGCGGTGCCGCCCGCCACACCCGGCGGCGCGCCGCACGCGGATGGCGCGGAGCGCAGCGCGACCCGCATCGGCCTCATCGACAGCGGCGTCGACGTGACGCACGAGGTGTTCAACGGCATCACGGTCCAGCAGCACGGCTGCGGCACCGCGGTGCCGGCCGAGCACGGTACCGCGGTGGCCTCGCTCATGGTCGGTCGCGCCAGCACCTTCCACGGCGCGGCGCCGGGCTCGGCTCTGTACGCGGCGGACGTGTTCTGCGGGCGGCCCACGGGCGGCGCGGTGGATGCAGTGGCCGAGGCCTTCGGGTGGCTGGCCAGGGAGCACGTCCCGGTCATCAACGTGAGCCTCGTGGGCCCGCCGAACACCATGCTCGCCGCCATCGTTCAGGACGTGCTGTCGCGCGGCTACCTGATCGTGGCCGCAGTCGGCAACGACGGTCCGGCGGCGCCGCCGCTGTATCCGGCGGCGTGGCCGGGCGTGATCGGCGTGACCGCGGTGGATGCGCGGCAGCGGGTGTTGGTGGAGGCCGGACGCGGACCGCAGGTGAAGTTCGCGGCCCCCGGAGCGGACATGGCCGCCGCAAGCCCGCAACAGGCCTATGTGCTGGTGAGAGGAACCTCGTTCGCTTCTCCCATCGTCGCCGGGCTCCTCGCGCTCGAGCTCGAAGCACCCGACGGCGCCGCGGCGAAGCGTGCGGTGGCGGCACTCGCCGCGCGCGCCCTCCATCCCGGTGCCCCGGGCCTCGAGCCCGTTTACGGCTACGGCCTGGTGGGAGCGGAGCTGCGCCAGCAGCCGGCGCTCGCGCGCGTCAGGCCCGACTGATCAGCGGCTGCGGCCGAACGGCGGCCGGTGAGATTAAGTCAACAATCCCAGCCGGGAAGAATTCACGCCGGCCGGTCGTAGTACTCCCTGGAAGGTCGCGG
>WNES01001359.1_pt1 | contig 11479 bp, 8 predicted proteins | sample 5399931 | NCBI WGS metagenome assembly WNES01 (sample SAMN13153332, study PRJNA577476) | soil metagenome | isolation source: 20 cm grassland meadow soil 2 days after 3rd rain plot 5 | place: USA:California | collected 2015-11-11
GCTCCGTTCCATCGCCGCCTCCCGCCAGCAAGACCGTCGGCGCGTGCGGCCGCAGGCGGAGTTTGAGTCGCATCGACCGCTTGTCGGTGAACTGCCCGATGGCGTCCTGGAAGCGTGGATGGATTGGCAGCCCAGCTTTGACGAGGCGATCGGCGGGCACCCCGCGCCGCCGGCAAAGCTCGACAGCGGCGTCGGACGGGCAGACGATGCAGTCCGCGGTCAGGTCGGTCCATGCCTTGTGAAAGTTGATCCAATCCGTGATCACCGTCACGCGCGGGACGCCATGGGGGATGACGTCCACCGCAACATGGTTCAGGAGTGGATGAAAGCTCGCGACCACGGCGGGACGTGGGTCCAGTGCCTGGCGCAGCTTGCGACGCAATCCCCGGCCGATGGCATGCTGGAAGAGGCGTACGGTCGGCTGCAGGTTGGTGGCGTGGTAGGCCGCGCCCCACAAAAATGGGAGGCGCCGCGTGATCGGCCCATAGAGCGCGGTGAGGCGGCCGGCCAGCACCGTGTGGTCGCGCATTGGGTCGAAGAGCTCGACCTGAAACGCGTCAGGGTATCGGCGCGCCAGGGCGGCAGCGACGGCCTCGGCGGCGGCGCGATGACCTGCGCCAGTGTCCGAAAAAAGAAAGAGGAGACGCTTAGGGGAAGCCACGCCCGCGCATTGTAGGGAAGTTTGGCTTCGGGCCAGGGTGGCTAAGAATCCGGACGACGGTCGCGTCGGCCGCACAGCTTTGCTGCCGGTTCGCAGCGAGCTGGTACGGATTCGAAGTTGACCGCGCGCTACGCAAACGGCGACGATGGGATGGCGACACGCGAACCAGAAGGAGACGGATAGTTGAAACCGCTTGCGATCGTCAGCCTGCACGCCTCGCCGGTCGCCGCCCTCGGGGCCGGCGAAAACGGTGGGATGAACGTCTATGTGCGGGCGGTCTGCGAGGAGTTGAGCGGCCGCGGCATCGCGACCGAAGTCTTCACGCGGCGGTCGAGTGCGCAAGGGCCGGACCGGACCCGGCTGGCCGAGCGAAGCTGGGTGACGCGGCTTGCGGTGGGGCCCGCCGAGGACATCGACAAGGCGCGCCTCTTCGATCTGCTACCCGACTTCAGCGAGGCAATCCTGAGCGAGCAGCGCCGCCGCCGAACCGGCTACAGCCTGATCCACAGTCACTACTGGCTCTCGGGCTGGGTCGCCTCGCGCTTACGCGACGAGTGGGGCGTGCCGTGGTTCCACACCTTCCACACGCTGGCACGCGTCAAGAATGAGCGGGCCGCGGAGGGTGCGATCGTCGAGCCCGAGCATCGGATCGCCGTGGAGCAGGCGATCGTCCGAAATTGCGACCGCCTGATCGCCTCCAGCACCCAGGAGGCGGATGACCTCATCCGGCTCTACGGCGCCGCGCGAAACCGCCTCAGCGTCGTCGCCCCCGGCGTGGATCTCCAGGTTTTCGCCCAGCGGTCGACCGCGGCGCTTCGCAAGCGGCTGGGTCTGGGCGACGCCCAAGTCGTGGTCTTCGCCGGGCGCCTCGAGCGACTCAAGGGGGCCGAAACCGTCATCCGGGCGATGGCACACCTGGTCGGAGATCGGGTCCAATCCGAACCGCCCATCCTGCTGGTGATCGGCGCCGATAGCCAGAACGGCGCCAGCGAGAGCCGGCTGAGCGGTGGCGAGCAGGCCCGGCTGGTGGCCCTTGCCGATTCGCTCGGCATCGGCGGGCAGGTGCGCTTCCTCGGGTCGGTCGATCAGCCCGCGCTGGCGAGCTACCTCAGCCTGGCGGCCGTCTGCGTGGTCCCCTCCTACAGCGAATCGTTCGGTCTGGTGGCGCTCGAGGCGGCCGCCTGCGGGACGCCCGTGGTCGCGGCTCGTGTTGGAGGCCTTCCGACCATCGTGAAGGATGGCCTGACCGGTTTCACGCTCGTGTCCCACGAACCGGCTCAGTACGCCGAGCGGATCGGTCGCCTGCTTGCCGACGAGGAACTCCGCCGCTGCTTCAGCCGGCGCAGCCGCCTCGTCGCCACTCAGTTCACCTGGAAGGATACGGTCGACCGCCTGGTGGCCGAGTACACGTCGCATCCCGAGCCGGTTCTCCGCCCCGCTGTCGCGGGCTAGCGCATTCTGTCGGGCCTTGACGTCGGGGCCGAGGTTTGGTTTAATGGGCTCCGCGTTTGATTGATTGACCAAATAAAAGGGCAAGGAGTCGCGTGTGCCCGATCAGACCAAGGAGCGGATCGTCGACGCGGCTTACCGGGCGCTGGTGAAACAGGGCTACCACGAGACCTCGATGAAGGACATCGCGGCCGAGGCCGGGGTGGCGCCGGGCCTGGCGCACTACTACTTCGAGACCAAGGAAGACCTGCTGGTGGCCACCATCGAACGCGCCTGCCAGCCCGTGATGGAGGCCTGGCGCCAGGCGGGCATGAACCTCACCGGTCCGCTGCCGGAGGACGCCGACCCCATGGTGGTCGCCCGCATGGGGTTCGAGCTGGCCAAGGAGGAACTCCGGACCTACCGCGGGCTCTTCCTGCTGACGTTCGACATGTTCGGTGTCGGCCTGCACAACCCGAAGATCGCCGCGGCCGTGCGCGCGTTCATCGATGAACGGCGGGCGTTCATCGCGCGCATCACGCAAGGCGTCATCGCCGGTATGAATGAGGCGCCGATTGCCTCGGCGGACGCCATCGCGGCCGCCCTGTGGGGCAGCCTGCACGGCATCTACCTGCAGAAGGTGATGAACCCCGACTTCGACGCCGAGGCCGCCATCGACGCCTTGAGTGAGATGGCGATCGCCTTTGCAACAAGACCGCGAGTCTCTCTGGAGGTGCGCTGAGATGTTTGCGTGGTGGGGTCACTTCGTCTATCGGTTCCGCTGGCCCGTGCTCGGCGTGTCGGTGGTCTTGCTGGCCGCCTCGATCCTGGCGCTGCGCAACGGCGGCACGCTGAAGAACAGCGGTGGGCAGAACACCGAGTCCGGACGGGCGCTCGCCCTCATGCACGACCAGTTGCCCCAGAGCGGGGAAGGAGCCGGTTCATCGTTTGTCCTCGTCTTCGGCAGTCAGGCGATGGGCGTCGCGGACCCGGCATTCAAACAGGCGGTGCTCGACGCACTGCAACCGCTCAAAGCTGACTCGCGGGTGAAGAGCATCGAGACCCCCTTCGATGTACCAGCTGAGCAAGCCAGGGCCATGACCTCAACCGACGGTCACCACATCTTTGCCCAGGTGAGCCTCAAGGACGACTACGCGTCAGCGCGACAGTTCTACCAGCAGCTCCGGACCGAAGTGCACTCAAATCAGCTGGAGGTGCTCGGCACCGGCAATGTCGCCATCGGAAACGAGTTCGACAAATACCTGCAGTCCGACCTCCAGCGTGCGGAGTTGGTCTCGTTCCTCCTCATCCTGCCCCTGCTGCTCATTGTGTTTGCGACACTTGTGAGCGCGGCGCTGCCCCTCGGCGTCGGCACGTTCGCGGTCATCGGCGGCCTCGCCGGAGTCGGCCTGCTCGCCCATGTCACCGATGTCTCGACCTATTCCACCAACATCGTCACCCTGATCGGCCTGGGCGTGGCGATCGACTACTCGCTCTTCATCGTCAACCGCTTCCGCGAGGAACTGGCCGCCGGCCAGATCGTCGAACAAGCGCTGATCGCCGCCATGCGGACCTCCGGGCGTGCCGTGACCTTCTCCGGGATCACGGTCGCGATCGGGCTGAGCGCGATGCTGTTCTTCCAGGGCTCCTTCCTGGCGTCGATGGGCTTCGCCGGTACCATCGTGGTCGCGATCGCGGTGCTCTACGCGCTGACCTTCCTCGCTTCCCTGCTCGCCCTCCTCGGTCATCGGGTGAACTGGGTGCGCCTGCCGCTGCCGCGCCGGACAGAGGGTCGCGGACTGTGGCACGGCCTCGCTATTCGCGTCATGCGACGGCCGGTCGTGGTGCTGGTGCCGATCGTCCTGCTACTGCTGGTCATGGCCTCGCCGATTTTCCAGATCCGGATTGCGAACGGTGACGTCGGCATGCTTCCGCCCAACGCCGAGACGCGGCGGGGCTACGACCAGCTGCAGAAGTTTCCCGGACAGGGGCAGACCTTCTTCAACGTGGTGGTGCGCTATCCGAGCGGCGGTCCGCTGACGAGTGAGCGGGTTGGCGATCTTTATGACATGGCTCAGCAGATCAAACAGATCCGCGGAGTGGAAGGGGTCGAGAGCATGGTGAGCTTTGACCCCTCTCTGGCTCGTTCCGCCTACCAGGCGTTGCTCACCCAGCCGGCCGCGGCGCAGCCGGCGCGGGTGCAGACGATCGTCCATGGGACCACCGGCTCGCAGATCGCGGTACTCTCGGTCGTCACCAAGTTTGGGCAGGAAAGCGATGCCTCGCGCGGCATCGTCCATTCCCTACGCAGCATGACCCCGCCTCCCGGCAGCAGCGTGCTGATCGATGCCTTTTCACTCGACTTCACCGACTTCATCCTGCAACGGATTCCGCTGGCGGTGGCCTATGTGATGATCGTGACCTACCTCGTCCTCTTCCTGCTGACCGGATCCGTGGTGCTGCCGTTCAAGGCGGTCATCATGAACATCCTGTCGATCGGGGCCTCCTTCGGAGCCCTCGTCTGGGTCTTCCAGCAAGGTCATCTAAGCTCGCTGCTCAACTTCACGCCCGCGCCCCTCGATCCGTCGGTTCCGGTCTTGCTCTTCTGCCTCGTGTTCGGGCTCTCCATGGACTACGAGGTGCTCCTCATCAGCCGCATCCAGGAGGAGTAACGGCACACCGGAGACACGACCCAGGCGGTCGCGAGTGGGCTGGAGAAGAGCGGTCGGCTGATCACGGGCGCCGCTGCCATCATGGCGGCGGTCTTTCTCGCGTTCGGCCTCGCCGACGTCGTGCTGATCAAGTCGATCGGGCTGGGACTCGCGCTGGCGGTCGCCATCGACGCTACCCTCGTCCGGGCGCTGATCGTGCCGGCGGTGATGCGGCTGCTGGGGCGCGCCAACTGGTGGGCGCCCCGACGCCTCGCCAGGTGGCACCGGCGCATCGGCTCCGACGAACCCGTCGCCGCTTAGTCGCGCGGCCGGCGCTTTCACCGGTTCGTCGCCGGCCCGCTCGATGGGTCGCCGCGACCGGCGCGATATACGGGTGTGCTCCCAGCCCGTGCGCCGCGCCCACTCCCGCAACCGGTTGGCGGCCATCGCCCGGAGATCCGCGTCCGCATCGACCGGGGTGGCTGGCTCCTCTTCTTCGCCCACGGGCTCTCCGGCCTGGGCGCCGGCCCCTTCATCGCCTTCGGGGTCATCTACCAGCGCGAGCTGGGCGCGAGCGCCTTCGAGATCGGCGTGCTTGCCGCCATCGGCATGCTGGTGGCGACGCTGGTGATGCTGCCCGGCACCGGACTGGCCGAGCGCCGCGACCTGCGCAAGACGGTGATCGCCGGCTGGGCGCTCGCCGTGCCGGCGCCGTTCTGCTACGCGGTGGCGCCCCACTGGGGCTGGACCGCCCTTGGGATCCTCTTCCTCCAGGTCTCGGTGTTCAACACGCCGGCCATCAGCGTTTACCTCTCGCTGGGCGTGCCCCGCGACCGGATCGCGGCCGTCATGACCACGGTCTTCTCCGCCTACTCGCTCGGCCTGATCGCCTCCAGCGTGCTCTCCGGATGGCTGGCCCAGGTCGTCCCCCTGAGTGCGCTCTTCTGGGTGTCCTTCGCCTTCTTCGTCCTCGCGACCGTCTGCATCGCCTTCCTGCCGGCCAAACCGACGCCGCGGTTCAGCGTGCCGTCGATCCGCTATCGAGACCTGATGCGCTTCCCCGCCTACCGGGTCATGCTCTCGCTGTTCACGCTCGTGACGGCCATCATCTTCATCCCGTGGACCTTCACCGCGCTCTACGCCCGCGAGGCCGCCCATGTCGACAACTTCTGGATCGGAGTCCTGATGAGCGTGCTCTACCTGGGCTCGGTCATCATGGGCCTGAGCCTGGGGCGGCTGCGCCGGACGCTTGGCAGCGTGGTCATCGTTCTCTGCTTCGAGGCGGCGTATGTGGTCTCCGCGATCCTGCTGCTCTCCTCCATGGCCCTGCCGATCCTGGGGCTCGCCTTCTTTCTGCGGGGGGCCTTCTGGTCCTTTCGTCAGGTCATGACCGCGGTGATCGGCGAAGTGCTGCCGGACTACGCCATGGCCAAGGGCTACGGGCTCTTCGCCCTGGTCACCGGCGCGGTAGTCATCGTCGCCTACCCGATTGCCGGCTGGATGTACGGCCTTCAGGTCAGCATGCCCTTCTGGTCGTCGGCGCTGCTGATGGCGATTGCCATGCTCGTCACGGTCTGGGTGCGCGCCTACTTCCACGCCAACTACCTCAAGCCGCCCACCAATCTCGAGATCGCGCCGGACGACGTCCTCCCGCGCGCCGCCTAACCGACCGGCACCCAGTTCGGCGCCTGCCCGGTATACGGGTAATCGGCTTCCCATTCGGTCAGCTGCTGCGGGCGGGAGCCGTCCCCGTTCATGACGTAGAGCTGGGGCAGATGATCGACCTGGCCGACGAACCCGATCCGGCGGTCGTAGACGGGTGTGTTGGGGGTCGATCCGTTCGGCGCATCCTTGCTTCCGGTGACCTTGACCACGCCACCGGCCTCGCCGGCCGAGAAGATGTTGACGCGGTAGAGGGCCGCCGAGTCTCCGCTGCCAGTGGCGACAAAAACGGTGCTGTTGTCGTTGAGCCACGCGGCCCCCGTGACATCAAGCGGGCCGCCGCGGCGGTAGGCACCGGCCCCGCTGGCCGAAAGGTCGTAGACCCAGAGTTCCGGCCCGGCCGCGGTCAGCCGCCGGAAGGCCAGCTTGGTCCCGTTCGGCGACCAGGCCGGGTGGTCGGCCGGATCGTCGAGCCCGACCGGCCGATAACGGCTGCGCAGGTCCAGGTTCAGGATCCACAGATGGTTGACGCCTTGCGCGTCCGCGGCGCTGTAGGCGATCGATTTGCCGTCCGGGCTCAGCGCGACCGGGTCGTTCACGCGGCCGTCCGACAAATCGGTGAGGGCAATGTCCTCGAGCGTTGACGGACGGAAGCGGCGCAGCGTCCCGTCTCGCCGGTACACGATCGTGCCGTCCTGCGACCAGTAGACAGCGGACCCACTGATGCCCGGTCGGATCACCGTGCCGGTCGCCACGTCGACGATCTGGATGGGGCCGCTGTCCGCGTTGCGCGGCGCCTGGACCACGACGAGGCGCTGGGCGTCGGGTGACCAGTCGAAGGAAAGGATGGCGTCCTCGAGCTGGCTCTGCGCGCTGAGCCGGTAGATGATTTTCGGCGTCGAGCGGCCCAGGAAGCCATCCGCGTGGGGATCCACGATCCCCACCGCGAAGGCCGGCTGGCCGGGCTGCGCGACAAGGTACCCGATTTTTCGGGACAGGCCCAGCGATCCCGTCCGAAAGCGGGTCTGGACGCGTCCATAGATGGCGTTCTCGTGGGTGTCGACCGGCCGGTCGACGGAGAGGGTGTAGCTCTGGTTGGGTTGGAGCACCGCGGTTGGAATGATCTCGAACTGGGCGCCGTCCCCGCCTGGCTTCGAGCGCAGCAAGAAGGGGGCGTCGGGGCTGAGCTGGACGGCGGCCCGCATGGAGTCGGCCAGCATGGGACGGCTGAAGCTGAGGACGATGTTGCGATCCGGGGCGACCGCCGTCGCGTTGTCGGACGGATCGACCGCCACCAGCGCAGGTCGTCCTTCGGTGACGAACCGCCAGGAGTGCTCGAGGCCATTCTGCTGGCCGGTCGCATCGGCGTAGCCGGCATGCATCGAAACCTGGTAGGCGGTGGAAACGTCGAAGTTGACGTGGGCGTGGATGAAGGTCAGCGTGTTGCCACTCCAGGCGAAGTGGCAGTTCTTCGATCCACTGCACCCCGGCAAGGCGGGGCTGAGCCCGAACCGCTGCTCCACCGATTCATGGTTCATCGCGCGGTCGAAGCTGATGGTGATCGCCTGGTTGGTCGCAACATCGGTTGCCTCACGGCCGGGCGCGATGCTGACGATGCGTGGAGGGTTCAGCGCGCAGGCGGACGCGAGAGGCGCCAACAAGGCCAGGATCACAAAAATTCCGCGGCGCATACCCGGTTAGAAGGTTAGCGAGATGGGTGCCTGGCGAGGTCCAGCGGCGGCGGCGCTACCTTTGCTCTTCGAGCAGCTGGCGCATCTCGTTGGCCAGGTTGGTCAGGCGCGCCGGGTCCACAAACATGATCGAGGTCTGCGAGATCCGGTCGATCGTCCGGTCGAGCGCATCGACGTTGTGCTCCGTCGAGCTCAGCATCTCTTTGACCTTCTTCGACCGGTTCTGGAGCGCGGTGTCGGCCATCTGGTTCAGCTGGCTCATCAGGGCTGGCCAGTCGATGTCCGGCTCGCCGGCGGCCGGGGCCTGGACGGGTTGAGCCGCCTGATAGCTGGGGACGCGCTGGGGTGCCTGGGCCTGGGCGGCGGGGCCGGCTTGCACCGGCGCCGGGGTAGGTCGGTAGACGGTCGAGGGGACCGAGGGCGTCATGGCGAGCATCTCTTCCAGGCTCACCGATGCCGGCTCCTCGAGGTCGGCGACCGCTTTCACCTCGATGCGGGTCTTCGAGTCGGCGCAGAGCCGGGTCACGATCTCGGGGTCTTGCATCAACTGAGGCTGCCCCCGGGTAAAGGCGCCCAGCAGCTGGCCGTCACGCAACAGGATGATGCCCATCTCTTCCGGAGCGCGGACCAGGAGGCTGCCATGGATCTTCTCTTCCTGCAGATACTGGAGCAGGGCGCGGATGTCGACGAAGCGGGCCAGCAACCCCTGCAGGATGGTCGGCGCCGTCAGCAGCTGATAGATGGCGGTGACCACTTCGGAGGACAATTCGATGACGTCCATGCTGCCTTCCCCGCGGTCGACATCGTTCTTGAAGAGGGAGAAGGCCGTGCGTCCGGTGGAGACCACCGCGCCCCCGTCGTAGAAGCTTTCGATCAGGCTGCCCTGGTAGAAGAGGATCATGCCTCGCGAGGCGAGCCCGGTGAGTCGTAGGTATCCGGTGAGCCGGTCGCTGCTCAGCGAGCGCAGCAGTTTGGGGAAATCGACGAAGGCGGTCTTGAGCGACTCGTAGACGAGCTTCCCAACCGGCAGCGGGTAGAGCTCGGTTGGCGGCGGCCCTTCCTCAGGTGCGGGCGTCGCTTGGGCAGCGGCCGGGGGTTGGCTCACCACCGGGCGCTCACTGACCTGGCGTTGCGGCGGAGCCGAGGGGACGGGAGCGGCGGCCTGGGCCGGCGCGGATTCGCGAACCGGTGCCGGTCCGTTATCGGCACCCGGGACGCCCCGCCGCTTGGCCTCGGCGAGGATGTCGGCGGTCGGTGCGGTGATCGTTTCTTCGGTAGGGAGCTTGGATTTCGGGTCGAAGGAGTAATCGCCTTGCCGCCAGGAGAGCGGTGTGAAAACGGCCTCCTCGCCCTGGCTCCCGTTGCCGTAGGCGTGAAAGAGGTGCCCGAACAAAAAGAACAGCGAGTACGCCTCACCGCCATTTCGGACCTGAAGTGTACCGGTAGCGCGCTGGGCTTGCTTCGACTGCAACAGGGTGAGCAGCGGTGTCTGGTTGAGCGACCCCCTGTTGTCGAGAAGCCCCGGCGCCTGCTCGATGGTACTCACCAAAAGCCTCCCACCGCCCCGAGATTTCCAACCAATGCTAGCACAGGCCAAATACGATAACCGAACTGCGAGCGACGCGTTGTGGCGCGACTTTCCCAGAGCCGGGGTAAGCTGTCAAGGCATGCCCGAATTGAGGACTTGCGACGACGCGTCGGCGTGGGACGCGTTCGTCTCTCAGGCTGGCGATGCTTCGGTATTGCAGGCCTGGGCCTGGGGCAGCCTCAAGTCGCGCTACGGTTGGGGCGTTCAGCGCTACTTCTGGACCGATCACGGGACGGCGATCGGGGCGGCGGCCGTGCTGCGGCGCCGCCTTCCGGGGGGACTGGCCTTGAACTATGCGCCGCGCGGGCCCATCCTGGACGGCCGCCTCGACCAGTGGCCCGCGTTCTGGCAGGCGCTCCGAGACCGGCTCGCCCAGGACGGCGGCACCGTCCTCAAGGTCGACCCGGAATGGACGACCGATGCGCAGCGGGCGGTGTTGACCGAGTCTGGCGGGCTGCCGAGCCGCCATCCGATCCAGCACCAGGCGAGCTGGCTGGTCGACATCAGCGGCGGAGACGAAGCCATGTCGCGCCTCAAGGAGTCCACCCGGCGCAACATCCGCGCCGGCATCAAGCAGGGGATCAAGGTCGAAGCCTCGGAGGCCTCGGCGGCGATGGACAGCTTTTATGAACTGCTCCAGGAGACGGCCGCGCGCGAGCAGTTCACCATCCGCAGCCGCGCCTATTACCAGGATCTGCTCGCCCTCTTCCGCGAGCGTGGCCAGGTGGCCGTTTACCTCGCCCGGCAGGAGGACCGCCTGCTGGCCGGGGCCGTGATGCTCTTCTTCGGGCCCAAGCTGATTTACCTGTACGGAGGCACGCGAGGCGATGCCAAGGAGCTCAAGCCCGGCTACCTTCTCCACTGGAGGGCGATCGAGGATGCCCAGCGACGGGCCTGCAGCACCTATGACATGTGGGGCGTGCCACTGGATCCGCAGCCCGGGCAGCGCGGCTACGGCTACTACGTCTTCAAGTCGCGCTTCAACGGGCGGATGGTGCGGTTCATCGGGCTGTATGATCTCCCGGTCAACCGCGCCGCGACGCTGACGATTCGCCTGGCGGAGCGCTTTGCGCGTGCGGGTCAGCCCGAGTTTGTCTGAGACCGCCCTCGCCGTTACGCCTGGCGAGCGACTGGGCGCGCAGGCCTGGGACCAGTTGCTGCTGGCGCAGCCCGAGGCCAACCTGCTGCAGAGCTGGAAGTGGGGCGAGCTACAGTCGCGCTTCGGGTGGACCGTGGAGCGGCTCCTCGTCCACGATGGCCGCGCCGGTGTGTGCTCGTTGCTGCGCAGCGCCAGCCTCTACCCCGGGGGCGCGGTCTACTACGTACCGCGCGGGCCGGTGGTGGCCGAGCGCGAGCGCTTGCTGATGCTGGATGCCCTCGATCACCGTGCCGCCACCGGCCGGGGGCTGATTCTCCGGGTCGAGCCAAACGCCCGAGTTGGGGATGAGTGGCCGGCCTTCTTCGAGGGTCGCGGCTTTCGCAAGGGCAAGGCCGTCCAGCCGGAGGCGACGCGGCTCCTGCGCATCGACCTCGACCCGGAGTCGCTCAAGGCCGGGTTCAAGCCGAAGACCCGCTACAACCTCAACCTGGCGGAAAAAAAGGGAGTGACGGTGCGCGCCTCGCGCGACGTGGCGACCTTCGCCCGCCTGGCAGCCGACACCGGCAAGCGACAGCGCATCCACCTACCGGGCGTCGCCTACTACCAGGCCGCGGTCGACCTCTTCGGGCCGTCCGACGAGGTGCGGCTCTACCTCGCCGAGCACGGGGGCGAGACCCTGGGAGGCATCATGGTCTTCCG
>WNES01001478.1_pt1 | contig 11472 bp, 11 predicted proteins | sample 5399931 | NCBI WGS metagenome assembly WNES01 (sample SAMN13153332, study PRJNA577476) | soil metagenome | isolation source: 20 cm grassland meadow soil 2 days after 3rd rain plot 5 | place: USA:California | collected 2015-11-11
GAGGATGCCTGGGCAACGAAGAGCTTATTCGAGACCGTGATCGATCCGCTGGTGAGCGCCGCCCGGCCGCCGCGGTTCACTTTCTGACCGCCGCTCGCCGCGGACCGTTCAAAGAAGGGAGTGTCATGATTCGCGCCCCGCTTATTGCCCTGATGCTGCTCACACTCTCGGGCGTCGCCGCATCGAAGGATCTGGCCGGTGTGTTCGAGGACGCGGTGCACAACGACCCGGTCATTCGCCAGGCGGATGCCAACCGCCTTGCGGCGCGCGAGGCCCGCCCGCAGGCGTGGGCCGCGCTGCTGCCGCAGCTGAACGGCACCGCCGCGGTCACGCGCGCTCACAGCGCCGGCTTCCAGGACCAGATCAGTACGGCGGTCACTCCGGCCAACCCGAGCGGGGTGTCGTTTTTCGTGCAGCCGGAACCGCTGGTGGCCGATACCACCACCAAGAAGTGGGCGCTGAATCTGCAGCAGAACCTGTTCTCGTGGGCGAACTGGATGACGCTCAAGGGAGCCGGTCGCGAGGTCGCGCAGGCGGAAGCCAACTACCAGGCCGCCGAGCAGCAGCTGATCCTGCGCGTCGCGCAGGGTTACTTCAGCGTGCTCGCGGCGGTCGACGGCCTGGAAGCCAATCAGGCCTCCCTCGAGGCGATCTCCCGGAAGCCAAGGCGGCCCGCGACACGGCGGCCGCGGCCGTGATCGCCGCCAAGCGAACGCTCGCCACCGCCGAGGATCAGCTCCTGGAGATCACCGGGCAGAAATACGACCACCTCTCCAAGCCCGGCACCGACATGCCGCTGAAGAGCCCGGAGCCCGCCGACGAGAGCCGCTGGGTCACTATCTCCCTCGAGCAGAATCTCTCGCTCATCTCCAGCCGCCTGGCGGCGGAGATCGCGCGCGATAACGTGCGGATCGCCATCGGCGGCCATCTGCCGACGCTCGACCTGGTCGCGGGGCGCTCGTACCTTCACTCGAGCGCCAGCGAGATCGTCGACGCGCCGCCCCCCTCCTCCATCGACAGTAAGCTCAACGACCGCTCGATCGGCCTGCAGCTCACGCTGCCGATCTTCAGCGGCGGCTTCACGCAGTCGAAGGTGCGGCAGACCCAGTACCTGTGGATCGCCGCCAGGGAAGCGGTCGTGCAGAGCTCGCGCGCGACCGAGCGTCAGGCTCGCGACGCCTACCTGGGCGTCATCAGCGGCATCGCGCGGGTGCAGGCCCTGGGCCAGGCGCTCGAGTCCAGCCAGACGGCGCTGAAGGCCACCGAGGCGGGCTACGAGGTCGGCACGCGCACCGCGGTCGACGTCCTCAACTCGCGCAAGACGCTGGTGCAGGCGAAGACCGACTACTCCGGCAGCCGCTACGATTACATCGTGAGCGTGCTGCAGCTGCGCCTCGCCGCCGGCAATCTCGACCGGGCGCAGCTCAACGAGGTCAACACCTGGCTGACGCAGGCGGTGGCGACCTTCCCCGCGGAGCCGACGCCCGAGAGCCTGGCACCGACCGTGCCCGCGCCCCCCGGCAACCCCGCGCCGCCGCCGAAACGACCGCCGCGAGGCTAGGCCTCGGACTCATCGAGCAGCGGCTCGATGAGGGCGAGGAGCTTGTCGAGCGCACCGCGGTTGCTGTCCACGCAAGCGCGTCCGGCCGCGCCAATCCGGGCCCGGGCCGCCGGGTCGGCGAGCAGCGCGCTCACGCGAGCGCGCAGCCCGGCGGCGTCCCGCACCACTTCGGCGGCTCCGCGCGCGATGAGGAGTTGCGCGATCTCTTCGCTGTTGGTGTTGTAGGGGCCGGTGAGAATCGGAAGCCCGAGAGCTGCGGGCTCGAGCAGGTTGTGGCCGCCGACCGGCGCGAGGCTCCCTCCGACGAAAGCGAGATCCGCGGCGGCGTAGAAATCGAGGAGCTCGCCGAGCGTGTCGAGCAGCAGCACCTCGCAATCGGGCGCGGCGGCAGGAGCCTCCGAGCGGCGCGCGTAGCGCATGCCGGCGCGGGCGAGCGTGCCGGCAACCTCGGCGAAGCGCTGCGGATGGCGCGGCGCGATCACGAGCAGCGCGCCCGGGTGCGCCGCACGCACCCGCCGCTGTGCCTCGATGATGGCCTGCTCCTCGGCCCCGCCGTGCGTGCTGCCCGCCACCCACAGCGGCCGCTGCGGCGCGTACTGCTCCCGCAACCGCGCCCCGCGCTCGAGGGTGCCGGGCGGCAAATCGAAATCAAACTTGAGGTTGCCGGTCACGTGGGTGCTGGCCGGATCCGCGCCGAGGGCGCGAAAGCGATCCGCATCCCCCGCACCCTGCGCCGCCACCACACGAGCCTCGGACAGCGTGGCGCGGAACAGCGCGCCGAGTCGCCGATAGCGACCGACCGAGCGCTCCGAGACTCGTGCGCTCGCCAGCACGAGCGGCACGCGGCGCCGGCCGCACTCGCGGTACAGGTTCGGCCACAGCTCGGTCTCGAAGATCACCGCGAGTCGCGGCTCGACGCGGGCGAAGAAGCGCCGCACGGCGCCCGGGGTGTCATAGGGGAGGTAGCGCACCTGCGCGATGTCGCCGAACAGCGCCCGCGCGCGCGCCGCACCGGTGGGCGTGAAGGTGGTGACGGTGAGCGGCAGGCGCGGATGGCGCCGGGCGAGGGCGCTCACCAGCGGCGCGCAGGCCTGCACCTCGCCGACCGACACCGCGTGCATCCAGACCCCAAGCGGGGCGAGCCGTGCGCCGAAGCCGAAGCGCTCGCCGAAGTCGTGCCAGTAGCTGCGGTCGCGGAGCCCGCGCCACAGAAGCATCGTGGAGACGAGCGGAACGGCGAGATATACCGCGAGCAGGTAGACGAATCGCACGCCGCTCCCGCGCCTCTTCAGGACGGCGCCGCCGCCGCGCTCGCTGCGGCCTCGCGGTAGCCGTCGAGCAGTCCCTGCCAGTCCGCCTCGCCGAAACGGTCCGCCGGCAGCGCCCACGTGACCTTCTCGAGCGAGCGGCGCAGTCGCACCAGATTGGCGTCGCACCAGAGCCCCCGCCGGCGCAGCTCCCCGCGGTCGAAGTCGATGAGGTACACGGCCTCCTCGCTCAGCAGCACGTTGTGCGCGTTGAGATCCCTGTGGCACACGCCGAGGTCGTGGAATCTGCGGACGCAGCGCCCGATGGAGATCCAGGTGAGCACCGAGAGCGCTCCCTTGCGCAGGCATTCGGCGAGCGAGCCGACTACGGCCACCCGCTCGGTGAGGAGGTCGCCCGTGTAGGTGAGGCCGCGATGGCGGTAGCGCGCGGCGAGCGGCGCCGGCACCGGCAGCCCCGCACGATGCAGACGGTACGTGAGCTGCCATTCCTCGAACGGCCGGGTGTTCTCTGCGCCCCGCCAGATATACTTGTCGGCCGCGAGGTGCGCGATCAGCCCGCCGCGCCGGTAGTGGCGCAGCACGAAATGCCTGCCCGCGGACTTCACGAAATGCGTCGTGCCGCGGCCGCGCGCGGCGCCGTCGAGCTCGCCGCGCTCCTCCCAGTACTTCGGATCGAACCAGCCCGGATTCAAATTGCCGACGCGCGAGGCGTCATATAGCATGGCGCCGCCCTCGAGCTTGCCTTGTTTGACCTCGGGGCCCAGCGGCCAGCGCCCGCTCATGAACCCTGCTCCATGATCCCGTCCCGGGCCGAACCGCCGCGTACTCTTTGCATCCTCAGGCTCTCGGCGATCGGCGATACCTGCCACGTCGTGCCGGTGGTGCGCACGCTGCAGCAGGCGTGGCCCGCGACGCAGTTGACCTGGATCATCGGCAAGACCGAAGCGCGCCTCATGAGCCTCATCGAGGGCGTCGAGTTTATCACCGTGGACAAGAGCGCAGGCCTCGGCGCGCTCGCGGCGCTCCGCAGGCAGCTGCGCGGCCGGCGCTTCGACGTGCTGCTGCACATGCAGTTGGCGCTGCGCGCGAGTCTCGTGGCGGCGTGCGTGCCGGCGACCGTAAAGCTCGGCTTCGATCGCGCGCGCGCCCGCGAGCTGCAGTGGCTGTTCACCACTGCGCGCATCGCCCCGCGCGCGCGCGAGCATGTGCTCGACAGCTTCTTCGGCTTTGCGGTCGCGCTCGGCGTCGGCGAACGGCTGCTGCGGTGGGATCTGAGGCTGCCGAGCGCGGCGCGCGCCTACGCCGAGCGGCTGATACCCGACACCCGTCCGACGCTCGTCATCAATCCGTGCTCGCGGCACGTGCGGCGCAACTGGCGTCCCGCGCGCTTCGCGGCGCTCGCCGCGCACGCCGCCGGGGCCCTGCGGATGCGTGTGATACTCGCCGGCGGCCCGAGCGAGCTCGAGCGGCGCACGGGCGCCGAGATCGAGCGCGCCTGCCCCGCGTCTCTCATCAACCAGATCGGCAAGGACACCCTGCCTGAGCTGCTCGCGCTGCTCGCGCGCGCGACGGTGCTCGTGAGCCCGGACTCGGGCCCGGTGCACATGGCGACCGCGGTGGGCACGCCGGTCGTGGGGCTCTACGCTGCGACCAACCCGGCGAGGAGTGGCCCGTACCTCTCGGGCCGCTGGTGTGTGGATGCCTATCCGCGGGCGGCGCGCGCCTTCCGTGGCTGCGATCCCGCCGAGCTCCCGTGGAACCACAAGATCGAGGAGCCGGGCGTGATGGACCTGATCGGGGTCGATGAGGTCGCCGCGAAGCTCGATCAGTTGCTAGGATCGCGCCCATGAAGGACATCCTGGTTCCCATCTCACCGGGAGAGCTGCTCGACAAGATCACCATCCTGAGGATCAAACAGGCTCGCATCCTCGATCCCGGCAAGCTCGCCAACGTGAAGCTGGAACTCGCGCTGCTCGAGCAGACCTGGCGCGACCGCGGCGGCGGGAGCCACGACCTCGCTCAGGATGAGCGCGCGCTCGAGGACGTCAACGAGCGACTGTGGGATATCGAGGACCGCATCCGCGACAAGGAGGCGAAGCAGAGCTTCGATCGCGATTTCATCGAGCTGGCGCGCGCCGTGTACGTCTGCAACGACGAGCGCGCCGCGATCAAGAAGCGCATTAATCTAGTGCTCGGGTCGCGCCTCGTCGAGGAGAAGTCCTACAAGCCGTACCGCTAGGGTACCCCGCGGAAATCACGCATCCCACGAGCTATTTCCCTTCGGACCCCGCCCGTGTCAGCGCTTCAGCGTGTACTCGGCTCCGCAGTACGGACACTTCGCCCAGCCGCTCTCCTCGACGGCTAAATACACGCGCGGATGCGAGTTCCAGAGGTACATCTGCGGCATCGGACAGCTGAGCGGCAGGTCCTCGGGGCCGATGTCGTAATGATTCTGCGCGTTGGGCTCGATGAGGGGCTTGGTCGTCGCGACCATGGGCGTTGGACGGGCGTTGCATGCGACCGGCGGCCGGGAGGCGGGAATTATACCCGCGCGAGCGCGCCTCAAGCGGCCATCGTGCCGCGCGCCTCAAGCGGCCATCGTGGCATTCCACAGCCGCGTCACCTCCTCGCGCAGCTCGCGGAACTCCGCCGCCGGTACGATCGGCGCCGCGCCGTCGAGGGCCAGGTGATGGCTGCGGGCGCGGTAGGCGCGGTACGCGCGGGTCAGGACATCCACGCTCGCCTGCGGAACCAGGTCGGCCGACGCCACCGACTCGAGCTGGCGGATGGTGTCGGAGTACATCGCCACCGGCGGATACTCGGCGGCCCACTTGAGCGCCCAGTACTGGGCGAGAAACTCGATGTCGGCGATCCCTCCGGGATCCTGCTTGATGTCGAAGCGCAGCGCATCGCCCCGGGAGAGCTCGCGGCGCTGCCGCTCGCGCATGCTGCGCACCTCCTCGCGCAGGCGCTCGCGGCGCACGTGGCGGGAGAGCACCTCGAGCCGCACCCGCTCGAAGCGCGCGCGCAGCTCCGGCGAGCCTGCCACGGCGCGCGCGTGCAGCAGCGCCTGGTGCTCCCAGGTCCACGCCTCCTCGCGCTGGTAGTCGGCGAACGCGTCGATGTTGGTGACCAGCAGCCCTCCCTTGCCGCTCGGCCGCAGTCGCACGTCGACCTCGTAGAGCCGGCCGGCGGCGGAGTGCATGGTCAGCAGGTGCACGATGCGCTGCGCGAGCCGCACGAAGAACAGCTGGTTGTCGATGGGGCGCGCGCCGCTGGTCTCCTGCCGCTCGCCCTGCGAGTCGTGCAGGAACACCAGATCGAGGTCGGAGGAGTAGCCGAGCTCGATTCCGCCGAGCTTGCCGTAGCCGACGGCGCAGATGTTCACGGCGCGCGCGCTATCGGCGTCGCCGCATCGTGGCAGGCCGAACTGCGCGGTGATCTGCCGCCAGCCGAGATCGAGGGCGCGCTCGACGATGAGCTCGGCGATGTCGGTGAGCCGGTCTGACACCTGCATGAGAGGCAGCGCCCCGGTGAGATCGGCGACGGCGACGCGAAACAGCGCCGCCCGCTGGAACTGCCGCAGCGCCTCCACCTGCTGCTCGGGGTCTTCCTCGCGCGGCTGCTCCATGCGCGAAGCGAGCTCGCGCTCGAATCCTGCGCGGTCCGGCGGCGGCGTCTGCAGCCGCTCGTCGATCAGCTCATCGAGCAGCAGCGGGTGTGCGGCGATCTGCGCCGCGAGGAACTCGCCGTGACCGCAGAGCTCCACGAGGCGCGCCCGAGCCGCGGCGTTCTCCTTGAGCAGCGCGAAGTATGCCGAGCGCTTGCCGGTCGCCTCGATGATCGCAAGGATGCGCCGCAGCACCGGCAGCTGCGCGCCGCTGCGCGAGATGTCCGCGAGCAGCGCCGGCAGCAGCGCCTGGAGGCGTTTGCGTCCGGGCTCATCGAGCCGGCGCACCAGCGACGAGGAGCGCAGCTCGAGCAGCAGCCGCGCGGCCTCCGCGCTGTCCTCGAAGCCGGCGCCCGCGAGCGCCTCCGCGAGCGCCGCGGTCTCGGCCTGGCTGTCCCAGAACCGTCCGAGATCGATGCGCACCGCGCCCTCATCGGGCTCCGCCCCGCCGAACACCACCAGGCGGAAGTGCCGCGTGACCCGCCCGCGGTGCTCATCGAGCTCGGCGAGGACTGCCGGCCAGTCGCGCGAGCCCATGGCGAGCGCGATGCGCTCGCGGGAGAGGGCGTCCGCGGGCACGCGGTGCACTTGGGCGTCGGCGAGCATCTGCAGGCGATTCTCGAGCCGGCGGAGGAAAGTGTAGGCGGCCCCGAGCTCCTCGGCGGCGTGCCGCGGCAGCAGGCTCGTCTCGCCGATGCGCGCGAGAGCGGCGAGGAGCGAGGGCGTCTGCAGGCGCCGGTCGCGCCCGCCCCGCGTGATCTGCAGCGCCTGGACGATGAACTCGATCTCGCGGATGCCGCCGGGTCCGAGCTTGATGTGGTCGGCGAGCTCGCGCCGCTGCATCTCGCGCTCCATCAGCGCCTTCATGTCGCGCAGGCTCTCGAACACCCCGTAGTCGAGATAGCGCCGGTAGACGAACGGGCGGATGGCGGCGGCGTCGATGTCGCCATAACGCTCAGCGCTCGTGACCGGGCGGGCCTTGACGTACGCATAGCGCTCCCAGTCGCGTCCGTGGCGCGGCAGGTAATCCTCGAACGAGGCGAAGCTCGAGACGAGCGGACCGGAATCCCCGAAGGGGCGCAGCCGCAGATCGACGCGCAGCACGAAGCCCTCGGCGGTCGGCGTTTCGAGGAGACGCACCAGCGCCTGCCCGAGGCGGGTGAAGAACTCCTCGTTGGCAATGCTGCGCGGGCCGTCGGTCTCACCGTGCTCCGGGAACAGCAGCACCAGATCGACGTCGGAGGAGAAATTGAGCTCGCCCCCGCCGAGCTTGCCCATGCCGATGACGACGAGCGGCTGAGCCTCGCCGCCCGCGGAGCGCGGCTCGCCGTAGCGCGTCACGAGTGCGCGACGCGCGTAGCCGAGCGCGGCGGCGATCGCGGCATCCGCGAAGGCGGTGAGATCGCCGAGCGTCTCGGTGAGGTCCGCCCAGCCGGCGAGATCGCGCCAGGCGATGCGCACGAGCTCCCGCCGCCGCCAGCGGCGCAGCTCGGCGAGGAAGCTCGCCTCGGGCGCCGCCGGATCCGCGGGCAGTGCGGGAGCGCGCGCGGCGAAGTCCTCCGCCGCCAGGCGCCGCTCGAGATCGCCGCTCTCGATGAGGCCGGCAAAGACTTGCGGGTCACGCGCGCAGGATTGCGCCACGAAGTCGCTCGCGCTGAAGACCGCTGCAATCGAGTCGCGAACGGTGAGCGGCGCTCCCCCGAGCGCCTCTCTCGCGACGTCGCTGGCGTTGAGCGCTTCGAGCGACCCTGCAACGACCGCGGCCAGCTCGGCGCTGAACGGGGGTTCCCGACCCCCGCGGGTGCCCGGGGTCCCCGTGAAATCGCGCGTCTTGCTCGGCGGTGATCGCTCTTCGGTCACGGCAAGCGCGATTTCATGGGGTGGCTAATTCCAGATGTTGCCCCCGAGATCGTGGAACGAGGCGCTGTCGGCCCGGCGGCTGAGGCCCCGGAAGCGCGTGGACGTCGCATACACCTGCGCGCCCTCGGAGGCGTCGATGGCCGCGGCGTCGCCCTCGATCAGGCTGTTGTCGATGTGCACGTTGGCGGCGCGCGCCGACACCCCGACGCCGGTGGCGCTGATGTGACTGTTGGTGATGTGAATCTCGCAGCCGTCCTGGGCGCTCACCGCGTCGCCGTCGAATTCGAGATTGCGATTGTCGATGTGCAGGAGGCGCTGGCCCTGGCACACGATCGGCTCATGCCGACGCTCGATGGCGGCGCTCGTGACGGCGGTATCGCGCAGCCGCCCGCCTGAGGCAGGCGCCGGGGCTGCGGACGCCTTGATGCTGTAGCCCGGTCCGGACTTCAAGACCCGTCCGCCACCGGGCGCCTCCACCTTCGCCCTGGCCGGCGCGCTCTCCGCGGGCCGCGCGGGCTCGGTGCTGGATGGCTCGGGGACTGCGGCCTCGTGCACCGGGGCCGCGCCGGTGTCGGCGCCGAGCGGCTCTGCGGAGGCCGCCGGGCCCGCCGAGGCGGCGGGCGCCGCCTGGGGGGCCGTCTTCGCGGACGCGGAGCCCGTCGCCCGCGCCGCCACGCCGGCGATCAGCTGGTCCGCACGCACCACGCGCAGCTCGCCCGTGTCCTTCATCCGCACGGTGAAGGTGCGGCTCTGCTCGTCGGCCGCTACGACTTCGACCGCAGCGTTCCGCTCGAGGGCCGACCGCGCCCAGCTCATCTCGCCTTCACCCTGACGCGCGCACGCAGCGAGCGCCAGCAGCGCAATGCACGCCGGAGCTCGCAGGGCCCGGTACCGGACAGTAGCCATGGCTTGGCCTCCTTTGCCTCCAGACGATAAACCCGCCCGGGGGTGTGTGGAAGTAGGGTGCACTGCGACATGGCGACGAAAAAAAACAGGCCCCTGTACAGGGGCCTGCGAGGAATGCGCGGAATAGGGGGTCTTGTTCCGCGGCTTTCGGGGTGGAGCCCGGATGAGTTCCGGGCACGACCCTTAACTGTTATGTAAAGCGTATCGGCTGCTGATTGCGGAATCGATACCTCTTTAGAGGGGGTGTTACATGTCCATTCCGCCCATGCCGCCCGGCGGGCCGCCGTGGCTGTGCTCCTCCTCCTTCGGAGCCTCCGCAACCATGACCTCGGTCGTGAGCAACAGTCCCGCCACCGAGGCGGCGTTCTGCAGCGCCAGGCGCGCCACCTTGGTCGGATCGAGGATGCCCTCTTCGAGCAGATCCCCGTACCTGCCGGTAGCGGCGTTGTAGCCGAAGGCGCCCTTGCCTTCCTTCACGCGGTTGAGAACCACCGCGGCGTCCTCGCCGGCGTTGTCGACGATCTGGCGCAGCGGCTCCTCGATGGCGCGGGCGAGAATGCGGATGCCGACCGTCTGGTCCTCGTTGGCGGCCTCGAGCTTCTCGAGCACTCTCTGCGTCCGCAGCAGCGCCACGCCGCCGCCCGGCACCACGCCTTCCTCGACCGCGGCCCGGGTCGCATGCAGCGCGTCCTCGACGCGCGCCTTCTTCTCCTTCATCTCGATCTCGGTGGCCGCGCCCACCTTGACGAGCGCGACACCGCCGGAGAGCTTCGCCACGCGCTCCTGCAGCTTCTCCTTGTCGTAGTCGGAGGTCGCCTCTTCGGCCTGCTGGCGGATCGACTCGATGCGCGCCTTGATGTCGGCGGGCTTGCCGGCGCCGTCGATGATGGTCGTGTTCTCCTTCTCGACGACCACCTTCTTCGCCTCGCCGAGGTCGTTCACCGTCGCCTTCTCGAGCGTCAGTCCGACCTCATCCGAGATCACCGTGCCGCCGGTGAGGGTGGCGATGTCCTGCAGCATGGCCTTGCGGCGATCGCCGAAGCCGGGCGCCTTGACGGAGGCGACCTTGAGGATGCCGCGGATGTTGTTGACGACGAGCGTCGCCAGCGCCTCACCCTCGACGTCCTCGGCGACCACCAGCAGCGGCCGGCCGGATTTCGCCACGGCCTCGAGCAGCGGCAGCAGCTCGCGGATGTTGGAGATCTTCTTGTCGACCAGCAGGATCAGCGGCTTTTCCAGCTCCGCGGTCTGGTTCTGCTGATTGTTGATGAAGTACGGCGAGAGGTAGCCGCGGTCGAACTGCATGCCCTCGACCACTTCGAGCTCGTTGTCGAGCCCCGAGCCTTCCTCGACCGTGATCACGCCCTCCTTGCCGACTTTCTCCATCGCTTCAGCGATGGTCTTGCCGATCGACTCGTCGGCGTTCGCCGAGATCGTGCCGACCTGCGCGATCGCCTTGGAGTCCTTGCAGGGCTTGGAGAGCCTCTTGAGCTCCTCGACGACGGCGATGACCCCCTTGTCGACGCCGCGCTTGATGTCCATCGGGTTGCGCCCCGAGGAGACTGCCTTGAGCCCCTCGCGAATGATCGCCTGCGCGAGCACGGTGGCGGTCGTCGTGCCGTCGCCAGCCTCGTCGGAGGTGTTGGACGCGACTTCCTTCACCATCTGCGCGCCCATGTTCTCGAACTTGTCCTTGAGCTCGATCTCCTTCGCCACTGACACCCCGTCCTTGGTGACGGTGGGTGCGCCGAAGCTCTTCTCGAGCACGGCATTGCGGCCCTTGGGGCCGAGCGTCGCCTTGACGGCGTTGGCGAGGATGTTCACGCCGCGGAACATGCGCTGGCGTGCGTCATCGCTGAAACGAACTTCTTTCGCTGCCATTGTCGTGATCCTTCTGCTTACTTGCCTTCAATCACGGCCATGACGTCTTCCTCGCGCATGACCACCAACTCATCCCCCTCGACCTTGACCTCGGTTCCGCTGTACTTGCCGAACAGGATCTTGTCGCCGACTTTCACGTCGAGAGGCCGCACCTTGCCGTCTTCGAGAATCTTGCCTTTACCGACCGCTACGATCTTTCCCTGGATGGGCTTCTCCGCCGCGGTATCGGGAATCACGATACCGCCCGGGGAGGTACGCTCCTCTTCCAGGCGCTTTACGATGACGCGGTCATGAAGAGGACGAATCTTCATGGTTAACGCTCCTTA
>WNES01002222.1_pt1 | contig 11458 bp, 12 predicted proteins | sample 5399931 | NCBI WGS metagenome assembly WNES01 (sample SAMN13153332, study PRJNA577476) | soil metagenome | isolation source: 20 cm grassland meadow soil 2 days after 3rd rain plot 5 | place: USA:California | collected 2015-11-11
CGAGGTCCTTCGGTCGGTGTCGCTCCGCCCAGCTCATGCTCGCTCTGAGAATCGGCCGTGCGGTCATAACCCTATCAGCCGGGTGCCGAAATCGTCGCTAGTAGCTGGGACATGCGATCAGTATAGCTGTTACAAAACCGTGTATGAAATTATATGTATTAGCTAAACGACGTTTCGAGGGCTCATTTTTGATCGTCCTGACCCGACGCCTCGAATACGTCGCAAAGTTCCGAGAGGAACTCGTCGTAGGTCTTCCGGAATTTCAGGCGGTACAATCGATCCCGGGTCTCGGTCGTCAACTGGATCGTCGTGAGATCCCTGACTCGTTTGGGCATTCGCCTAGACACATAGAACTAGGCATCCATATAGTCCTATGGATTGTCAACGCGGCCTCGAGCGCCTTCCCATTTCGGTTTGGACTACCTTTGCACAATGGGATGCCCGCCTGCGGTCCTCTGCAGACCGCAAAATGTGCGAGAAATCCGGGGAGGGATGGCTCACTCGCGGTAGTCCTCGAGCCGCAGCTGCGGGGTGTCCGGCTTCCTCTGGTCCGGCCGCCGGATCCGCCGCTGCATTTCGTTTTGGACTCGATTGAACGTCTCGATTTCGATCAGGGCATCATGTTTCCCGCGCTTGATGCCGCCGTTCAACCGGGACAGGCCGCAATAGACGGGATTGCTGAGGATATTCGCGATCGTCTGGCTCGCCCAGGCGCGTCCCGTCTTCGTCCGGTACCCGTCGCGGTTCAACTCCTGACAAATCTTCGCGATTCCTTTCCCCTCGAGGTACCGCCTGAAGATGAGCGATACGACGCGGGCCTCCTCCTGCTTCACCTGGAGGACGCCGTTCACGTAGTCGTAGCCGTACGGGCTCGCATAGGTGAGGAACGCATTCGCTTTCTTCACCGCGTTGTTGAGGGCCTCGGCGCTCTGCTGCCCGCGGGCCCGCCGGACCACCTCTCGCTCGTTCAGGTCCCGCTCGACGCAGAGCTTCCGGAGGGCGTCCTCCTCAGTCTCCGCAGCGTAGTGCTGCAAGAGTTCGCGGGTCGATCCGAATCGCATGTAGACTTCCCAGAAGAGGAGGGCGTCCGCGGGCGCTCCGTCGGCGCAATGCTTGCAGAGGACGACCTTTTCCTTCCGGACCGTTGGGTCCGCCCGCGGATTTGCCTCCACCTCGTGGCTCACGAGGTTCTTCGGCGTCCAGCATCGCGCGCAGCGGCCCTCCATCGCTCAGGCCTCCAGGACGATTGGAGGGGCCCGGGCGTTCGCGAGGAGGGCGCGCGACCGGAGCCGTGCCTGGACCTCGTTGAACGTTTCGGCGGAGACGAAGGCCTCATGTTCCGCTTTTCGGAGGAACCCGTCCCACCGGAGGAAGCCCGCGTAGACCGGGTTGTGCAAGATGTGGTACACCTTGACGGCGGTCCACTCCGTGTCCCGCTTGGTCCGGAGGCCCTCGTCATTCAGGGCTGCGGCGATCTCTTCGAGCGTGGAGCCATCCTCGCATCGTCGGAAGATCTCCCGGACGATGCTCGCCTCTCGACCGATCGTAATCAGATTGCCCGCCGAGACCTCGTAGCCCAACGGCGGCTGGTACCCGACGATTCCAGGACCCGCCTTCGCCTTCTGGGCCATCCCCATCTTGACGCGCTCCCCGATCTGTTCGGACTCGAGCTGCGCGATGCGCTGAATGATGTCCATCACGAAGCGTCCCATCGCGGTGGATGTGTCGAGAGACTCCGTGGCGGACACGAAGTCCTTCTCCCAATCACCCAATTGATCCATCATCTCCATGAAGTTCCGAGCGTTTCGATGGATTCGATCCATCTTGATCACGAGGATCGCGTCCCACCGATCCCGTTCCTCGATCATCCGTTGATACGCGGGCCGGCGAGTGTTGCGGCCGGAGTGCCCATCGTCCACATACAGGGCCGCGACCTCCCACCCGCGGGCCAAGCAGTAACCCTCAAGGCGCTCCTTCTGGGCGCTGAGGGAAAATCCTTCTTTAGCTTGGTCTTCGGTAGAGACTCTAGTGTAGACTGCCACTCGAACTATTCGAACCCATCCCGAAGCGGCAGAGGCACCTCATAGTAAAAAAGTCTGCCGGTCGGACGATAGTCTGACGCAACGTCGTACGGAAATGCGTGCATAAGGGAGGCGGAGAGCGAACGCGACAAGGGTGAATTTTATGGCACACGCAAAATAGTAGTCAAGGGGCTAGCGGGTTTCCGAGACAAGGATTGTCACGGAAAAATCGGAATTCTGACGCACCTAAACAAAGATAGTGAATCTCGATTTATGGTATCCTATTATAGCATCCACATAGATTCGACTTATCGGAATAATCCACTGTCACAAATATTAGTCACTGACCTTCTTCGCCCGGAGTTCGGAGAGGACTTCCTTCGCTCGGTCCATCCGAACCTTTCGCTCTTTCACCAGGATTTCCGCCACTCGCTCGACTTCCTCGCCCGCTGCCCCAACCGTGGCCGCGATGTTCCGGGCATGGAGGGACATGTGGCGTTCTGCGCGAGCCCCACCGTGGCGATGATCTCGCCGAGTTCCTGCGCGCTCTTCACCCCGAGGAGCCGCACATTCGCGCGGGCGGTCGGATGGACGGCCGTGGCGCCGCCGACGAGCCCGACCGCCATCGGCATCTCGATCGTTCCGACCAAGTCCCCGGACGCATCCTTTTCCCAGGTGGTCAGGGACCGGTAGCCGCCGGACTTCCAGGCGGCATAGGCGTGGGCTCCCGACTCGATGGCCCTCCAGTCGTTCCCCGTCGCGACGACGACGGCATCAACCCCGTTCATGATCCCTTTGTTGTGCGTCGCGCACCGGAACGGGTCGGCTTCTGCGAAGGCGTAGGCTTCGAGGATGCCCTCGATGACCTCTTCGCCGGACAGCTCGTCTGTCTTCAGGACGTCCTTCCCGAAAGTCGCGCGGGCCCGCGCGAGTCGCCGGACCGCAAGGTTCGAGATGATCCGCAGGTAGACGCGGCCGCCGGTCCACTTCTCGAGGTGCGGGGCGATCGCCTCTGCCATCGTATTCACCGCGTTGGCGCCCATGGCGTCGCGGCAGTCGACCACGAGGTGGGTGATGACCATCGGTCCGCGGTTCGTCTCGAGCACGCGGACCTCGACGTCCTTGGCCCCGCCGCCGACCTTGACGAGCATCGGGTCCTTTTCGTTCGCGAGGGCTAGGATCTCGTCCCGATGGGACAGGATCGTGATGCGGGCGCCGTGCGGATCGGGGATCCCGACCAGCTGGATCTGGCCGAGCATGATCGGACCCGAGCCGCTCGTCGTGAAACCACCGTGCGCGCGCGCGAGCCGGGCCGCGTTCGAGGCCGCGGCCACGACGCTCGGCTCCTCGATGGCCATCGGGATCAGGTAGTCCCGCCCGTTCACGCGGAAATTGACGGCGATCCCGAGGGGCAGAGGCATCGTACCGACGACATTCTCGACCATATGGTCGACCTGATCGAACCGGAGCGCGCCGGTGTTTCGAATCGTGTCGATCTCGGACGCCTCGAGCTCCCCGAACTCGCGGATGATCTGCCAACGCTCCTCCGCGCTCTTCTTGTAAAAGCCCGACACGTCGGAGCGCTTCACTGGTCCACCGGGCGCGGAAGAGGGCTTGGCCGCCATAAAGGCATCGCGGGCCGACCGGACGGACTACCGGAGGACGCGGGCCCCGCAGTTCGCGCAGAAGGAAGCCGCGGGCGTCAACGGAGCACCGCAACTCCGGCAGGCCTCGCCAACCGATGCCAATGGCGGACCTCCGGTGGGTGCCGATGCGTCTCGGGCGGGGGCCATCGGCGGCGGGCTCGGGTACATGCCCGCGTACGGAGGAAAGGCAGGGGACATCGGGGCTCTTCGTCCGCGACCGCTCTCCGCCACGACCAAGATCACGCCGACGATGAGCAGGGGCACGCCGATGCAAAGGAAAGGCACGAAGACGACTCCCACGATCGTGAAAACGACGCCGAGCAAGAGGACGATGCCGCTCGTCGAAACCTCGGCCAATCGATCCCTCCGGCCTCGCGTGGCGAGCGCGATTCGTCGATAAGAATGTCTCGGGGGTCCCATTTCCGCCTCTACCGGATGCGCGTGGCTCTCAATCGTGACCGCGCATCCGGCATGGTATAAATATCCCCGGCCCATCCCGCCTCCCGAGAGGAACCGCGCAGGAGGGACCACCTCGCCCGACGCCCTTCCGAGCGCCGCCCTCCCGTACCAGGCGGCTGCTCCGGCCACGCCGATCGTGTTCTGGTTGCTGCTCCTCGGGCTCTACATCGCGTCCTTCCTCGTCGGCCTGTGGGTCTATCAGGACGCCCGCCTCCGCCGGATGCGGGGGCCGTTCTGGTTCGCGGTCTCGTTCGGCGTCCCGATTTTCGGGTTCGTCGGATATCTGATTTTCCGCCGCGAACGCGCCGCGTAAGCGAGCGGGACGATCCGATCCCGGGCATGGTACCAGTTCGAACAATGCACCAAAAGCCCTCCGTGTCCAAGCGGCGGCCAGAACGTTTAAAATAAGGACGCGACATGTCGCCCGGGATTATCATGGAGGAGCCGTCATCCTCCTCGGGGGAGGCGCCAAAGCCGGCCTCGAGGGGCAAAGCGTTGTGGATCGTGATTGCAGTTCTGGTCGTGATCGTCGTCGTCGTCTTGGCGGCGGCCGTCGGCGGGCTCTTCAGCCCGTCTGGAAAGGCGCCATTGAGGATTGGAACCCTCTTGTCGCTGACCGGGGGATTGGCCCTCTTCGGACCCGGCGATACGAAAGGGGCGAACCTGGCCGTCGAAGAGATCAACGCGGCCGGCGGAGTCCTCGGCCAGAAGGTTGAGATTTACAATGAAGACGATCAGACCGATTCGACCGCCGCCCTCGCCGCGGCAACCAAACTGATCACGCAAAATCATGTCGACGCGATCGTGGGTGCTCAGTTCTCCGGCGGCTCGCTGTCGTCGATCAAGTTCGCCGGGGACAACGGCGTCGTCATGGTCTCTCCCTCCGCGACCTCGGTCAAGCTGTCCGACTTAACCGTGACGAACGGTTGGTTCTTCCGGACGATTTCCTCGGACCGACTGCAGGGTTCGGTCGCGGCGAGTTACCTCGGCACGAACCAGTCGTTCAAGTACGCGGCGGCCATGGTTATCAACAACCCCTACGGCATCGGCCTCGGGGCGATCTTCAAGCAGAAGTTCGAAGCCCTTGGAGGCGGTCATGTCGTCAACACAACGGTCGTGATTCCGGAGAAGCAGGCGGACTACTCGGCTGCACTGACCCAGCTCTTCGCCGCGAATCCGCAGGTTGTGTACTTCGTCGCGTACCCGGACACCGGTCTCACCGTGATGAAGCAGTGGGAGCAACAACGCGGTTCTCACGCCGGAGCCTGGGACAAGCAGTGGGTGTTCTCGGAGGGCCTTCAGGACCAAGTCTTCGTCGACCAGCTCCATGACCCGGCCGTCGGCGTGGATGTCACGAAGCTGTGGGGAACGGCACCGGCGGCGCCGGTCTCGTCCCTCTACAACGACTTCGTGAGTCGCTACAAGGCTCGCTATACGAACCAGACGCCGCAGCTATACGCCTCGCACACCTACGACGCGGTCTACCTGATCGCTCTCGCGGCCCAGAAGGCCGGTGCGGTCGACGGTGCCTCGATCAAGGCCCAGCTGCGCGCGGTATCGGGCGGGCTTAGCACCGGCGGAACGGTGATCAACGGTGGGCAATGGTCGAAGGCCTTGACCACGTTGGCCGCGGGAACCGCCGTGAACTGGGAAGGTGCGAGCGGATCCGAGAACCTGAATGCGACGAACGACCCGGCCGTCGGAAGCTACGAGATCTGGGGGGTTAACAGCACCTTCAAGATCGACCGGTTGGCGTTCTTCGGAGAGTCGCTCATTCAGCCGGTCTCCACCTCGAATATCGGCGCCCCGGCGCCGTACGTCCCGAACGCGTTCATGGTGCAGCTCCGCGCGCTCGCGGTACCCCGACGCGGCTGAACCCCCTTCCCTTTTCTTCTTTCCTTTTTCTCGCGGTCAGCGTCAGCCCTAGCCGCCAAGGTAGAGTTTCGCAACGTCGGTGTTTTGGAGGAGCTCCTTTGCGGCCCCCTCATAGCGGTTCCTGCCCGTCTCCAGAATGTATCCGCGGTTCGCTATGGCGAGTGCCTTCTTCGCGTTCTGCTCCACCATCACGACCGAGGTCCCGCTTCCATTGATCTCGACGATCTTGGAGAACACCATATCCACGAGTTTCGGGGCGAGGCCCGCCGAGGGCTCATCGATCAGGAGGATGTCGGGGTCCAGCATCATCGACTTCGCGAGGGCGACCATCTGCTGCTCCCCGCCGCTGAGGTTCCCCGCCCTCTCCCGCAACTTGGGGCGGAGGTTCGGAAAGAGGGCGATCGTCTCGATGGCCCGTCTCCGGATCTGCGAGTCGTTCATCATGCGCGGCGACGTCGCCGAACCCCGGCTACGATTCCAGGGCATCGGGACAGGGGAGGCCCTCCGGGTGATGGCGCCCATCTCCAGGTTCTCGAGGACCGTGAGGGACGGGAACGTGTTGTTCGATTGCGGGACGTAGGCAAGCCCGTCGAGGACCAGGTCCCGAGGCGGTTTTCCGGTGATGTCGAGGCCCTTGAAGGTCACCTGGCCGGCGGTCGGTCGGAGGAGGCCGAATATCGTCTTGATGAGGGTCGATTTGCCGGCCCCATTGGGCCCTATGATCGTCACGATTTCCTGGCTGTCGAGTCGCATCGACACGCCATGGAGGATTTCCATTTCCCCATAGCCAGAATGGAGGTTCTGGGCTTCGAGGAGGATCATCATCCCCCCAGGTACGACTCGATCACGACCGGGTTCGCCTTCACGCTCGCCGGGGTCCCGTCGGCGATCGTGCGCCCTTGGTGCATGACGATCACCCGATCGCATCGGTTCATGACGACGTTCATGTCGTGTTCAATCAAGAAGAACGTGCGGCCGTCGCGACGGAGCTTCTCGATGAGGTCCATGAGGTTGCCCGCGAGGGTCGGATTCACGCCGGCCACGGGCTCGTCGAGGAGGACCAAGGTCGGGTCGGTCATCAACGCGCGGGCGAGTTCCAATAGCTTCTTCTGGCCCCCGGAGAGCGCCTTCGCATGTTCGTTGGCCAAGGCGTCGAGCTGGGTCAGTCGAAGGACTTCACGGGCCCGCTGCCTCCATCGTTTCTCGTCTCGCCGAACCAAGCCCGGCTGGAAGAACAGGTTGGTCAGATGCTCTCCCGCGTTGTGCTTGGACCCGAGGACGAGATTCTCGAGGACCGTCATATTGCGCAGTTCGTGAGGGATCTGCCACGTCTTCGTGAGGCCCAGGTGAACGATCTCAAAGGGAGGGAGTCCGTCGATCCGGGTGTCACCAAACCAAATCTCGCCACCATCGGGGCGGTACAATCCTGCGATGAGATTGAACAGGGTCGATTTCCCGGCTCCGTTCGGTCCGATGAGGCCGGTGACGGACTGCGGCGAAACCGCCAAAGAACAGTCGTCCACCGCGCGAATCCCGCCGAAGGATTTGCGCACGTCCTGGACCCTGAGGATCAGAGGCGCTTCGCTCCGTTCGGTCATCGCAAGATCCGTTTCTTCTCCCGGAGAATCCCTTCCGGGCGATAGATGATGAGGACGATGAGCAAGGTTCCGACAATCATCAGCCGGATGTAGAAGATCGTGTCCTTGAGTTCCCGAGGTGCGTAGTCCTTCAGCTGGACGGAAAGCCACTCCAATCCGTAGATGGCGAAGGCGCCGACGATGGCGCCCCGTAGATTCCCCGCGCCTCCGACGATGACCATGACCCACACGGAGAAGGTAATCGCAGGAGCGAAGCTCCCGGACGGCTCGATGTAGTTGATCGTAATGGTGAAGAGCCAGCCGGCGAGGCCCATCAAGGCTCCACCGATGGCGAACGCTTGGAGTTTGTAGAGGAACGTGTTCTTTCCGAGGGCCATCGTCGCCTCTTCGTCCTCTCGGACCGCGCGGAGGACGCGTCCCCACGGCGACTCAGTCATGAAGAGCAGGACCACGAGGAGGATCAAGAGGACGCCCGCGCCGATGGCCACCTTCACCATCGCGTTCAGGAATGCGCTGGGCGGATTGAATTCGACCGGTTGCGGAATCGGAAAGATCCCGATGGTCCCCGCGGTGACGGACTCCCAGTTGATCGCGACGACTCGGAGGACCTCGGCGAAAGCGAGTGTCGCGATCGCAAGGTAGTCCGCCCGAAGGCGGACGGTGGGGAGCGCGACCAACGCCGCCACGGAGCCGGCCGCGGCCATCGAGAGGATCGCCGCGAGCCACAGCGGCAGCGAGAACCCCCCAAGATGGCCCGGGTACCCGATGGAAGGCGGGGTCGGGGGCGTGATCGCGATTGCCGTTGTGTACGCTCCAATAAGGAAGAACCCGGCGATGCCCGCGTTGAAGAGTCCGGTGTACCCCCACTGAAGGTTGAATCCAAGGGCGAGCAATGCAAAGACGATCGAGACATAGACATAGAAACCGACGTTGGTCAGGATCCCGGTGTCGATGGCCGTCCGGTCAGCCCCCGCTCTCTCGTTCCGCGTCCTGGGCCGCGCCGGGACGCCCACCGATTGCGTCCAAGATTTTCTCGATGAAGAAGACCCGCCGTGCGAACGGGGGCGGTCGTCCGGCGATGCCCCAAGGGCGAAGGATGAGGACCGCGATCATGACGATGAAGGGGATTGCCACCTTGTAGGCGCTCGAGGCCCCGAGTCCGAGCAAGAGAGGCACCGACATTTCCTGGGACAGTCCGATCACGAGGCCGCCGAGCACGGCCCCGTAGGGCGAACCAATCCCGCCGACGATGACCGCGGCGAAAACGAGGAGGAGGACATTGAAGCCGATTACCGGACTGACGACGCCGATGAGGCCGAGCAAGACTCCGGCCGTCGATGCGAAGGAGCAGCTGACCGCCCAGGCCGCGTAGGTGACCAATTTCGTATCGATGCCGGTTGCCTTCGCAAGCTCAAGGTTGTCCGCCGTCGCCCGCATCGCCTTGCCGAGATTCGTGTACGTCAGCAGGATGTGAACGGAAATCATGAAGGCGAGACCGACGGCCACGGTCCCAAGGTCCCGAATCCAATGGAACCCGAGGCCCGGAACAATGGGAATTTCCGGGATGAAAGGGACCCGAAAGATCCATTGCTGCGTCGTCGCGACCGCCCGGATTCCATTCTGGACGATCAATCCGACGCCGACGGAGGCGACGATCGGCGGCACGGGGCCTCGTCCCTCCAGCCTGGCGAAGATCAACACCTCGAGGAGAATTCCGACGAGGGCAAGGACCACGAACGAGACGATCGCTCCCCAGACGAGCGAGAGGGCCATGTTCATATTGACGAACAGGGCCACGTAGGCGCCGAGGGTCATCAGGTCACCGTACGCGAAGTTCGCGAACCCACGGATTCCGTAGATGACGGTCAGGCCAATCGCGGCGACGATGACGATGCTGCTGAGACGGAAGCCCGCGAGCGTGTACTGCAAGATCGTGATTCCAAACAGGGTCGCAAGGGCCGCGAGAAAGATGACGAAAATCGTGGTGACGATCAGGGCCCGCAGGAGTTGCCGGCGAGATCGAGGTGTGAACCGAAGGACCTCGCGCAATCGGCGAAGACGCGAGGTTTCAGCCGGAGGAGTCTCCTCAGAATTCGATGACATAACCAGGCTGACGGGCGCGGAAGGTACGGAATCCATTTAACCTTTCTGCGGATTCGAGAAAGGCCGCGGTCCTCCCGGGCAAGGTAGTCATGAACGCGCCCTTCGAACGCGTCGTGTTGCTGGAAGCCTCCGGCGCCAAACACCTCGTGAATCTCGATCGAGAGACCGTGAAGATCCCTTCGGTTGGCGTGGTCCGCGCGGACACGTTGCAAGGGTTGTTGGGCCGCCGGTGGACGATTGGCGATCGGACCTTCTTGGTGATGGTCCCGTCGATTCGGGACGAGATCGAGTCCGTGCGCCGAGAAGCCCAGATTATCGGGACGAAGGACGCGCCCGCGCTCCTATGGAATTGCGACGTCAAGCCGGGAGACTTCGTCGTCGAGATCGGCGCCGGCTCGGGGGCCTTGACACTCGCCCTGGCCCATGCCGTCGGGTCGAAGGGCCGGGTCGTGACCTACGACATCCGTCCCGAGTTCCTCGACCGGGCTCGCGATAACGTGACGGCAGCCGATCTGGAAGGCGTCGTTGAGTTCAAGATCGGCGACGGCCGGAAGGGGGTTGTCGAGCGTGGCGCGGATGCGATGATCCTCGATATCCCCGATCCGTGGGAGGCGGTCGATGGTGCCGCGACCGTCCTCCGTCCGTGCGGGCACTTCGCGTCCTACTCGCCCAACATGGAGCAGGTGAACCGGACGGTCGCGACCCTTCGGAAGAGTACCTTCGTCGAAATCCGAAGCGTCGAAATCATCGAACGGGAGATCGTCGCGCACGAGGCGGGGACGCACCCCTCTTTCGCACCCCTGGGACACACCGGGTATCTGACGTTCGCGCGAAAAGTGCTCGACACGTTCTAATACGGGCCGCTGTCTGGGCCGCGCCGGCATGGCGGCGGACCTCGTCAGTTTTGCCATCACGACCTTCGTCGCACTCTTCGCGATCGTGAATCCCATCGGCGCGATGACCTTCTTCGTGGTCCTGACGCGCTCGTACCCGAAGGAGATGAAAGGCCGGGTGATCCAGAAGGCGATCCTCGCCGCGACCATCACGCTGCTCGTCTTCGCCTTCGTCGGCAACTACATCTTCTTCGTCTTCGGCACCTCGATCCCGGCGTTCCGCATCGCCGGAGGGATCTTGCTCTTCACGATCGCCTTCTCGATGATGCAAGGAGAACGCTCCCGGACCCAGTTGACCGCGCAGGATCGCGCGGAAGCGCTCGAACGGGAGGCGGCCGGCATCGTGCCGCTCGGGATCCCGATGATGGCGGGCCCGGGGGCCATCACGACCGTCATGGTGCTCATGGCCGAGGCCTCCTATCCGAGCTTCGACATGGGCCAGATCGCGGTGATCATCGGCTCCATCCTCGCCACGATGGGCATCACCTGGGTCCTCCTGTACCAAGCGGACCGGGTGTTCGGTCGAATCGGCCGCATGGGGGCCTACGCGATCTCGCGGATCATCGGCCTCATCTTGGCCGCCATCGCGGTGCAGTTCGTGATCCTCGGAATCCAAGGGGCCATCGTGTCCTACTTCCGCTAGGCCGCGCCTCCGGATCAGCCGAGGGTCATCGGCCGCGCAACGGTCGGTTGGACGACCCGCGGGGCGAAGCTCGTGAACCTCTCCGGGTGTCCCGTGTGGATCGGGATGACCGTCTTCGCACCGATCGCGCGGATCATGTCTGCGATCTCCCGCTCCGACATGTGTCCGCTCGCGTGGTACTGAAACCGGCGGAGCTTGAAGAACCGGACCCAGTTCGCGA
>WNES01001367.1_pt1 | contig 11438 bp, 10 predicted proteins | sample 5399931 | NCBI WGS metagenome assembly WNES01 (sample SAMN13153332, study PRJNA577476) | soil metagenome | isolation source: 20 cm grassland meadow soil 2 days after 3rd rain plot 5 | place: USA:California | collected 2015-11-11
GCCAGGAGGGACCACCGGAATCCTGGCCCGGCCGGTGGTGATGGGCGAGAATCCTGCGAACCACGTCTTTGTCGATTTGGATCTGAAACGCCAAGGCAATCTGTTGAGCGATTCGCGGACAGCCCCAGTTGGGATTACGCTGCTTCATTTCAGATGACCGCATGAATGAGTTCTGCGCTGGGTCCTTTCGGGCCGGGTTTCCGACGGCGATTCGGTGAGAACAGCATGCGGTACTTTCGGTGGCTCATGGCTTTGTGAAGCGCTAGCAGTGTCGAAGGCCTCAGTACAATTGCAGAGCGGAGCAGGCGAGTTGGTCGCAGCAAGAGTGCCATCCAGCCGGCAAGAATGCGGTCCCACGCGGATAGATTCGGCGATCGTTGCCGGGAGCGATTCAGGAGCAGGAGTTGGTGTTTGAGGAGAAGCGACTCCGCAACGATGGAACGGACACCGCCAGGTCCGAGCAGGCGGACCAGGGTAGCAAGGAAATGGATGAGAAGAACCACCAAATGGCGCATCAAAGAATCGTAGCAGGGAATCCTGAGGAATCGCGGGTGAAATAACAATTCGCCAGAGACACGTTGCGGCCCGATTCGTTCGAGGTATAGGCGATCCATTTGAACGCGGCTCCCCATCCGGGATTTGATCGGTTCGGTCAACACTAGCGTCGGCTAATGATAATCATCCATTTTGTGGTTGATTATCATCCGTGCTCTGATGTATGGTCACCTGTGTGATTCGCCGGAACATTACGGATCATCTTCTCCAAGCCCTGGCCGACACTCCCGTGGTGCTGATCAATGGGGCCAGGCAGACCGGAAAGAGCACTCTGGTGCAGTCTCGGGAGGTGGCTGATGAGCGCAGCCGCCAATACTTGACGTTCGATGACCCTGGAGTGTTGGCGGCGGCCAGGCGCGATCCGAATGGCTTTCTTGCTGGCTTAACTACACCAGTCACGCTCGATGAGATTCAGCGCGTGCCCGAACTCTTTCCCTCAATTAAAGTAGCCGTAGATCGCAAGCGAGAGCCAGGGACGTTTCTACTCACTGGTTCGGCAAATGTGATGCTCCTGCCTAAGCTGGCGGAGTCCTTGGCTGGCCGGATGGAAGTGCTCACGCTTTGGCCATTTTCACAAGGCGAGATGGCTGGCGTCCGCGAGGGGTTTGTGGACGCTTTGTTTAGAAAGCAACTGAAATGGCCCGCAGGGAAACCGATTGGTTCTCGGCGGGATCTGTTTGAAACCGTCTTGGCTGGTAGCTATCCGCCCGTAACTAGCCGACGCTCAGGGGCACGCCGCAGAGCTTGGTTTCAGTCTTATCTGATGACCATTCTTCAACGCGATGTCCGCGATCTCGCTAACATCTCAGATTTAACCTCTGTGCCCCGACTGCTTGCGCTTGCAGCCAGCCGTGTCGGCGGTCTCCTAAATTTCGCTGACTTGTCGAGAGGCCTAGCGCTACCACAAACAACCTTGAAGCGATATTTTGCGTTACTCGAAACTACGTTCCTTGCGCAGCTCTTACAACCTTGGTCTGGCAACCTGGGGCAGCGGCTTATCCGGACGCCTAAAATCTATTTGAATGATACTGGCCTGCTCGCGCATCTGCAGGGGCTCACTTTGGAGAGGTTGGAAGTAAATGCGGGAGTGATAGGCGGCATACTGGAAAACTTTGTTTTAATGGAACTGAAAAAGCAGTCGGCCTGGAGCGATACCCAGCCGCAACTCTTCTACTGGCGCACAGCTTCGGGACAAGAGGTAGACATCGTGCTGGAAGACTCGGCCGGGCATCTGGTAGGCGTCGAGGTGAAAGCCGGTGCCACTCTAGGTCAAGGTGACATTCACGGCTTGCGGGCGCTCGCCAACGCGGCTGGCAAGCGATGGATTCGGGGAGTCGTGCTATACACGGGCAGCGAAATTATTCCCTTTGCCGGCAACTTGCATGGCATACCAGTGCCCTTACTCTGGAGAGCTCACAAGGGGGAAGAACCTATTTCCAGCTGATTCTTAAATTGCGCGTTAGTTCCTCACGATACTTCTTGCGCCAGTAAAACTGCATGCCGGCGCCCCCGTTGGCCCAAGGATCTTGAATCGCTCCCGCAAACGATCTCCAATCTACACGCGTCGAACCGGATCCTCGCTGGCTTGATGGCGCTCTTGGTGCGTCCAACTCGTCTGCTCCGTTCCGCAATCGTTCTGAAGCCTTCGACACTGCTAGCCATTCATAAAGCCATGAGCAAAGGAAAGTACTGGATGCTGTTCTCCCCGCCGCCGGCAGCCCGGCCCGAAAGGTCCGAGCGCAGAACTCATCCGTGCGGTCGTCGAAATGAAGCAACGTAATCCCAACTGGGGCTGTCCGCGAATTGCTCAACAAATGGCCTTGGCGTTCCATCTCCAAATCGACAAGACGTGGTTCGCAGGATTCTCGCCCGTCACTACCAGCGGGGACAGAACCCCGATGGTCCTTCCTGGCTGACCTTCCGGGGCCACATGAAAGACAGCCTCTGGAGTATTTATCTCTTCAGGTGCGAGTCGGGAACGTTGCGGACCCGCTGGGTCCTGGTCGTCATGGATCAATATTCGCGCCGGATTATTGGATTCGGCGTCCATGCCGGGACTGTCGATGGTGGCGCACTTTGTCAGATGTTCAACCGCGCCATTCGGGGCCAACGCGGGATGCCAAAGTACCTAAGCTCCGACAACGATCGCACGCACGCATACCTCACGGGAAGGGCGAACACCGGATACGACCGTCAAACCCCCATGGCTGCCTGACTTTTCAAGGCCTCAGGCTCACTGCGGTATCCGGTCAACCCCTGCAGAAACCTGGAATGGAATCATCCGGTGTTTGCTTTCTTAGTTGCAGCGTGCTTCGCGGCTCCGATCGTTTCACTGCCACCAGGTGCGTTCCGGAAGTGAGACCATCTTACTTTCGCTGCACGATTACCCGCAAAATCGGCCCAGATATCAATTCGCCAGATACACCCTCCGGTTGTTCTCCGATGTTCCTTGTTCCACTGAAATCCATCTCCGCTTGATGAGCCGGTGCAGCGCCGGGTACAGCGATCCCTGCTCCACCTGCAACACGTCCTCGGAATTGAATTCGATTGCCTTAGCGATGGGCCGTGCGTCGGCCCCAGCAGCAGAGTGCGGAGAATCAGCAAGTCCAGGGTCCCTTGCAGCAGCTCGATACGTTCGCGTTGTTCTTTGGCAGACATTCTAGGCGACGATACAGAGCTTCCAGTCGAAAGTAGGTTCCAGTACTCGGATCGACTGGATCGGACATTCGAGTGTCATGCCGCTCATCCCGTTGATGCGGCAAGACTGGTGGAATTGCTAGTTACCAAAGTAGATCTCGTCCACACCCATCTGCTCTAAGCGATCCTTGCGGCGCGTGGCACTCCATCTCTGCAGATACCGCAGGTCGATGGCCCGCACCGTGCTGGCCGCCATCCCCAACTGCCGGGCCACTTGGCGCACCGAGGCACTTTCGCATGCCCATCCCACCGCATCTTCAAAGTCCTTACTGAAAGGTGCTTTGCTCGGCAGCTGCGGCACCTTCTCTACTTTGACTCCGCACTGCGGACAGCACACCCGGTACAGCTCGATGATCACCGTCGTCTGATACTTCCTCCACGGCAGGTCGCGTACCTCGCGCTCGTAAAAATCATGCGCCTCGGTAACCTTCCGTCCGCACCCCGAACAGATCAGTTGGCGGTTGCCCCGCTTGCGCGGCACCCATAAACGTAACGTCTTAGCGGCTTCATCGATTTCGTACCGGTAGACTCGGTAGCCCGGCCAATCCAATATTTTCGTGTATTCGTTCTCGCGCATTCCGCCGAGTCTAGCCGAATTGCCCCCTCGACGGAAAACCGCTCATTTATAGGGTCTCTACAAATTCCTGTGCAGAGCCCGAAAAACAAACATGGAGCACAATCCTTGAGAGCGCGATCGATACTGCAGTACTTCTCACCGCAGCGAAGGATGGACAACTCGAAGTCTTGAAGCCAAAGGCAACCCAAGCCGTCCCGGCAACACACGGACAATTCAAAACAGAAGAAATGACATCAGGTTCTCGATTTAGAGTTGTTCCTCAGGGCTTCGCCCACCTTGTTCACCAGCGTATCGCGCGAGAACGGCTTTTGCAGGAAGAGACCCTCCTCCAGGAAGTCGTCGTTGCCTGTGTTGTATTCGAGGTAGCCAGACATGTAAACGATCCTCAGCTTGGTCCGCAGGCCCTTGAGCCGTTTGGCGAGCTCGGGTCCTCGCACCTTGGGCATCACGACATCGGTAAGCAGCAGATGGATCGGCTCGTCCGACTGTTCGGCGACCGCGAGAGCTTCTGTGCCATCCTTGGCGGTAAGCACTTTGTAGCCAGCGGACTCTAACAATTCGCAAGCAAGGGCCCTGACCGCCTCTTCGTCTTCCACAATTAGCACGGTTTTGCGCCCACGAACAGTAGTGAGCGCAATTTCCTCCGATGCAACAGATTCCGCGGCCTCGTCGACTCGCGGGAGGTAGACTTCGAAGCGCGCGCCTTTCTCCGGCTCCGATTCCACCCAAACGCAGCCGCCGCTCTGCTTAACGATGCCGTAAACGGTGGCAAGCCCCAGTCCAGTTCCCTTGCCCTGCTCCTTGGTGGTGAAGAAGGGTTCGAAAATGCGCGCCTTCGTTTCGGCATCCATGCCATGACCAGTATCCCTAACCGCTAGACTAGCAGAACATACTTGCCCGGCAGAATCGGCCGGTGAGCTAGGGCACATTTCCCGTCCAATGTCACGTTACTTGTTTCGATGGTTAGACTGCCGCCCGATGGCATAGCATCGCCGGCATTCACTGCAAGATTCATAATGACTTGTTCGATCTGCCCTGGGTCTGCCTTCACTCGTCCAAGAGACTCGCTCGCGTGGAAAGTGAAGGCAATATCTTCGCGAATCAACCATCTAAGTAGTTTGCACATTTCCGCGACCAGTATGTTCAAGTCCAGGATTTTCGGCTGCAGCACTTGCATACGACAGAAGGCGAGTAACTGGCGAGTCAGCGAAGCGGCGCGGTCCGCTGCGTTCTCTATTTGCTCCATGCGTCCGAGGAGTCGGTCGTCGGATTGCAGGCAGTCAACCAATAAACTGCTGTTACCCTTGATGACTGTTAAGAGATTGTTGAAGTCATGAGCTACGCCGCCTGCCAGGCGCCCCATCGCATCCATCTTCTGCGCTTGGCGGAGCTGTACTTCAAGCTGTTGCCTTTGTATTTCGTGCTGCTGTCTTTGTTCTTCGTTCCTCTGCAGTGTGTTGCGCATGTCCTCGAAAGCTCGGGTGACGTGTGCTACCTCATCACCACCATGCGATTTCAGTGGATAGATGAAATCACCATGTTCGAGGGCGCGCACTCCCTCCGCGAGGTACGCCAGCGGACGCGTGGACCTGTCCGAAATAACGAACACCAATATGCCTCCACCTAAGACGGCGGCTAGACCCAGCCCGAGCAGTAGGCGGTTCAATCTCTTCAGGGATGCAGTGGCCTCGTCATAAGACTTCAGAACAGTGAGGCTTAGGGCTGGCTGGGCGCCGAATTCCAGCGCGAGAGAACTCGCAAAAAACTTCTCATCGCCAATTCGGATTTCTTCACCTCTGGGACGGTCCCGCAGCTGTCCCTCGAGCTCTGGCTCCTTGGCGAACGAAAACGTGCTCATCACAAAATCGTTGCCGTACCGGAAGATCAGGTGACTCGATGAAATGCGCCCCAGGTCGCTCGCTCCCGTGGCGTCAAGCTCACGCCCGACAACAACTGTGCCCAGGAGGTGGCTTTTCCCTGGCTCATCCTCGTAATACGGTTGCAGCACCACTTGAAAAAGATGCGCGCCATCAAACCACCATCCGGGACCACTACCCTCTATGAAAGAGCGTCGAAGGAGGTTTTCAGCGCTAGCAATGGAAAGCCTTGAGGTAGTCGTTTGCAGGGCGATAATCTTGCCTTTTCGGTCCGCGAGCGCAAACAGGTCGCAATCGCCGAATTGCCCTGGGTTTTGGCTGGCATCCTTGATCGTCGTCGCGTCCGTTTCTCACGTATGCTAACGTCGCGAGTAGGTCGGCCCTGCGGCTCAGCATCATCTCTCGCTGGTTCTGAACGGCCTGGATTGTCAGGACGGCGTTGCGGGCGTCCTGTTGGATTTGCCTTTGGACTAGGGCCTGAGCCGAGTGACGCACTACAAGGAGAGTGGCGGAAGTGAGCGCAGCCGTAAACAGCACAAGCCACAACAACAGCTTGGTGCGCAATCTCAGATTGTTGTGGCCCTCAAGGAGGGCCTGCAAAACGCGGTTTACCCCAGTGAACTGAATAAGTTGCCTCAGGGAATGCGAGGCCTCAGGAAGGTTTCCTGGAGCTGCCACGGACGATGACGAGTGACTTAATTCACCTGGAGTTTGCATGTCCGGCTCGGACTCTTCTAAGCCTTCGGCTCAAGGACATTTCTAACTTACTGCCTTTCAATCAGTTCACTTTTTCTATTTTCCGTACTCACCGAAAACTCGGGAACGCTGCGGAACGTCAAGCGCAACCTTCGCCACAGCCTGTTTCTACGACACGGGTATCATGGACAGATGTTGAGACTGACGGGGCAGTCACCCTCGTCGGGACTTGAGAAGCGAAACTATCATATCAGTCTTGCACGAGGACCGGAGAAATCTCATCCGAACCCGGGACGGCGGCTTGGACGCGCACAGTTCTCTCGACATGAATCTGATACCAGAAATGGCACAGATAGATCAACGGTAGCACCAGGAGCCCCGCGATCCAGCTTTCGGAGTGGCTCAATGTGCTGACCAGACCGGCAGCAACCGCGCTCACCAGGAAATAAGGAAACGCCCAATAGAAGCAGTGAAGCCATTCCTTCTGAAAAGGCTTTTCCTCCGTCAGCGAAATGACTCCTGCAACCAGGCCTGTGTTCAGGAGCAGATAGATTAGCGAAGCAGAGGCAAGAAGCAGGATGAGAGAATTAAGATGCAATAGCCGCAATATCGCGTGGCTGAGCCAGTCCGCCAATCCAGCGGACAGCACTAACGTTCCCATGTTGAACACGATCTGCTCCGGTCTGGGAGGGGTTTTAGCGTGCCACAGGGTCTGCACGAACGCAACGGTGCAGCCCAGCAGAAGTGTTTCGCCGAAGCCGAAGTCTGCGATCCCGACCAGGATGAACGGGAAGCTGAGCGACATCGTGCCTTTCATTCCTGGGAGACGGATCTTTTGTGTAGAGAGCACCATCGCTAGGAAAAGGAATGCGAGAAGACGTGGGAGTCCCGTGGACTGCCAGTGGGACAAGCCCGCGACCAAGACGATGAGCCCGGCGGCGGCGATCCACGATATGTAGAGTTTGGCTTTAGTTGTCACTGGTCAGGCCTCGTGCCAACTCTGCGCGTTCAATTCTCACCGCCCAGTAAAATGCTTAGCGCTTTGGAAGTCGCCTGGTTCGATGTGTCGCCCCAGACAACACCACTACCCCACACGACGCTGAAGCCCGCGTTGGAGCTCGTGCCCCAGCAAACGCTACTCCCCCACAGCACGGCAGTTCCATTCACGAAGACGTTTGTGCCCCAAACAAGCGAAGTGGCCCACGGTGAAGAATCTCCCCAAACAACGCCCTGCCCAGTAACGAGATAGACGCTTTGCGTGGAGGGATCAAAGACTGCGGCCGGAGATACAGCCGAAGCATCGGCCAGGTCGTTGCTGGAGAGGGCAGCGCCAACGTCCAGATAGCCAGCGCCAATCGTAAAAATGTCGTAGTAATCGGTGTAGATGATGCCCGTGGTTGGGTCCGTGACGGTACTGTAGGCAGGAAAGTTTTTTGAGGCCGTTTTCATCAAACGGGCCTTCACTTGATCCGGCGTAAGGTTCGGATTTTGCTGAAGCAGGAGTACGGCGGCGCCACTGACCACGGGCGTAGCCATGCTGGTGCCGCTCAGCCGCATATAAGACGGCGAGATCGTGTTCGCGGTCAGGCTTGACGTGGAGTTCTTCTTATTGTTCTTGGTATTGCCGCCCGAGCCGGTGCTGGTGGTCGTCGAGGAGGAGTACTCGCTCAGATAAACGTCGGTGGGAGTACTCAATAGGGGCGCATTCGGCGCCAGCGTGGAGACGACCTGATTTCCAGGTGCGACGATGTCAGGTTTCACGACAAAGTCGTATGCCGTTGGTCCTTTCGAGCTGTAGCTGGCAATCGTGTCATCAACACGCGTGGGAGTGTTCGCGGTTTTCATAGCGCCCACAGTGATGGCATACGGATCGTTGCCTGGAGCGGCGATAGTGCCGTAACCTTCCGTGCCCGCGCTGTCGTTGCGGCCCTGGTTGCCAGCCGCAGCAACGACGACAATGCCCGCGCTCCATGCAGCCTCAACTGCCTGACAAAGCGGATCAACCGTGTAGCTCTCGTAGACCTGGCGGCCAAGCGAAAGGTTGATCACTCGAATGTTGTACGTAGATTTCAGGCTGATGGCCGTCTGGATCGCCGCAATTACGCTGCTGTCGGTGCCGGCGCCGTTCTGGTCTAGCACTCGCAGGTTAATGATGTTTGCGTTCGGCGCAATCCCTTTGAATGTGTGGGTAAAGTTCCCGCCGGTGGAAAACCACCCTTGACTCGCAATGATCCCGGCCACATGCGTTCCGTGGCCATATAGGTCTGATGTATCCGTTGTGCCAGGCACGAAATTCTGGCTATAAACAACGCGCGACCCGTAGGTCTGATTCGACGGAATCCACCAGTAGAGATCGCCAACGGCGGTGATGCCGCTGTCAATGACCGCCACTCCGACGCCCGTGCCATCCAAACCCCACTGCTGCCACGCGACTTGAGCATTGACGCTTTCAGGAGTGTAGTCGAGAGTTGATGTGGAAGTGCCGCTTAGCGGGCGATTGGGCGAGATGTAAGCAACGTCCGGATCATCCGCCAAGGCCGGGAGGGACTTCACCGGGACGGAATAATGTGCTCCCCTAATCACATCCAGCTTCTTCTTCAACACGCCGCCATGGCCTTCCACCTTGCCGTGCTGGGCGTCCGTCGGCGCCTGTTTGAATTGAATGATGACATCCACTGTCGCGCCGCTTAAGCCGCTTTTCAGCTCTTCAAGGTCTTTCGACAGCTTGTGCTTGCCGTCGGCAAAAGACAACGCGGCAGCCAGCAGCGTGATCAGGGCCAAGAAAGCGAACCGCGCACCCCAGGTCGTTGTCGTCTGTAGAATGCTGTCGTGCAACGGTCGCTTTGTTTCAAGTGTGGCGGACATAAGCTGGGCTCCTAAACTGCCTTGAGGGCCAAGAACTGGAAGTGTCGAGAGGGCGCGGCCCGATGCCTTGGTGTTGTCTATGCTGGGAGTATCAGGTCTGGCTGCAGGGCAGTCGATAGTACAGGTAGGGCATAGGTGTAGTACAAAAGTACAGCCGGTTCTTGGCGACAGGGACAATCCCGGGGTTTCTGTGGTTGGCATCTTCTCGGTTAGTGGAGAATACGTCAGCAAGGCGTGCACTCAGCGCGCTCGCGACGCGTCGGCGAGGGAGGCTTCATTCTCCTCGCTCACCCGTAATCGCCACGTTGATAGTCTCCACTGATTGTTGTGTGCTGCTGCCCCAGACCGCACCGCTGCCCCAGACTGCGCCAAACGCTTGGTTGGTGCTCGTGCCCCAAACAGCGCCGCTGCCCCAGACCGGGCCGGAGCCACTGATGAACACATTCGTACCCCAGACCGCACCGCTCCCCCAAACGGCGCCAGAGCCCCAAACAGCGCCTGAACCAAGGATCAGGTAGACGTTGCCGTTACTGGAGTCGTAGGCAGCCGTAGGAGACAGCGCATTGCCAGTTGCCACGTCGTAATCGGCAAGGGCCGCCGCGACATCCAAGTAGCCCGCGCCGACCGTGAAGATGTCGTACTCACTGGTATAGGTAGCTCCGGTGGTCGGGTCGGTCGCAGTGCTGTAGGCAGGGAAACTCTTGGAAGCTGTCTTCATCAACCGGGCCTTCACTTGGTCCGGCGTCAAGTTCGGCTGCGCATGTAGCAGAACCGCCACTCCGCCGCTGACGACTGCGGCAGCCATGCTCGTGCTTAAAATGTAATAAGGAGATCCACTGTGGGAAGGATTCCTTTGGTAATAAGACGCTGGGACGTCGTTAGCCGGGTAGGTGAATTGCAGAGACCCTTTCGCATCGAGCACTGAGACGGTACGATTGCCCGGGGCGACGATATCGGGCTTTACTACGTGATCAAAAAGCGTCGGACCTTTCGAGCTATAGCTTGCGATCAAGTCATCGTTGCGAGTGGGCGTGCCCATCGTTTCATTGCACCCACGGTGATGACGTAAGGATCGTTGCCCGGGGAGGTAATGGTGGCGTAGCCGTTTGTGCCCTGCGAGTTATCGCGTCCTGAATTTCCTGCCGCGACGACAACCACGATTCCCGTTTTCCAGGCCGCCTCGACGGCTTGGCAAAGGGGATCGAGTTTGTAGCTCTCAAAGACCGGGCGGCCGAGAGAGAGAGAGAGAGATTGATTACGCGAATGTTGTACATGCTCTTGAGCTGAATGGCTTCTTGGATGGCAGAAATCACGGTGCCGTCTGTGCCAGAGCCGTTTTGATCGAGCGCGCGGAGGTTAATGAGATTCGCATTGGGGGCGATGCCCTTGAATGTGTAGATGTATTGGGAACCGGTCGAATTCGCGCCGCTGCCCGCCACAATGCCGGCCACGTGCGTGCCGTGACCGTACTCGTCGTACGTCTTGGACCCGCCATAGAACGCTTGGGAGTACGAGATGCGCGACGTCGATTTACCGGAAACCTGGAAATCCTTATCATTGCTGACACCACTGTCGATAACCGCCACACCGATACCCGTTCCGTCCCAACCTTGGCTCCACGCGATATTGGCATTTACGGCCGGGGCCGTGTTGTTAAGAAGTGAGGCGAGTGGACGATCTTGCGAGATGTACGAAATGTTGGGATTTCTGGAAAGATGCTCCAATCTGTTCGCCGGGACTGAGTACAGGCCACCGTTAATTAAACCGTATTTGTTTACCGTGTAGGCCCGCTGCATAGCCGCTGCTTGGCGTCAAAGACCAACGGGTAGAGGTAGATGTCTTTGATGACTTTGCCGTGAGCCTTGTGCTCGCGATCCATGCGACCGCGCCCGGTGGTCTGCCCTACATAGATCCAGTTGGCCGCGCGGTAGCAGGTTCCACGAAAGCGGCTAGCATCCACCAGGGTTTCCAGCAGCAGCGGACGATGGCCGTAGTAAGTTTCCCAATCCGCTGGAAGTTGCCGCGCAGCGTGCGCCAGGATCTTGCTCGCCAGTCCTTTGACGTGCACCCAGGGCAGAATCAGGAATCTGCCGTTGTTCACAATCCATGGTAGATGGCGCTGCCTTTGCTCATCGCTCCAACCAATCCAAAGGTCTCGCGGTTTCATCTTC
>WNES01003510.1_pt1 | contig 11426 bp, 3 predicted proteins | sample 5399931 | NCBI WGS metagenome assembly WNES01 (sample SAMN13153332, study PRJNA577476) | soil metagenome | isolation source: 20 cm grassland meadow soil 2 days after 3rd rain plot 5 | place: USA:California | collected 2015-11-11
TTCTTCTTCCGGGCCGAGAGCTACTACAACCTCGCGACCGAGATAGAGAAGCTCGATGCCGAGGAGGCAGCCGGTCCCCCTATCATTGGCGCCTACGGCGGCCGATCTCTGCATGAGCAGTCTCATGGACAATCGTTTTTGGCGCTGTTTAGCCACCGCCTGCGCGGAGACGGCCTGTACCTTGTTGACGAGCCAGAGGCCGCGCTCTCGCCCAATCGGCAGCTGGCTCTCCTCTCGATAATCCATGACTTGGTGGGCAAGGGCTCGCAGTTCATCATCGCGACACACTCGCCCCTGATCATGGCCTACCCGAATGCCTGGATATATCTTCTTCTCGATGACAAGATCGAGCGAGTCGAATATACGGATACTGAGCACTTCGCACTAACACGCGCCTTCTTGAACGACCATCGGAGGATGCTGCGGCGGCTTCTTGACGATGAGGCGCTGTGATGAGTGTTTGAGCGCGAAGGAGGCGGTCGATGCCGAGACACGGTAGCTTGCTGACGGTCATTCGGGAGTTGGTACAGGAGGAAGTCGGGTCCGCCATCCATTCGTTGCTCGGAAGCGTCTCGGGCACGAAGCCGAAGCCGAAGAATGGTCGGCGCCGTCGTCGCCGCAGGGGTCGTGGAACATGGCGCCCCGGTGGTCCCGGTCGTCCGCCGAAAGCGGTTGCCGAGAAGATGGCGCACAGGAAGAAGGCCGCCGTGGTGACGCCCGCAGCCCCGAAGGCGAAGACCGTCCGCCGTCGCAGGCGTCGGCGCGGTCCAGGGCGTCCGGCGGGATCGAAAAAGAAGGCGGCTTGATGGCGATGGCCGAGGAAGTCTGGACGCAATTGGCGACCCGCATCCCGAAGGAGCTTCACCGTCGCCTGAAGCTCTACTGCGTGACCCACGACATCGCCCTCATGCACTTCGTCGTGGAGGCCATTGAGGAGAAGCTCGGGCGGAAGACCCGGCCGAAGAAGGGGACGGCATAGGACGGGGTGCCGAAGCATTGCCGATGCGTTCGAGGGCTGCAATCCACGAATCCTTGACCCCATGCCGCCGCTGGCGCTAGGAGCGGCTTTGGACCGATGCGCGACCCGACGAGAGTTCGCCACCCCGACGTGAAGGCCATCACCGTCGTCCTCGCTTCGACGGCAACGCCTCAACGTGGCGGCCTACCGTACCTCGACGCCGTGCTGCCCGCCGAGGATCGGCTCGCTCACACGCCGCTTATCTGCGGTCCAAGGGCATCATCGACTAAATCGCCGCCGAGTCGCCCAAGGCGCTCAAGGGCGTTTGTAGCCCTTCTCTCCCGTCATCCACCCCGTCCCTCTGGTTCCTGTACCAAAATCCCCGCACGGTCTTTTCCATAGCTTTCCAGGGCAGAGGGCCGTGCCCACCTCGCCAACGTGTTCGACAGACGATGATGAAGACCCTCATGATCGGCCTCGGGACGCTCATGCTCGTCGCGCTCACCCGACCAGCCCTCGCCCAGCGATGCCTGTCCTTCCGGCCGCCCAACCCCGAGATGAGGCGCAAGTACAATTTTGGCGCGGGCGTCGAGTCCGATTGGACGCCCGGCTCCCGTTACCAGGGCGTCAGCCCGCTGGCGCCCGCCGCGATCTGGGAGGGCGAGAACCTGGAGGTCGATCCGCCGCGCCGGCTCGTCCAGAGCTTCAGGGCCCTCTGGAGCGAGGACGTGAAGCGCGAGGGGACCTCGAGGGTCACCTGGGAGATCGAGCCGGTCGGCGATTCATGCCGGCTGACCGTGACCCACGACCAGCTGCGCGAGGACGCCAACGCCGAGCTCTACGGCGGTTGGATGATGATCCTCTCCGGCCTGAAGACGCTGCTGGAAACCGGGCAGTCGCTCACGACGCCTGGCTCGCTGCGCTACTCGCAAGGCCGGAAACCGGCTGCTTGAGCCTCACCGTGTGGGTCCCTCGGGTCGGTCTCCGAGCACCACGCGCACGTGGTGGGTCGTCCCGTCATCGGCGAGCGGGATGCCGTTGCTCCTCACGTCCACCGCCGCCCCGTCCACCTCCACGGCCGAGATCCCGCGCATCACCCCGCGCGGGTTCTCCACCACGATCGCGTACCGTGCCGAGTGATACCGGAAGGTGACCTCGTACGATGGCCACGCGCGCGGGATGCACGGATCGAGATGGAGCGTGGCGCCGCGCAGCCGGAACCCGAGGATCGACTCGATCGCGGCGCGGTACATCCACCCGGCCGCCCCCGTGTACCAGGTCCATCCCCCGCGCCCCACGTGCGGCGGCTCGGCATAGACGTCGGCGGCGACCACGTACGGCTCGACCTTGTACCGGTAGACGCCCGCGCGCGTGCTCGCGCGGTTGATGGGGTTGAGGATCGAGAAGAGCTCCCCCGCCTTGTCGCCGTCCCCGAGCGCGGCGAAGGCCATCACCGACCACATGGCCGCATGGGAGTATTGCCCGCCGTTCTCCCGTACGCCCGGCGGGTAGCCCGCGATGTAGCCGGGATCGAGCGGCGCGCGGTCGAACGGCGGCGTGAAGAGCAGGATGAGCTCCTGATCGCGGCGAACGAGGTACTCCTCGACCGCGGCCATCGCCCGCGCGGCGCGGGCGGGGTTGGCGGCCCCCGAAAGCACCGCCCACGACTGCGCGATCGAATCGATGCGGCATTCGGTGTTGCTGGCGGAGCCGAGCGGCGTCCCGTCGTCGAAATAGGCGCGCCGGTACCAGTCGCCGTCCCAGGCCTCGCGCTCCAGCGCGGCCTGGAGCGCGTGCACGTGCTGGCGCCACCTCGCCGCGCGTTCGTGCTCGCCGCGCACCTCGGCCTGGCGAGCGAATTCCCAGAGGGTCGTGTGCAGGAACCACCCGAGCCAGACGCTCTCCCCGCGCCCTTCGCGACCGACGCGATTCATCCCGTCGTTCCAGTCCCCGCTGCCGATCAGGGGAAGCCCGTGGACTCCGACCTTGAGGCTGCGGTCGAGTGCGCGAGCGCAATGCTCGTAGAGCGTGCCCCCCTCGCCCGAGACGCTCGGCTGGAAATACGACTCGGGCTCGTCCGCCGCGAGCGGCGGGCCTTCCAGGAACGGGATGACCTCGTCGAGGACCGTGGTGTCCCCCGTTGCCTCCACGTAATGGACCACGGCGTAGGGCAGCCAGACGAGATCGTCGGAGATGCGAGCGCGGACCCCCCGGCCCGACGGCGGGTGCCACCAGTGCTGGACGTCGCCCTCGACGAACTGCCGGGCGGCGGCTCGGCGCAGGTGGTCGCGTGCGACGTCGCGCCCGGCGATGGTGAGCGCCATCACGTCCTGGAGCTGATCGCGGAAACCGTAGGCGCCGCCGGCCTGATAGAAGGCCGAGCGGGCCCAGATGCGGCAGGCGAGCGTCTGGTAGAGGAGCCACCGGTTGAGGAGGAGGTCCATCGAGCGATCCGGCGTCCTCACCTGGACCGCACCGAGGATGTCGTCCCAGTGGGTCGTGACCTCCTGCAGAGTGCGATCCAGGTCGGCCGCCCGGTAGCGCATGATCAGCGCGCGAGCTTCCTCGTTGGTGGCGGCCTCGCCGAGCAGGAACACGATCTCGGCGCTTCCCGCGGCCGGCAGCTCGAGGGTCGCTTGCAGCGCCGCGCACGGGTCGAGGCCGGCCCCGATCCTTCCGGAAAGGCGGTCGCCCCGCTCGAGGGCGGCGGGATGGTCCGGGGTTCCGTGCCGGCCGAGCACTTCCGTGCGGTCGGAGGTCCATGCCGTCTGGCGTCCTCCGAGGTCGGCGAACGCCACGCGATCAGGGAAGTCGATGTTCCATGGGTTGCGCGCCAGGAGGGCGCCCGTGTCATCGTCGAGCGCGGTGACGATGAAGGGTGCGGCGGCGCTACGCGAGACCCCGAGGACCCACTCGGCATATGCCGTGACGGAGAGACGGCGCGCGCGGCCGGTTCGGTTCTCGATCCGCAGCCGCGAGATCTTCACCGGGTCGTCCCACGGCACGAACTGCAGGAGGTCGAGCGCGATGCCGTGCGAGGTATGCTCGAAGCGGCTGTAGCCTTGCCCATGCCGCACGATGTAGGGCCTGGCCTCCTCACGGATCGGGAGCAGCGTCGGTCCCCACAGCGTGCCGCTCTCCTCATCCCGGATGTACAGCGTCTCCCCCGGGGGATCCCCGACCGGATCGTTGGACCAGGGGGTGAGCTGATTCTCGCGGCTGTTGATCGACCACGTGTACCCGGCGCCCGATTCGGAGACCTGGAACCCGAAGCCGTGATTCGCGACCACGTTGATCCAGGGGGCCGGCGTCCACTGGCCCTCGCCCAGGACGATCACGTACTCGCGGCCGCCGTCGGCAAAGCCGCCGAGGCCGTTGAAGAACTCGAGATCCAAACGGGGTCCGGGGACGTTGAGCGACGGTCGGCGGGCACGTCTCGGTGGCGGCAGCGGAGCGGATGCCGGCCGCTCGGCGCGCATGACCTGATCCCGGAGCGTGCCGTGGCGGCTCAGCAGGACCGCTCGAGCGGCCGTCCGAAGGAGGTCGTGGTCCCTGGCCGAGACGAGATCCCCCCGGAGAATGAAGACGTTCCCGCGGGTGGCGTCCTCGTGCCGGACGGCTGACTGGCTCGTCCGGACCAGCGCCTCCAGCAAGCTCTGCAGGTCCTGGGGATACGAGGTGGCCTTCTCGTTCAGAATGACCAGATCGACGGCGAGCCCCTTGAGGCGCCAGTACTCGTGAGCGCGGAGGAGTTGCCGGACGATTCCCGCGTCCTCGGGCTCGTCGATCCGGACGAGCACGATGGGGAGGTCGCCCGAGATCCTGTGCGCCCAGAGAGCAGCGGGTCCGGCCGCATTGCGCCCGAGGACTTCCGGTGACGGACGCAGCGTCGGCTCGGAGTAGAGGATCCGGTTGGCGAGATGCTGGAACAGATCGGCCTCATCGCGCTCGATGCCGAGATGATGGAGCTGGACCTGGGCCCGCGTCCAGGCCATCGTGGCCTCGCGTTCATACGTGCCCGGGTCGCGATACTTCTCGGCGAGCGCGAGCGCCTGCTCTCGTGAAGGAGCGACGAGCGTGGAGAAGACGACCCGGGCGCTGGCGCCCGGCGCGAGGCGGACCCGCCGCCTGAGGCTGAAGATCGGGTCGAGCACCGAGCCGGTCGTATTGGAGAGCGGCCGGCCGTCGATGACCGACATCGGGGTGCGGATTCCACGGCCGCGACCGAGGAATCGCCCGCGCTCGGTCTCGTGCTGCGCCCCGCTGCCGTGTAGGCCCTCGACGATGGCGACGTGCGCCGCCCAGACTCGCGGATCGCCGGCAGCGCGCGGCCGCCGGGTGGCAAGCAACGTGTCCAGCTCGGGCACGGACTCCGTCTGAACGAAGAGATTCGAGAACGCCGGGTGTGCTGCATCGGCCGCTGCCGGCGCCAGCACGAGCTCGCAATAGGAGGTCAGCTCGATCTCGCGCGTCTGTGCCCCGAGGTTCATGAGCGTGACCTGGCGAATCTCTGCGTCGTCTTCGGGGGAGACCACGATTTCGAGCGTGGTCGTGATCGTGCCGTCGCGCCGGCGAAACTCCGCTCGGTCCTCGGAGAACGTGACCTCGTAGGAGTCCGCCTCGACGGCTGTCGGCTGGTAGGTCGCCGACCAGACTGCTCCGCTCTGGGTATCCCGCAGGAAGACGTAGGTGCCCCAGTGATCGCGCGTGACGTCCTCGCGCCAGCGGGTGACGGCCCGTCCGGCGCACTGGTTGTAGCCCGACCCCGCGGCCGTCAGCATCACCGCGTAGCGTCCGTTGGAGAGCAGGTGCGTCCGGGGAGTCCAGTCGTGGGGCGATCTGAACTGGCGGAAGATCGGCTCGACGAAATCGCGCACCTGCGCCGGCGCCTTGACCTCGTCGACCCGCGGGCGGGTGACCGCCACGCTCCGGGGCGCCCGCTCCTGCAGCAGCAGCTCGGTCGCCTGGACGATGGGTTCGGCGTGGAAGCGCGCGCGCATCGCACCGGTCCGGAGGACATTGGTGAGCGCGACCAGCGTCATTCCCTGATGATGGGCCATGTAGGCGCGCACCACGGCTACCTCCGTCCCTTCCGGGAGGCGGGTCCGCGTGTAGTCGAGCGCCTCGTAGAACCCGAGAGACCCCCGCGCGCCCGCCCCGGCGAGCGCGACGAAGTTGCGGGCCGCCGCCCCGGGGTCGATCATCGCCGCCAGCCCGGTCGCGTAGGGAGCGATCACGAGGTCCTCGCTGAGCCCTCTCTCGAGGCCGAGGCCGGGCACGCCGAAGTTCGAATACTGGTAGGTGAGCTCGAGATCGCGCACGTTGTAGGCGGATTCGGAGATTCCCCAGGGGACGCCGTGTGCGGCGCCGTACGCCCTCTGGCGGCGGACCACCAGGCGCGCGGTCTGGTCCAGCAGGCTCGCCGGCGGCGAATCCATGATCAGCGCCGGCATGAGGTACTCGAACATCGACCCCGACCAGGAGACGAGGGCCGCGCCCAGCTCGACGGGTGTCATCGGCCGCGCGAGCCGGAACCAGTGTGACGCCGGGACCTCGCCCTTGGCGATCGCGATGAAGCTCGCCAGGCGGGCTTCGGATGCGAGCAGATCGTAGGCGGCGGGATCGAGGCTGCCGTCGGTCACTCGATAGCCGATCGAGAAGATCTTGCGCGCCGGGTCGAACAGGAACCCGAACTCCATCGCCTCGAACATCTCGCGGCAGAGGCGACGGATGTCGGAGAGTCGGCGCCCGAGCGCGCGGCCGGCGGCCGATGAGGGCACGTTCGCGTCGACGTCCCGCAGGTGGCTCTGGATGGCGGCGTGCGTGGCCCGGGTCCAGACGAGGACGGCGGCGTCGTCGCCGTCTCCGCGTTCCGCGGCGAACGTTCTCGCGACGTCGACGAGCGTGTCTGCCAGTGTGCCGAGGTGACGCAGGCGCGCGGCCCATTCCGCCGGGCTGGCCTGAGGTTCCGCGAGCGATGTGGCCAGGGCACGGATGGCCTCGTCGAGATTGGTCCGGGTGACGGTCTGGCTGCGGCGGTCGTCGGTGAGCTGGCTCGCTGCTTCCTGGGAGAGGAGCAACGCGTCTTCGATTCCGCGCAGCGCCTCGCCGCTGTCGAGCGGCCGCTCCATCATCTCCCGGCACGCGTTGCCGAGCACGATGAGGTGACCGGCGAGGTTCCCGCTGTCGACCGTCGATACGTACCGCGGCTCGAGCGGCCGGAGGTCGCGCGTCTCGTACCAGTTGTAGAAGTGGCCCCGGAAGCGCTCGAAGCGGCCCATGCTGGCCAGTGTCGATTCGAGCCGCTCGACGGTTTCGAGCGTCCCGAGCCAGCCGAAGTCCCGCGCGGCGGCCGTCGAGAGCAGATAGAGCCCGATGTTGGTGGGCGAGGTACGATGGGCCACGACCGGTTCGGGGTCTTCCTGGAGATTGTCGGGCGGCAGGTGGTTGTCCGCGGGGCCCACGAGTGTTTCGAAGAAGCGCCACGTGCGGCGCGCCACAGAACGGAGAATCCGGGCCTCGCTCGGCGAAAGACGTTCGACCGGGTAGGTCGGTGTCGGGCGGCTCAACCATCGGGCTCCGAGCGGCGAGAGCAGCCACAGCAGGATGAACGGCGCGGCGAACGGCCAGCGCTCCGGTGCCACGAGAGCCACGAGCATGCCCACCGCGACGGCGAGCGCGATGGCCCCATGCATCCGGCGATACGCTCCGCCGAGCTGCCGGCGAAGGCCGGCCTTGGTCCGGGCGGCAGTGACCCATTCGAGCATCGTCCTGTGCGTCACCCCGAGGCGGACGAGCGTCCGCACGATCGCGTCGCTCATCAGCCACGCCTGGTGCGCGAGGAACGCGAGATGACAGGCGAGCTGTGATCCGCCGAGCGCCACGCCGCGCGCGACGGCACGGACATAAACCCTCTTGGAGACGCCCGGGCGCGGCAGAACCAGCTCGGAGAACGCGGGCAGGAGGGCCGGCAGGGCCATCGCGACCAGAATGAAACCGGTCCACACGGCGGGCGAGCTGCCCGGGAGGGTCCAGCCGGCGACCAGCGTGAGCACGGCGGCGGGCGCGGACAGCGTGCGCCGCAAGTTGTCGAGCATCTTCCAGCGGGCGATCGCAGGAATCCGGGTCGGGATGTTGCCCGCCGCGCGCCCCCGGAGTATCCACGGCAGCAATTGCCAGTCCCCCCGCGCCCAACGGTGCTGGCGAGAGGCGGCGACCTCGTAGGACGAAGGGAACTCCTCGAAGAGCTCGATGTCCGTGACGAGCGCGGTCCGGGCAAAGAGTCCCTCGAAGAGATCATGGCTGAGGAGCGTGTTCTCGGGCGTCCGGCCCGCGAGGGCGGCCTCGAACGCATCCACGTCGTAGATGCCCTTTCCGATGTACGAGCCTTCGCCGAACAGATCCTGATAAACATCGGAGACCGCGTTCGCGTACGGATCCATGCCGGCCGGTCCCGAGAAAATGCGCTGGAACCGGGAGCCCTCACGCTCGCTGGGGAGGGTGGGCGTCACTCGAGGTTGGGGGAGGGTGGGCGTCACTCGAGGTTGCAGGACGCCGTATCCCTCGATCACGCGCCCGACCCGATGGTCGAACGTCGGCCGGTTGAGAGGATGCGCCAGCGTCCCGACGAGCTGATGGACCGCGGCTCTCGGCAGCCGGGTGTCCGCGTCCAGCGTGACGACGTACCGGACGCCGAAAGGCACCGCGGCAGGGGCCGCTGACGCCGGCCCGCCGGGCGCGAGAAAGGTTGTGTCGACCGCACCCCGGAGCAGGCGGTTCAGCTCGTGCAGCTTGCCCCGCTTGCGCTCCCACCCCATCCACTTGCGCTCGCGCGCGTTCCAGACCCGCCTTCGATGGAGCAGGAAGAACCGCTCGCCGTCATCGCGAGGAAGTGGATGCCGTTGGTTGAGACGTCGAATCCCCTCGCGTGCCGTCGCCAGGAGCCGGTCGTCGCCCGGCATGGTCTCGGCCGGGGCGTCGGCCCAGTCCGAGAGGAGGGCGAAGCGCAGGTCCCCGTCCTGGTTGGCGAGATGGTGCACCTCGAGGCGGTTCGTCTGCTCTTCGATGTCGGCTTCGTTCGTGAGCAGGGTCGGCACGACCACCATGGTCCGCAGACCCGGCGGCACGCCGTCGCGGAGCGCCAGGCGTGGCAGCCGGCGCGGGCCGACGAGCTGCATCACGGCCCGATTGACGAGCGCGATGGCGAGGTCGGAGGCCGGGACGAGTCCGAAGAACCCGAGCAGCCCGAGCCAGGCGAGCCTCACGCCGGACTCGTGTGCGTCAACGAGGGGCAGCGCGAGGAAGAACGCCGTGAGGATGGCGATGGTTCCCAGGTAGCTGGCCGTCGCAGTGGAGACGTACGATCGAACGAGCCGCCGTCCGAGTGACAGCCGGTAACCGATCTCCTTCTCGAAGAGGAGCCGCCCCTTCGAGATCAGGTAGAATCCCGGGTCCGCTCGCCGATCCCCCGGCGGCGTGCCCGATCGCTGGGCGCGGCTCACCACCTCCCGGGCGATGTCCAGCTCGGACGCGCCGGAGCCACGCGAGAGATCCTCGATCGCGTGCCGGTAACGATCCCGGGTCACGAAGTCCATGGCCTGGAAGTCACTGCCCGCGCGCAGTGTCTCGTCCACCAGACTGACGCTTTCGAAGAAGTCGGCCCAGTCGAAGGTCGACATCAGACGCATGCTGGTGATGACGTTCCGCACGGTGACGTTCATTGCCCCCTGGTTCTGGTACTCGCCGCGGACGAGCTCGTCGGCCGAGGTCTCACCCGCCGAGAGCCGTTCATTCAGCCATGCGAGCGCCGGCGTCAGCTCGGGGTCCTGATCCCGCAGCCGCTGGACGAGCTGTACCGCGAACGCGGTGGGCAAGGGCCGTCCCCCGAGACGTCGGAAGGCGGTGGGTTCGGGCGTGTGGCCGTCGACGCCGAGGAGCTCATTGGCCAGCGCATCCGCCTCCTGGCGGCCGGCCCGGCCCTGCACGATGTGCTCCGCCAGGCGCCGGAGATTCTCGAGCAGTACCATGCGCAAGCCGATGGGAACGGCCCACAGCTCGCCGATGGTCAGCGGTTGCACTCGCTGGAAGGCGCTGACGAAGCGGCGAAGGGTCGCGGGGTCGAAGTGGCTGTCGGTATGCGCGACGAACGCCCACGCCAGCGCGAACACGCGGGGACGGCCCGCGAAGGGGCCCTCGGCCAGCTTGGGAAGCTGGCGGTAGAAGCCCTCCGGCAGGTCGTTGCGCACGTCCCGGAGCCCCTCGTCGACGATGTGAAAGTTGTCGACGAACCATTCCGCGGCGGGAGTGATCGCGCCCTCGTTGCGGATGACCTCTGCGATCGCGCGGTAGCACCGGAGGAGGATCCGCCCGTTGTCTCGCAGCCGCGCCGACAGGGCGGGGGCATTCGGGACGGATGCGGAGGTGCGCTGAGACGCGAGGCGCTCGGCGTGCTCCTCGAGGCGCTCGGCGCTCAGGAGCTCGTCGCGGATCGGCGGGTCCGGCTCGGACCGTGGTGTGACGGAGCGAGCGCTCGACGTGACGGTCCAGAGCCGCGGCAGGCTCAGTCCGCGATATGGTTCGCGGCGGACCACGGGGTTACCCCAGAGGAACCCCGACCTCAGGAAGCGCAAACACCGGGATCGTTCGCAGCTCCCTCCGCAGACGGCCGGCATCCAGGCCGAGCGCCTGGCAAAGGTTCTCGAAGCTGAACGCCCACCCGCGATCCGTGCTCGCTAGGTAGGCGGCCGCCTTCCGGACGTCCCGTTGGGCGATGGGCGTCCTGTAGCCCCTCGCTCGCCGGTAGACCGAGCCCCGACAGTCATCCACGACCGTCTGCAGCACGGCCGCCATCAGCCGCTTGTGTGGCTCGACCTGGCACGAGTCGGCGCTACGAAGGCACTGCATCGGGAGCATGTCGTGGATCATCGCTGTATCGCTACCCCTCTCGGATGCCGTGGCGGGTCATTGACGCAGCCTCGCGCTGTCTACTTCAGCCTGACGCTGTCCCTCGCGAAACTCCCTCCAGAAGCGGCCACGCACCTCGGCCAAACCGCCACCTTCCCGATCGTGCTCTGTCTTCACGGCGATGGGACCGCGTCGTCTCCACACCGACGTCCAAAGGCGTCCGAGCGCCTCACCCAGACGGTTCTGCATCCTAGGTCATCCACACGAAGCCAGGAGGCCGCCAGACGCTCTTCTCCCCGATCCGGCAGAGCAGGGCTGGGGACGTCGACCTGATAACCCTGACCTCCTGAAAGGGTACGAGGTCATCGGCGTCGTCCGTGGCCATGGCACGATTCTCCTTCCGGAGTCCGCGCCGAGCACACGTGGGGAGGGGCGAAGTACCCTCCCGCCGTCGCGCTGCGGGGCTGAGAACGGGCTCGCAGCTACGGGTACTGTCCGCGATGCTCGATCGGGCGCGCCTGACGGCGACGACCCCTTGCCAGAGGATTCGCTGCGTCACGTTGGC
>WNES01002962.1_pt1 | contig 11382 bp, 9 predicted proteins | sample 5399931 | NCBI WGS metagenome assembly WNES01 (sample SAMN13153332, study PRJNA577476) | soil metagenome | isolation source: 20 cm grassland meadow soil 2 days after 3rd rain plot 5 | place: USA:California | collected 2015-11-11
TTCATCCGCAAGCGCGCTCGCATCGTAAACTTTGCGTAACGCTTCGATAATTGCGGCAGAATCTACCGACACAGCACGAGCTTGCGTCTCGGTGTAAATGCAATCGAGCACCAGTGACTGAATATTGCCGTCAAAAATAATCCCGACGAATTCGTTCTCCTTGTTAACGACGGGGCTGCCGCTGTTGCCGCCGATGATGTCCGCGTCGGATACAAAATCGAAATGCGTTGCTAGATTCAACCTCGACTTCCGATCAATCCAACGTTGAGGCAGATCGAACGGAGGTTTATTGTTGTGTTCAGAGGAACGCTGATACAAACCGGCGAAATCAGTGAACGTCGGAATTTGTTTTCCGTCCTGTTCGTAGCCACGCACGGTCCCGTAGGACAGGCGAAGGGTGAAGGTTGCATCTGGATAACTGCTGGTCCCTTCAATGGCAAAACGCGCTTTCGCAATTTCTGAATATGCCTGCTTTTTGATTTCATCCTGGGCATCGTAAATCTTCCGGGCGTCTCGCGCCGGCCGGTCGATCAGGCGAGCCAAATCTAGCATCGGATCATGCGCAGCCTGCAACGCAGCCGCATCCTTCCCGTAAAGATCTTTACGAACAGCCACGTCCTTGAGTTTTGTGACAGTCACGAGTTCAACTGCACGCGCATGCGGCGATTTTCCGGCAAGTACTTTCTGAACGAGCGGATCGTTTGCGCCAAATTGGGAAGCAAAATCTGTCAGTGAATCACTCAGACGCAAAATCTCATAGTCGTCATAGATTGGCTCGGTCGAAAAGAGTTCCAGCTCCAGGGATTCGCGCGCACTGCCACGAAACGCCGGGATCCGTTCGCCGTTCGGTTTAGCGCGCTCGTCAATCGCGCGAGTCAATAGGCGTGCGTACTTGAAAAGATTGCCAGCAAATGCCTTTGGTCCGCGATAACCAACCGTGACCGGCCGCTCCTGTTCGAGATAGTTGTACAATGGCGCATTTTTCGCGATCTCGGCTTGGGCATGTTTGATTTGGTCGTAAGCAGAGATCGTTGATTTGAATTTGGAATCGCGCGTAATCGCGTCGCGCAACTTTTGCTCGCGCGCTTTGAGCGCCGACCAGATCTGCGGATCAAGCAACCCCGCGAGATAGCCATCGTAGCGTTTGCGATTGTTTTGGTCTCCGAAAAGGTCGTCGCGCGCTTTTCTCGCATTCTCGAATGAGCGCGCACTATAAGACAGTTCCAGCACTTCGCGTCGGTTAAACATACGCAGGACGTATGGCAGGTAGCCATCACGGGTCTCGGTTAGTTCGTCCAACGTGAGTTGCCGATCTGTCTTGCCCGGACTGCCGCTCACGAAAGTCAGTTCGCCGTCGTTTGGTCCGTTCGGGTTGAACTTGAGGAAGTGATCGATCTTTGCCGATTGGCCATTTTCGTAAACGCGAAAGAGGCAGATATCGAGATCGTAACGCGGATATTCGAAATTGTCCGGGTCGCCGCCGAAGAACGCCATTTGTTGCTCAGGCGCGAAGACTAACCGCACATCGTCGTAGCGTTTATAGCGATAAAGATGGTATGCGCCGCCCTGGTAAAGCGTGACCACATCGGATCGCAGCCCAGTTTTATCTTTGCTTTCTTTCTCGATCGCAGCGATCACGGACTTCCGTGCGGTGGAAGCCTGGTCGCTTGTCATTCCGGGTTTCACGGCGGCACTCACGCGCGCCGTCACATCTTCAATCGACATCAGAACATTGAGCTCGAGGTCGGCCGATTTGATTTCGTCAGCCTGCCTTTTCGCATAAAAGCCGTTTCGCAGATAATTGTGCTGCGCGTCACTGATTTTCTGCAATGTGTCGGCTCCGACATGATGGTTCGTGATTACGAGCCCGTTTGCAGAAACGAACGAGCCGCTGCCGCCGGAGTTGAATCGGACGCTGGCCTTTTGCAGATGCTCAAGCCATTGCGGCGTCGGCTCGAACTGATATTTGTCCTTGAGCTGTTTCAGCGGCGGCGCATTGAAAAGCCACATCCCTTCGTCGGCAATTGCAGATGCACTCGTTGCAAGAGTGAGAATGAAGATGGAATTCGGAAAAAACGTGCAAAATGCTTTTGACATGGGCGGACGATAGAGCGCAGGCGTAAGAGCGACAAGTTTGTAGGGGAAGCTGACAGCTTCCCCTACAGCGCTCCCCATGTAGATTGCGGCGATGTTTCGCAACAGGCGTCGTAAAATTGACCGCCTCGATTTTGTCTTGGCGGGCGCGCAAAAATCTGGAACGACGGCGCTGCATTATTTCCTAAGCAGGCATTCCGACATCAACATGGGAGACCAGCAGGAAATCCATTTCTTTGATAACGACGCGCTGTTCGCCTCCGAGCCCGATTACGAGCAACTGCATAAACATTATCCGCTGCTTCCTGCGTCAATGATCGCGGGCGATTGCACTCCCAGCTACATCTATCACGAGCCAGCAGTAGAACGGATCTGGAAATACAATCCCAAAATCAAATTGCTCATTACGCTGCGAAATCCAGTCGAGCGCGCCTTTGCGCATTGGAATATGCAACGATTCAGAGGCCGCGAGCCCCTCGATTTTTTCGACGCGGTGCGAGAAGAACAAACGCGTATCGCGGGCGCGCCGCCGGCCGATGCGCGCCGCTTCGCTTATGTGGATCGCGGCTTTTACGGACGGCAGCTGACTCGTCTCTTCAAATTTTTTCGACGCGAGCAGGTGAAGGTCGTGAAATTCGAGGACTTCAGGGACAACCAGCGCGAAACGCTCGCCGCCATTTTTTCGTTTCTTGGCCGCAAACCACTGCGTTTAGTGCGTAGCAAAGACAGAAATGTTGTGCCATACGAGCGTGCAATGAATTGGGAAGAGCGAGTTTTTCTCTACAACCTTTTCGCGAAAGACATCGCTACCGTTGAGCGAATGCTCGGATGGAATTGTTCGGATTGGAAGCTCTAGACCGGGCGCTGACCGCGTTCGCGCTTATCGAGCCCGGTCACAGCTTTATGTTTGTTTAAATCGTGGCCGCTGAGTTGGCTCCGCCGCTAGCAACGCTTTCCAGCGAAAGACGCGCGCGCCCTGCGACTCAAAAAAGGCGCGCCATTCGTCGGTAAAAAACGAAGAACCATCTTGTCGCCGATTGAACTCCAAAAGGAGACGCCCGTCAGTCTTAAGAAAACGGGTCCGCACGTCGTTGATGAAAAATTCCCAATCGGCGGACGACCATTCAAGCCATTCGCCATTTTCGGCGCGGCGGATGCGATGAAAACAGACGCGGTGCCCAGTCACGAGATCAAACTTCTTTCCCAGATCGGGTAGCGGTATATGTGGATGGATCCGCGCCACAACGCGGCGAACGCCAAAATGCTCGGTTGTGCCGCGAAAAAATGGCTCCTCATCAGGATCAAGCCCGAGTGCTTCGTGACCGAATAGCCGGCACAAGTAGAGAAAATAGCCCGGGCCGCAGCCGAGATCGAGAATCTGAAGTGACGGCGAGCGATCAAGCCAAAGATCTTGGATGCGCTTGACATTGACACCCACCCAGTAGTCCGCGTCTTCGTAGGCGTTGATTCTTCGCGCATTAGGCCGGTAAGGGTACATCTCGCGCAACCTCTCTAATTCGGCTCGATCGATTGTCGCCAAAATTCGCCGCGAACTCACCGGGTGCGTCCAGCGACAAGCGTGCTCCCACAGGCTTTGGGCCGCGTCGCGAGAAAAGAGCTTTTGGAATTTGCGCGAAAACCGCACCTGGAAACCATGCAGGAAAGTCCGCTCTACTCAAGGAACCACGGCTTGGGCAGTTGTCGGATGAACTTGACGGCTGGGAAGCCGTCACTCCTTGATCTCGAGCCGCACCAGACCCGTTGAACCTTCGTGAACGGTAAATCCGCTGTCCCACCCGTTGCCCGGGAAAAGCTGCTGTCCATAAAAAGATTGCTCATAACGCCAGAGCATATCGAGTGCTGCACCGGAAGGTTTTTTCCAGACGAGCTGGTAATAGACGTGGCGTTTCCATGACGGCGAATGGCCTGTCATGAAATTGAAATCGAACGGTGTTGGCCAACTTAGAACACTGCGACGTGTCACAAGAAAGGCTTTGTCTGCCGGCTGCGGCACAACGGCGAGATGGTCGCCGCTATTTTCCGCCGTGGACACAATCGGCCCGAAGGCGAAAACCTTTCCTCCTGTCGCCAGGGCGAATTGATTGTCTTTAGTCGAACCGATGCTCAGAGCGATCTTTAGATTTGTCTCGTTCAGACTTAAGTGAACGTCGTTGACCATGAGCCAGCCGCCGGTTCCGCTGCCTTCGTAGGTGATCGAGTGAATCGGCACGGAACCGATTTCAATCGTTGCGAAACTGTCAACCAATAAGGAGAGTTGGCGCCCGAGAAAGATCCAGGTTGCCAAGATGGCAATGATAAATGCGACGAGAATCGCAAGCGTAATCAGAATTTTGCGCATTCGGTGCTCTCGTTGTAACCACGGCGCTGTGTCGCCATGTTCGGAAGTCTATTCGGCAGCGTCTTGACACAGCGAGGCGGCTACAATACTACGCTTTCCTCCGCTGGATATAGTCGTTGACTTGTTCTTCGAGAATCTCGAGTGGCAACGCGCCGTTCTTGAGCACGGCATCGTGAAACTCGCGCTGATCAAATCTTTCGCCCAGCTCTTTTTCGGCTCGGGCGCGGAGTTCCTGAATCTTTAGCATGCCGATCTTGTAGGCGCACGCCTGGCCGGGCGCGACGATGTAACGTTCTATTTCGGACTTAACTTCTTTTTCGCTCATCCCGGTTTTCTCGCGCATGTAGGCGATCGCCTGTTCGCGGGTCCAGCGCTTTGCGTGAATACCAGTATCAACGACCAAACGCACCGCGCGGAAAAGCTCGTCACGCAGCCGTCCCAAGTCACCGAAAGGATCTTTATCATACCATCCCGCCTCTTTTGCCAGCCATTCGCAGTAAAGCGCCCAGCCTTCCATATACGTAGTAAACGGAATTACTTTCCTAAATTGCGGCACTCCTTTGAGTTCCTCTGCGATTGAAATTTGCCAATGATGCCCGGGGACACCTTCATGATATGCCAGAGTCGGCATGCTCCATTTTGGCACTTCGTTCATATCGCGAAGGTTCGCGAAGAAAATCCCCGGCCGCGCGCCATCCATCGCGGGAGGCTCATAGTATGCCCCTGGCGCGGTCGACTCCTTGAACTCCGGGACGCGGCGCACCTCGATCTTCCCGTGCGGAGTCGTGAGAAACAGTTCCTTAGACGAGTGCGCTGTCGCTTGTGTGATCAACTCCGAGTATTGCGCCAATGCCTCCGCCCGGCCCTTGTCATCGTTGGCGTAAAGAAACCGCGGGTCTTTTGTAAGCTTGTCCATGGCTTCGCCAATCGGCTGACCGACGAAACCGTTTGCGTCGAGAATTGCCCGCATCTGGTCCTCGATTCGGGGCACTTCACGCAAACCAAGCTCATGGACCTGATCAGGGTTCAACGTGGTAGTTGTATTTTCGTGCAGACAATAGGCGTAGTAGGCGTTGCCATTCGGGAGTTTCCACACGCCGTCGTCGGTGGTCGTTTTCGGTAAAATTTGCCGGAAATAATCGATCAGCTTTTGATAGGCCGGATAAACTCGCCCAGTTATTACTGCTTCGACGCGCCCTTGGAAATCTGCGCGTTGGGCTTCGGTCAGCCCCGCGATTTTAGCAGCACGAGTTTTGAACGAGGTCGCCAGAACGTTCTTCGGAGCCGGCGTGCCGACAAAATCCGTCATTTCCTTGAGCACTTCCTCAACAACAAAACGCGGCGGCAGAATTTGTTTTTGTTCGCGCACCTTCAGACCATCGAGGACTTGATCGAACTTATTCGGCAGAGCATCGAGTCGCTTCAGGTAATACTCGCAATCCTTGCGATTCAGCAACCGGTGCGTGTTTGCCATGAAAGAGGGAAATTGGTTCTGCACGCCGAAGAGTTGATTGACTGGATAATTGTGCCATTGCCACTTTTCGCCTTCGGCTTGCATTTGCAAAAACCATTCCAGCACGCGCGTGGAAAGTTTTTGTGAAGGCGACTGCCGATCGAGCGGGTACTCACGAAGCTGCGCCAGGTCGCGCTTCCATCTGTCGAATTCGCGCTGTTGATGCGCTGGCGATTCATCGTCGAGTTTTCCATTGTGACCGGTAATACCAAATTGTTCGACCAAGCCCAGCGTCGATAGCAGTTCCGGATGATCGAAGACAACTTCGGCGAAAACTTTCTCGTAAAACAAACTGAGACTCCACGGCCGAAAACAGATGAGATTGATCAGGAATACGCCGAGAGCGATCGCGAGTACGGCGATGATCGCCCCGATCCATTTCAGAATGCGCTTCACCATGTAATCACATCAGCGCGGAAACGCATATGATGATATGATGCAGTAATGCACGGCGCTGGATTCAGGAATTCAATTCCTGAGGTTATCGTTTTCGACACTTGAACAGGCTTCTCATCCTTCTGCGAATATGACGCTGGTCAGTTAGCGGTCGTGTCTAAACGAGAGGATCTACTCTTTTGAAATTAAGCCACTCCGTTGCCGCAGGTCGTTCCAAGGCGCTTCGACCGCAATGGCCGGGTCCAGCAGGACCTGGTGCACAATTTCCTTCATCTCCCGAGTAGCTCGCAGGAGCCGCCTGGCGGTGAACCAATCCGGCCGGCACATCTCGAAGTCGTTAGGCCTAAATTTTTCGGCAGTATCTGCGGCAAAAACTTCGCCCCATGATCTGCCCCATGCTCGTTCTGCAAACGCATCGTTATCCGAGCGCAATTGTTGTTCGATGTGTCTCGCCAGCGTCGTAGTCAGCCCGCAGTAAGCGGCATCAGTTAGCCCTTTTTTGCCAAGATAGCCAGCGAGCTCGACTTTACATCGCTTTGCCTGAAGCCAGGTAAGCCTCTTGTTAGTCTCGCCGATTGAGCGCAATACGTCGCGGGCCACACTCACCGTGAATGGCCCGACTGCTTCATTCCGCCGGATTTGGGCGTCTCGGAATTGCGATAAGTTTATGCCGATGCTCCCGAGAAACTCCGGTATCACGCCGCGGGCGATGGTTTTTTTTGTAAAAGGTCGAGCAATCAGTTCGGCGTCGTGGGCGTCTGCCAACGCGAGCCAACGTGAAAATTTGGCGCCAACCGACCGAGCGAAGCCCAGGGCGCAAGACTGGAATGGGTCCCACCTGCGGAAGCTCTTGACCGAACTGGAATAAGTCGAGTTAATCCATTGCGGCTGGTTGCGCGGGAACAAAATGAGCTTCGGTTCAAGATTCAGTTCTCCGATTCGGCTGAAGAATGCAGCCGCATGTCTTCGGCTTTCCAAAATTCCTTCCAAAGCTTCCGACGAAATGATGATTGCTTCAGAGGGCGTCTCAACAAGTGCCGCGACAGATTTTGTTACCAGCCTGTCTCGGTGCTCCCCTACATCCAAGCCGCACAAGCTCTCGACCAGCGCATGGTGCGCGCCGCGCTTTGACTCGCTCTCTGGCACGAAATAGCCGTGCTTCAGTAGCTCCTCGCGATTTTCTTGCAGGAACCACTGAATCGACGTTGTGCCTGTCTTATGCGGTCCGACGTGGATGTAGCACACGCGCTTTCGCATGCGGCAAGTATAGTGTGGAGGATTAGGCGAGGCGAGCGGGCGGCGCTTTGATAGAAGCGAAAGCTCGCGCGGCTTGTGAAAACTAGTTATAGGCCTGGTAATGGGCAACACAGCAGAGCACATCGATAAACCGGAGCCGCGCGCTCAGGCGGTGCTCGCGTTTTTGGCGATCTGCGCAATTTACCTGGCGTTGCCTCGGGACCTCGTTATCGGGCCGATTTGGTTATTGCCGACGGTGATTGTCGTTTTGCTCGTGCCAACGGTGGTGAGCCATCGCGTCGGTAGACGTTCACTTAATCGCACAATCACAACGCTGGCGCTGATCGGCTCTGTGATTCTGCTCGTGCGTTTCCTGCCTACACATCGCGAATCGCCATTGCAGCTGCTCCGCTCGGGCGGTCTACTTTGGCTGACAAATGTGATCGTCTTCGCTCTCTGGTACTGGCGGCTGGACGGCGGCGGCCCTACCTTGCGTCACGAGCAAAAGAAATTTGGCAGCACGAGTTTCCTTTTTCCGCAGATGCAAGTCCCGCATGATGAGCGTGCCCAATTCGCGTGCGCGCGCTGGCGGCCACGGTTCGTCGACTATCTATTTGTCGCCTTTACGCAGAGTTCCACGTTCGGCCCGACCGACGCGCCGCTGCTCGCGCGCTGGGCAAAGATTCTAGCAATGATCCAGATTTTTATTTCGCTCAGCATCGTCGTTTTGCTGATTTCGCGTGCTGTGGGCGTTCTGTAATGCGCCGTTGAGGCTGCCGCGCTTCTCGAGTCATCGTCTTCGGAGAAGCCGATCCACCTTCTGCTGAGTGGAAGGAGGTGGAACGTATTTTCCCTTGGCTCGCCGTAGCTGTGCGAAGGCGGCTCAACGCGTTGCCAACTGCACGCGGCTTTGCCGCCTGGATCCTGGATCTCCGCTGATTTATCTGCCTATGAGAATCAAAATGCCTGCCGCCAACGCCAGAATTCCGGTGACGATTGCAGGGATGGCAATGTGAACGAGAGCCATGATCCCGACGAGAATGAGGTAGATGGCAAGGAGAAGCATTCCGAGATTTTTTGTGATCATCATGCGATTGTTTTGAGTGAATCGCGTCGCCTTTGCACGCGTAAAGTACGTGCAATTCAAACTGTTTGCCGCTGCCGCCTCTTCGCGTAACTCTGGCACATCATGATTCCTGTTCGAGGTTATGCGGCGCGAAGCGCCACCGCCCCGCTGGCACCATTTGATTTTCGTCGTCGCGATCCAGGTCCAAAGGACGTTTTGATTGACATTCTGTACTGCGGAATTTGCCATTCCGACCTGCATCTGGTCCGCAACGACTGGGGCAGATCAATTTATCCCATGGTGCCGGGACACGAGATTGTCGGCAGGATCGTTGAGAAGGGAAAAAGAGTGCGAAGATTTAAAAAGGGCGACCTCGCAGCCGTCGGCTGCTTCGTGGATTCATGCCGGAAATGTTCGAATTGCAAAGACGGCCTGCAGCAATACTGCACGGACGGCTTGGTCCTAACGTACAATAGCTACGAAAAAGATGGGAAGACTGTCACGCGAGGTGGTTACTCCACCAAAATTGTCGTCGACGAAGACTATGTGTTGAAAGTTCCGCCGAAATTACCGCTCGAAAGAGTCGCCCCTCTGCTCTGCGCAGGCATCACCACCTACTCGCCACTTCGTTACTGGAAGATTGGCAAGGGACATAAGGTTGGCGTTTTGGGGCTTGGAGGATTGGGGCACATGGCCGTCAAGTTTGCTTCGGCGTTCGGAGCGAAGGTGACGGTCTTAAGCGGATCACCAAGTAAGCAGCGCGATGCCAAACGAATGGGTGCAGCTGACTTTGCCCTAACGCGTAATGCTGAGAAAATGAAAACGCTGAGTAACCACTTCGATTTCATTATCGACACTGTCTCAGCTGGGCATGACTTGGACTTCTATCTCGGTTTGCTTCGAACGAACGGTGTGATGATCTGCGTCGGATTGCCGTCCGGTGAGGAACAACTCTCACCGTTCAACCTGGTCCTGGGTCGAAGAAGCATCGCCGGCTCGTTGATCGGCGGATTGCCGGAAACACAGGAGATGCTGAACTACTGCGGAAGACACAACATTACCGCAGATGTCGAAGTCATTCCCATTCAACAAGTCAATCAGGCGTATGAGCGAATGCTGAAGAGCGATGTCCGCTACCGGTTTGTGATTGATCTTGCGTCGCTGAAGTAAAACAATCGCCGCATCGACCGCGGCAAAGTTATTTCGTTCCAAAACTTTTTCTTCGTCGCTATCCTCGGCCTGATCTTCGCCCTGTTGTATTTAGGCGCTGCATCGCATGGTTAAGTCTCCTTCGTTTGTTGGTAACGGGGCTTCAATGTCTCTTGATACGCGACGAATCCGAAATTCGCAGCGTGATCGGGCTCAAATAGCATAGGCTGCTTCTGGAAGAAACTGTTAATCAGTCGCCTCTCTTCTGAGTCGTCTCGAACGATATTCGCGATGCGAGCGTGATGAACGAGAAGCACGTCAGCTAGCCACGGAAAATCTTTCGGTCCGAGAGATACTCCCGCTAAAAGCGATCGGTCAGGCTCTGCAAGCGATTTGAGTGAGGCGAGCTGTACTTGCTGGTAGCCGTGTGGAAAACGAGGATCAGCGGTAGTCAGACTCGTCTGAAGCTCCCGAATCTTGGGGCTGAAGTCTTGAGTCTTCCAGCAGTCGAGGTAAAGCAGGAGGCGATTTAGCTTTTGCGCGACGAGTGAAGCCTTCGATCTCGTGGAGGTCGCCACTGAGGATCGAATAACACAAGTAGTAGCTCCAAGTCTCGCCGAAGAAAGGCAAGCCACGAATGTAAACAAAATGATCGTCGGCGGTACCAAGCGTGAAGTAAGCGTCAAAAATAGAGCTCAAAAAGTGCACTGCGTCGTCGATGCGTTGCCATAAATAGCAATAGTGGGATGCGGTGAGTAGATGTCGGCTGGAAATCTTGGGAAACTGGCAACCCCGAAATAGATCGATCATTTTGTCTGGGTTGCCCCTAACTCCATATTCCTGTGCGAGTGAGAATCGAATTTCATCAGAAGCCGGACAGGCGGAATAAGCCTCGGTGAACCGCCGAAAGGCTTCGGGACGGTCTCCACGGCGGAATGCAGCAACACCCCAATAGAAGTGCCACGTTTGCTTTTCCTTGTCCTGCAGCCTGGACGGATCAAACTTCCGGAGCTCTTGCTCAAGCATGTCCGTCCTATGCTGCGTCACAAGACGGTCGATCACTTGATCGACGGTTTCGCGCCGCTTGGAGAATAGTGCCATCTCTGATGAGCCGCCGAAGAGCCTAACCAGAATTAGGCTTCATTTTGCGGCCTAATTTGAGTTGCGTCTTCACTGCGCCTTCGACGGAAACAAAATCGCGTCGCTCATGCCGTGCAGAAATTTTTTGTCGGCTGGAGCAATGGTCGCGAGCGCGCCGCGTAATTTCACGCGATCGCCTTCGACGAAATAATACGGACAAAGACGCACCCGACCCTTCATTGTTTTTAGCTCGCCAGAATCCGGATCCCAGTAACGGTGCTCAAACAAGCGGCCCTTGTGGAAGCGCTGAAGTATGGTTGGCGACGATTCGAATGTTGCCAGCGCGTGCTCGATTCGTTTTTCCCATTCAGCGTGCGGCAGATCGCTTCCAAGTGCGATGCCTCGGCTGCCCCAGCCGAGCGGCGAAAATCCGCTCACTTTTAACAGAAGTTCGCGATCTTTTTGGCTGAACTTTGTTGCTTCGCGCCA
>WNES01002538.1_pt1 | contig 11381 bp, 21 predicted proteins | sample 5399931 | NCBI WGS metagenome assembly WNES01 (sample SAMN13153332, study PRJNA577476) | soil metagenome | isolation source: 20 cm grassland meadow soil 2 days after 3rd rain plot 5 | place: USA:California | collected 2015-11-11
GCGAACGATCTTCACGCGCCTCTTCGTGCGCTCACGGCACCCGAGCTTCCGTCCGAAGGAGGTGGCCCCCTCGTGTTACCGGCGAGTCGCGAGACTACGCGACGGACGCCACCGCTTGAATCGGGCGCACCTCCCGCTGGTGTCGCTGCCGGAGCCAGTCGTCATAGCTCCGCCCTTCCTTCATCATCCAATAGACGTAGCAGCAGAGCTTGCGCGCCGCCGCCACGGTCGCCTTCGGCTTCCCCTTGGCCCGCAGCAACCGCTCGTACTGGCTGCGCACCGGGCCGGGCTGCCGCTTCAGCGTCTGCACCGCTTCGACGAACAGCCACTTGAGCCACGCACTCCCCGCGGGGCCGACCGACCCATGGGCCGTCTTCCCGCCCGAGCTCCGCGTGCTCGGCACCAGCCCCGCATACGCCGCCAGCTCGTGACTCGAACCAAACCGGGCGATCGTCCCGATCTCGGCGAGCAGCAAGAGCGCCCCAAACGGCCCGATCCCGGGAATCGTCTGGAGCAGCGCGGCCTCCGGGGTCGCCCGGGCCAACTCGCGGACCGCCCGATCCTGTTCGGCAATCTGGCCGTCGAGTTGCTCCACCAGCGCGAGCAACCGATCCACCTGCTCGCGCACCGCGGCCGGCAACACCACCGTCGCGAGCCACGCCCGGCCCCCGCGGCTGAACAGGTCGCTCACCGGCACCCGCTCGTTCTCCGCCGCGAGATATGCCTGGATCCGGGCCTTGACCCGGGTCCGCATCCGCACCACCCACGCCCGCCCCCGCAACTGCGTCCGCCGCGCCCGCGTCGCGGCATCCGGAATCCAGATCGCCGGCAGCAGATCAGTCCGGAGCAGGTCCGCGAGCTTGTGGGCATCCACCGGGTCTGTCTTGCACCGCGCGTGACAAATCAGCTTCACCTGCTGCGGATGGGCCACCGCCACCTGGTAGCCGGCGGCCGTCAGCCGGTCGTGCAACCACGCCCAATAGAGGGTCGCCTCCAGCGCCACGGCGACCGGCTGCCCCAATGGCGCCAGCCACCCGAGCATCGTCTCGAGTACCGGGGGCAACCGACGCTGCTCGGCAACCACCACCCCCTGGCTGTCCAAGACGCACCCCGTGACATACTTTTTGTGCAGATCCAGGCCGACGTAGTACATAGGGCCTCCGAGGTTGAGGTAGCACGCATCACTTGAATGTGCTCCTCGCAAGAGGACGCACGTATTTCAAATGTGCGCCTCCCTCGGAGGCTCTGCGCTTTCATAAGGTCGTGTTAGGCTGCGCGACCAGTTGCCGACGTCAGCGCTGAAGGCGCAAGAGGCCAGGGCCAGCCGCGTAGTCCGCTGGGTCATCGAGATCCACCGCGCTCCCGTCTCGAAGGACCGTGCCTGCAAGCAGGAGTGGAGGACCACCCAGAGTGGGCGACACAAGCGTGAACACGCGATTGGCAAGAGTAAAGGTGCCGGGATACGCCCGACCGGCGATCGTGATCAGGCCCCCAGCGCGGGTGCAGTCGTATATCTCGTGGACGTTCAGCGAGGCGCTATCTGCAGGCCCAATGGTCAGCATTGCGCCCGAGACAGTATAGTCGCAGTTAGTAGTAGCCCACCGAAGGACCGGAGGAGAAACGCCATCGACTGACACAAGCGAATATGAGCCAGGCAGAAGCCTGGGCTCCGCCGGGTTGGTGCACGCAGTGGCGGCGACGAAGAGGATTGCGACCGGGCGCTGAGCGGCGACTCCTAGCACTGGACACCTCAGCTGCCGCGTACCGGAATGGCAACGGTCCGGCTGCAGGTCGGCTCGCCGTTGGCTAACCGCGCAGCCTAACGGATCGCGCTTAAGCTGCGGGCGACCCGCCCGCCGGCGCAAGGGTAGTGGACGACAGTCCGTGCCCGCCAGGGCGCAAACACTCCGCTTCCCTTAGAGCGATCACCGCCCGTCAGCTTCAAGCGCTTGTTAGGCGGCGAACGTGAGACTAGGCGACCTAATGACGCACAAACCTGCTGTCGAGCCAGCCGGAGCAAGTTACGAGACCTGCGGCGAGGCCCATTGCCTGAATGCAGGTTAGGGAGTCGGGGCGGCTTGTCGAGCGCGCCCACCCGTGAAACACCGGTCGGAGCGTATCTGCAATACCAGCACAGAAGTAGTAGTTGCGCGCGACACGATCAATCGGCAGCAGGAAGATGAACCGGTAGTGAACCTTAGTCTCCGGCACGCGAAAGGCACCTAGCGAGTCTGTCGTCGTTCGAAAGCCGGGGTTAGCACATGAGGAGTCGCGAGACTCGGTCGAAACCGCAACTGTTGCGCCTGAAAGGGCTCTGCCATCCGAATAGCGATAGACTCCGACGATTGCTGGTGCGAGGTGGTAAGTGGTAGGAATGGGCAGGCAAGATGCGACGACCAGCGAGATCGTCAAGGCAGTTGCGGGTTGTGGGCTGCGAAACCGGGAGAGCCCCATACGGATCGTTCGCTGCCTAACGGATCGCGCTTAAGCTGCGGGCGACCGGCCCACCGGCGCAAGGGTGTGGGACGAACAGTCCGTGCCCGCCAGGGCACAACACTCCGCTTCTTTAAAGCGATCACCGCCCGCCAGCTTCAAGCGCTTGTTAGGCGGCGACGTCAGGTGCTGTCCCGCCGTTCGCGCTGGAGATATTGCAGTCGCGCTCGGGCCTCCGGACCCATCGTGAGCTCCAAGGCACGGTCGACCAGCTCCCTCAGGCGTGGGTCATCCGCCCGGGCGCCTAGGCGTGTTGAGAGCGGATCGGCGATTCGCGCAATTCGACCTGCCGGGGGCAGGTGAAGGCTGAGGGCTAGCTTCCTCTGCCAGAGGACCGCGAGAGCGCTGGCCGATGGCTCGAGCGCCCGTCTACCGTCGAGATAATCCTCAACCACGCCCAGCGTTCGCTGTTCAATATCCCGGATGCGGTACTCAAGGAGGGGAGGCCACCGGGTCCACGCCGCCCACCCAATGGCACTCAGCATGACCACCAGTACGGTGAGAGGCAATACTGTTCGTTTGGTCACAGACCTACGCGGCGCCGCCTAACGGATCGCGCTTAAGGTGCGGGCGACTCGCCCGCTGGCGCAAGAGTGTTGGACGACAGTCCCTAGCCCGATCAGGGGCACAACACTCCGTTTGCTTTAAGACGATCACCGCCCGCCAGCTGCAAGCGCTTGTTAGGCGGCGCCGACCCGTGGGAGCCTCAAGGGTTGGGCAAACGCAAGGTCGGGGCGTGGACGAGGTTCGGCGTTTCATTCAGTGGAACGAACCGAGCGGTGACAAAGGCTGAGGCCTCGCGTGCGCGTCCACCAGGCGGCGCGTAGACTGTTGCGTGCACGCGGAAAGCCGCCACGCCATCAGCGCGGCTGGGCGTGGTGGCCTCTACCGTGAACCGGTAGCTGCCATCTGCCTGGGTGTAGGTGCCCCCGGTGACGCTGAGCTGGCGGTCTGAGCAAGGTGTCTCCGCGAATCGAGCACCTACGCCGACGCCCGCTAAACCGCGGCCCGTGGCGTCGGTGACGAAGCCCTCTACCAGGGTGTGGTGCGTGGGTTCACTCGGAGGGGTGCCAGCACCCGTCGTGTCACCGCTCGAGCAGCAGGCAGAGACCGCTAGGACGGCGCCGACGACGAGCGAGCGGCAGGAGCGAGCGATGTGATGTAGGATCATCGGGGTGCAGTGGCCATCCAACCCGTATACCCCGCTTGGCATGGGCGAGGTCACTTCGGCGCCGCCTAACGGATCGCGCTTAAGCTGCGGGCGACCCGCCCGCCGGCGCAAGGGTGAGGGACGAAGTCCGTGCCCCGCCAGGGGTACAACACTCCGCTTCCTTTAGAGCGATCACCGCCCGACAGCTTCAAGCGCTTGTTAGGTGGCGCGGCCTGTATTACATTGTCTGACATGAAGACCTCAGCGCTCACGATTCGGTTGGACCCAGACTTGAGCCGCCAGCTCGCCCGCCAGGCCAAGCGCACGGGGCGGAGCCGGAGCGACGTCGCGCGAGAAGCGCTCCGGCGGCAGCTGGCCGTGGCACAGTTCGAGGACCTGCGGCGCCGGCTCATGCCCCTGGCCGAGGCGCGCGGCTATTTGACTGACGAGGACGTCTTCCGCGACGTGTCGTGAAGGTCTGCCTCGATACCAATGTCGTCGTCAGCGCCGTGGCCACTCGTGGCCTCTGCGGTGATCTCTTCCAGGCAATCCTCGCCGAGCATGAGTTGGTGCTCGGCGCGACTGTTTTGGGCGAGCTACGAACGGTGCTCAGTCGCAAGATGCGGGTCCCACGAGACACGATCCACGAGCTCGAAGCGCACCTGCGCGGCCACGCTACGGTGGTGAAGGCCGCCGCGAAGCGGCGCATCACGGGGCTCGATGCGGCAGATGCTGCCGTCGTAGCGGAAGCTGTGGCCGGACGCGCGGACGTACTGGTCAGCGGCGACCAGCACCTCCTGAAGCTGGCAGACCCACCGGTCGAGATCGTGTCGCCCCGGGGTCTGTGGGAGGCGTTCCGCCGCGCCACCTAACGGATCGCGCTTAAGCTGCGGGCGACCCGCCCGCCGGCGCAAGGGTGAGGGACGAAGTCCGTGCCCCGCCAGGGGTACAACACTCCGCTTCCTTTAGAGCGATCACCGCCCGACAGCTTCAAGCGCTTGTTAGGGCAGCGCCCTGACACAATCACCGCTCTAGACGACGGCGGTAGAATTGCATGGTTACGAGCACAGCCGTCGCTAACGGGACGATGAAAAGCGCACCGGCGGCAAATACGACTAACTGAAATGGCCAATAAAAGCTCCACCTTGGGACTAAGGTAATTGCGAGTAGCGCGACGAACATTGCCGCGCTCCACACGCCAACCGTAGTCTTGAACGTCGGGAACCTCAGCATGTCAAACCAATGTGGACCGTGAGGATGATCGTCGCTCCATACCCATACTCCCACAGCCGCTCCTACAAAGAACGCTCCAAGGAGGACGGACGCTAGGTTCTCTGGGCCAAACAACGGACCGTTGTGGCGGCCGCCCGGCGCAAAGAGATAGAAGGGGAACACTCCGAGAACACCCAACAATGCGTAACCAACGAGGGATCGCCCAATGCGCCACGCAAGCCCAATTAAGAGTCCGCCGACTGCGCCCCCGAGGTAGTAGCCGACGACGACCGCGGTGAAGGAGGTGTTCAGCCGATCAAAGGGTGCTGTCCCCGCTTGAGCGCGGAGTAGCAAGACCCACGCAGATAGGCCAGTCGCGAGGAAGAGGCCGAGACTCAGTCCTTTCAAGAGATTTCCTAGGAAATACCTCATTGGGAGCTCGTGCAGGTGTGCGGCGCTGCCTAACGGATCGCGCTTAAGCTGCGGGCGACTCGCCCGCCGGCGCAAGTGTAGTGGACGAAGTCCGTGCCCCGCCAGGGGCACAACACTCCGCTTCCTTTAGAACGATCACCGCCCGTCAGCTTCAAGCGCTTGTTAGGCAGCGGCCTGCGACACTGTGCTGCGTTTCTAGTGTTGATCGGCCACCGCAAGATCCCGAACCTCGATCGGCCGCAGGTCTTGGTAATGGACGACGGCAGTCAGGTCCACGTGGCAATGTGGGCACCCACCGTAGCAAATCTCTGAGGGCGTCGCGGAACCCCGTCGGACTCCAGCATCGTCAAGCCAGGATGCGTGGCGCCGATCCGAAGGAGGCCACCATACCATTCGGTCGCCTAGGTGGTACTCCCGGTGGCAGAAGCGGCCGGATGCATCCCCTTCGAAACTGGCCGCGGCGTGCATCTGAAACCGGAGCCCGCCCCGCTGACTGCAAGCTGGGCACGCAGCGTCTATGAGGAGCTCGTTGTAAGCGCCCAATGTGAGGGTCTCGGTACTCTGGGAGTTAACATGCCGCGGCCTAACGGATCGCGCTTAAGCTGCGGGCGATCCGCCCGCTGGCGCAAGAGTAGTGGACGAACAGTCCGTGCCCGCCAGGGCACAACACTCCGTTTCCCTTAGAGCGATCACCGCCCGCCAGCTTCAAGCGCTTGTTAGGCAGCATGGCTTCACTCTAGCCGAGGCGCTGAAGGTGAGTCTCCACCTCAACGAGGTGTTGCCGAGTTGCTTTCTCGGCATCGTCGATGCTCCGTAGAGCCAACGCGACGCTGGGATCGGTTGGCGAGTCCCGCTGTAGCTCACGACGCGCCGCAACATGGGCTCGCAAGTCCTCAACGAGCCGCTTCCGCAGCTCCGCGGCCGCCCTCCTATCGAACGGTGCCTTTTGACGGAGCTCGGTGCGTTCGCGATCCTCAGCAGCAGCGGCAGCGGCGGCTGCTTGATCCATAAGCCGCTGAGCACCAGCTGGATCCTTCTTCTCAAGCTTGAGAGCCTGGTCGGCGGCAACGAGGAGGAGCTTATACGACGTACGGAGCTTGCGTCGCCGGCGAATGGAAATGACCTGGAGTGCGCCGACGACCAGAAGAGCGGCGAAGACGAGCAGCACTTGGGCCAGGAATGTGTCCATATCCCGCTCATGGAGCCATGCTGCCTAACGGATTGCGCTTAAGCTGCGGGCGACTCGCCCGCCGGCGCAAGAGTAGTGGACGTTAGTCCGTGCCCGCCAGGGCACAAACACTCCGCTTCCCCTAGAGCGATCACCGCCCGGCAGCTTCAAGCGCTTGTTAGGCAGCGGCATCCGACGAAGCCCGGATTATTTGTCGGACCAAACCGCGAGTTCATTGCCGTTTGGATCAAGAAAGTGAAACCGTCGTCCGCCAGGAAAGGAGAATATAGGCTTCGATATCCTGCCGCCCTTCCCTACCACGGCAGCTTGCGTCTTCTCAAGAGCTGACGAGTACAGAATGACGAGTGGGCCACCCGTTGAATTCGACGGGACCTTAGCGAAACCGCCACCCATCTGACCGTCCTCAAAACTGACGTAGTCAGGACCATAGTCAGTGAACTTCCAGCCGAACACACTAGAGTAGAAGGCCTTCGTGGCCGGAATGTCGGTGGCAGAGAACTCGATGTAGTCGATCCGATCGTTATGGTGTGCCATGAACTCGACCTTGTCGTTACCGCCGCTGCCTAACGAGATGCGCTTAAGCTGCGGGCGCTCACTTCGCGGGGGCGCCGCAACCTTACGTGTTGAGTGAATGTCAGCCGGAGCACAAATGAAATTGTAGCGCGGCGCCCGTCAGCTTCAAGCGCTGGTTAGGCAGCGGCGCACAAACGAATTCAAGCTAGGGCTCAAAACTGTCATCCGGATCATATCGCGGCGCCGATTGTGAAGGGCCTATCGCACCTGAGCCACATCGCGGACACTTGTTAGCTTGGTCGAGCCAGCGAGTGCTCTGGCCCGCCGGCAGCTTAGTATACGCATACCACGCGAGCTTGAGGCCGCAATGGGGGCAGCGAAGTGCGAGGATTCCATAGACGAATCCTGTGGCGACGAGAAGCACACCGGTCGGTATCGGAACAGCGAAGGCAACTTCGTGATCGCGGTTTAGCATGACGAATCCGACCATCATCGCCACGCCGCCGGCGATTTGGAGCGCTTGGCTCACTCTGTAGCGGAGCCTCAAACCTGACGACTTGACAAGGGTCATTGAGTAGGGCGCCGCTGCCTAACGCCCCGCATCAGCTGCAGGGCCGCGGCTAGATCGCCAGAACATGCCTCAAGACGGCAGGTGGTGCCAGCCCCTCCACAAACCGATGGCCGCGCCCTGGCAGCTGCATGCAGTTGTTAGATGGCGCCCTCAGTCGCGCGCGTCTGGCGGGAGGATGTGCGCGAGATCCAGGATATAGTTGCCCGCCCGGCGGAAGGCCGCGTCGGGACCGACTTCTTGCGGGCTCCAGTGATCCACTAGAACACGCCGGTCTGTCCGGACGCCCTCCGGAATCCACCGCGATCCGTCGAGCCCTCCTGGTCCTTCCGGCACGGTATCCGACCAGAAGTGGGCCGCAGCGAGCGCCAGTTCCAATGAGTCCCAGGCCGGCAATGGCAACCGAACGGTTCGCGTCTATGCGAGGCCTTTCGGATCGTAGCCCCCCCCCAACCCTCGGTCTGGCTGACGGTCATGCGGATACTGTCTCGGCGCTCGATCCGCACACTGATGGCCGGCCGGAAGGTGGGCAGATTGAGAAACCGATCGACCACATCTGTCGGACCTGCCGGGGCGGGCAATGCCGACTCCTTGAGGGCAACCAGAAACTGGGTGTACCAACAGCGGCGGAAGGGTTCGAGGGAGAGGTAGGGCAGGACTTCACGGAACGCCACTGTGTCGGTGCCGGGCAGCCGCGCGTCACGATGCGGCCGTTCGGCAGGGACGTCGTCGCAGTAGAGGCAGCGATGGTGGTCTGACCGGTCACGGATGCGCGCGCTCTGCTGAGATCGTAGGACGCATCGTTCTTCGCGGCCACCCCTTGCATGCCGCGAACGCTTGCGTTAAACTACTGAACCATATGGTTCAGTATATGACGACCCGACTTGATACTTCGTTCGCCGCGCTCTCGGACGCCACGCGGCGTGGCGTTCTGGAGCAGCTCGGACGAGCCGACGCTTCGATCACGGACCTTGCCGACGGACCTTGCCGAGAAGTTCCACATGACGCTCACGGGCATGAAGAAGCACGTCGGCGTTCTGGAGCAGGCGGGGCTCGTCACCACGAAGAAGATCGGGCGCGTGCGGAACTGCCAGCTGGGCCCGCGCCGATTGGAGGAAGAGACGGCGTGGCTCGAGAGGTACCGCCAGCGCTGGGACGAACGCTTCGACGCGTTGGACAAGGTTGTCGAGGAACTCACACGCAAGGAGAAGAGCGATGAACGCAAGAATCGAAAGTGAGCCCGGCCCCGTGAAGAACCGCACCACGGTGGAACGGAAGTCGGACCGCGAGGTGGTTGTCACACGGACCATCAACGGCCCGGCGCGCATCGTGTTCGAGGCATTTACCAAGGCCGAGCTGCTCAAGCGTTGGTGGGTGCCCAAGTCGATGGGAATGACCCTGCTGTCCTGCGAGGTGGATGCTCGTGTCGGAGGCAAGTACCGATTGGTATTCGACCACGGTGGCCCCGAGCCTGCCGCGTTTTTCGGCACGTATGTCGAAGTGAAGCCGTATTCGCGCCTCGCGTGGACCAATGAGGAAGGTGGCGAGGGCGGGCCTGTCACCACGGTGACCTTCGAGGAAAAGGGCGGCAAGACGCTGGTGGTCCTGCACGAGAGCTATCCTTCGAAGGAAGCGCTCGACGCTGCCGGCACCGGAGCAGCCGATGCAATGGTCGAGACGTTCGATCAGCTGGACGAGCTTCTCGTCGCCCTGGGTGAGAGCTCGGGACAGTAACAGAGACGTGGATCTCGCGGTCGGTCGTCCGATAGTCCCGGCTCACACTGGCCGGGGCTATCGGGGGTCCCACGGTACGTAGTCTCATCTGTCCCGACATGAGTGCGTGGGCGCCATCTAACGGATCGCGCTTAAGCTGCGGGCGACTCGCCCGCCGGCGCAAGCCATGCCCAACGATAGCAGGTGCAGCCAGGCGAGCAACACTCCGCTTCCTTTAGAACGATCAGCGCCCGACAGCTTCAAGCGCTTGTTAGGCAGCGCCTTCGGACACCCGCGTCACTGCGCGCAGAAGATCTTGTCGAGCTCGGCGTCGCCGTCTGGCACCATGGTGTACGTGCGGGCAACCGGTGGAGGACCGGGATACGTGAGAGTCGCATAGAGCGAGTCCCCAACGAGCTGGCCTAGGAAATCCACGCGGTAGGGCATGCCCCACACTGGCTGAACCGTTGTGGAGAAGCGGACAGTGCGCGCGGAGTCGGGTAGCAGACCGTGGGTTAGGCGCGCGGGCATGGCACAGGCCAGTCGGAGTTCAGCGGTCTGGGGGAGCGCGATGAGCTCAATCCCTGTCGCCGCCCACCGTCCGATCACGCCCGGACCGGTCCCGTCGCGACAGCCCGCCAGGGAGGCTGCAGCGCCTAGGATTAGGGGAATGAGGCTGCGGTGAAACACAGATGTCCTATATGAATACCCGAGTATGGGTCGGCGCGTCACCTGGCGCTGCCTAACGGATCGCGCTTAAGCTGCGGGCGACTCGTGGAGAGGCGCAAGGGCGGTGAACGAAGTTCGTGCCCCGCCAGGGGCGCAACACTCGGCTTCCGTTAAAGCGATCACCGCCCGCCAGCTTCAAGCGCTTGTTAGGCAGCACGCTTGGGTCACGATCCTTGCCCCCCTAGTCCGCGTCGACCAGCCGCCGGGCTTCACTGAGATTCCCTGAGAAGACGGCCCGCGCAATCGTGAGCATGTCGGCCTGGTCGTTGTTGAGCCCTTTGGTAACTGCACGCTGAGCAAGATCTCGGGCGTCCGCCAACGCGCTATCGTAGGCGACGCGCACGTGCTCTGGTATGGTGGGAGCGGTCGCCTTGTGGCGCTCGAGCTCGATCAAGGCAGCCAGGTGAAGGCACTCGACGGCAACGCCTGGCTCTAGGTCGGAGGCGATCTTGACCAGCTCCGGAAGGGCTGCATAGGAGGCGGTGTAGACGTCGCCTTGGTGGCAAAGAGCGCTCCAGAGACTGAACCACGGCTCGTCGGTGTACTTGCGTGGAGCGGGAGCCGTGCGCAGTGATCCCAGAAGACCAGGGATGTCCGTGGCCGGACCGTAGGCGTGAGTGAGCTCTGACCAGTTCACAAGACTGTGCGTACGTGCTGCCTAACGGATCGCGCTTAAGCTGCGGGCGACTCGCCCGACGGCGCAAGAGTAGTGGACGACAGTCGACGCCCGCCAGGGCGCAAACACTCCGCTTCCCTTAGAGCGATCACCGCCCGTCAGCTTCAAGCGCTTGTTAGGCGGGAGCTTGATCACAAGACGGCTCTCGTCACGCCTTAACGTCGGACGACTCGTCGAAGCGGATCCGGTTGCCGAAGGGGTCGATGACTTCAACGCAAAGCGAGCCGCGCTCGGTGCGCTCGATGCCAGGTCGCAGGTACGGGTAGTTCTTGGCCAGGAGCTGCGCATGATAGGCCGCGAGGCCCCGCACGCGCACGAAGGCAGTCGAGCCCGGACAGGCGTCGCCGTGGTGCTCGGAGAGGTGGAGGACGAGGCCGTCTCGCGACACCTGCATGTAGACGGGGAGCTGGGGCTCAAAACGGTGCTCCCAGTCCAGGCTGAAGCCGAGGAAGTCGAGATAGAACTCCTTCGCCTTGGCGACGTCGAAAATGCGGAAGATCGGAGCGGTTTGCAGGGCGTGCAGGGACATGTGATCGTGAGCGTGTTGATGTGTCAGTCGTTGGCTGCCGCCTAACGGATCGCGCTTAAGCTGCGGGCGACTCGCTCGCCGGCGCAAGAGTGTTGGACGACAGTCCGTGCCCACCAGGGGCACAACACTCCGCTTCCCTTAAAGCGATTATCGCCCGCCAGCTTCAAGCGCTGGTTA
>WNES01001381.1_pt1 | contig 11359 bp, 8 predicted proteins | sample 5399931 | NCBI WGS metagenome assembly WNES01 (sample SAMN13153332, study PRJNA577476) | soil metagenome | isolation source: 20 cm grassland meadow soil 2 days after 3rd rain plot 5 | place: USA:California | collected 2015-11-11
GTCGTCGTTCTTCTGCTCCTCCTCCCGCTGTTCGCCGGCCCGCTCGTCGGCTTCCTCACCGATCTGCTTTGGTTCCGAAGCCTCGGGCTCGAGGACGTGTACCTGCGGCGCTTCACCGCCGCGTTCTGGGCGTTCCTCGCCTTCTCGGGCATCTTCTTCGTTCTCGCGCTCCCGAACCTGTACTTCGCGCTTCGACCGCAGGTCCCACGCGTCGTCGTCGAGACCGACCGCCGTCGCCGCGGAGCTCTGACGACGACCCTGCGCGTCATGTGGCTCCTGCTCATCCCGGCGTTCTTCTTCGGGATCGCCGGCGGCGATGAGTGGGATCCGCTGCTTCGCTGGCTGAACCAGGTCCCGTTCGGACAGACCGATCCGGTCTTCGGTCGCGACATCGGCTTCTACTTCTTCACGCTTCCGATCCTGGAGTTCGTGCGCGGGTGGCTGCTCGTGGCGGTCGTGGTCATCGCGATCGGCGTCGTGACGCTCTACCTCACACGGGGCGTGATCGGCGTCGCGACCGGCACGCTCGCGAGCGCCGACATCCGCGTCGCCGGCCGCACCGCGCTCGCGCTTGCCCGTCCCGCCCGCGCGCATCTCTCGATCCTCGGCGGACTGTTCCTGGCGCTGATCGCGGCCGGCTATCTGCTCGATCAGTTCGACCTCCTGCTCCGGCAGGAGACGGTGCTCACCGGCGCGGGCTTCACGAGCATCAACGCGCGCATCCCGGCGCTGACCATCCTCACGGTGATCGTCGGCGTGGCCGCTCTGGCGTGCTTCGCGAACGCCATCCGCGGCACGCTCTGGATCCTGGGCGGCGCGATCGTCGTGTGGTTCGCGGCGACCATCCTCGTCGGCAACGTCTACCCCGGCCTGATCCAGAACTTCATCGTGCAGCCCGATCCACTCAACAAGGAGCGGCCCTACATCACGCGGAACATCCAGGCCACGCGCGCCGCGTACTCACTCGATACGATCGACGAATCGGCGTTCAACGTGGGAGATGCGCCGACGCAAGCCGACGTCCGCACCGATCTGTCTGACACGGACACGGTGCGCCTTTGGGATTACCGCCCACTGCTCGCCGCTTATTCGCAGCTGCAGGGACTCCGCCAGTACTACCAGTTCAGCGATGTCGATATCGACCGCTACCAGATCGGTGGCCAGGAGCACCCGCTCTTCCTATCGGCCCGCGAGCTTTCGTCGAACAGCCTGCCGCAGCAGAACTGGCTGAACCGTCACCTCGTGTTCACGCATGGCTTCGGCGCGGTCGCTTCGACGTTTGGCGGCATCGGCAACGAGGGCCGTCCGCTCTTCGCCGTGCGCGACATCCCGCCCGTCGGCGAGCCCAAGATCGATCAGCCGCGCATCTACTACGGCGAGCTCACGAGCGACTACGTAATCGTCGACACCGCACAGGACGAGTTCGACTACACGACGGACCAGGGCGACCTCACGACGCGGTACAACGGTGCGGGCGGAGTCGGCATCGGTTCGCTCTGGGACCGCATCCTATTCACGCTCCGGTTCGGCGATTTCCCCAACCTCCTCGTGACGAACCAAATCAATTCGGAGAGCAAGATCCTGTTCCGCCGCTCGATCGTCGCGCGCGAGCGAACGATCGCCCCGTTCCTCGAGTACGACCCTGACCCCTATCTCGTCATCGCGAATGGGAAGCTGTACTGGATCAACGACGCGTTCACGACGGGCGACCGCTATCCCTACAGCGAGAACTTCGCCGCGCTGGGCCTCGGCTCGACCTCGCTCGCCGGTGGCCGCCTCAACTACATCCGCAACAGCGTGAAGGTCGTGACTGACGCGTACGACGGCTCGATCAGCTACTACGTCATCGACGAGAAGGACCCCGTCGTCCGCAACCTCCGCGCGATCTATCCGAAGCTCTTCAAATCCATCGGCGACATGCCGCAGGTTCTCAAGGACCACATCCGCTACCCCGAGTCGCTCTTCAGCATCCAGGCCCAGGTCTTCGCCCTCTACCACATGACGAACCCCGACGACTACTACAAGCGGACCGACGCGTGGAAGATCGCGAACGAGATCCTCGTGCAGGGCGGTCCGCGCCAGCCCATCGAGCCCTACTACGTGACGACGCGGCTCCCCGGATCGAATCGACCCGAGTTCGTGCTCTTCGTGCCGATGACGCCGGCGGGCGGCCAGCGCGACAACATGGTCGCCTGGATCGCGGGTCGCGCCGACGCGCCCGACTACGGCAAGCTCCGCGTCCTCACGTTCCCACGCGACCGCACCATCTTCGGTCCGTCGCAGATCGAGGCGCGCGTCGATGCCGACTCCACGATCCGCCAGCAGTTCACGCTGCTCTGCGGTGGCGGTGGCGCCAGCTGCATCCGCGGCAACCTGCTCGTGCTCCCGGTGGGAAACAGCTTCGTGTACGTCGAGCCGATCTACGTGCAGTCGCAGCAGAGCAGCATCCCGGAGCTGCAGCGCGTGATCCTCGCGACGCAGGACAAGGTCGTGATGACCGACTCGTTCACGAAGTCGCTCGAGGCGCTCTTCGGACAGGGCACCGTCGCCGCGTCGCCCAGTCCGTCACCGAGCCCATCGCCTTCGCCGAGCGCGACGCCACGCGCCTCCGCGACCCCGGCGCCGTCAGGTTCACCCGGGCCCGCACAGACCGTCGCGCAGCTCGTGAAGTCCGCATCCGACCACTACGACGCGGCGCAGGCAGCGCTCAAAACCGGTGACTTCGCGGAGTACGGCCGCCAGATAGGCCTCCTGCAGGACGATCTCGCCAAGCTTCGTGCCGCCACGGGTCAATAACAGCAAGTTGGGGGGCGCTGCCCCCCAAGCCCCCGGTCAGGAGGGCGCTGCCCCCCAGCCCCCGGTCGTGGCCGCGGCGTTGGTCCTTGGCCTGTACTGGTGCGTCGCTGGGATCGACCTCAACGCGCCGCAGATCGATCGTGTCGTGCTCCTCATCACCGGCGCCGCCCTGCTGTGGGCGACGCTGCGCGGATCGCCGACCGCGTTCCTGACCGGCTCCTACGCGGTGGTCGTGGCGATCTCGGAGCGCGCCAGCCGCGAGGTGATCCTCGACGGCAGCGACGTGCTTCGCGCGACGAACGAGTCGCTCGACGTTTTCCTCTCGGGCGGTGATCCCTACGCGCATGTCCTTCAGAGCACCGTCCCGCCGGGATCGCCGTTCGTGTACCCGCCGGGCGAGTTCCTCTTCTACCTGCCGTTCAAGCTCGTCTTCGGCGACATCAACCGCGTCGACACCTGGGCCGGCGTCGCGATCGTCGCGCTGATCGTCGTCGCCGGCGTCCGCATCAGCTTCGACGCCGTCGCGCTCCCCGCGATGCTCTATGCGTCGTGGGGCGCCGCGGGGTTCCATGCGATCGACGGCTCGAACGATGTCTCCGCCTCGTTCGTGCTCGTCCTCGCGCTGGCGCTCGCGGTCTTCGCAGCGCCGAGTCGCGGCGGACGATTTGCGTTCTTCGCCTCGGCATTCGTCTTCGGCTGGGCGATGGCGTTCAAGCAGTTCGCCGTCCTCGCGCTTCCGCCGCTGCTCCGGCATCTCGCCGTCGCTGGAGCGTCGTGGCGTCGCTATGCGCTCGCCGCGATCGGAACGACCGCCGCGCTCGTCCTGCCGTTTCTCATCATGGATCCGGGCGCGTTCCTCGAGCAGCAGCTCGCGCTGTTCACGTTCCATCAACAGACCTGGGGCGCCAACCTCCTCGCGGTGGCGGCACGTTTTGGCGATCCAACGCCGCTCCTCCCGATCTTCTTCGTGCTCGAGCTTCTCCTCACGTTCGCGGTCCTGGCGATCGCGCTGCGCTGGTCCATCCCGACCCTGGGCGCGGCGGCGCTCGCGGCATCCGGCGCGATCCTGGTGCCGCTCCTGCTCGCGCGCTGGACGACGCAGCCGTACTACGTGTACGTCGGCGCGATCGTGGCGTGCGGGATTGGTCTCTTGAACGCGCGAGTGCGATCGGTCTGAGCCCGCACGCAAACCTAAAATGCAGATCGAATGGGCAAGTTCATCCAGGTCCGGGACGTACCGGAAGACATCCATCGGACCCTCAAGGCCCGTGCGGCGCGATTGGGGATCTCGCTCTCGGATTACCTTCGCGCGGAACTTGCTCTCATCGCAGCGAGGCCGACGCCCGGAGAAGTGCGCGAGCGGCTACGCCGGTTACCCCCGTTGAAGGTTCCTGCGCGGGAGCGACCGGCCACGATCATCCGCCGAATGCGAGACGCTGCCGACTGAGCGTTGTCGGTTCAGCACCGGGCATGGCGCTTGCGAGCGAATCTGACCTCAGATGACGCGATGTAGGTCGATCTTGCCGACGCCCTCGGCACGCGAACCCTAGACTCGAAATTCCTTGAGCCACACGGTCGTCCTTGGTGGGGGCATCTGTGGCCTTGCCGCCGGGTTCTCACTCGCGGAGCACGGTGAGCGGGTCACGCTGCTCGAAGCCCAGCACTTCCTCGGCGGTCTCGCGACGACACTGCGCGGCGAGACCGGCGCGGGCTACGACTTCGGACCGCACGCGTACCACGCCCGCAATCAGCGGGTCCTCGAGATGTTCAAGGAGATCGCGTCCGACGGCTTCCCCTCGCAGGCGAAGAACGTGCGCATAAAGTTCCGCGGCAAGTACTACAAGTACCCGCTCGAGGCGCTCGACATCGCGAAGTCGATGTCGCCCGTGCTCGCCGCCCGCGCGTTCGCCGACTACGCCATCGAGTCGCTGCGCCGCCGCGTGCGCCCGCGCGAGCTCGTGTCGGCCGAGGACTGGGTCGTACAGGCAATGGGCCGGACGCTCTACGGGCTCTTCTTCGGCCCGTACACCACGAAGGTGTGGGGCATCCCGCCCGCGCAGCTCGCGGCCTCGTTCGCGCAGCACCGGATCCCGCACATCTCGCTCGCGAAGGTGATCGTGTCGAGCCTGCGCAAAGGCAGCGCAAAGATCACCGGCACCGAGCATCGCTACGCGCCGCTGGTCATCGAGCTCTTCTATCCACCGAAGGGCGCGGGTCTCATCTCGCAGCGCATGGCCGAACGAATCAAGAACGCGGGCCCACAGAACGAGATCTGCACGGGCGCGCTCGCGACGGGGATCGATGTCGAAGGCGACCGCCTCGTCGGCGTGCGCTACCGCGACGTGCCACCGACGAACCTCGACGGCCAGCTCTGCGTGCTCGCGAGCGGGACCGAGGTCGGGAACCCGTTCGCGAGCGCGGGCGGCGAGGAACGCACGATCCCGTGCGATCGCGTGGCGAGCTCGATCCCGCTGCCGGCGCTCATCGCGCTCCTGGGCGACGCGGCCTCGGCCGAGGCCAAGGCCGCGGCCAGATTCCTGCGCTTCCGCGCGCTCACGATCGTCGGCCTGCGCGTGAAGCGGCCGCGGGCCCTCCCAGCCCAGTCGATCTACTTCACCAGCAAGACTTTCAACCGACTATCCGAAACGCGCAATTACGGGGGCAGCGACGTGTGCGCCGAGGACGAGACGGTGCTGCTCTGCGACATCACCTGCGACATCGGCGACCGGATCTGGAACGCGTCCGCGCAGGAGCTCGGGAAGATCTGCGCGCAAGAGCTCGCCGAGGAAGGCTTCATGAAAGTGAGCGAGCTCGCGGAGTCGGTCGTCCTCCGCTCAACATTTGGCTATCCCGTCTACATGGTCGGCTACGAGCGAGCGATAGAGACGCTCATGAAGGAATTAATGCGGTTCGACAATCTTGTCACTGGTGGGCGGCAGGGGCTGTATAAGTACGTCGACATGGACATCGCCTCCGAGATGGGGCTCGCGATGGCTGATCACTTCCTTTCGGGAAAAAGCAAAGCGGAAGCGATCGGCAAGGTCCCGTACGAGGACCGGGTGTTCGCTTGAATAAATCGCTGCGCGTCGGAGTCATCGGTGCGGGTTACTGGGGACCGAACCTCGTCCGCAACCTGAGCGAGGTGCCCGGGGCCGAGCCGGTCGCGGTCGCGGATCTCTCCGAGGAGCGGCTCGAGGCCATACGCAAGCGCTTCCCGGCGGTGCGCACGACGACCGCCCATCACGAGCTCTTCGACGATCGCGCGATCGACGCGGTGTGCATCGCGACTCCGGTCGGAACCCACCGCAAGCTCGCCGAGGAGGCGTTCGCCGCCGGGAAGCACGTTTTCGTCGAGAAGCCGCTCGCCGGCACCGTCAGCGACGCGGAGGCGATCGTGCGAGCCGCCGAGCGCGCGGGAAAGACGCTCATGGTCGGGCACACCTTCGTGTACAACCCGGCGGTCGTCGAGGTGAAGCGGATCCTCGACGCCGACGGCGTGGGCCGAGTCCAGTACATCGACAGCCAGCGCGTAAATCTCGGTCTGCACCAATTCGACATCAACGTGCTCTGGGATCTCGGGCCGCATGACGTCTCGATCACCCTCTATTGGCTCGGCGAGGAGCCCGCGTGGATACAGGCCACCGGTGCGTGCTTCGTCCAACCAGAGATCGAGGACGTCGTCTTCCTGATGATCGGATTCCCGTCGGGAGCGATCGCGCACGCGCATCTTTCTTGGCTTGCGCCAACCAAGCTCCGCACGATGACGGTGATCGGATCGAAGAAGATGGTCCTCTACGATGACGTCCAGACGGTCGAAAAGGTGAAGATCTACGACCAGGGCGTCGAAAAGCTCTCGGGCGAAGAGCTGCGGCGCAGCTATCGCGCCGGCGACATCCACAGCCCGCGCATCCCGGTGACTGAAGCGCTCCAGATCGAGATGCGGCATTTCATCGAGTGCGTTCGCGACGGGAAGAAGCCGCGCAGCGACGGCGAGGCCGGTCTGCGCGTGGTTCGAGCCCTCGAAGCCGGGATGCGGTCGCTCCGCACCGGCGGCGCTCGTGTGGCCTACCGACCGGACGCCGTCCGGGCATGACGAAGTTGGGGGGCTCTGCCCCCCATCCCCCGGCCTCCGCCCCCAATCCCCCAGGCGTCCATCCGACCGCGATCGTCGCGCCAAACGTGCATTTGGGCGAAGAGAGCGTCGTCGGCGAGTACGTGGTGCTCGGTCGCGCGCCGCGCGGCAAGCGGGAGGGCGAGCTTCCACTGTTCATCGGCCCTGGAGCGGTGATCCGCCCATTCACCACGATCTACGCCGGCGCGCGGATCGGAGCGCGTCTGCAGACCGGACAGGGCGCCTCGATCCGCGAGGACAACCAGCTCGGCGACGACGTGTCTGTCGGAACCCATGCGTCGCTCGAGTTCGGGAACCGCGTCGGCTCACGCGTACGCATCCATACCGGCTGCTTCCTCGAGCTCACCTATATCGAGGACGACGTGTTCCTCGGCCCGCATGTGGTGTTCACCGACGACCCACATCCGCAGTGCCCGGCGTACCTCGATTGCGTCAAGGGTGGCGTGGTGCGGCGGCGCGCCCGCATCGGGGCGAACAGCACGATCCTGCCCGGCGTCGAGATCGGCGAGGACGCACTCGTCGGCGCTGGCAGCGTGGTGCGCCAGCGCGTCCCGGCGCGTACCGTCTGGGCGGGCAATCCCGCAGTGGAGATCAAGCGCGACCTTCGCGACCTCACGTGCTTCGCCGGCATCTACCCGCACGCGTACTCATGGCTCGAGGACCTGCCCGCGCGCGAGAAGGTGGGAACGTGATCACATTCGAAGAAGGAGCCGTCAGCACATGACCGCAGTCATCACGCAGGACGTACCGCTCGTCGACCTCCGCGCCCAGTACGCGACGATCCGCGACGAGGTGCGGAAAGCGATCGACGAGGTGCTCGAAAGCATGCAGCTCACCATCGGTCCAAACGTCCGCGCGTTCGATGAGGAGTTCGCGCGGTACATCGGCGCCAAGCACGCCGTCGGCGTCGGGAGCGGGACGGACGCGCTCCAGCTCGCGATACGCGCGTGCGGCGTTTCGAGCGGCGACGAGGTGATCACGGTCTCGTTCACGTTCTTCGCGACGGTCGAAGCGATCCTCTACGCGAACGCGCGACCGATCCTCGTCGAGATCGACGAGGAGACGATGCTCATGGATACGTCAGCGGTCGCGGCGGCGATCACGCCGCGCACCAAGGCGATCATTCCGGTCCACCTCTACGGACGGACCGTCGACCTGCGGCCACTCCGCCAGATCGCTCAGGATCGCAACATCACGATCATCGAGGACGCCGCACAAGCGCACGGCGCGCTCCTCGACGACGGCAAGAAGGCGGGCAACGGCGGACGCGTGAACTGCTTCTCGTTCTACTGCTCGAAGAACCTCGGCGCCTACGGGGAGGCCGGCAGCATCACGACCAACGACGATCGCCTCGCCGAAGAGCTTCGCGCGCTGCGCGAGCACGGGCAGTCCACCCGCTACTACCACCCGGTGGTCGGATACAACGCACGGCTCGACGAGATCCAGGCCGCGATCCTGCGGATCAAACTGCGCAAGCTTCCCGAGTGGAACGCGCGGCGGCGGGAGATCGCGCGCATCTACGACCGTCTGCTGCAGGGGACCGGTATCCGTGTGCCACAGATCCCGCCCGGCGAGCGCCACGTCTTCTACGTCTATTGCATCCGCGTGCCCGGTGGCCGCCGCGACGCGCTGCGCGGTTTTCTCGCCGACCGCGGAATCGGAACCCAGATCCACTACCCCGTGCCGATCCACCTGCAGCAGTCGGCGGAGTTCCTCGGGTACCGCAAGGGCGACCTGCCCATTACCGAGCGCTTCGCCGACGAGGTGCTCTCGATCCCCATGTATCCGGAGCTCACCGACGAGCAGATCGATCGCGTCACGACCTCGATCCGCGAGTTCGCCAAGAGCCATTGACGACGCGAACGGTCAAGGCGGTCCACGGCGTCCAACAGGTCGCGCCCGATCCGGCCGACGAGGTCGCGGAGTCGGCCCGCCTGCGCGAGCGCGAGTCGCGCGAGGCCCTCCTCGAGGGCTACGCGGCCGCGGCCTACCTCGATAGCGCCGACGGCGCGCGCCAGCGGCGTGTGCTGCTGCGCGCGCTCTGCAAGTCGTTCGGTCACGGCGTGCGCATCGGTGTCGGCGTGCTCGTGCTTCATCCGCACACCTTCGCGATCGGAGACGCTGTGTTCGTCGGGAACCAGACCTTCCTGCAGGGGCGCCACGACGGGCGCACGGTCATCGGCGCGCACACCTGGATCGGTCCGCAGAGCTATTTCGATTGCCGCGACCTCGAGCTCGGCGAGTACGTCGGATGGGGGCCCGGCGCGAAGGTGCTCGGCAGCGAGCACACCGGTGACCCGATCGACGTGCCGATCATCCAGACCGATCTCCTGATCAAGCCGGTGTGCGTGCACGACTGGGCGGATATCGGGGTCAACGCCGTGCTGCTCCCCGGCGTCACGATCGGCAAAGGCGCGATCGTCGGCGCCGGCGCGGTCGTGACGCACGACGTCCCCGATTACGCGATCGTCGCGGGGGTGCCGGCGAAGATCCTGCGCTATCGCAAGGAGCCAGAGCAGTCTTCCTGACGCCCTCTTTCGGGAGTTGGAGCGGACCGTGTACGCATGATCGCCTCGCACGTTCCGGTCGGTCGCGACGAAGGCCTTGATCGTGAGGGTGCGATCAATTGCGATTCCTTGAGCACCGTCCCTCGCTCTCAGCTTCGGCAGCGACTCTCGGTCCTTCGCCCGAGCAAGGCTGCCGAGGTCGACGACGCGCTTCGATACTCCCTCGGGCTTGACTGAGGGATTCTCTTCCCCGCAGGCTCTCCGGCGGTGAGCCTCTTCGGCGGCAGCAAGCAGACCAGGAAGATGCGGCTCGTGCCGCGCGCGCCCGGCGACACGACGCCGCTCGATCCCGCGGTCGCCGAAGCCATCCGCAGGTCCGGCATGGACCCGACGAAGTTCACGATTGCGCCGTACGAGCAGGGCGAGGCCGAGCCGCCAGTGGAAGGACTCTTCAAATCGGGAAGCCGCGTCGAGCACACGTTCCTCTTCGCGACGGTCGATAGCGCGCTCAGCGCCATCGAGCGGCTCGTCGACGGCGACACCGCTGCGCGGATCACCAAAGACGCGAGCGGCTGGCTCGTCGTGTTCGACGAGGCGGCCCAACCGGGCGTCCAGGGCGCGACGCAGCACGAGCGGTTCGCAAACGTGGCCGCTCCCCTCGGTGCAGAGGATCGCGGATTCGCGCATCTCACGATGAACGTGAACCGCGTCGAGAAGAAGACCTGAGCGCGCTCGACGGCGCGCGCGTTGTCGTGACCGGCGGCGCGGGCACGGTGGGATCGCGCATCGTCGACGGGGCGATCGCGGCCGGCGCCAAAGAAGTCGTCGCGCTCGATGCGCTCGTGCGCGGCGTTCCCGAGAACCTCACCGGCGCGCTCGCGACCGGGCGCGCGCGGCTCGTCGAGCTCGACATCCGCGACCGCGAGGCCGTGCGGGCGAACATCGCGGGCGCGGACTTCGTCTTCCACCAAGCGGCCCTTCGCTGGACCCGCTGCCAGGAGCGCCCGCGCGAGTGCCAGGAGGTGATGGTCGGTGGCACGTTCAACGTGCTCGAGGCCGCGGCGGAGGCGAAAGTGGCACGCGTGGTGCTCGCATCTTCGGCCGTGGTCTATGGCGAGCCGGTGCATCTGCCCATCGATGAGGACCATCCCCTTAATGGAACGACCGTCTACGGCGCCGCCAAGGTCGCGAACGAGCAGCTCGCCCGCGCCTTCGCGCATCTGCGCGACCTGCGCGTGACCGCGCTCCGCTATTTCAACGTATACGGGCCGCGCATGGACATCCGTTCAAAGTACGTCGAGGTCATGGTCCGCTGGCTCGATCTGATCGATCAGCAGAAGCCGCTCGTGCTCTTCGGTGACGGATCCGCATCGGCCGACTTCGTGTACGTCGACGACGTCGTCCGCGCGAATCTGCTCGCGTGCGACACGAAGACCGGCGACGCTATCGTCAACGTCTGCACCGGCGTGGAGACCCGGATGAGCGACCTCGCGTCACTGCTGCTCGAGCTCACCGGAAGCACGGTCGGTGTCGAGCGCCGTCCACAGCCGGCCGGTGCGCTACCGGCACGGCGGTACGGAGACCCGCGGAGGGCGAAGGAAGCGCTCGGCTTCGTCGCTCAGACGGACCTGCGCGAGGGCACGAAACAGCTCATCGCCTGGCGCCGGCAGGCACTGGCCGCGAGCGCCGCCCGCACGGCGTAAAGGAGAGGACATGGCGGTCGAAACGAAAAAGAAGATGACCGTGCCCATCACCAAGCCGGCGCTCGGCGAGGAAGAAGCGCGCGCGCCGTTCGACTCGATCAAGGCCGGGTGGGTCACTCAGGGGCCCAGGGTCGCGGATTTCGAAAAAGCGGTCGCCGCATACGTCGGAGCCAAGCACGGCATCGCCACGACCTCCTGCACGACCGGCTTGCACCTCGCGC
>WNES01001386.1_pt1 | contig 11326 bp, 10 predicted proteins | sample 5399931 | NCBI WGS metagenome assembly WNES01 (sample SAMN13153332, study PRJNA577476) | soil metagenome | isolation source: 20 cm grassland meadow soil 2 days after 3rd rain plot 5 | place: USA:California | collected 2015-11-11
CCCCGGCTGGACCAGCGTGAACAGGAGACTGACGGACTCCTCCACCACGTTCGCAGGCTTCGTGCCCACGGGAAACCAAAACGTGGTGCTGTAGGTTCCCATGTTCTCCATCCGTTCCGTGCCGATGGCGCGCACGGCGCGTCCCAGCCGGCGAAAGAGCGCGGGCGGCAGGGCATCTTCGAATAAATTGATTTTTTCCATGGGCGCCTTCCTCGCAATAGTCCGTGTTTGCTTTTCTTGTTCGCGATGCTCAGAGCGCGGGCAAGAACCCATCATCAATCTCGAATGTCACCGTGACTTGCCGCGTTCGCTTGTGCACCGGAAGAATTTTCCGAAGCCGGGGATCAAAATAATCTTTCAGCATCATCGGACGCGGTTCCTTCAGGAAAAAGTTGGGAGCATCCGTGACGGCGGTGCACGCGAGAACGTTCAACTCCTCGCGGCAAGAAACATGCTGCACGATGCACGGCACACGAGTAATGCCCAATTCGCGCAGGGCGTACGCGCGGTGACTTCCGTTGTTCAGGATCAGCCGTCCTTCCGCGTAGATGGCATTCAAAAAGTTGGAGCCGAAACCCACGGCCAGGCCGACAACTCCCACCAAATTGCCCGGATGCGGATAGCCTTGAATGTGCTCTCCCTCCAGCGGCATCACTCCAAGAAAACGAAGATCGTTGGAAGGAGACACAAACACGTATGTGCCGCTGTGCATGCGAGACCATTTCGCGGGCGGCAGTGCGCGCTCGTTGGGCAAGCAAAAACGGAAAATCTCCTCTTCGGTGAGTGATGGCTTCAGGTTTTGTTCCAGTCGGCGGACGAAGGTCAGGTCAATGTGGTGCTGATAGACCACCAGTTCATTCAGGTTGACGTACGCCACTTCAGTGGGCACGGTGTTGAAGCTGTTTCGCACCAGCGGATTCTTCAGAAACTCCAGGAGCAGTTCGCTATCGGGGCTGACCGGCTCCATCGCGGGGTTATTCGCAATACCGGCTTCCTTTTTTTCCAACCTTCGCATGACGGCGTTGGCGGTTTGCCACTCTTCCGTGAGGTGTCCTGATCCTTCCGGATTCACGGCGCGGTCCTTGACAAAGCGAAGGAACTGCTTAAGGGTTGGCTGGCCGATTAAATAGAGGTATTCATCGGCGCCGGCTTGTGAAACAGCCGCGCCGGTCATCATCTGGGGTTCACTAAAAACCGATTCGCATTCGCTTTCGAGCGGCTTAGCGAGATTGTCATCGCCGTACGCGGATACTTCCTTCTTCATGAGGAATGCCCTCTCCTCTCCATATCACCACCACGACCAGAACTGGACCTTCACTGTGCGGGCCAGCCGGCGGTTTACGAGATCAATCAAGCGGCGCTGCCCACAGAAAATCTTCGCGTGCCCGGTCATGCCGGGTTTCAGCAACATCGACCCGTTATCAATCTCAGTTGTCACCAGGATCGTCTTTGGAGCGGAGTTGCTGCTAGAAGGAGGGGGCGTAGGCAAAAGTGCGGTTTCTCCTGAAGAAGAGGGCGCGAACGCGCTCGTCGCGATCGAAGTCACTGCTCCGTTGAAAGTTTCATTGGGATAAGCGCGCACTTTGAGCACGACTTTTTGTCCCACTTTCACGTCCGGTATTTCGTTTTCCGGAACGGCAATTTCCACGGTAGTCTTTTTAAGTTCAAAGACCTTTGCGATCAAGGCGCCTTTTTGCACGACCTGGCCCACAAGCTCCTTCAATTCCAGCTCTGGCGTGGCCACAATGCCGTCCACGGGGCTGCGCACTTCAGCACGCTTGATCTGCCCCTCCAGGAAATGCTGTTGCGCTTGCAAGCTGGAGATCTGCGCCTTGGTCTGATCAATTTGCTCCGGCCGGGTTCCATTCAACAGCACCTTTAATTTGCCTTCGGCATCGGTCAGATCATCCCTGGAAGTTGCATAGAGGTCCTCTGCTGTGTCGAGTTCCAATCGAGCTACAAGATTGTTTTTGAAGAGCTCCTTGGTGGCGTCCAGCTTGACGCGCGCAAAGTTGAGGCTGTCTCTCGCCTTTACGACGGCGGTCTTTGCCACTGCGATTTCGTCCGCGGTGGGCCCGGCCACTTGCAGGCGAAGTTGCGCTTTCAATTGGTCAATCTGCCCCCCGGCTTGGTCTAGCGCCGCTTTGTTCTCGCGGATGGATAAACGAGCCACCAAATCACCTTTGTGCATGATAGAGCCTTCCGCCACGGCGATCTCATCCACAAGTCCATCAATCTCGGTCCTGACGTCCGCGTTGCGGACCGGCAGAATGTTCAGCGGGCCGGAGGCTTGCGCTTCCCATTGGACATAAAACAGCGCCACGGCTCCCGAAGCCGCCAGAACCAACCAGACAATCCTGCGGACATAGCGGCCGCGCCTGCGGCTTTTCTTCTTTTCGGGCTTGGCGTGCCGCTCTGGCTTGGTCTCTTGTTCGTGCTTGCTCTGTTTGGGCTCGTCCTGAGCGGGTTGAACTGCGGGCAGGGGCTCCTCAAGTGCTGGAAGAGTTGAGTAACCGTTGCCTTCCCTAGTTACCTCGCGAGTGCCGTTTCCAGGCTGATGATCCGAGACTGAAGGCCTGCTCTGCATTGCGCGAATGCGGCGTCCGTACATCGCATCGAGAATAGAATCGATAGCTACATTCGAACCGTCGCTCTCGGAATAGACCTCGCTATTCGAGTCAAGGCCGTTTGATCCATTCCGGTAATCCTTGTCGTTGGCTATCACAGCCGTGTCCGTTGTTCGCTCGTTTTTCATGGTCACAGGTTGGCGTAGAGGAGCCGTCTCTCCGGCTGCATCGAGATATCTTTCGTTATTTGGCGAATCTGGCGCATCTGCCTCGTCGTCCTCCTCGTGAGTGTCAAAATCCATGTCGTCGAACGAACCCGCCGCGCCATTTGGATTGGCAAACATCCTTCGGAAGCGCCGGCGGAATTTCATAAACAGCAGCATCAGCGTTGCCAGCACGGCCGTTGGCGTGCGGCCCGCCACGAGTGTGCTTCCCGCGCCTGCGATGATGTACCCCAAAATGGAAAAAGAACCGGCCAGCGCAATCGTTCCGTACATCCAGAAAATGCGCCGCTCGCGCTTCGTCAACTTTTCAAAGTCTTTTTCATCGCCGAAACCAAATACGCGCTCGAGAAAGCCTCCAACTTGCCGGAAAGATCTTCTCCGCAAATTGGGCAGCTCCAGGTAATCGCTGAGCAAGTAATAGCCGTCGAGCTTGATGAGGGGATTGAAGTTCAGGAGCGTCTTGGCGCCGGAAGTGGCCATCACACTCAAGGCCACGAAATTAATCCAGGTTTCCGGCTCGGTCACTCGCCACGCAAAAACGGCCAATGACCAGAGAAATAGTTCAAAGTAGGGCCCCGCGAAACCTACCCAAAGGCGCTTGGATCTTTCGGGGAAGAGCCACGCATCGCTCACATTGCAGTAAAAAGCGGGCATCAAAAAGATCATCGCGAATCCCATTTCGTGGACTTCGCCGCCGAAATGCGTGCACGTCACTCCATGGCCAAATTCATGCGCCACAATCACCGCGAAGAGGATGAGCATGATCGCCGGAGCTGCCGAACTGTGGTAAAGCCGCGGCAGATCCTCCCGGAACTCCCTCCAATTCGCCGCCGTAATGGTTATGGCCAGCAGAATGGATATCGCCGACAGCGACACAAAGGAACGCGAAAAAAGGAAATTCGTTCGCCGCGCCAGACTCTTTAGCAACTCGCATGGGTCGCACACCTGAACGCGGCAATACAATACCGTTCCGCGAAATCGTTTTGGCTTGCGCCGTTCGTCTTTCTTTACCGCATCTTCGGTTTCGAGCAAGCCATTCTTTTTGAGCGTTTGAACGAACGCGTGCAAGTCTTCAATAGGAAGCTCCGCGTCCAGCGCCGCTTCCGTTCTCTGGCGAATTGTTTCCAGCGGCGTTCGCCCGTCTAGCTGTTGCGCGATGAAGTACTCCGCGTGTTCCAGCCGGAAAAAACGGCGCGACGCCGGATGCTTGATGATGACGCAAGTCCCCTCAGCCGTATGCTCGTGACGGTACGTTAGATCTCTCCGCAGTCTGGGAGGACACGAGATCATGACTTCCTTCGCATAAAGAGATATATTGGGGAAGGGAGGGAGTCGGATATCGTCCATCTCCCTCCTTTCACCTACTAGTGAATCGCCCACCAGGTGTTCAGCTTTCCACTGACTCCTGGTGGACGCCCTCAGCGTTTTTTTCCTGAGGCATGTTAATTACCCCTTGGAACCATGGCTGCCGCCCTTGGAACCATGGCTGCCGCCCTTGGAACCGTGGCTGCCGCCTTTCGAGCCGTGGCTGCCGCCTTTCGAGCCGTGGCTGCCACCACTATGGTGGCTGCCACCGCTGTGATGGCTGCCGCCGGTGCCGCCACCGCCGCCCCAGGGCGCGATGCGCTCTTCCAGCTTCTGCAGTTCGAGTCTCAGATGCTTCATTAGTTTTCACCTCCTTTCATTCGGGATGTAAAGCGCCTGGTTGCACGTCCCCTGTTCTGCCGGCGCCCTTCCGAAACACGGGATGAAATTCCCCCAGCAGGCATATGCGCACGTGTTGAAAGCCGCACAAATGCGCGCCTTTGGTGTGAATTCGAATCACTTTGGAAGATGTTTCCGCAGGGTCCACACGCTCGTCCTTAGGCTTTTCGATGAAAGGGATGGGCAAAGGAACGGAACCTGACGTTACCTTTGCCGGGGCGCGTGTAATCGCACCGCTAAAATGGAGGCAAGTCCCTTCTTCAGAAGGTGAGCTGGGCATTGGTTGACTCCAACTTGAGCTCCGCCTTGTCGAGCTCGCTTCAAACGGCTGACCAAGATTGCGGGATCCTGCGGCCACGTTCCGTCAGCACAGGGAACTGACAGCCTTGGCCGCAGTGTGTTGACTTTGATCTATCTTTCGGCACTTCTCGCCAATGATTGGTGTTAATCATCACTTCCAAATCGTGGGATATCGAAAACAGGACCTCCTTTCTCTTGTGACCCGACTTTGGCGAAGAGCCGTCTATTCCTGGACCGGGCTAAGGAAAGAGCCACTTTGAGTCCACGACTCTGAGGCACAGCGTGGGTATACCCTCTCGGCAACGCTGCCGCAATAAGGTCGATTCATGACATGCCTTTTACAAATACTTGAAACCACATAACAAAAAACACCTGACCCGCTGTGCCATTTCGTACTCTAGGATGCCCCTGCGAGTCATTCTTGCGCACCGATTTGGAAGAGATTCTCTAGGAGGTAGGAACTTTGGTTTCTCTGCGGCAGCTTGCCAACTGCCTGCCCCCGGAGGCGGACAAGCAGGGCAGGCTCCGACGTTTGGAAGCTTCGAGAAACGGGGCTTGTAGGCCCTGGCTGAGCCCCGGGCGCGTCGCGCACCTGAAGCGAGTTTCGACATTCGATTCTCGAGTTTCGTTTTCGAGTTTCCCGGCAGTTCGCAATCAGGGCGGGGCGCCATAGCTCACAAAAAAGCAAGACAACAAAGGGAAGTCGGGGGAAGGGCTAAAATGGTGGGCACTGTCCGATTCGAACGGACGACCTTTCGGGTGTAAACCGAACGCTCTAACCGCTGAGCTAAGCGCCCAACAAAATTCATCGTACAAGAAGCCCGGCGAGACCGTCAACGCGCAGGCACTCCTCTGTTTTCTCGATGCCCTCCCGAAGCCTGCGTTTTGCTGGAGTTTCTGCACAATCTTCCGAGGTCTCGATTTCTTGCACTTTCCCCACGCTGCCAGTACACTGATTTGCTTACATTTACGCCGAGGAACGAATAAGGATGCTGCTCGTACGGGATTTTGTGGCCCACATGGCCAATGAAGTCGTGAAGCGCTTGGTGGAAGGCGGGCAAATTGAGACCAAGGCGAAAGAGGCGGTGACCACGCGGGTTCGCCAGCGCATGCTCGAAGAGTTGACGGTCGAAGACCGGTTGAACGAGGAAGTGCGCCAAATCCTCGTGGAGCGGCAGGATGAGATGCGCAGCACCGGAGTTTCTTACCAGGAAATGTACAAGAAGGTGAAGCAGCACCTGGCGCGGGACCGCAAGCTGGTATTGAGGTAGGGACCTGGCAGGAAAGGGAACCTGGACGAGAATGATGCGACTGAGCCGCGAAAAGATTGTCAGACTCTCCCACCAGATCACCGATGTGCTGGTGGCCAGCGACGAAGTGGAATTCATTGACGACCGCGACACGATTCGCCAGCAAATCGTGCAGATCATGACCGCCATGCTTCGCGACGAGGAAAAAATCGAGCTGGAGGTCCGCAAGCGCATCACTTCGCAAAAGAAGGAAATCCTGGAAGGCAGCGAGGAGTGGGACGTGCTGCATCGGAAGTATTACCAGGACGAACTGCGCCGCCTCGGCATCGCCTCTGCCCCCGACGACCGCCACCGCCCCGGTTGATTCGTTGCAACGCGGCCCGGGCCGCGATGTGAGAGATTCCATCCTACGATTTCCTGCGTGCTGCAGTCGATCACTCTCACCAGATAAGCCCAGCCCACCGCCGGACCCGCCCAGATCATCGTCATGTCAGACTGCTAGATCTGAATAGACATGACAACGTTCACGTGGTGCGGCAGCGAGAGCACCAACAACAGAACGGAACCATAAACCAGGCACAGCTGAATCTGGGACCTTCAAGCGTCGGGTTGCAATTCACGAGTGGTGGGGGCGTCCACAGTGCACAAGAATTGACCCGAGACAGATTCAGGTGTTTACCGGATTGAGTGCCTGCCCGGACGGTGCAAAGTAGCCTCAACAAACGCAATGCTGTGGCTAGTAACAGGGGTGAGTTCTTTGGAAGTTCCACATCCTCGGTCACACCCCGGGAGCCCAAGGAAGTCACCCCTCCCGCCCCTGGCACTGATCCTCCTGAAGAGACTTGCAGAATCCATGCGCTTTTCCGAACGGTCACTCTAAGGAAGTTGTTCGCGGGGGGATCCACCTTTCCCATGCCACAAGCATCTTTGCCTTTCAGGATTCATGGCAGCGGCAAAATATCGGAGCCGATTTGTCGGAATGAAGCACCACAGGGGTTCCTTTGCGGCATGACGATTTGCGTCTTTGGAGGGTGACGAAAAGTGGCACATTTTGGAAGGCACAGTAGCCGGAACCCGAAGATTGACTCCCATAGTACTTTTTCTCGTTCTCGTAACCATAAGAAAAAACAGTACTTGTTCGACTTGGGGTCGAGGAAAGCCTGGAGGAGCCTATTGGCAGCCCCCTTGCTGCCTTTCCCGTGTGTGCTCTTACGCACCTCACAACTTCCAAGGAGACTTCATGAAGAAACAGAAGGGCTTCTCTCTTATCGAACTCTTGATCGTCGTGGCGATCATTCTGATCATCGCGGCTATCGCTATCCCGAACTTGCTGCGCTCCAAGATTGCGGCTAACGAATCCTCTGCCGTAGGTTCGGTGCGCACGATCGGCACTGCAGAAGTAACGTATCAATCGAGTTGGGGCAGCGGTTACTCCGTTGACTTGCCGTCTCTTGGCGGCCCCTCCCCGTGCGTTGCCGCGACTGCGGCCGCGGCTTGCTTGATCGACTCGCTTTTGAGCCAGGCTCCGTTCACGAAGAGCGGCTATCAGTTCAACGCCGCCGGTACTCTCCTCGTCAACGGCGTCTTCAACGGCTTCGAAGTGAATGCTTGGCCGACCACGTTCCAGACCACTGGTGTGCGCGCGTTTTGCGATGACCATACGGGCGTGCTCAAGTTCAACGTGAACGGCGCGGCGATTGGCGTGGCAGCTGGTTCCTGCCAGGCTGTTCCGACCGCGGCTGGCGTTTCCGGTCCCGTCGGCAACTAACGCTTAGCTAGTATTCTCAGGAAAAGGGAGGAAGTTCGCTTCCTCCCTTTTTTTGTGTCCGGAAAAAGCAGCAAAGTTTTTCCCTTGGGAATGCGAAAACGCGGCAAGAGTCCCGAAACGGGACAGTACGGAAGGTTCTTCCCTTGGCATCTTGCGTGCTCATCTATAGCGTGTAGCTGACTGCAAGAAGGCCTAATAGAAGGCAATCTCTCTAGGTGAGGCTATGAAGAAGCAGCGAGGTTTTTCTCTCATAGAATTGCTAATCGTTGTGGCTATCATTCTGATTGTCGCAGCGATAGCCATACCGAATTTGCTGCGTTCGAAGATCGCGGCCAATGAGTCGTCCGCCGTTTCCTCGCTCCGAACGATCAACACCGCAGAAGTGACTTATTCTTCGAGTTGGGGATCAGGTTACGCGCCGGCCATAGACAATCTCGGCGGGGCGATACCGTGTTTGGCGGGAACCGCGGCCGCGGCTTGTATCATCGATTCCGGTTTGAGCGTCGCGCCCTATACAAAGAGCGGCTATTCGTTTGCCGCAGTGGCGAATACACCTGTAGGTGGCGTGAACAACGGGTTTGAGACGAACGCCACGCCAACCGTAGTGGACGTGACTGGCAAGCGTGCGTTTTGCTCCGACCAGACCGGCGTTCTGCGAGCTAACACCACGGGTGTAGCGATCGGAACGGGCGCTGGAACTTGCGCTACAGTTCTGACACTGCTCGTCGGAAACTAGAGTTCGATACCGCCGCATCAGGATGTGTTCGGGGAGGAAGCCATTCCTCCCCGTTTCTTTTTGGCACAGAGTTTCCCTTCGCCGTACCTAGCCCAAATCTGGTCTTGTCCCTCCTCGACTGTCCGTCGGTACTTGCACCAAATGACACCACTACCTGCCCGTTAAATTCATTGCGCTCTCACATATGCCAGGAGTAAGCTAGCGCATCTTTTTACTGGCGGCGAGCATTTGGCGCTGCATGGGCGTGGGGCAAGGAGTGGGATATGAATACTCACGGGCCTCGGTCATACCCCAGGATGGGAAAGACATCTACGAAGGGGTTTTCGCTAATCGAGCTTCTGATAGTGGTCTTCATCATTCTGATTATTTCCGCGATTGCAATTCCGAGCTTGTTCAGATCCAAAATAGCCGCGAATGAGTCCAGCGCAGTCTCCTCCGTGCGTCAGATCAACACGGCACAAGGAACCTATGCCTCGAGCTGGGGCAGCGGCTACGCAGTGGCCCTCCCCAACCTTGGCGGTACCGCCGCCGCGTGTCTGGCTGGTGCGACAGCAGCCAACGCTTGTTTGCTTGACGACCTTATAAGCGTCGCGCCCTTTAGCAAGAGCGGTTACACATTTACTTCGGCGGGAACAAATCAAGTGGGCGGGATATTTAACGGCTATGAGGTTAACGCCACAGCGAATACGGTGCAAACGACGGGCGTGCGCGCCTTCTGTTCGGATGCGTCTGGCGTGATCAAATATGTCACTCCAGGCGCGGCCCCCATCGGTTTGGGGGCGGGAGCTTGCGCCGCAGTCGCGACAGTTGCCGGAACCTCGGGGCCGGTTGGCAACTGAGGTCCCGCTCGGCAAGCTCTGGTGCCAGCTGCGTAGAAGAATCTCACTTGAGATTTGCCTAACCCTTTCATCTGAGTCGTTCCGCCACTGGTATACTTGTGTGCTTGCGAGTAAGACTTCAACTCGAACGGTACGCCCTCCTGTTTCTTCTGCCGTGGCTGGTTTGGTGTAACCAGAACCCTGTAGATTCGCATGAAGCCAAAGGTAAGCCTACTGTTGCTACGATTCAGCGGCGATTTGAACAGAGGTATCGAGGCGCAACGCGGTTGGAGGTTACGTTCTTGGAGCGCTATTCGGAAAGCGGCCGGCTGGTTCGCATGGAGGCTGGGAAGGCTTACTTTGAGCGCCCAGGCAAAATGCGCTGGGAATACGAAGCGCCCGAGAAGAACGTCTTCCTGGTGGATGGCAAGACTGCCTGGTTTTATGTTCCAGCCGACCATACCGTGACGCGCGTGCCCGCAAAGAAAAGCACGGACTGGCGGACGCCCCTGGCGCTGCTTGCCGGGGAAGTGAAGCTTTCGCGGATTTGTAATAGAATAGGATACGCTCCGCAACGGGCCCCGGAAAATTCTGCGGATGTCGTGCTCTACTGTGAGCTGCGTGGTGCGTCTAAGTCAGATGAGGGAAGGGACGCCGACCGCGCAGCAGACTCGGTCGAGGCGCATGATATTGCATACCTGGAAGTAGTTGAAGAGTCCGGAGAACTTGTTCGCGTTTTAGTTAATGATGTAGGAGGCGTAGGAATCGAGTTTCGTTTCGCAAGCTGGCAATTCAATCCCAAGGTCGAAGATTCGTTCTTTCGCTTTCAGGTTCCTCGCGGCGTGGCCATAGTGAACGGGGAACTGGGGGCGGCCCAGAAATCGGCAAGTCCATAAACTCCCCCGTAGGAATGGCTCCCTTAGCGGTCAGGAACGGCCAACCCCCAGCACCCCCTACGCATAGCATGTAGATGAGGTAAACTGAAACTCTATGGGTGAATTTGTCTGTCGCGTGGCGAATGCCGACGGGCGTGTCTTCTCGCACGTGGAGGCCGCGAACACTCTCGACGAAGCACGCCAGAAACTTGCGGATCGCGGGCTCTACGTTTACTCCGTCGAGTCGCGCGGTGGACGCCTGGGCAGCCTGGTTCGCCGCAGAACCGGGCGGCAGGTGGGCGGCTCGGATTTCCTGATTCTGAACCAGCAGTTCAATACGTTAATCAAGGCAGGGTTGCCCATTTTGAAGGCGCTGGACCTTCTGGCCACACGGGCCACCTCTCCGAAACTCAGGCCAGTCGTCGCGCAAATTCGAGATCAGGTTAGGGAAGGGAAGTCGCTGTCCGAAGCGGTGGATCAGGCGGGCGTATTCTCTAAAGTTTACTCTACGGCGATCTTGGCTGGCGAAAAGAGCGGCAATCTGCCAGGCGTTCTGGACTACTACATCGGCTATCAGCGTGTGAGCACGGGCGTGAAAAAGAAAATCATCGCCACGCTCGTTTACCCGACTTTGCTGATTTGTGTGGCCACCGTCATTGTGACGTACCTGGTTACGGGGGTCATTCCGAAGTTCGCGTTGCTCTACCGGGATTTGAACGTGGAGCTTCCGACTCCAACGCGAATCTTGATTGCGTTGACCGTGGATTACCGGATGTATTTCGTGGGACTTGTGGTTGCGTTGGCGGTTACGGCGTTTGGCGTTTTTCTCTGGTCACGCACAGAAGAGGGCGGCACGGCGTTCGACCGGTTCAAGTTTCGCTTGCCGTTGGTCGGAGACACGCTGCTGAAGTTCCAGGTTGCGCAATTTTGCCGGACGCTGGCGACACTCTTGACCGGCGGCACGCCGCTGGTGGCTGGGCTGCAAACCGCCACGGAGGCCATTACCAGCAGGTTGCTGCAAGCTACGGTCGCCCAATCCACAAAAATGGTGCGCGAAGGCGAATCGCTGGCTAACTCCCTGTCG
>WNES01005442.1_pt1 | contig 11324 bp, 5 predicted proteins | sample 5399931 | NCBI WGS metagenome assembly WNES01 (sample SAMN13153332, study PRJNA577476) | soil metagenome | isolation source: 20 cm grassland meadow soil 2 days after 3rd rain plot 5 | place: USA:California | collected 2015-11-11
AGTGGGAGGAGTACCGGTGGGCGGATTCGGATTCGGGCCGCCGTACTGGAACTGCTGCTGGATCGGGCAGTTCATCCCGGCCGGCGACAGCACCGCAGTGGGTACCGAGGCCGTGATCGTGGTGTCGTTCCAGCCGGTCACGGTCAGCAGACGCGCGACGCCGTCGGCACCGACCAGGGCCACGGTCCCGCCCGTACCGAAGCCGTAATGCCGGCTCACGGTCTTGGCGTTGAACGGCGCCGTATTGGCCGAAGGTCCCGAGTAGCCGTAGTTGTTCACCGGCACGGTGCCCAGCGCGAAGATGTGCAGCGTGTGCGCGGTGCCCGGGTTGGTCGCCCACGGTCCGATATTGCTGTCGACATCCACCTCGCTGACGGCCGGGGTGGCATCCGGGTAGGCGCAGTCGGGGTTGTTGTAGCCCGCGCCGACGAAGGCCGAGGTCGGCACCACCGGCGTATCCATGTACTGCGTCTGCGCCGGCATGAACGGGATCTCGTAGCAGAAATTGCTGTAGGCCGGGTTGTACAGCGGGTCCGGCACCGTTCCGGTGCCCGGGTCGTTCATGCAGGTGACCATCATAGTGGGCGCATACCCGGTCGGATTCGGCGGGTTGACCTCCCAGGTCGAGTAGGTCAGGCCGTCGTAGTTGCCCCATTGATCCGAATAGACGCGCGAGATCTCGGTTCCGCTCCAGTCCTTGATCGCCACCGGCAGGTTGGCCGGGGAGAACTTCTCGCCCCAGGTCGGGGAGAACGGATCGAACTCGGACGTGAAGTCGTCGGTGATGATGCCGGTGAAGTGCGCGGCCGCGTGGGCCGAGGTGAAGACCCAGAACTTCGCCAGCGCCGAGGTCTGGTCGTCGAGCTGCACGAGCTTGCGATCGCACAGGTTGCGCACGGCACCCGCGAACGGCGACACCTCACCCGATTGCGGGAACAGACTGATGTAGTCCGGAACGATGCGCGTGGCGCCGACGCACGGCCAGAAGGTCTCGACGCTGCCGGTGTCGCCTTCGTGGCTCGGCAGATTGGAGATTCTTCCCAGAGTCTGCGTCGAATTCTGCGCGTTGTTCGCGTTGTAGCCGGAAACCGAGCTCGGCTGGTTCGCGTTATAGACGGCGGACACCGTTGCCTGGTCGGGCAGGATGTAGATGCTGCCCAGGCCTGCGAACTGCTGCGTCACCGGCGCGATGTAGTTGTCGCCGATCAGGATGTTCTTGTCCTCTTCCTTCACCAGCTCGTAGCCGGGCGGCACGATCATTTCGACCACGTACTGGCCGGGCGGCAGCATCGGCAGGCCGTTGTTCCAGCCCACGGCGGGATTCGGCACGCAGGCCGTGCAATTCGTACCGGCCGGTTTGCCCGTCGTCGGACTGATGCTGGTCACGCTCGGGAACGAGTACATCCCGTCGTAGGGCGCCGGTTGCACCTGGTTCCAGTTGTGCATGCCGTCGTAGCACTTGAACTGCGAGTTGCTCGGAACGGTGTGCGCCGGCGTGCCGCCGTTGTTGTACAGGTCCAGCCACATCGGCTGGTTGTACAGCGTGAAGAAGAACAGGTCACCCGAGGCCGACGTGGTCGGAGCGCCCAGCTGCCCCGGGCAGCTCATGTTCGGATTGCCGTCGGACCGGAAGCCCTGGGCCCAGTCGTCCCAGCTGCTGGTCCTCGTGTGGTCGACCAGCGTGAGGGTTTGCGTGACGCGGTCGGCTGCAGTCCCGACCTTGTACAGGTTGATCGTGACGCCCGGAACATCCGGCGTCCAACTGGTATGCAGCAGCATCTGCGGGTCGTCGAACGGGCGCGTCGAGGCGTAGATCACCTCGCCGCGGATGCCGCCGTTCTCACCGGCCGCGAAGGGCTTCTTGCCGAACTCGATGAACGAGTTCTGCCCGGAGAAGCCCTGCCAGCCCTCGCTCAGCACCCAGGGCGGATCGATCCGGCCGGTCGAAAGGAGCGCCGAGCAGCTCGTGGCTCCCGTCGTGGGACTCGTCGTGCAATTGCTGGGCGCATCGCTGCTGCCCGGCCCGCTCAGGATCGACTTGCCGGTGCAGTCCGCATTGGCGCAGTACACCGAGCCCGGCACGCGCTGGGCGACGGGCAGCGACACCCGCTCGGCGGTGTTCGCCATCATGGCGGCGATATTCGAGCTCTTGCACGGTAAGGTTCCACTGGCCCCGCATGACGGGCTGCCGTCGGCCGGACCGCCGGCGTCGTACACCACGTGCGTGCCGGTGTTCTTGTAGCGGGTCGAATCGGACTCGATCACGTACCAGCTGAAAAGCGGGAACACCTCGTTGAAGCCCGCGTTGCCGGCGAGGTCGGTGTTGTTGAAGTTCGAGTAGCTGCCGTCGCGGAAGCGGATGTTGGTCGGCACCAGGGTCAGTCCCGTTTCGTTGGCGTCCCGCACCCCGTTGCCGTTGGCGTCGAAGAAGGTGTTGGTGTAGATGTTGGCCTGCCACTGGTTGATCGCGATATCGCCCAGATTGCAGGTGGTACTGCTCGAACCGGCCCCGCAGTTGCCGTTGGTGGCGCTACCCAGCCGCACGGGCGTCGACAGGCCGTCCACCAGCATGTCGTTCCACTGGTCGAACACCGTCAGTCTCCAGTCCCCGTCGGGCAGGCCCGACAGCGTGAAGCTGCCGTCGGCGGCGCACTTGGCGAAGGCGAAATCCTCGCCGTCCGGATCGCCGAAGCTCACGTAGCACTGGGTGAAAGCGAAGCTGCTGTTGTCGCCGCTGCTGTAGAGCCGCTCATCGGGCGTACGGCTCATGCGCTCGGCCGTGACCACACCCGTGAGCGTGTTGGTGCAGGTAACGCCGTTCGGGTAATTCGGTGCGTTCGGGTCGCTGCCGCTGCACACGCTCGGCCTGCGGGCGTTGATGATCGCCGGGTTGGCGAAGCCGACCGCCACGTGGTAGCCGGCCGGCCCGTACTCCTGGAAGAAGCCCGGCTCGCCGATGCGCAGGAACGAGTCGTGGGCCTTCTGGCCGTCCAGCGTGTTGGTCTGCAGCCACTCCTCGCCGCGGGCGATCCGGTCGGCCCCGGGCGTGGCCACCACGCCATAGCGCCCCGGCATCAGGTTGGCTACCACGGCCTGGCCGGCGAGCGGAGACAGCGTGGTGAGGTCCGATTCGTATTTCGGACAGGTCACGATCGTGCCGGTGATCCCCGTCGAGGTCGCGTCACTCGGGTTCTGCCGCGAGACCTTCGAAACCGGGCACGCATCCAGCCCCGTGGCCGGGTCGATCGTTCCGGCCAGGCTGTTCGCCAGCGGCATGTTGAACATGTCGTAGGTCATCTGTCCGGTTGCATCACCCGTGCCGCCGGCATCGTCGAACAGCGTGAGGTTGAAGCCTCCCAGCCCCGGTTCGTTTTGCGACAGCACGCCGATGCTGCCGCCGCCGTCCTGCTCGCCGTTCAGCGGGAAGTCGTCCTGGAACACGAACACCGACAGCTTGGCCGGCGGGAACGGAGTCTTTTGCGTCAGCACCGTGACGGCCGGAGCGGCGGTCGGGGTGCAGGTGGTCGCCGGCGGCACCGGGGTGCAGCCGGCCGCGATCGGCGCGCCGCCCATGCCGTGGCCCGATTGCGCATTGCCGCTCTCGAACGGATTGGCCGCGTCGCCCGGCAACACCGAGATGTAGTAGCGCTTGGTGGGATTCAGCACGACCTGGCCGGGATTGACCGGCGTCTGCTGGGTTCCAGGCTCGCACACGCCGTTGCCGATGTCGCACACGGCGCTGACATGGGCCCCGCTGCCCGCCGGATCCAACATCGTCTGCCCGGACTCGCACGACAGCGGCCCGGTGCATCCGGTCGCCACCAGCGGCATGTAGCTGGTATGGAAGTTGGTGCCGAAGGTCGGCACCACGCCCGTCGTGCCGAGACCGGGCGTGGTGGCGCCCGGGCAGCCGGCCGGCGGCGGGTTCGTGGTGCAGTTCGGGTTCACGTAGAACGTGCGGTCTTCCTCGATGATCCAGCGGTAGTCGGTAATCGCGGCACCGGTGGCGCCGTCCTTCACGGTCACCGCCAGGTTGGTGGCAGCCGGGAAGATCAGCGACACGGTCGCGGCGGCGGCGCTGGTCGTGCCCTGCGAGTTCTTCGCGTGATACGTGAACGTGTAGGTGCCGGCGGCCGCGGCGGTCGCGACGAAAGAGCCGTCCGGCTGCATCACCACGGTGGCGGCCCCGGCCGCACTGACCGTCGTCAGGTCCACGGTCAGCGGATAGCCGGCGGCGTCCCGGTCGTTGGCGAGCACGCCCGGCGGGCTGATCGCCAGTCGCGCCGGCGACGTCGTCCGCGGCCCGGTGGCACTCGTATACGAATCGTTCGCGACGGTAATGCCCGTCGCCGCCTCCTGCGCCGCCGCCCCCAGCGTCACCGTGGCGACGATGCCGGAGGAGCAGCCCGACGCCGTCAGCGTAGTCAGCGTACCGTTGGCGCAGTAAGTAAACGAATCCGAGGTAGCCGTGCCCGACGGAACGTAAGTGAACGTGCCGTCCCTGTTCAGCGTGACCGTGCCGTTGGTCGGCGCCGCCAGCAGCGTGACGCCGTTGACGTTCGTGTCGTTGGCGATCACGCCCTTGCCCGGATCGGACACGACGAGTGTGTTGCCTGCGGGAACGAGCGCGTTGTACGTATCGGGCCTGGCCACCGCGGGCGTGAATACGGCAGCGGCCGGCAGCCCGGCGCCGTTGACGCTGACGTAGGCCAGCATGCCGGCGTCGCGCGCGGTCGCGTTGGCCGAGAGGCTCAGTTCACGGTCGAAGATCCCGAGGGCCGTCCCGGCGGTCGGAACGTTCATCATCACGTCGAAGGTCTTGCCCGCGGGCATGAACACTTCGCTCAGCACGCGCGGCACGCCCGGCAGCACGTTGCCGTCCTCGGCGATGAGTGAGAAGCCGGCCACCGCCGTGGGGGTGCCGGTTTGCGCTCTGACGATCGACGGCACGTGCATCCGCAGGCCGGCATTGACGAGGCGCACCAGCACCGTGCCCGTGACCCCGCTGGCGGGCGCCGTCGCGAACAACGAGGCGGCGGCGTTCGTCTTGTCGAAGGCGGTGCCGTTGATCAGGTAATACAGCGGCGTGTAGTTGACCGCCGGCGGATAGCAGGTGTTGTAGGTCGGATTCGGGGTCCCGTCCGCGTTCAAGGGATTGCCGCAGCCGCTCGGTGAGCCGGCCAGGCCGGACCACACGTTGGTCTCGGCGAAGCCGGCAGTGTTCACGGCGGCGCTGACCGCGGCGTTCTGCACCGGGTCGATTTCGCTGAGCAGCAGCGGGATGTCGGCGTTGTAGGTGACGGCGGGAGTGGTCCCGACCGCCGGATACGCCGTGCCCGCGGTGGCGCCTGCGGGGGCGGCGGTCACTACCACGATCCCATAGAGGCCCATCGGCCCCTGGATCGAGGGGTGCGTGCCGGATTCGATGAGGTAGGTGCCCGGCCGCGGCGCGGTCCAGGTCAGCGATACCGCGGTCGCGCCCGCCGGCACTTCGGTGGAGAAGGACTGCACGCGCGGCCCCTGGGTCGGCGGCGTCCCGACCCCGGTCAGCGGTGCGCCCGGCGCATCGCCTGCGATCGGCCAGGTCAGCGGCTGGGCGTTGGTGTGGTCGGGGCTCGGGGTAGTGGTCGGGGCCGCTCCGAGTCCACCGCCCAACTGGCCCACGATCACCAGCGAGGTGGGCACCGTGTTGCCGTTGGCGAAGGAGAGGCTGTTGGTCAGGTTGATCTGCAGAGTCTGTCCGGTCGGAACCGTGATCACGACCGGTGACCAGACGCCCACCAGTGGCGTGGTCGTCAGGTCGGAACCGTGATCACGACCGGTGACCAGACGCCCACCAGTGGCGTGGTCGTCAGCGCGGCCGCCGCCACCGCCTTGTTGAGCGCGGTGCAGGATGCGGTCGTACCGGCGACCTGGGTCGCATCGCAGCTGTAGCCCCACATCGGCACCGCGGTGCCATCGGGCATGGTCGCGGTGGCCGGCGCCGCGGTCAGATTGACCTGCTGCTGGGCGAAGACCACGCCGCTCGCCACGAGCAGAACGGAGGCCGCGAGTCCTGCGTGCTTCAGGACCGACTTGTCGTTGTTGGAGCGCATTGAGATTGTCCTCGCTTAATTCGCTTAATTCGCTTCGTCGATCACGAACTCACGCGAATCGACCAGCATCATCATCAGCATGCCGCCGGGGAATATGTTGTTGGTGGTGATCTCGCGCTCGTTATGCGAGTGCCACATGAAGGCGAAGCCGGCTTCCGAGGTCGGTGGGTTCGCGATCGTGCCCGAGGGTGGCGTCGTGCCGGTCGGACCGGCGAAGCGCTGCGTCGCATCCGGGCCCAGGTAAGGGCTGCCGCCGTACCACGCGCCGTTGGTAAACAGGTTTGGATCGGGCAGGGTCACCGGGCCGCCGGCTCCCACGTCGCCGAACGGAGCCGCCTGCATCGGCTTGTTGTGGTCCTGGCACCACTCGTAATAGTTGACGGCCGTCGCATTTCCGGTGTTGTAGCCGTTCGCGTCCGGGGTGCAGCCCAGGTGGGCCAGAGGATCCGGGGAGGATCCCGGATGGTGGGCGTAGGCGTCCCAGTTCAGCCCCTTGCCGGTCCAGTAGAAGATCCCGTCCATCGCCTGCCCCGGCGTGGTGGTCGTGGTGAACAGCAGGGGACCGGCGAGTTGGGTCGCGCTGGTGCTGCTGACGATCAGGTTGCCGTCGCGGGCCAGGACTCGCACGTGATTGCCGTGCTCGTGGAACGGGTGCTGCCAGCGCCCCTGACCGATGATCCGGAGCAGAGTCAGATCGCCCGGATGCATGTGCGGATTGCCGTTGTAAGGCTGGTGCAGGTACTGGGCGGCATAGTTGGTATCCATGTCGTCCGGCATCGAGCGGCCGTTGATCATGAAATAGGCCGGGCGGTAGGGCTCGGTCGGGACGTTCAGGCTGCATCCCGGAGCGCCGGCCGTGCACGCGCCCAGCGCCGTGACCTGCGCCAGCGCCTGGATATGAATGTTCGGATCGATCTCCGAGAACTGGAACAGGTACTCGCGGTCGTAGCAGCTCTGCGCGACGTGATATGCCGCCGGGGCCAGGCGGTAGTCGGGCTCGGCCCCGGCCACGAGCGCGGTGCCCGCGGAGTTGAGCCCCGCCGCCCGGTTATGCGTCGGACAGCTGGGTGCGGCGCCGCTCGGCAGGACGATGATCGCTCCATACAAGCCCATCTCGACCTGCAGGTCGCCCTGCGTTCCGCTGTAATAGGCGCGCGTGCCGGGCGAGGAAGCGGTGAAGGTGTAGCTGACCGTGCCGCCGGGCGCCGCCTCCTGCGTCAGCAGACCGACCACACCGCCCGTGGCCGTGACAGTGAAGCCCGGGAACAGGATCGACGTGTTGCCGGCGGAAGTGGGCAGGTTATTGGTCAGCTGCACCGTGACCGACTGACCTTCGGTCACTACCAGCGTCGGGCCCGGCACCTGCATGGTGCTGCAAAACGGCGTGACCGGAAGGTTCCCCGGGACGGTGGCCGACAAGGACGCCGGAACGAAGTTCGAGGTCGAAGGAGCCGTGCGGCACCCATAGCCCCAGGAGTACACAGCCTGCCCGTCGGGCTGGCTGATGTAGGCCGGCTGCGCGGTCAGGTTGAACGTGCCGGCCGCTCCCGTGCCGGTGATGCCGGGGGCCGCGGCGTGCGCCGCCACCGCGAGCAGTGAGGCCGCCGCCGCCGCCAGCAGGGCAAGCATGCGATTCATCGTCGTCGCCTTTCTTGTGGTCGGTGCGCTCATGGCCGCTCCCCTAGTGGACCCGGACTTCGGTCATCTGACCCCCGAAGTTCTCCGCGTCGTTCGATAGATGGTCGAGATTGGGCGTGTAGAGGTAGTAGGTGCCGACCGGAATCGCGGTCGTGCACGAGGAGGACGGGTCCGCAAGGTTGGAGCGCACCAGGCACGTATCCAGGATCACGTCCAGCGACTCGCCCCCGCCGAGGGTGATCGAGTTGGTCGTGTAGTACAGGTTGTTGCCGGCCTGATCGCGCAGCAGCTTTGCGTTGTAGCCGATCACCTGCATCGGCACGCCGAGGGAAGCGAGCGTGTGGTACTCCGACACATTGAGGTCCGAGATCCGCAGCAGCGCCCGCTTGCCGACGGGAATGTCGACGATGGTCGCCAGGGGCTGCGAGAAGTGGTAGACGCCGTCGGCCGACTGCGTCTGCAGCGGGCCGGACGTCACCGTGTCGGGGTAGCTGCGGCCGTTCAGCAGGAAGTACTTGTCTTTCATGTCGGCGAAGCCTTCGGGATTGAAGGTCATGCCGACGAAGTGGAAGTTCGGATCGAAGCCGTGCATCTGGATCGGGTACTCGACGTCGTAGTAGGTCGAGCCGTCGCCGTCGTTGTAGGCGTAGTTGCCGGTCGCCGCCCGATTGACGCCCGTGTTGACCGCCGGCAGCGGGTTGCTGCACAGGATGTCGGTGGCCGAGACGCAGGCGGTGCGCAGATCGCCGTTCTGCGCCGTGCGCGCCGTATACAGGCTGGTGCCGACCGGAACCCGGTTCTGGCGCGGCCGCACGTAGATCTGCCCGACCATGCCCATCTGCAGGTGCTCGGGCGGGGTGATGTGGCAGTGCCAGAAGTAGGTGCCGGCGTCCGGCGCCAGGTAGTAGTAGGTGAAGCTGGCGGCGATGTTGATCGCGACGGACGCATCCGGCACGCCGTCGTAGAACGCGGACGCGTTCGGGTAGCCGTGGAAGTGCACCGTGTGCTGCTCGAACAGGTCGGGCCGCATGATCATCCCGACGTTGGTGAGGGTCAGGAAGAACTCGTCATCCTCGTCGATCGCCATCAGGGGCGCGGGGAGGTTGCCGTTCATCACGCCCACGTCCATGATCTGGCGCGGATCGACGTGACCGTCGATCGCCTTGGGGAAAGATGCGGTCGCGGTCGGCGATTCGGTCACCTCGGCCAGCCCGCTGGTTCCGGCGGTGTACCGGAAAGCGAAGCTCGGCGGGAAGAAGGCATTGGGCACGTTGACGGCTGTCACCGTCGCGCTGCCCTTGTAGCCGGCTGGCAGATCGGTCCCTCCGGCGATCACGACGGTGGCGCCCGTCTGCAGATTCAGGTCCAACGGCGAGTTGGTAACGACGGTTACCGTGTTTCCCGTCTCGCTGATGTCGTAGATGCTGACCGTGTTGGCGACGTCGTAATCCAGACCCACCGCGCCGTTGTAGAAGCCGGCGAGCTGGCTCATCTGAGCGCTCGTCAGCGGCGGTACTGACTGCGCCGTCACGGGCGCCACGCTGGTCGCCGGGTCGCCGGGCTGCAGCAGATTCGCCTTCGGGTCGTTCGGGGTATTGAATTGGCTGGGGGGAAGCGAGCCGGGCTGACCGCTCGCAATGTTCGCCAGCCCCGACAGCGGACCGAACGAGAACAGGTACGTCTGCGTGCCGTCGCCCATGGTCGCGTAGCCGTCGCCGCCGGAGATCTGCTGGCACTTGATGGCGCCGTTCACATGGGCCGGCGTCGTGCCGTAACCATTCGTGCCGGTGTACGTCGGACCAACGTACGCAGGCTCCGAATCGTTGTTGGCGCCGGGGTGAGTGACCGTGCTGGTCGGGCATTGGACGCGAAACGACTGAGTCATCGCCGGTACCGCGAAGGCGCTCAGCAAGCCCAATGCAATCCAACCGCGTGTATTAAACATAACGCCTCCAACCCGATCCGCCGGCCGGCGGAACGCGGTGAACACCCGTGAGTGACCGTGAAGGGCGTGTGTCGCTGGGGTGGTGCGCGCCGGATTCCCTCGCGGCTCTCAGCCCCCCTCGATGAACCGTGCGCCCCGTCAGACCTCTGCTCGACCCAATCTCGTCGTCGTCGGAGCGAAAAATAGATCTGTGTGCGCCCTTACGTAATACCCCTCATTCCTCAAATAGGTAGATATGAATACCCACTGTCCCTACCGTTAAACCCTATTCGGACACGTGAGGCGCAACAGCGCTGACGTAATCAACAGCGGGGGGCCCGCAAGCGGGCGTGTCAGAGGGTTGGCGGCACGGGGAAGCCGCCGGGACGTGCGTGTGATTCGGCAATGCCCCGAGCGGGGCTATTGCCCGTTCGGATCGGCAGGAAGCATGACTCCAGGAGCCGGACCGCCAGGACCCGGACTGCCGCGAGGCGGATTGCCCGGAGCCGGATTGCCAGGTGCTGGATCGCCGGATGCTGGATTGCCAGGTGCTGGGTTTCCGGGAGCGCCCCTGCGGCGCAAGCGGGGCTCGTACACGAACTGCCAGGCGCAGTAGCAGTCCTTGTCGGTGAAGCCCTTGTCGATCTCCGCGAAGTTCTGGCGTTTGACCGGCGCGAGCTTCGAGGCGCTGTAGACTCCCTTGATGCCCCCCTCGGGCGCCGGCACGAGCTGCCACTCGGTGCCGTTGGTCATGGGATCGATGTACAGGCGCCGCAGGTAGTGCACCGGAACGGGCGAGCGGTTATCGACGAGCAGATCCTGGAGGGTGTTCGGGTATCGGTGGCCGTGCGCGTAGTACGCCGCGATGGCGAAGCGAATGGAATCCCCCGCGAACAGCAGCTGCTCCTCCCGCTCGCGCTGCTCGGTGAGCGACCAGACGCGCGCCGCCATCGTGAGCAGCAGGCCCATGAGCACGACCGCCGCGAGGAGTCCGAGGTACGTGAAGCCCGCCTGGCGCGTGGAGGGGGCGCGCATGGCGCTCACCAGGTGGCGAACGGCGTGCCATTGGCCGCCACTTCGGCCGCGCCGCTATGGATGTCCTTGATGCCCGGGTGGTCCGGATCGTCCGACTGCACGAGCGTCCAGGTGTCGGCCGCCTTGGTGTAGGGATCCACCGGAATCGACTGCACGTAGCGCTTGTCGGCGAGCGCCACGAGCGTGTCGGGATACTCGCCGCGATCGGCGTAGTACTTGTCGATCGCCTCGCGCAGGATCGCGAGATCCTGCCGCAGCACGGTCTCGCGGGCATGCTCGAGGGTGCGGAAGTAGCGCGGCACGGCGATCGAGAGCAGCGTGCCGATGATCAGCATGACCACCAGCAGCTCGATGAGGGTGAAGCCGCGCGCCGCGCGGCGCGGGGAGCTACCAGTCATGGTAGTGGACTTCGTTCAGCCCCACGCCACGGTCGAGCGAGTACACGTCGTAGACGTCGTCCCCCGGCTGCGGATCGTCGGGCGGGCTCGCGTAGCTGCGCAGCCCCCAGGTCTCGTCCGCGGGCACTTTGCCGTCCGGGAAGAACGGGTCGCGGGGCACGCGGCGCATGAAGTAGAGCATCGTCTTGTTCGGGCTGGCGAGGTCCTCGACCCCGGCGTAGAGCGACTTGAGGT
>WNES01001390.1_pt1 | contig 11308 bp, 9 predicted proteins | sample 5399931 | NCBI WGS metagenome assembly WNES01 (sample SAMN13153332, study PRJNA577476) | soil metagenome | isolation source: 20 cm grassland meadow soil 2 days after 3rd rain plot 5 | place: USA:California | collected 2015-11-11
GCTTTAGCGCTGACCGCGCAGGGCGAGGAAATTCAGGGCACTGCGAACGTGGACACTAAAGGAAAGCCACGGACCACATCGAGAGTGCACGCAACAACCGCTCCAAGGACACACGTGGCGGTGAGCAACACGCGGATGCAACAAAACACGGCTGGCACCCGCGTTCGTGCGCACACCGTGACGCCGCGAACGAATGTGAATACGAGCCTGCAAAACAGGCAACGGTTCAATGAATCGGCCAGGGCGAGAAGTTCTCTCGCGATCAATCGTGAGCGAAATATGACGGTGAACCGCAATCGAAACGTCACGGTTAACCAAAACCAAAACGTGATGATCAACCGCAACCGGTTCAGTTTCTCTGAAGCGGTGAATTTGCATCGTCACGAGTTTCATGACCGTGACTTTTGGAGGCGGAACTTCCGGATCGTCATCATCAATAATAACGCTTTCTTCTTTGATGCCGGATTTTGGTTTCCGGCCTGGGGCTATTTCCCCGGAGCGTATTATCCATATGACGGCCCGATCTACGGCTACAACGGTTTAACGCCGGATCAGGTGGTAGTGAACGCGCAAGTGCAGTTGCAGCGTGACGGTTATTACGCCGGTCCCATCGACGGCGTACTCGGACCGACGACGCGACATGCGCTGGCCGCATTTCAGACCGATCATGGATTGGCGGTCACTGCCGCAATCGACGAGGCAACAGTCTCGACACTAGGCCTAAGCTAAGATCGACGATCGCAGGTGTGTACGTTGGGGGCCGGGGTTCAGCTCTGGCCCCCATTTCTTTGTCCGCGATTTGGAAGCGGCAAATCTTTGGGACAAAGCTTCAAAGCTGAATCATGCTAAAACCGATATACTAGCTCTGACCAATGGCTGATCTCTCCTGAAATTGATGCACATTCTGATCGTTGAAGATGAAGTTCGATTGGCGCGGCAGATTGCTTCCGCGTTGGTTGAAGCCGGTCATGATCCAGTTATGGCTCACGATGGCGAATCGGCTTTGGATCGAGCACTACAGAGCTCATTCGACTTGATCATTTTAGATGTTGGCCTGCCACGGATCGACGGCTTCGAAGTATTACGTCGTCTGCATTCCGAACATGCCGCGAACCGCGTCCTGATATTGACCGCCCGCGGCGAGCTAAAAGATCGTGTCGCCGGATTGCAACTTGGCGCAGACGATTATTTGCCAAAACCGTTTGCCATGCCGGAATTGGTGGCGCGAGTACGCGCACTTGGGCGACGCTACGCCGAAGAACCGGCGTTGAGTCTGCATGTGGCTGATCTGGCGCTCGATCTGGTCGATCACCGGGTCCATCGCGACGGGCGGCTAATCGAATTAACGGCCCGCGAGTTGACGTTACTGAAGGTGCTCATGCGTGAACCGGGCCGAGTATTCACGCGTACGGAATTATGCGAACGAGTCTGGGAGCATCCACATGATTACGACACAAAGCTGGTCGAAGTCTTCATCGGACGTTTACGCAAAAAAATCGGCGATCCCCCATTGATTCATACGGTGCGTCACGTCGGCTACACGATTGACGAGTCGATCACACTTGCCGGCGCTTAGCGAAAGTAACAACGGCGTTACTTTTCCGGTGCAGACCACCCGGTAGATCGCTGCGATTCTACAGGTGTGAAGCTGATGAGTAGACACGCAATGTCATTATTCACGACTTCGAACATCAAAATCCAACTCAAGCCAATATGAAGGAAACCGCTATGAATAAAGTCGAAAATCAACTCTCCCCTCAAGTTGCCAACGTCTCGTCACCCCCGCGGACACTTCCGCGGCGAACTTTTCTTTGCCGCATGGGAGCGGGTGCGATTGCACTTGCTCCTGGAGCCGCACTCTTCGGCTCGGCCTCAAGAGTGTTTGGCGAGCAAGACGAGGGCGATAACAACGACCCAATCACAAAAGGCGACGCTGCTCTGCTCAGATTCGCGGCGGCGGCGGAAATCCTGGAGACCGATTTCTGGGTCCAATATAACGAACTCGGAGGAATCCAGGACAGCGAAGAACCGAGCGGAACTGGGAATCCAGCCTACACCGAAGCACTGAAAATGCTCGATGAGGATATGGATGTATACATCCACGACAACACCGAGGATGAGCGCACTCATTTCACATTCCTTAACGCATACCTGGTCTCGAAGGGCGCGCAGCCAGTCCATCTCAATCAGTTCCGCACCTTGCCGGGCAGCACCGCGACCGGCTCCAGCGGAAAGCCGCGGCTTACTAACCTCATGCAGCTCACTCTCGACACCAGTTGGTGGACTCGGTACCGCAGCCGCGCCAATAACCCCGATCTTGATCCCAATTTCGTGTTTCCCCAGGCAGTCCCGGACTTGCATAATGGGCAGTTTACGGCAATCCCCAGAACGGATGCCGATCTGCACCCTCCTAAACACATCCAGGCAATTGCCAACACGGCGGCATTCCACTTTCCGACGATCGAACAAGGTGGAAATAGCCTTTACCCCGCCATGGCACAGAGAGCAACGAGTGTGGAGGTCTTGCGGATTTTGATCAGCATCGGTCCCACTGAGACAATGCATTTCCAAACCTGGCATGATAAGGCCGGCAATGCGCCCCCTCTGACCGACCCCACTAACGGCCTGACGTTTCCAGATCTTAATGCTCCGCCGTTTGATACACAAAACTTTCAGACCAACCTGATCATGCCTGAGCCATGCCCATTCCTCAGTCGGACGCTTCCCAGATGTTCGATCATTCGGCCTACCAAGACAAATGGGATCGCCATGGGCGTGGTCAAGTTCTTGACTGATATGGGGCTTTTCATCGGCCAATCGCCGGCGTTCTTTGCGTTCCTACACCAACTGGCCCAGGAAGCAGATGCGGCTCGACGCGGAGCCTAGGATGGGGATTAACGGCGAATAGGCCGGCGCACAGAGCCATCAGAAAAATCCGCAGGGTTCGACGCCCTGCGGATTGACGTTATCAGTCCCCGCCTTTCCGTCGAGGCCTGCGCACCAGTTCGCCTCCGCAATTCGGACAAACGCTTTTCAATTCGTTCGAACAATTTTCGCAAAAGGTGCATTCGTAGGAACAGATGTAAGCTTCACCACCCATTGACAGCTCGCTTCCGCATCGTTCGCATTTCGTTCGCATTTCCAGCCCCATGTTGTCAGTAATCCCGCCAAGTTTATGGTTTCAAAAACTATCGGCGCAACTGCAATGCACAAAACGAATTCAATCATTATGCACGCCCCGCGCGCCGAAATCTTCCGAACCGCGGCAGATCTTGCGCTCTGGCCAAAAATTTTGCCGCACTACCGTTACATCAAATATCTCGAGCGCGGCACCGACCGCAATGTTGTCATCATGGGGGCGACCCGTTCCGGCATTCCGATTTCATGGGTCTCCGAGCAAGTTATTGATCGGGAAAAATTCGAAGTGCGTTTTCATCATTTGAAAGCTTTCACAAAAGGCATGTTGGTCGCCTGGACCTTCCAAGAAACTCCCGCCGGTGTGCTCGTCGAAATCGCCCACGATCTGAATTTTCGTGTGACTGCACTCGCGCCACTGGCTGAGCCGATCATCGGCGATTTCTTTATTCATCACATCGCCAATCGCACGCTTCAATGCATGAAAGCGTATCTGGAAACCAAAGGAAAGAATTGCGCCGCATGAAGAGAAGGCGCTCGGTCATCACCGGAATAGGCCCGATCACGTGCATCGGGATGGGCGTCGAAAATTTTTGGAAAGGTATCCTCGCCGAGAAAAGTGGAATCTCGCGCATCTCCAGTTTCGATACTTCGATGTTCAACGCCCATTGCGGTGGCGAAATTTCCGATTGGAGTCCGGGAGAACTTTTCCCGCCGCATCGATTGAAGCGCCTGGATCGCTATGCGCAGTTTTCCGTTGCCTCGGCTAAACTGGCACTGGATGATGCTGGCCTTACCTATTCGCGGGAGCAGCCACAGCATCGGTTCGGCGTTAGCTTCGGGACTGCGCTGGGCGGAGTTTGCCAGGCTGAAGATCAGCACATCCGCTTTCTGAAAAAGGGAACGCGTGGAGTGAATCCAACTCTGGCCCTTCAGGTCTTTGGCGGTTCTGCCCATTCCAACATCGCAATTGAATTTGGGTTTCGCGGGGTTGGCACCACTAATTCAAACAGTTGCGCCAGTGGTTCCGTCGCGGTTGGCGAAGCCTTGCGCTACATCCGCGACGATTTTGCCGATGTGATCGTAGCGGGTGGAGCAGAAGCCGCGCTGGCCACGCTTTCCTTTGGTGCATTCGATCTCATTAAGACCATGAGCCGCTGGGCCGGCGACCCCGCTCTGGCGTGCCGACCATTCGATCGTCTGCGTGATGGCTTCGTCATGGGAGAAGGTGCCGCATCGCTGATTATCGAAGAACTCGAACACGCACGAGGCCGTGGCGCTCGCATTTATGCGGAAGTGCTGGGCTACAGCCTGAACAATGACGCCTTCCACATGACTTCGCCCTTGCCCAATGGTGAATCGTGCATTCGCGCAATGCACCAAGCTCTGGCGGACGCACAAATCGAGCGCGAGCAGATCGACTACATCAATGCCCACGCGAGTTCGACCCAGCTAAACGACAATACCGAAACGATGTCGATCAAGGTAGTTTTCCGCGACCGGGCGAGAACGATTCCGGTGAGCGGCACAAAAGGATACTATGCCCACCCGTTGGGCGCGACCGGCGCGATTGAAGCCGCCCTCTGTGCGTTGGCGCTGGATCGGCAATGGATTCCGCCGACGATTAACTATCAGAATCCCGATCCATCATGCGATCTCGATGTCGTGCCGCATCATGGCCGCGCGGCGAAATTGAACTACGTCATGAGCAATTCGTTTGGTTTCGGTGGAATTAACGCCTGCGTGATCTTAGGGAAAGTGCGCAAATAAACTGCCATAAATGCGTGTCATCCTGAGCGCAGCGAAGCGAAGTCGAAGGATCCCGTTGAAGCTACCTTAGAGCTTCCGCGCACGTCATCCCGAGTCGGGCAGACAACGCGTGACCTCACCTACACGCGTGGATCACACACCGCCGCTTGCGTGACCAATTCAGGCTGCGTGAGGTCCCTCGCTTGCGCTCGGGATGACGAGCGATTACTCGCGCAACAGGTCCGGTCGATTTTCGCGCGTGCGTTTTCGCGCCTGCTCTTTTCGCCACTTCGCGATTTCGCCGTGATTTCCGCTCAACAAGATTTCCGGAACCTTCCAACCACGAAACTCCGCGGGGCGTGTGTATTGCGGTGCCTCCAGCAGACCTTCGCGAAAACTGTCGTCGTGGGCGGATTGTTCATCGCCGAGAACGCCTTGGATCAAACGGACAATCGCATCAACGAGAACGACAGCTGCGATCGCACCATTCGTCAGCACATAATCGCCGACAGATATTTCCTCATCGATCAAATTTTCAACTACTCGATGGTCAACGCCTTCATAATGGCCACAGACGATGATGAGATGCAATTCTTGTGAAAGTTCTGTCGCCAGTGATTGATCCAAACGGCGTCCGGTGGGCGACATTAAAATGACTTTTGATTCTCGATTCTCGATTCTCGATTCTTCGGCGTTCGGTGTTCGATGTTGTGTGTTCGATGTTTTCCTAGTCTCACTGCGCAGATCTTCCACCGCCGCAAAAATGGGCTCCGGTTTCATCACCATCCCCTGCCCTCCACCGAAAGGCGCATCATCCACCACGTGGTGTTTATCGTTCGTCCAATCGCGCAGGTTATGAATCCTCAACTCGAGTGCACCATTCTCCTGCGCGCGTTTCATCATGCTTTCGTTCAGCGGCGCTCGGCAGATTTCCGGGAAAAGCGTGATGATATCGATGCGCATGGGCACAAATTATCCCGTCATCCCGAGCGAAGTCGAGGGATCCCGCCGCGAAAGCTTTAAGGTAACTTTAACGGGATCCCTCGACTGGCAGCTGCCGGACTCGGGGATGACAGACCTACTCCACAATTTCGAGCGTGGCGCGTTGATTGTGGCGGGCGGCGGCGCTGGAGAGTAACGCCCTAATCGACTGAATGGTCTGACCATTGCGGCCGATGATGCGGCCGACGTCACTTTGCCGCAGTTGCAGGCGGAAAACCGTTGTTCTGCCCGACGGAATTTCCGTGATGATTGCCTCGTCAGGGAATTCGGCGAGCTGGCGGACAACGAACTCGAGAAATTCACGCATGGTCTTATTCTTTGTAGCGGCGCTCTATGAGGGCCATCCAGCGAAGACTTAGTCTAGCCTTACTTCCCCCGCGGTCATGGACCGTCGCTACAGAGCAGCCACGCTCGCCGCCTGCTTCTTATTTTTCTTAATCAAACTGCGGACTGTGTCGGACGGCCGGGCACCTCGCGTAAGCCAGTGCTCGATCCGGTCCAGCTTGAGCGTGCTGTTGTGCCCTTGCTTTTTTGGATCGTAAGTGCCGACCAACTCGAGAAATTTTCCGTCGCGTGGACTGCGTTTATCGGTCACGACGACCTTATAATATGGGCGATTGAGAGCGCCCTCTCTGCGGAGTCGAATTGAAACGGCCATATAAAAAACGTTAAAGGTTAAAAGGGTTACAATGTTACAAGGGTGCGGAACACTTTCAATTTAACGATGTAATCTTTGTAATTCTTTTAACTTTCTTTTCATTTTGCCGGCGTTCTTCATCAATTTGCGCATTTGATTAAAACGCTGGAGCAAATCGTTCACCTCGGTGACGGTCCGCCCGCTTCCGCGCGCGATCCGCTGACGACGCCGCGCATTTAAAATGTCGGGCCGGGTGCGCTCCTGCGGTGTCATGGAAAGCACAATGGCTTCGATGCGCCGGAGCTGCCTGTCGTCGACCGAAGCGCCGGGCACATTACTCATTCCAGGTAACATGCCAAGGATATTCTCGAGCGGGCCGAGTTTGCGCATCATTTTGAATTGCGCGAGGAAATCGTTGAAATCGAATTTCGCGGTGCGCAGCTTTCGCTCGAGCCGCTCCGCTTCTTCTTCGTCTACCGCTTCGGCCGCTTTCTCGACCAAACCAACGATGTCGCCCATTCCAAGAATGCGACCCGCCAGCCGATTCGGGACGAAGGTTTCGAATTGATCGAGCTTTTCGCCGATGCCGGCGAATTTGATCGGGCGTTGCGTCACTTCGCGCATGGAGAGGGCTGCACCGCCGCGCGCGTCGCCGTCGAGTTTGGTCAAAACAATTCCCGTTATTTGAAGAGCGTCATTGAAATGTGTCGCGACGCTGACCGCTTGCTGGCCAGTGGCAGCATCGGCCACGAGCAGAATTTCCTGGGGCTGCAAAAATTCGCGCAGCCGTTTTAATTCTTCGATAAGAGGCTGATCGATCTCCTGGCGGCCGGCGGTGTCGAAAATATCGATGCTGTAGCCGCGGTCGCCGGCCGCGGCTACAGCGGTCGCGGCGGCGTGTAATACATCTTTCTCGTTAGGTGCTGGGGTAAAGACCGGGACATCGATTTGCTTGCCAAGGGTGGCCAGTTGCTCGATCGCAGCCGGACGCTGCAAATCCATCGCGACCAAACGAGGCGAATGCCCCTGTTTCTTCAGCAAACGCGCCAGCTTCGCCGCCGATGTTGTTTTCCCCGCGCCATTCAAACCCACCATCAAAATGCGCGCGGGTTCTTCCAGATTCAGCGGAGCAGCATCGCCGCCGAGTAATGCTGTCAGCTCGTCGTGAAATATTTTAACGATTTGTTGGCCGGGCGTAATGCTACGCAACACTTCTTCGCCCAGCGCTTTTTCTTTGACCCGCGCGACAAAGTTTTTCGCAACTTTGAAATCGACATCGGCTTCGAGCAACGCGAGACGGACCTGGCGCAACGCATCGTTAATGTTCGACTCGCTGATTGTCCCGTGACCGCGCAGGTCCTTGAAAATGTCCTGAAGCTTATCGCCTAATTGGGAAAACATGGGGGCAATTCAATTTGCGGTCGCGCGAAGATCCGGGTAGCGCACGCGTCTCGCGTGTTGGCGAAGGTGTCTCACCTTCGCGGACTTTGTCGAAAGATTGTTTTGGTGAGACACCAAAACCAACACGCGAGACGCGTGCGCTACCCGAAAGATTCGCTGCACCACGCGTTTTATTTTTTCGGTGTCACTGATGGGCTTGCTGCCGCTCCGCCTTCTTCAACCGCGAAGGTCCAGTGCGCTTCCACTTTTTTGCCGCCCGATTTTGCCTCGACGATGACACTGCATTTATCGCGCAGCTTTTTCGTTACCTGATAGGAAACGGTGTTTGTTTTCGGATCGAAGGACGCCGGGACAACACCTAACCCACTCACTCGCATCGTTACACTGCCGGGATCGATCGCGCCAAAGGCGGAAAGATTCGCGCTGATTAACGGCAACGGATTGCGGAGCGTCTCGCCGTCCGCTGGTTTGCTCGCGATGTTCGACGCCCCAAATTCGGCGACCGGCGCGCCACCTCCGCTGGAAGTCGCAATCATGGAAACGGCATCAGCAAAAACTTTCGGCTTGTTGCCTTCAATCAGGTAGCGCCCGAGCGAATCCATGGTCGATCGAAACGTGATCGGTTGCCCGTAAACGGTAAATATCGCTTCGTAGCCTGCGCGCGTGGCCACATCTTTGACGTGCTGATTGTAAAATCCGTAAGGAACTGCGAAACAATTCACCTTAATGCCGAGCCGTTGTTCCAGCGTCTCCTTGCATCGGCCCACTTCATTTTGGAGCCACTGCTCGTATTCGGGCTGGCTAAGTTTTTTCTTTGCCACCTTGTCATAAGGTCTGCGCAAGTCCTGGTGCGTTTCCGAATGCGCCTGAATGTCAACGCCAGCATCGCGCATTTCCGCGAGTTGTTCCCAGGTAATGGCTTCGCCGCCGCCAAAATGCCCACCGCGGACGCCTTCGGTGTAAATGAACATCGTAAATGTGTAGCCAAATTTCTTCATAATTGGCCAGGCCACGTCGTATTGCGATTTCCAGCCGTCATCGAAACTGATAATCGCGCAACGCGGCGGAATATTTTTTTCGCCGCGCTTCCAGGCCAGAAAATCCTGCATCCCGATTACGGTGATGCCGCGATTTTTCAGCTCTTGCATTTGTTGTTCAAACATCTGGGGCGTGATTTCGGTATCCGGCCGGCGCACCTGATTGACGAAACGGTGATAGCCATAAACGATGACCTGTGCTGTCTGGTCGACCGCCACCTTTGCTGGCGAAGTTGGGGCTGTGATCGGGGCCACGGTTGGCAAAGGAGACACGCCCGGCGCAGCTGAGGCGGCACCGGCTGGGCTCGATCCCTCACCAATAGTTTGGGCCTTTTGTTTTTTGTTACAGGCCGCTAATGCCAGCGTCAGGAGCACAGGAGCTGCTATTAATTTAAGTCGCATAAACGTGAGAAACGCCTTTAAATCTGGTCACGCTAAAAACAAGCGGTTTTTACACCATCGCACCCCGCTTTCGCATTTCGCCCTGAAAATTTGTCAGCGCGATTCGAATCGCTTATCAGTCGCAATGCCGCGTTCGATGTGGGCTAGAGGCGTCGCCCTTTGTGCGCTTTTTCTGGCAGGCTGCAAAACCGTGCCGCCGCCGCAGCAGCTGAAGAATACCAGCCACACCTTTACCAGCGTTGTCGTCGATGCCGGACATGGCGGGCGGGACAGCGGCGCTTATCGTCGATACGGCCCGCCGGAAAAGGTGGTGACGCTCGATGTCGCCACCCGACTCAGTCACAAATTGCGCAATTCGCAATTCAACGTCGTCATGACAAGAACAGGCGATGTTTTCATTCCACTCGACACGCGCGTTGATATCGAGAACAGCACACCTAATTCAATTTTTGTCAGTATTCATTTCAACGATTCGCGACGGCGCGGCGTGAAAGGGTTTGAGACTTACTATCGTTCACCATACGCGGCCGAGTTGGCCCAAAACATTCAGAACAGGCTTTGTTCGCTAAACGGAGCTGTTAACCGCGGCGTGCACACCGCCGATTTTCGCGTGGTGCGCAAAGCACTTTACCCGGCGGTGCTGGTGGAATGTGGTTATCTCAGCAACCGATCGGAAGGTCGCGAAGCGCGCAACGGAGAATATCGCGAGCTCCTGGCGGACAAGATTGCGCAAGCAATTGTGGAGCAACGTCACGGTGTGGGTGCTTATCATGCTCCCGCTCCCGCGGTCGTGAGTCAGGAACCGCAACCGCAGCCGCAGCGGCAGCAGAAACGGAAACCGGTCCTTGCCCCGCCTGGAGAAGGTCCGGGGCTGGCGCCGCCGACACTGAGCGGGCACTAAGTGGCAAGAAATCCCAAAATCCAAATCCCAAGCTCGAAGGAAATTTCAATCAGCAAATCTCAAAATATCCACTGCGTGCCTATTCCTTTTTGAGATTGAAGTTTTAGTTTTCCTTGGGGTTTGGAAATTGGGGTTTGGATCTTTGGCCAGAATGGCGTCTTAGAATTCCCGGCCATGCTTTTCCGGACCGATTGCGGCGAGCAGAATGATCGCGAGAAAAACGAAGCATTCCACCAGCGCCATGGTCAGGGCGTAATTGGGATTTCCATTCGCGTCTCGAAAATGGTCGGCCAGCCAGGCCTGTTGTTGCGCGGCATAGGCAGCTGCGAAATTCCCCAGCTGATATGCCAGTCCGGGGAATGTTCCGCGGAACTCACCCGGCGAAAGTTCGTTTAAATGCACCGGCACCACTCCCCACGCGCCTTGGACCATGAACTGCATGAGAAAACCGCCGGCGAGGAGAAGCGCGGTGCTTGGTGCGAAAATCCAGAGCGGAATCAGCAGCATACCGCAAATCGCGGCCAGGATGATCACGCGACGACGTCCCCAGTGTTGCGACAAATATCCGACGATCGTCCCGCCGCAAATCATGCCGACTGCGTACACGATCGCGATCTTCGACGTTTGATCTGGATCGAAACCACGCTGCTTCTCCAGATAGGTCGCATAGAGATCCTGAGTCCCATGCGACATGTAGTTGAACGCAGTCATGAGCAGGGCGGCATAGATTAATAACGCCCCGTGCTCTTTCAGGAAGCGCCGTAGATCGAAACTTTTTGCGGCGCCGCGATTACGTTCCCAAACTGGCGATTCCGGCACATGCGCGCGAATATAAATGACGAGCAGCGCCGGCAATGCGCCCGCGACAAACAACCCGCGCCACCCGAAAATTGGAAAGACGATCCAGTAAACCAGCGCGGCCAGGAGATACCCGAAGGCGTAGCCTTGTTGCAAAATTCCGGAGAACAAACCACGCGCGGGCGTTGGCAACGATTCCATCGCGAGCGACGCACCCAGGCCCCATTCGCCGCCCATCCCGATCCC
>WNES01004331.1_pt1 | contig 11285 bp, 9 predicted proteins | sample 5399931 | NCBI WGS metagenome assembly WNES01 (sample SAMN13153332, study PRJNA577476) | soil metagenome | isolation source: 20 cm grassland meadow soil 2 days after 3rd rain plot 5 | place: USA:California | collected 2015-11-11
TCAACCCCATTGCTGGAAAGCAGATTGTTCACATTCACTTTGAAGGCGACCGCTATTGGATTACTTTCGGCTCCGGGCGCATACGAGAGTTCTTTAGGCGCGTGTCCCAAAATCGACGAGAACTCCGAAAACAGATATACAATAGCTCCCGATAAGTGGCGTTCACGTCCATTTGACCGGCCCCAGGGCCGCGACGAAATTCAAGTCTAGGAGAACGCTGTTTATCAGATGGCACTAACATTTGTCTAGTCAGATAGCACCCGTTCGTGCCTGTTTGAAGCAGCAGTAACCGGAGTATACTCAACTCGTTGGATAGGTCCGATGGTTAAAGACCTCCTTCGCATTTGCTTGCGCCATTTCTGCGCGGGGACTGCAGTTTTGGCCTTAGGAGTGTGTTTTCTTCCCGCCGCTGTACTAGCGCAGAACCAGCCATCAATTCCAGATTCGCGAACAACTCAAGAAGAGGATATTCGCGAGGCGGCATTCCTCTTCCTATTGGAAATTGGAACCGGACCCAATCCGGATTACTCTATCTATTGCTTGGCCGTTAATTCCAGCGGACTCACCAGCGGCGATGACCCGTCAGAGGCGCTTTTGAAGCGTTTTCCTCGAATGCACCGCACTATCCGCAAGTCTTCAAATTGCGAAATCATTAACAAGCCGAAAGATTTGTTTAGCGCAGTCAGAGACAAGCAATCGGGAAAACCAGCTTGGATGATTTCTCTGACTTCGATTTACTGGCTAAACCATAAGGAAGTTCGAGTGGGGGGTGCCCGATATTGCGGTGGGCTGTGCTCGTGGTCCTCTATGTTGCAAGCGAAGCTTCAAGACGGCAAGTGGAAAGTGAGAATTGCGCCAGACGCCTATGTTTTGGTCTCTCAGGATTTCTCAGGCGCGGATTGGGTGAATGCGCGTGCCAACTCCTCATAATCGCGCAATCGGAGATGTGGGTTTTTGGAATTCCACTTGATGGACGGTAACGCTGTCTGCTCAGGCACAGCACATCGGAAAGGCTCGTGGACAGCGAACAGACCGCACGGCACATCCGCGAAGTTGAAGCCGAGTCCGTTGCGCTGATTTGTTGCGAAACGCTTGGCCTCGAAGGCACGGACTTTTGCCGTGGGTATATTCAGCACTGGCTCAAGACCGAGAAGGAAATCTCCCGTGGCAACTCTACTAGAGTTTGAATGTACGTCGTAAAGACCACCCCCGCGCTTTCAGGTCTGGGCTCACAACGGGGTCCCCGAGAACAGGACCCTCGAAGTCCGGCACCCAATCTGTTTTTCCTGTCATCGGATCTACCGGAATAGCGCGAAGATAACCGGCATCCACAAGATCCTGCAGAGATTTTGGACGCCGCTCTTTGTCCAACGTGTAGTTATCGATCGCGTCCCGTATAGTCCGCAGGTCCCTTAGGAGAACAGCTTCACGCGCTCGCTGACTTACCCGGACACTCTCTCTCCGCATCCCAAAGAATAGGAGACCAATGACACTTAGCCCGACGAGGACCACGCCCCCTCTCGACTTGTCTTTACGGAGCGTCACTTCGCTTCTCCTGCTCAATCATATATCATCTGGTGAGCGCGGTAATCGGAAAAGTGAAGTCCTGGACGGGACTTGGCCGATAATGCGACTAATAAGGAGTTGGCAATCTTTTGGAAGAAGCAACGCGGCGCAAGGCCCAGCCAAGCAATAAAAGAATTGCTCCAGTTAGAAATACACGGAACCGCGGAGGGTCACTCCATGATTTGTCGATATCCTTGCCAATGTTGAGAAGAGGCCAGAGAAGAAACGAGCCAGTACCGAAGTCCTGAACGACTTGGCTGGCTTGCGCAACGATTGATGGAAGGCTTTTGCGATTGGATGGGTCGGAGAGCCTAGCGAGTTCTTGGTCCGATAGCCCGAGACCCTCAGACGATTTGCGCATCAGAAAGATACCCTTTATTAGCAGAGCAAGGCTGCCAAGCGTGAAAACGAGGGGAACAGTTGTAAATTGCAGTTCAGAAGGTGAGAAAATCCAAAAGCAAAAGGCCGCGACGGCTAGAATCAAATATACAGCAGCGCGCCGAGGGTTATACTCCAAATCACCCGCAAAGTTTTCTAGAAAGATTTCAACCGGCAGAAGAGGAAAAATTCCTGTGGCAGCGGCAACGTCAAAGCGACCGAGGGCTTGTTGACTCGGGCTTCAGCCTGAATACCAGTGTCCCCTTGTGAGAAAACGGGTGGGGTCGATAATTGGAAAGGAATTGGAATACGGAACAATGAGTACTATTATAAAAGCAGAAGTACCGATTGTTCCAGAAAGGATATATGGCAGCCCAATCTCACTACCTTCCCGCTCTCCACAAGCTGTTCCGGACCCGACCTGTGGCTCTTCTCAGCGACCTTCGTAAAGCTTTGCAGACGCCCTCGCGAACAACCGTCTTCCGCGTGCTCAGTTCCGTGGGCTATCTCGCCAGCTATAGCCACGCCGGCCGCTATTACACGCTGAAACGGATCCCGCAGTTTGACCCACGAGGCCTTTGGCATTATCGCCAGATCGGCTTCTCCTCGCAGCGCACCTTACGCGCCACCCTGGTCCATTTGGTGGAAACCTCACCCGCCGGTCAGACCCATGAGGAACTCCAGGACGTGCTCCTTCTGCGCGTGCACAATACCCTGCGTCTGCTGGTGCGCGCCCGCGAACTGCAACGCAGACTATTCCAAGACGTCTACGTCTACCTCAGCGCCAAGCCGAAGCCAGCTTCCCGGCAATGGGCGGAACGACAGAAACTCGCCCCGCCACCGGCTCCCAAGGAACTGCATCCCGCTCGTGTCATCGACATTCTCGTCGATCTCCTTCATCATCCAGAAGACGAGGCGCGCGCCGTTTGCCAGCGATTGCGTGCCGGGGGGCACCCGGTCACACCCGAGCAGATCGAAACCATCTGGGCCCACTACCATCTAAAAAAAACTCCCCACGTACGCTCCAGGCACGGGAGGCCTTGAGAAGCGTCATCGCTTCTCTGGACCAGCGCTATCGCGAACAGGTGCACGAGGTGGAGACGGTTCCTCTGATCGTGCGCGAACCGCCCGAGGCCTGCGCGGTCTGTGGCGGCCGCATGAACGTACAGAAGACGATTCAGCGCTGGGGAAAAACTCTGGCTCACGGTTTGTTCCGCGTTCGGGAAACCATCTATGCCTGCGCTTCCCGCCGGAAGAAAGGCCACCGCGTCGCGCTCCTCCTTTTTGGCTCAGCTGCTATTACCCCATAGCACCGTGGGGTACGACCTGCTGGTGTATGTCGGTTGTCAGCGCTTTGTGCACTATCGTCAACGCGAGGAGATTCGCGCCGAGTTGAAGGAACGGTATGGAATCGTTCTCTCCACCGGAGAAATCAGTGCTTTGGGTCGCCGCTTTCTCGTCTATCTGGAGGCCTTACACCAGAAACAGTCTCCCGCCTTGCGCGCGGCGCTGGAAGCCGACGGTGGCTGCCCGCTGCACATCGACGCCACCGGAGAAGATGGCCGAGGCACGCTGGTGACCGCTTGGGCGGGCTGGCGGGGCTGGGTTTTAAGCGCCTGGAAAGCACCTACAGAAAGGACCGAGTTTATTCTGCCCGGCATCCAGCGCGTCGCCGCCGAGTTCGGCGCCCCCTGCGCCATCCTGCGCGACCTGGGCCGAGCGATGACCGAGGCCGCTGCCCAATATGTGCAATCCCTGAAGAAGCCGATTCCCGTGCTGGCCTGTCATCAGCATTTTCTCTCCGATATCGGCAAGGACTTGCTAGAAGCAGGACACCATCAACTACGCGATGGCTTCCGCCAGATCCGCTTATTGCCGCGCCTGCGCGCCTTCGTCCGCCAGCAGGGCAGCCATCTGGGAGAATCGATCGGTAGGGGGCGAGAGGCTCTCGATCACTGGCTGGCCGCAAAAGGCCACACTCCTGCCCTTCCGAAAGGCGTCGAGGGCATCGTCGCCGTGCGCAGCATGGCGCAATGGGCATTGGACTATCACGCGGATGGACGCGGTCTGGGTTTTCCCTTCGATCTTGCCTGGCTCGATCTCTCCGCCCGCTGCCTGCATCTCTTGGCCGCCCTCCGAACTTTCCTTCGCACACCTCCGGCCGACGCCCAAGTCCTCAAAGCGCTGGAAACTCTCGAGCGCATGCTGCGCCCGCTTGAAAAGGACCAGCCTCCTTTCCTCTTGCTTCTGGAGGCTCTTTCCAAACGCGCCGATCTGTTTCACCGTCTGCGCGCGGTTCTCCGGCTCGAAGAGAAAAACCCCACGGCGAAGAAGCTCCACCAGATCCGAGCGGCGCTCCAAGGCCTCAAGGCTTCGCTGCGCAGGAAGCGCCCCGAGCGCGGGCGGGCCAAAGACACGCGCGAGGCCATCGACCTGATCCTGGAACACCTGGATCGTCATGGCCCCTATCTTTGGGGACATGCCCTCCGCCTTCCCCGGCGGGTAGGCGGAGGGATTCGCCTAGTGGCCCGCACGAACAATGGCTTGGAGTCTCTCTTCCACACCATCAAACACGGAGAACGTCGCCGCAGCGGTCGCAAAATCCTGACTCAGGATTTCGAAATCCTTCCCCCTGCGGCCGCCCTGGCAACCAATCTCCACCATGCCGATTACGTGAGCCTCCTGTGTGGTTCGCTGGACCGGCTGCCAGAAGCTTTCGCTGCACTGGACGCCCCGCATCGGTCTCGTTCGATCGCTGTCGGCGCGAAGCAAAGCAGCACGACGGTGGAAACCGCTTCGTTGAGCACGATAGATAAACGGTTCGTTCGCCGCCAGATCTTCGAGGACTACATTCTTGACGCCGCAAAGTGCGCTTGACCGGAAAACAGCGAAACTTCACTTCATCCAACCGATTTTTGACGCTTAGGGCGAAACTTCACTTCATCCAACCGATTTTTGACGCTTAGGGCTTTGAGTGATCCAGAAAGAGGGTGAACTGGATCTGAGGAACGCCGCCATCGCAGAGGTCTATGGTTCGAAAACAAACAAGCTGCAGAGAACAGTCGCTCCATCGACCCTAGAGCGGAACAGAGAGCGTCTCGACTCGTGGAAGCAAATTGCTGTTTACCCATGTGGGCCGTAAAGCCTCGGCGTTTTAGGCTGAGGATATGAGGCCCCTCACCTGAAGGGAAGCACGGTCTACGCGTTCAAGAGTGAGATTGATGGCTGGCTCAGGGGTCGAGCCCAAGCCCGCCTAGCTTCACCTTGAACTTCAATGGGAGCTTACACCAAGCGCCCAAGGGCCGTGTTGCGGTACAGCAAGGAGCCGGGCGGCAAACCCGCGTAGCCTCCTAAGGACGGGTTGGGGGCCGCGCGGGGACAGCGGTTCCGCAAGGGACCGTGTGCGAGCTACCCAACCCGCGATGAGCCCGGCTGGAGAAGCGTAGTTGGACGCGCCCAACCTGTGTTGAACGACCACGGACGGAGATTCCTTTCTTCGGTTTCGGATAGCTGCAGCGGGTCTTCGGTGAAGACATTGTGAGGGCGTTTTTGCGTCCGAGGCATTCGCTAAATCGGCCTCCCATAGAATCCTGATCTGAGCCTCGCGTCCACAGGGCTAGCCCGATTAAGGCTTAGGTCGGCGGCAAAGAACGGGACATGCTCCGTTACATCTCTTAGCCGATATACTGCCCGTCGTTTCAAGTGACTGCAGGAGCCGATCAGCCATTCGCCCCCCAGCGGTATCAGCTTAAGGGAAAAATGCTCGACCTCTACTTTGCTCCACCAGAAGAGCGTCCAGAATTCCATCACAACCTCACACCTGACTGAGAAGTGCTCACCCACTCACTGTAAGAACTAACAGTGTGGACAACCCCAATTATCGACTAAGAGTACAGTCTGCCTCGCGGGTCAGGAGAACAACTGAGGAGAGTCTGGCACGAGGATAAGAACCTGAAAAAGGAGGCTGACATGGCCACAGTAGCGCCCGCAACACCCTCAACGCCCAAAGAGCGCGATTGGACGAAACCACAGGCGATGGCGATTCCGAAGGAGGGATACTTCAAGCTTCAAGATGGGAGGTACGGCCCGGTATATCCACGAACTCCAGCCTGCTATGGATTTACCCTCATCGCGAAGATCAAACCGGGAAGAGAGGACGCGATCCGTGCATATGGCAAGACCATCGAGAAGGCGATCGCTGATCTTCCTGAAGCCCTTGCGACGCTTAAGCTCCACTACCTTCGGTGGGTTCTGTTTGACATCGGGAAGGACACTTATTTCATGTACCAGGGGATCTTTGACACAGATTTCGACAAGTACACTGAGGACGCCGTAGCCCTGTTCACAAAGTTAGGTGTGAACACGACTTTTGAGAACCTTGAAGGATTTCCGGAAGACTGGAAGACCAACGTGCCAGCGTTCGTCAAGTTCGTTCGTGAACACCAGTGCCCCAGTTTTCTGGAGTATGGAGAATATCCGTTCGTCACGGCCGACGAGATTAAGAAGGCTCTAAAACTTAAGGCTGCCTTTGCTGACATGCTGGACCTGATGCAGTAGCAGACCTCTTGTTTTACTCGCTACGGAGAAGGGTGTGTCCGCCTTGCAACAATCGCATCGCATTTCACGAGATCCGACCAAACAATCCGATCAGTCCGCTTCGCTTGATTTGGACGACATTCAGCATTTCTTGATGTCGCGGCCGCCTGCGCGGGCAGCGCGTTATGAGTTCCTTGCGTTTAAGACTGGTTCAGAGGGACGAGCATGGCTGACGGGCCTCATCGACAAGGTGGGCACCGCAAGCGTTGTCGGGTCCAGCCTACTTGACGCAAGGTGGGTGACCGTTGGCTTCACCTGGAACGGTTTGCAAATGCTCGGTGTGGATGACGCATCCTTGGCCACCTTCCCGGAAGAGTTTCGTCAGGGCATGGCGGCCCGGGCGGGCGTCCTCGGCACCACAGGCGCTAATCATCCAGATCATTGGGTGGGAGGGCTCGCCAGTCCAAACCTGCATGCGATTGTCGTACTGTTTGCCCGCGACGTCGCCGAACGCGAGCGGTGCCGGCAGGAGCATGCAAACTATCTGAAGCAGCGCGACGGAGTCAAACTTCTATCCGCTCTAGATCTGGAAGCTATCCCCCCGTTCGATTACGCTCACGAACACTTCGGCTACCGTGATCGGCTCTCGCAGCCAGTCATCGAGGGAACGGGAGTAGAGCCGACACCCGGATCTGGCCCACCGATCAAACCGGGCGAATTTTTCCTTGGCTATCCTGACGAAGAAGGTCCTGCTGCCGGATTGCCGCAGCCAGAAACTCTTTCTCGCAACGGCAGCTATGTTGCCTATTTGAGAATGGAAGAGCACGTAGGCGCGTTTCGCGATTTCCTCCGAGCCCATGGTGAAACACCGGAACAGCAGGAGTTGATAGCTGCCAAGCTGATGGGACGATGGCGGAGCGGCGCTCCGCTTGTCCTCGCGCCCGATAAGGACGATCCAAAGCTCGGTGCTGATTCTCAGCGCAACAATGATTTCAATTACGCAAAGATGGACCCTCACGGCTATGGCTGTCCGCTCGGTGCGCACATCCGGCGCATGAACCCGCGCGATACCGCAGTGAACATGAACCGGCGGAAGATGATCCGGCGCGGGGGGACTTATGGTCCGCCTCTGCCGGAAGGTGTCCCCGACGACGGCACAGAGCGAGGCATCGCCGCGTTCGTGGGCTGTGCGAGCCTCGTCCGCCAATTTGAATTTGCGATGAACGTGTGGGCGAACGACCCAAACTTTCACGAGCTGGGAAACGAGCGCGACCCGATTTTCGGTACACAGGACGGCACTTTTGACATGACCATCCCAAAGCGGCCCATTCGGAAAAAGATCAAGGGCCTGCCAGCTTTCACCACGATCCGAGCCGGCGCTTACTTCTTTTTGCCTGGTATAAGGGCGCTCCGATACCTGGCGTCGCTGAGTGATGGTCTTTGAAACAAAGATTATTAGAAAGTACAGGAAGGTAGGCAATCATGAGCTCCGTTCCTCAACCACCGCGTACTTATAACCAGAATCATGCACCACGCAAGTACACTCCCGGCAAACGGAGAGTTTCTATCTACTGGACGTGGAGTTATCCCTGGGAAGCCAACCGGGACTCCACTGAATTAGACAACCGCTTCTCGACCATGACGGAGGTTCGGAGAGTCGCCTGGCCCGCGTATGAGGGAACGGAATGGGATGAGATGCATTTCCTGCAAGGAATCGCTGGGACGCTGGAACTGTTCCACCGTTCGACGCTCGCGTTTCAGAGCGTCGTAGGTGACGTCACCGGACATTCGGTTGCTGTATTTCAACGAATCGATCAGGCCGGGTATAAGCTTCCGATCGACGAGCGAATCCTCGCGGACACAGACACGCTGATGGTGTTCGGTCTCGATCACCTGCTGTCAGAGCAGGAGGCAGCCTCGGGAGAGATCGAAGCGGTCCGCGAGTGGCTGCAACGAGAAGGAACTTGCCTTTTGCTTGGGCCCCATCACGATGTGGGATTTACAGAAGATTTGAAACAGCGCCAACTGGAATACACACACCACGGGGATGCTCTCGTCCCTCGCCAGCAGCGCTTCGGACAATACACGCGTTCGATGATGAAAGCACTTGGGGTGCCGGTGATGAATCAATTCGGACTCCGACCGGCCATCGTCAAAGGCACTAGTCAAATTGCGCCGCTCACAATCAACAAAGACCTGGATAAGCTCGGCCTCGTCAACGGGGTTACCACATTTAATTTTCATCCCCACCTGCCGCATTACGCGCTGACCACCGATGACACGAAGTCCGTCCACGTGCTTACACGCCAACCGATTGACCTGGACCGACCGCATCCTTTCACGCAGGCGGGCAATACCGAGTTCAACTCGTTCATCTGGATGCCACCTAATGCACGACGCGCCGGAAACATCCTGCTGGCGGACTCCACGATATTTACTACGTTGTTCGGCGGCGTCGAGTCGTTGGAGACCTTTTGGAAAAACCTGGCAACGATGCCACTGTCAAGCGGGATGCCAGCGAAGAAAACTCAGGCTGTCGCCTGATCCGAAACGCGAAGTGCACAAGCACTACACGGGAAAGGTTGAATGGAACTCCTGAGTAAGGCAGTCCCGATCGCGATGCTCGCCTTTGTGGTTTCAAGTATGCTGGCGGTTGGTTTGAGTCTCACCATTCGGCAGATTGTGGATCCTCTGCGCAATGGAAAACTTGTTTTTCTCGCATTGCTCGCCAATTTTGTGCTGATGCCACTGGGGGCATTAGCCATAGCCAGAATTCTCAGGCTTGACCAGCCGCTCGGCATAGCCCTGCTTTTGCTAGGCGCAGCTGCCGGCGCGCCATTCCTTCCTAAACTTGCAGGAATCGCCAAGGGCAACCTTGCCTTTGCCGTGGGATTAATGGTCCTACTCATGGTTTTGACCGTGGCCTACATGCCTCTCGTCCTGCCCCTGCTTTTGGAGGGCGTTTCGGTCGACCCGATGAAAATAGCACGCTCGCTGGTTCTTCTCATGTTGCTTCCGCTGGGTGCCGGGCTTGCAGTGAACGCCCGGTTCGGAAGCATTGCTGAAAGAATGCGGGCGCCGCTTAACCGAATCTCCAGTCTCAGCCTGGCACTCCTGATTGTGCTGCTCTTGGTGACAAACATTCAAAATGTAATCGCCTTGTTCGGAACACGCGGCATTCTGGCGAGCATCCTGTTTCTTTTCGGCGGTGTTGGAATCGGGTGGCTCCTAGGTGGTCCGGGCGCAGGGACAAAGGGCGTGTTGGCGTTAGCTACTGCACAGCGCAATATTGCCGCTGCTCTTGTGGTTGGTGGCAAGGACTTCGATGACCCGAAGGTACTCGTCATGATTGTCGTCGTTGCCGTTGTCGGGCTGCTTATTCTAATGCCGCTGGCGCGGTTCTTAGGAACTCGGAGCGCGGAAACTCCAGCTTAGAACACTACAGGTTCAGGACCGCAGAGTGTCCCAGATTTGGAACAACCGAACTGTAACGTTGATCAGAGCAGACTTGGTATTTCGTTTCTTTGCTTTGGGTGCCTTCGTTGCAGTTGCTAACTTTATTGTCTTGATTCCCGTCAAAGCGCAAGTCAGAGGCGTTTATCCTGTGGGCATGAATGCCACTAACTCTGGAGTGACACCTGAAGCAGGAATCACCTATTCAAACCTTTTTGTTTTTTTCTCGCGTGATGAAGAGAAGGGACCTCATGGCGAGATATTGGCTACCGGCCAGAACTCGATCCTGATGGATATGAACAGTTTTGTATGGGTTAGCAAAAAGGAAATGAATCTCCTGGGTGGAGCAGTATTCTCGGCATCCGCTACCCTTCCAATTGCTAACAACTCGCTCACTTCGGATATCCGCGGTGCTATCAGCGGCGGTGGCGGATTTGCGGATTCCTATTATCAACCGTTTATTCTAGGTTGGCGCAAACAGCGCGTTGCCATTCGGGCGATCTATGGGTTCCTGGCGCCCACCGGAAGATTTAGCGCGGGTGCCAACACGAATGTCGGTTCAGGTTACTGGACCTCAGTTGTTGCGAGTGGACAGACGATATATCTGGATTCGAGCAAAGCCACTGCATTATCTGCCTTTCAGATGTATGAATTTCACAGCGCCCAAGAGGGCACAATGGTCCACCCCGGCCAGACTTTTAACCTGGACTATTCGCTAACCCATACCTTCCCCCTTCGACGTAGCTTGCGCCTTCAGCTTGGGTTGGTGGGCTACGGACAGTGGCAGACTAGCGATAAGCATGGCCCGAACATTACGCCGCAACAGGCAGCCGCGCACTACACAGTCAACGCTCTAGGGTTCGCAGCAAACGCAGTATTACCCGAGCAGAAGGTGAGCGTCGGTGTTAAGTATTTTCATGAATTCGAGTGCAGATCTACCTACCAAGGATACACACTCCAGATCTCCGCCGCGATCACGTTCTAAACCGGATGAGTTGACCATGCGGGCTTGTGCATTCTGAGATCGACCATCCCGCCTACCTGTCATTTAGGGCCTATGGCCCGCGAATCTCATGAAAATCATTTCGAGGTATGATCGTAACCCTCTGGAGCGGCGAGGTCGCTATCACAGTGGACAAGTTGAGGCCGTCTACCTGTCTGAATCCGGAGCGTGCATGATTGAGCGAATAATTGGGCGTCGTTGTCTTCCCTGAGGGAGCCCGATAACGTTTCGCGCCTAGCAAAAGCCGAGTGCGGACTAGGCTGCGAAAAGTCTATGGTTTACTTCTCATGACGGACGCGGCTATCGTTCGATTCGGCTAAGACTCCGGCTAAGAGAACAGCCGAGAATT